>Ga0265318_10000982_pt1 | contig 18274 bp, 17 predicted proteins | sample 4821metaG_FD_192431 | JGI IMG/M metagenome (GOLD analysis project Ga0265318, IMG submission 192431) | Rhizosphere microbial communities from Carex aquatilis grown in University of Washington, Seatle, WA, United States - 4-8-21 metaG | ecosystem: Host-associated > Plants > Roots > Rhizosphere >... | reverse complement strand
CGGCGCGATCGAGCGCCTCGTCCCAGCTCGCCGGCCGTAGCTCTCCGTTCTCACGAACGAGCGGTTGGGTCACCCGGTTGTAGCGAGGTGGCATGGATCGAGTCTAGACAGAGGCTCGTGACAGCGCCGTCTAGCCGATCATCGGCACCTGGCGCTGCACGCGGGCCTCGATGCGGTCGAGGATCTCGAGCAGGCCGGAGCCGGTGGCGGTGATGCCGTGATTGCGGAGGCCCACGATCGCCTCGGCCGAGTCGGGGCAGGCGCGCACGAGCTCGGCGACCGCGCGGGCGAGCTCCTCGCTTCCGCACGGGAAGACGAGCTGCGTCGACTCGATTCCCTCCACCCAGGCGTGCACGTGCAGGATGGCGCCGACGTCCGGGTTCTCCTGGTAGATCATCCAGTGCTCGATCGCGTCGACCGAGACGCGCCGCGGCTCGCTCGCCGGCGGGACGCTGAGGACGATGCGCCCGTGCTCCTCGTCGTAGTCGGAGACGAGCAGGATGTCGCGGCCCGGCTCCTCGAGCTTCGACTTGTCGACACCGCTCGCGCTCATCCAGAAGCGGCGTTCGTCCTTGCGCATCGAGAGGTTGCCGTAGGAGAGCCCGCCGATGCCGTAGAGGCGCTTCACGTGGCGCAGCTCGCGCTCGCCGAGGACGTCTTCGAGCGGGAACGGGGTCGGCAGCAGGCCGAGCTTGTCGAGGCGACGGCCGGCCTCCTGGAGCTCCTGCGTGATCTCGTCGCCGTCCCAGAGCTCTGGTTCGAGGTCGGTGCGGAACTCGTTGTCGATCACGAGCCGTGACGTCGCCGGCGGCAACAGCTGCGCGACGAAGGCCTTTGCGAGCGCGTCGCCGTCGCCCGCGACGAGGAAGTGGCCCTGCTCCATCGTCGTGAACCAGACTCCCTCGCCCGGGACGTAGCAACAGACGAGGTTCGCGAGCGCCCGCACCAGCAGCGGGTACTCCGCCGGGAGGCCGGGTGTCGCGGAGCGCTCGTGGAGCGCGGCCGCATAGGTCCCGCGCGAGTGGCGGCGGAACGGGCGCGGCTCGTCGTGGTCGATCAGATTGAGGACGATGTCCGCGTCGTCGAGGCCGGTTCGGTGGAGATCCCGCGCGGCGAGCTCGGCTTCGACGCCCTGCATGAACTGTCCGAAGCTCTCGCCCGTCGGCTCACCGTTGACCGCATAGCTCGGCATCGAATCAATCCTCGCCCGTTGTGGGACACCGGAACATCGGGGCGGCCGCTGAGCGCTTCTGCGGCCAACTACGCAGGTCGGGCGACTTCCGGCACATCAGGCGAGCATTGCGGCGAAGCGCTCGTGCTCGGAGAGCATCCACATGTGGCCGCCGTCCGAATCCAGCTCGTCGTACGTACCGCCGAGGAGGTCGGCGAGGAGCCGGGTGCGATCGCACGTCACGAGCGTGTCGGTGAGGCAGCCGACGACGCTGACCGGGATCCCGGCCGCTCGGATGCGCGCGCACTCGCGACGCAGGTCGAGACGCCTGACCTCCATGGCCAGCGTGAGGGCGGCTCGGGGCGCCCGCGCGACCGCCGCCGCGGCGGACGCTGCGACGCTACGCGGATAGGCGCCGCTGCCGAGCTGCTGGACGAAGTCGCGCATGCTCTTCCGGATCGGCTTGTCCAGGGGCAATCCGGCCGGCGCGACGAGCACGAGCCGCTCGACGAGCTGCGGCGCTTCCGCCGCCGCGAGGATCGCGAGGGCGCCGCCCATCGAGTGGCCGCCGAGCGTCGATCGGCCCTGGTTGCGAAGCTCGATGCGCAGCCAGCGGCGGTACGCGGCGAGGGATCCGGCGGAGGCGGCGAAGCTCGGCGGCTCGAGCACGCGCCATTCGTCCGGCAACCCGGGGGAGTACAGGGCAGCGGGAGCGCCCCAACCGGGCACGAACAGCGAGTGGGCCTCCATCGGCCAATGGTAGTGCGGAACTGCCGAATACGCTCAAGCGGCGGCGTGCATCCGCTGCGGTGCAACGACGTCGAGCTCGCGATACACGCCCGTGAGCTGCGCGATCGCACTGTCCCACGTCCGCGCGAGCGCGGCGACGCGCCCGGCGGCGCCGAACATCGCCCGCCGCTCCGGATCTTCGACGAGACCGAGCACGGCGGCGGCGAGCGCGCCCGCGTCGTCGGGTGCCACGAGCAGCCCGGTGCGTCCGTCGGCGACGAGCTCGAGACCGCCGCCCGCGGCGGCCGCGATCACGGGAACGCCCGACGCGCCCGCTTCGAGCAGCACCTGCCCGAACGTGTCGGTCGTGCTCGGGAAGCAGAAGACATCTGCGCTGGCGTAGAGGCGCGCGAGCTCTTCGCCGTGTGCCTCACCGGCGAACACGGTTCCCCACGGCGCCGTGCGCTGGAGCTCTGCACGCGCCGGGCCGTCTCCGACGATCACGAGGCGGACGCCCGGTCGTGCACGCGACACGCGCGCGAACGCGTCGAGCAGCACGCTGATCCGCTTCTCCTCCGAGAGGCGGCCGACCGACAGCAGCAGCAGCTCGCCTCCGTCGAGCAGGCGCGACCTGAGCTCGTCGTTGCGGCGTGCCGGGTCGAAGAGCGTGCAGTCGACACCGCGTCCCCAGATCCCGACGCGCGGGAGGCCGCGCGCCTCGAGCGCCGTTGCGACGTGCATCGTCGGCGCGAGCACCGTCGAGCACTGCTTGTAGAACCAGTCGACATACAGGTCGAGCGCTTGTGCGACGAGCAGGTCACGCGTCAGGTGCAGGGCGTACGGTCCGAGTTCCGTGTGGTACGAGCCGACGACCGGAATCCCGAGCAGCCGGCCGACCGCCAGTCCGCAGAAGCCGACCGGGCCCGGCGTCGCGACGTGGATCACGTCCGGCTGCTCCGCCTCGATCCGGTCGAGCACGTCCGTCGGGAGCGGGAAGCGCAGGTCGAGTGAGTCGTAGGTCGGCAGCGGGATCGTCCAGTCGGGTGGAAGCGAGACGACGCCGAGAGGCTGCGGCTCGTGCGACGCGACGACGACCGCGCCGGGAAAGGTTCCGTCGGCCGCTGCGGCCGCAAGGCGGCGCATCGTCCCTGCGACACCGTTCGTCTCGGCGAACGTGTCGGTGAAGACGAGTGCCCGCGGCGGCCGCTTCGGGCGCCCGAGTCCGAAGAAGCCGTGCTCGATCGATGCGAGGTCGGCGCGCGAGTCCGAATGGTGGCGCGCGCTCGCGAGATACGGCACCTGCAGCGCGGCGGCGAAGGCAAGCGCGCCGAGTCGCCGCCCGGCCCCCGACAGGGCAGCGAAGTCGGTGCCGCCCGAGCGCGCGCGGCTGCCGAGCAGGTGCACGAGCCGGGAGGTCAGGTCGGCGATCTCGCGATGGCGCAGCGCCGCGTCGGCCGCATCGCGGTCGAAGAGGGCTTCGACCTGCACGCGAATCGTGTCCGGGATCTCTGCACCTGACGCGCGATAGGCGTGAACGAGCAGCGCCGCAACCGCGTGCGCGAGCTTGAGCGTCGAGCCGTGCGCTCCTCCGACGGATGCCTCGCCGCCGGTCGCCGCGGCGAGGAACTCCGTCACCGATGATCCAGGCGCGTCAGTCCAGGTCGTGGCGATGTCGAGTGCGCTGTGATCGTCAGTGCCCGCGGTCAGCGCGATCCGGCCCGCGTGCGCCGGCGCAAGGCCGTGTCGCTCGGCGAGCTTCGCGAGGTACTCCGGCGTCACTGCGGCCGCGAGCCGGCACGCAAGGTCGTTCGACTCGCGCGATCGCGCGCCGTTCCGTCCTTCCCAGACGCCGAACAGGAGCATCATCCGCTCGACGTGGCCGACCGTGAGCGGGGCGCCCATGCGGTAGAGCGGGTGTGCGAGCGCGTGCGCAAGGCCGCGCTCGCGCAGGAACGCCGCCAGCTCGTACACCGAGGGTCGCAGAGGCTGGAGGTCGCGATGGTCGGCCTCCGTCAGGTTCCAGACGAGCACGTGTAGCGGCACGTCGTCTTCGGGAAACCGCGTCGTGACCTCGACCGAGAGGAAGGTGTCGGGATGCGCGGCAATCCGCAACGCGCCTTCGAGCGTGTTGTGGTCGCTGATCGTGACGTACGTCATGCCGCGCGCCTTGCACGAGCGATACACCCGTTCGGGCTGCGTGTACGACTCGCCGAGGCTCGCCCGGCGAAGCGCGTAGTTCCCGCTGTCCGTCGAGTAGATCGAATGAACGTGCAGATCGCAGCGGCTCATTACTCAACGGAATAGCCGGTTCGGCGGTCGACTCCTGCCCGGACCCGTCGCTTGTCACCGGGCCGACACCGCGGCGTCACCACACTGCTGTCGATTCGAGGCGCTCAGCTCAGATCGAGGCGCGTGAGCCGGCGGGCCGGCGCCGAGAGCTCGGCCTGTAGGCGCAGGCCGGGTCTTCACCGAGCGGATCGCCGGACGCTGCGTACGCTCGTGCCCGCGAGCCGCCGCAGAGCTCGGCGTACTCGCATTCGCCGCAGCGGCCGTCGAACCGCGCAGCGCGGATGTCGCACATGAGGGGGCTCTCGCGGTAGAGATCGACGAGGTTCTGCTCGCAGACGTTGCCGACCGTGATCGGGAGGAAGCCCGCCGGGTAGACGTCGCCGTTGTGGGCGACGAAGACGATGCCCTTGCCGTCGCGCGTGCCCTTCGTGTGGGCGCGCGGCTCGTTGCGCGGCTCGCCGAGGAGCCTGCGCAGCCGCTTCGACAGCCGGCCGTAGAGCGGGCCTGCCTCGAACGGACGTCCCTCTTTGCGCCGGGCGACAACGCGGCGGAAGAACGGCGCCTCGACGGTGCGGACGATGAACCCGTAGCGGGAGGCGTCGAAGAGGAAGTGGCACACGTCCTCGTTCTGCTCGGGTGAGAGCTCGGCGAGCTCCGTGCCCCGCCCGACCCGGACGAGGAAGAACACCTCCCAGATCGATGCGCCGACCTCGTCGACGATGGCCGCGATGTCGGGCAGCTCTGCGACGTTCTCGGGTCGCACGACAGTGTTCACCTGGACGGTGAAGCCGTGGTCGTGCAACAGGCGCAAGGCTGCGAGCGTCTGCTCGAAGTGACCCTCGACGCCCCGGAGGCCCTCGTGCGTCTCCGGACAGGCCCCGTCGAGGCTGAGCGAGGCGACCTTGACGCCGGCCCGGCGGAGCGCGGCGAGCGCGGCGGGGTCGAGCCTCGGCGTGACGCTCGGCGAGACCGCGGTGTGCAGTCCCAGCTCGCGTGCCTTGCCGACGAGCCGGAGCAGGTCGGGGCGCATGAGCACGTCGCCGCCGGTGAGCACGACGATGGGATAGGGACGGCCGAACCCGGTCAGCGACTCGAGCAAGCGCTCGCCTTCCTCGGTCGAGAGCTCTCCGGGCAGCGGCTCGGCGATCGCAGAGGCGCGGCAGTGGCGGCACGCGAGCAGGCAGGCCCGGGTGATCTCCCAGAAGACGAGGATCGGGCGGCGCTCGAGATCGAGACGGCCTCCGGTCACGTGACGCTCGACCACAGTGGGCACTGCCTCGATTCTGCCGTCAGCGCGCAGGTCGCATGGTCCGCGATCTCCCACAGGCCCGCTGCGGCAAAGTACCGAGCTGCCGGCTACACCGTGACGCCGGACCCGGCCAGCCAGCCGGTCGTCCGCCGCCGCAGGACGTCCTCGTCGGTGACTGCCCATTCGTGCGAGCGCGCATAGACGTCCTGCACGCGCAGGTCGGGGCGACCTGCGACGAGCGGCTCGAGCAGCGACGGGTCGTCGACCGCGGGCGCGAGCACCTCGGGCGCGAGCGAGCCGTAGAGGTGCAGCAGATGCGTGCGGGTCTTGGCGTCGAGCTCGACGGGCCAATCGATGCGGTCGAGCCCCGTCGCGCCGGGCAACGGGCGGGGCTTCTTCGACAGGCCGCGCACTCCGAGGTGATCGAGCGCGTCGAGGGCGATGCGGCGGTACGTCGTCAACTTGCCGCCCGCGACGCTCACCATCCCGGTCGGGCCGGTCGAGTACACGGTCTCGCGTCGCGCATTTGCCGTCTGGCCTTCGCCGCCCGGCAGGACGCGCAGGCCGCAGAACGTCGCCCGCGGCGGCCCGAGATCCTCGACTGCCACCGCTGCCTCGGTCAGCACCTGCTGCACGTCTTCGTCCGTGACGCGGACGTCCTCGGGCTCGCCGTCGTGCTCGGTATCGGTCGTGCCGAGGAGCAGCATCCCTTCCCACGGCACGGCGAAGCTCACGCGCACCTTGTCGTGCGAGATCGTCAGCGCCGCGTCCCAGTCCTCGCCGCCGTCGACGAGGACGTGCACGCCCTTGCTGAGCCGCACCGAGCTTTTCGCAGACGGATCCTCGAGCCGCCGAACCCGGTCGACCCACGGTCCTGTCGCATTGATGATCGCCTTCGTGCGAACGGAGACGACGCGGCCGTCGACCCAGACGTCGGCGCCCTCGCGGCCGCGCAGCTCGAGAACCTCCGCGTAGTTGAGCACCGTCGCGCCGGCCGCAGCGGCTGCGCGCACGTTCGCGAGCGTCAGGCGACCGTCGTTCGTCCAGGCGTCCGCGTAGAAGGCGCAGGAGCGCAGCTGCTCGTCCCGCAGCTGCGGAACCATCCGGTGTGCGCGCTCGACCGAGACGAGGCCGTTGAGCCGTGCGCGCGCCATCGTGGAGTAGAGGAGGATCCCGCTCTGCACGAACCACGGCCGGTAGGGGCCGTTCTCGTAGAGCGGAAACAGAAACGGAAGCCTGCGCACGAGGTGCGGTGCGACGACGTGCATCAGCAGCCTGCGCTCGTGATGAGCCTCACGCACGAGGCCGACGTCGCCGAGCCGCAGGTAGCGAAGGCCGCCATGGATCAGCTTCGAGGACGCGCTCGACGTCGCGCACGCGAAGTCGCCCTTGTCGACGAGCGCGACCGTCAGGCCGTGTGCGCTGGCAGCCTCGGCGATGCCCGAGCCGATGATGCCGCCGCCCACGACCAGGAGGTCGAAGTCACGCGACGCCAGCTGTTCGACGGCCGCTAGGCGATCCACAGCGCATTCGTCCACGCGCGGCGTCCGGTCGCATCGGCGACCTCGAGACGGCCGTACGGCGTGTTCCAGGGCTTCTCCAGCCGGCACACGGTGATCAGGCCGGTCGAGTCGCGTTCGACGATCTCGGAATTGTTCGGATAGCCGAGGCGGCCGGCGTTGGCGCGCGCACCGCGCGCCCGCCCCGAGACGAGCGTCACGCTCGCGGCCGGGCTGCACCGCACCGTGACGACGTCGTCCGCGATCTCGACGCTCATGATCTCCGGTCCGGTGGAGCCGTAGAACGAACCGGAACGCAGCGCAGCGAGCACCGCCTCCTGCGACTTGTCCTCGGCGCGCACCATCGTCCACGCGAAGCCGCTGTCGTAACCCGGGTGGTGCGAGTCGTCGGTGGCGAGCGCGAACAGGTTGCGACCGCGCTCGAGTGCCTCGTCCCACTGCAGTGAGGCGTCCCCGCGGCCGATCTCCAGCTCGCAGCCCGCGTTCCACACCTCGAGGCCGACAAGCCCCTCGCAGTCCTCCCACTGGTCGGTGCGGAGCCCGCTCCAGTACGTGTGCGCGACATAGGGGACGCCGCCGTTGTCGTCGATCCAGCTGACGACCTCCTGGAGCGGCGCGAACTCGCCCTCGGGGATGATCGGGTCGGCCTCGACGCCGAGCGCGAGCACGTGGGCGTCGTGCTCAGGGCCGCCGCATTGGGCGTTCAGCTCGGTGGAGGGGATGACGAGCAGTTTCCGGGTCGAGCGCTCGACGGTCCTGACCCAGTGGTCGGTGATCGCGAGCACGTCGAAGCCCGCCCAGTCGTAGTGGCGGACCAGCATCTCGGGGGCCAGCTCGCCGTCCGAGTTCGTCGTGTGGGCATGGAGAGCGCAGCGCAGCCACACGCCGTCGCCCTCAAACGGGGTCATGACCTCGAGCCTAGCGTCCCGATTCGGCTAAGGGCAACGGATTGGCCCACGCTACGCAACAGAGTGGTGAACGGCATTGAAGCCAGCAGCGATTCGTGCTTCGATCACCACTCATTCACATTCGTCTGACCAGGAGGGCATATGGAGGACTACGAGGCGCAGGAACAAGAGTTCTGGCGCAAGCTCGAAGAGGGCGAGATGAGCCGCTCGCAGATGCTCAAGCGGAGCGTGGCTGCGGCCGCCGGTCTCACGGTTCTCGGCAGCACCGGGGCCGCGTTTGCCGCTCGAGGGGCCGCGGGCGCCGCGCCGCCTCTGAAGGGCAACTCGATCTCGCTGAAAGAGCTGATTGCGGAGGCCAAGAAGGAAGGTCACCTCAACACGATCGCCCTGCCGCCCGACTGGGCCAACTACGGCGAGATGATGTCGACGTTCCAGAAGAAGTACGGCCTCGCGATCACGAACGACAACCCCGACGGCAGCTCTGCCCAGGAGAACCAGGCGATCACGTCGCTGAAGGGCGACCCGCGTGCGCCTGACGTCGTCGACGTCGGCCCGTCGTTTGCGGTCGCAGGCGCGGCCGCGGGCCTCTACGGCAAGTACTTCCCGTCCGAGTTCTCGACCATCCCGCGCGCCATGAAGGACACGCGTGGCCTCTGGTACGGCGACTACTGGGGGGCCATCTCGATCGGCTACAACCAGAACCTGATCAGCACCCCACCGACGACGTGGAAGGACCTGCTCAAGCCCGACTACAAGGGCAAGGTCGCCCTCAACGGCAGCCCGCTGCAGTCGAACTCCGCCGTATCGGGCGTGATTGCAGCATCGCTCGCGAACGGCGGCTCCCTGGCTGACGTCGGCCCCGGAATCGACTTCTTCGCGAGCCTGAAGAAGTCCGGCAACTTCATCCCGGTGCAGACGACGTCGGCGACGGTCGCATCCGGTCAGACGCCGATCTCGATCGACTGGGACTACAACAACCTCGCGTACGTCACCGAGTTCCCGGCGGCGCGGTGGAAGGTGACCATTCCGGCGGACGGTGTCTACGGCGGCTACTACGCACAGGCGATCAATGCGGCTGCTCCGCATCCCTGGTCGGCGCGGCTCTGGGAGGAGTTCGTCTACTCCGACCAGGGGCAGCTTCTCTACCTCAAGGGCTTCGCGCATCCCGCCCGGTTCAACGACCTGGCGAACCGCAAGAAGATCCCGAGCTCGCTGCTGAACGCCCTGCCGTCGCCTGCGCTCTACGCGAAGGCGAAGTTCGCGAGCCTGGGCCAGCAGTCGGCGGCCAAGGCGAAGATCGCGACGGACTGGACTGCGAAGGTCGGGGCATAAGCCATAGCGGTCGACGTTGCACCTGAGGCGATCCGGCCGGACCTACGGTCCGGCCGGAGGCGCCTCTCTTTGGCGTGGATCGCGACCGTGCCGTTCTTCGCGTACGCGCTGTTCTTCCTGTTCCTGCCCGCGGCGTCGGTCCTCATCGGCGCCTTTCAGAAGGAGGCGAGCGGCTACACGCTCGACAACGTCCGCGAGCTCTTCCATCACCCCTACATCGATGCGTACTGGGGAAGCATCAAGCTCAGTCTGATCACGGCTGCCCTCGGCGGTGTCGTAGGTCTGTTCATCGCCTACGCCGCCCTGCGCGAGGGGACGCCCAAGTGGATCCGCGGCGCACTGACGACGTTCTCCGGGGTCGCTGCGAACTTCGGCGGGATCCCGCTCGCGTTCGCGTTCATCGCCACGCTCGGGCCGCTCGGCGTGCTGACGGTCTTCCTAAAGAATCAGCTTCACTTCGACCTCAGCGCGCACGGTTTCAGCCTCTTCAGCATGACCGGCATCGGGCTCGCCTATCTCTACTTCCAGCTGCCACTCATGATCCTCGTCATTGCACCGGCGATCGACGGGGTCCGAAAGGAGTGGCGCGAAGCGTCGGCGAATCTCGGTGCCTCTCAGCTCCAGTTCTGGCGGTACGTCGGTATTCCCGTGCTCATGCCGTCGATCCTCGGGGCGATCATCCTGCTCTTCGGGAACGCGTTCGCGGCCTATGCGACCGCGTACGGCATCAACTCCGGCGCGAACCTGATCACGATCTTCATCGGCTCGTACTACAGCGGGAACGTGCTCAACAACCCGCATCTCGCCCAGGCCATGGCGTTCGGCATGTTCATCGTGCTCGGGCTGATGATGCTCATCTACATCCCGCTTCAGCGCCGCGCGGCACGGTGGGCGAAGTGAAGCCGCGGCGCTCGATGGCCCCTTCGGCGGTCTTCTGGCTCTTGCTCGGAGGCCTCTACTTCTTCATCCCGCTCCTCACGACGCTGCTCTTCAGCCTCAAGAGCAATCAGACCGGGAAGTGCTGCACGGCTGCGAACTACAGCTGGGTGATCCACAACGGCGAGTTCTGGCACACGCTCAAGATCTCGTTCCTGCTCGCGCTCGAGACGATCGCAGTCAGTCTCGCGATCTTCGTGCCCACCATCTACTGGGTGCACCTGAAAGTTCCGAAGCTTCGGCCCGTGCTCGCGTTTCTCGCGCTCATCCCATTCGTCGTGCCGCCGATCGTGATGGTCGTCGGGCTCCTCAAGTTCTACAAGGGCTCGCCGAGTTGGTTCTACGGTCAGCCCTGGGGCTTCCTCGCCGGCGCGTATGTGATCCTCGCGTTCCCGTACATGTTCTTCTCGCTCGATGCGGGGTTTCGGTCGATCGACGTGCACACCCTGACCGAGGCCTCGCAGAGCCTCGGCGCGAGGTGGCCGACGACGCTCTTCAAGGTGATCCTTCCGAACATTCGAGCTGCTGCACTCGCAGGCTCCTTCCTGGCGCTGGCGATCGTGATGGGCGAGTACACGATCGCGAACCTCGCTGCGTTTCACACCTTCCCGATCTTCATCCAGTACGTGAACGAGACGCAGGGCTTCCCGGCAGGCGCGCTCACGCTCCTGAGCTTCGGCATCACCTGGGCGGCGATGGCTTCGCTGCTGCTCGTCGGACGTACACGCGGTCGCCGCGCCGCCGTCCTCACAGGAGCCCGCTAGTGGTGCCTCTCCTATCGCTTGGTGCTCGCGCCCCGGTAGCTCACAAACATCTCCAGGAGAGGCACTGATGGCATACCTCGAGCTACAGAACCTGCAACGGGAGTTCGCCGGCGGCGTCAGGGCGCTCGACGGAATCGAAGTGCAGCTCGGCCAGGGCGAGTTTCTCTCGCTCCTCGGCCCGTCCGGCTGCGGCAAGACAACGGCGCTTCGCCTCGTGGCGGGTTTCGACCGGCCCGACGAGGGTCGCATCGTCATCGACGGCAAGGACATCACGAACGTCGCGCCGAGCAAGCGCGACATGGGGATGGTGTTCCAGGCGTACTCGCTATTCCCGAACATGACCGCGGCGCAGAACGTCGAGTTCGGCCTCAAGATCCGCCGCAAGGGCAAGACCGAGCGCTCGGGGCGAGTGGGGGAGCTGCTCGAGCTCGTCGGCCTCGGCCATGCGGGCGACCGGTATCCGCACCAGCTCTCCGGCGGCATGCAGCAGCGCGTCGCGCTCGCCCGCGCGCTCGCAATCGAGCCGCGCGTGCTGCTCCTCGACGAGCCGCTGTCGGCGCTCGATGCAAAGGTGCGTGTGCAACTGCGCGAGGAGATCCGGCGCATTCAGCTCGAGCTCGGCATCACGACGCTGTATGTCACCCACGACCAGGAGGAGGCGCTCGCCATCTCCGACCACGTCGCCGTCATGTATCGCGGCCGCATCGAGCAGATCGGGCCGCCGGCGGAGATGTACAGCCGACCGGCGACCCCGTTCGTCGCGGAGTTCATCGGCACGATGAATCGGCTCGAGGCGACGGTCGCCGACCCAACGAGCGGCACGGTCGAGCACGGGGGCGTCACGCTCACCGTCGACGCCGCCCGCAGCCGCGCGAAGGGCGATCGAATCCTCGTGCTCATCCGCCCGGAGACCGTCGAGCTCGCACCGGAGAACGGCTCGAACCCGGCGAACGCGCTGTCCGGTGAGGTGATCGCGCAGACATTCCTCGGGCCGGTGACGCGACTGAAGGTCGTCGGTCCCGGCGCGGATCTGATCGCCGACGTGTCGACGGCGAAGGCCGCGACGTTGCCGATCGGGATGAAAGTCACGGCCGCCCTGCCGGTCACCGACGCGCGCGTGCTCGAGCTCAGCGACGAGGCGATCGAAATAGCGGAAGAGCCAGGTCCGGCCGGTCGGTGAAGATCCCGGCGACACCGGCTTCGCCGAGCGCGCGCATCCGCGCGGGCTCGTTGACCGTATAGACGAGCGATACGAGACCCACGGCATACGCCGCGGCGAGCCCGCGCGGCGTGACGCGGCTGTCCGAGAAGCCGGCGGCCCAGGCGTCGCGCGCGCCGCGGATCGAGACGCCGTAGCCGACGTGCTGGCAGGTGCGGATGCCCGGGCGCAGCGCGCGCGCCTCCTCGAGTGGCGATCGCTGGAAGCAGATGAGGACGTCCGCATCGCTCAGCAGGCGCACCGTGCGCTCGACGACGCGGTGCCGTCGATAGCGTCGCGGCGTCTTCAGCTCGACCATCACACCGATGCGGCCGCGGCAGAGGTCGAGCGTCTCCTCGAGCGTCGCGTAGACGCCGCCGCGCTTGGGAGCGTCGTGCGTGACGACGAGCGTTCCCGCGGTGTCCGCATGCACGTCGACCTCGACGAAGTCCGCGCCGACCTCGATCGCCCGCTCGAACGCCGGCAGCGTGTTCTCGGGCTGCTCCCATGAGGCGCCGCGATGGGCGATGACGAGCATCAGCCGAGTACGCGGCGCATGAGCTCGACGTCGATCCGGTCGATCAGCTCGTCGGCGCGTGCGAGCCGGTGCGGATCGAGCGTGCCGGTCTTCGCGAACGTGCGCAGCCCCGCGCTCTTCGCGGATGCGACGCCGGCCTCGGTGTCGTCGATCCCAAGCACCTCTTCCGGCCTTACGTCGCCGAAGAGGTCGAGCGCCTTCAGGTAGCCCTCGGGGTGCGGCTTCCCTTCGGCGACGTCGTCGGAGGAGACGATGCCGCGGAGCAGCGGCGCGAGGCCTGCGGATTCGACGACCGGCTCGATCTCGGCGCGCGCTGCGCCCGAGCAGATCGCAAGCGGCACGCGTTCGGCGGCGTATCTCACCGCTTCGCGCACGTGCTCGTGGACGGTCGAGCCGTCGGCCACGGTGTCGCGGTAGTGCTGCACGCGCTCGGCCACCGCGCCGTCGACGTCGGGGTAGTCGCGTCCGAGCCACGCGAGGACGATCTCGGGATCGGAGAGACCGGCGAGCTGGTCGTAGTACTCCTGCGCCGAGAGCGGACGCCCTCGGCGCGCGAACAGCTCGATGAAGATCTCGCAGAGAACGGGCTCGTCGTCGGAGAGCGTTCCGTTGAAGTCGAAGACGATTGCTTTGACGGAATGAGCGGCGTAGGCCACGATTGGGGAGAGCGTAATCGTGGCCTACGTCGCGGGCGCTTCTGAACTGCTGGGACTGTCGCTCAGGATCTGGGACTCCCAGACGATGCGGGTGCGGTCGCCGCGGAAGACGTCGCGCGAGCGCTCGACCGGCCGCCCGGCTGCGGAGTACGCGGTTCGCTCGACGAGCATCACCGGCGCGCCGCGCTCGATGCCGAGCGCTTCCGCCTCGGAGGTGCGCGCGAGCGCCGGCTCGAGCCGCTCGACGGCGCGCACGGGAACCTCGTCGTTACGACGGCGCATCAGCTCGTAAAGCGAGCCGTCGAGCGACTCGTCGAGCAGGCCTGGGAAGGCGTCGGCCGCGTAGGCGCCGCGCTCCAGCGCGATGGGCTCGCCGTTGGCGAGCCGGACACGCTCGATTGCGAGCACACGGGGGCCGAGCAGCGCCTCGCCTGGTTCCGCGTCGCGCTCGACTGCGCTGAGCACGCGCGCGCCCGCCGCGACGCCGAGGCCGCGAAGCTGAGCGGAGAGGGCGGATGTGCCGGCAAGCTCGAGCTTCGGCTCGGTGACGAACGTCCCGCCGTACCGTCCTTTGCTGCGCGTCAGTCGGCCGCGCTGCTCGAGCGCGCCGAGCGCCTGCCGGAGCGTCATCCGGCTGACGCCGAACCGCTCGGCGAGCTCGCGCTCGGCGGGCAGGCGATCGCCCGGCGCGAGCAGCCCCCCGTCGAGTGCTCGCTCGAGCGTCGTCTCGATCTGCGCGTGCGCCGGCCCGCGACCCGGTTTGACGGGGGAGAGACGGAGTGTCACTATGGTCTAGACGTTAGCGCATGGACGTGACCGCCGACCACCAGACGCTGACGATCGCCTGGCCTGCGGGTGCGGAGAGCCGGTTCCACGCGCTCTGGTTGCGCGACAACTGTCCCTGCGCGGACTGCCGTCACGAGAGCGGCCAGCGGCTGCTCGACACACGCTTGCTGCCCGACGACCTCGAGGTCGTCGAGGCGTCGGTGGACGGCGCCGTGCTCGTCGCGTTCTCCGATGGTCACGCGAGCAGCTTCGACGTCGACTGGCTTCGGGGCTACGCGACGGTGGACGGCCCGCGCCGCTGTCGCCTCTGGGGCGCCGAGCTCCAGTCCGACCTGCGCGCGGCGCGCTACGAGGACGTCGCCGCGGGCGGGTCGGCGCTGCGCGACTGGCTCGGCGCCGTGGACGAGCTCGGCTTCGCGATCCTCACCGGGTGCGGCACCGAGCCGGGAACCGTCACGCGCGTCGTGGAGCTCTTCGGGTACGTGCGCGAGACGAACTACGGACGCCTGTTCGACGTGAAGACGGTGGTCAACCCGACGAACCTCGCGTACACGGGCCTCGGGCTCGGAGCGCACACCGACAACCCGTATCGGGACCCGACGCCGACGCTGCAGCTGTTGCACTGCCTGGCGTCGAGCGCAGAGGGCGGAGAGAACACGCTCGTCGACGCGTTCCGCGTCGTGCAGGATCTTCCGCTCGAGGACTTCGAGCTGCTCACGAGCTGCGCTGTTTCGTTCCGCTACGCCGATGCGGAAACCGAGCTCGAGACGGAGACGCAGGTGATCACCGCCGACGTGCGCGGTGATGTGCAGGCCGTGCACTACAACACACGGTCCGCGCTGCCCTTCCGCCTGCCCGACGATCTCATCGGCGAGTACTACGAGGCGTACCAGCGCTTCGGGCGCATGCTCGACAGCCCCGAGTACCGCATTCGGTTCAAGCTCGCGCCGGGCGACCTGTTCATCGTCGACAACCTGCGCGTGCTGCACGGGCGGACCGGGTATGCGGCGTCGGGCGGCGAGCGCCACCTGCAGGGCTGCTACGCCGATCGCGACGGGTTGCGCAGCAAGCTCGCGGTGCTCTCACGTGGGTAGTGAGCTGGTCGACGAGATCTTCCGCGTCTTCCGAGAGCAGGGGGCGGGGGAGTACCTCGGTGAGCCCGTATCGATGACGGAGCACATGCTGCAATCCGCGTATGCGGCGGAACGAACGGGCGCACCGGCGCGACTCGTCGCCGCCGCGCTGCTGCACGACTACGGACACTTCCTCCACGACCTGCCGGCGGACTCGGCGCAACACGGTGTCGACACGCAGCACGAGGAAGTCGCGCACGCGTTCCTCTCGCGCCACTTCGGCCCGGAGATCGCGGAACCGATCCGCATGCACGTCGCGGCGAAGCGGTACCTCTGCGCGACCGATCCCTCGTACAGCTCGCAGCTCTCACCGGCGTCGATCCTCAGTCTCGAGCTGCAGGGCGGGCCGTACTCGGCGGCGGAGGTGGCGGAATTCGATACGTCGCCGTACGCGGCCGACGCGGTGCGGCTGCGGCGCTGGGACGACGTCGGCAAGATCGCCGGGCTCGACACTCCCGACCTCGAGCATTATCGAGCCGTGCTCGAAGCAGCGATTCGGAGCTAGGGCTGCCGGCCGAGGCGCTCGCTCTCGCGCTGGTCGCGGCCGTGATCCACGCGGTCTGGAATACGTTGCTCGCGGGCGCGCGCGACTCGCAGGCGTTCGCCGCGGTGGTCCTGCTCGTCGGTGCGGTCGCGGGAGCGCCGGTGGCTGTGGCGTACTGGCGCCTCGACGACGGAGTGTGGCCGTATCTCGTTGCGACGTCGGCGCTCGAGCTCGCCTACTTCGCGCTACTCACGTTCGCGTACTCGCGCGCGGAGCTCTCTGTGGTCTACCCCCTCGCTCGAGGACATGAACCCGTGCTCGTCCTCGTCGGTGCTGTCGCGTTCACCGGCGCCGGGGCGACCCCACGGCAGGTGGCAGGCGTGCTGACCGTCGGGGTGGGCATCCTGCTCGTGCGCGGCGTGGGGCGTGGACGGGGCGCGCTCGTCGCAGTGACGATCGCCTGCACGATCGCCGCGTATACGCTCGTCGACAAGCGCGGGGTCGTCCACGCCTCGCCGGTCGCGTATCTCGAATTGATGAGCGTCTTCACGGGAGGCGCGTACGCCGCCGCGATCGTCCTGCGGCGGGGGCTCGCACCGCTGCGGGCGGAGCTCGCCTGGCGTTCGGTCGTGGCCGGGATCGGGACGTTCGCGGCCTACGGTTGTGTGCTCGGGGCACTCCAGCTCGCATCCGCCGCCTCGGTCGCCGCGGTGCGAGAGAGCGGTGTACTCGTGGCAACGGTGCTCGCCGTGGTCGTGCTGCGCGAGCGGGTGACGGCCTGGCGCGCGGCCGGGGCGGTTGCCGTCGTGATCGGAATCGCCCTGATCAGCCTCTGACGGCGGCACCGCTTGACAGGAACGTCCGGTTCGCGCGTGAATATGGCGGCATCCTCAGTGCCGGTCACGCTGCGGAGCTCATAAACCACGAGGGAGGACAGCAGCATGAGCGGCGAAGGACCCGCTGTGAGTGAGATCCATCTCACGGACGACGAGAGGATCTTGCATCGGCTCGGCTACGCGCAGGAATTGATGCGCGCGATGGGCGCGTTCCGGAACTTTGCGATCAGCTTCACGATCATCTCGATCCTCGCCGGCTGTCTGACGTCGTATTACCTCGCGTTTCAGTGGGGCGGCCCGGTCTCGGTCGAGTGGGGTTGGATCGTCGTCGGCACCTTCACGACGTTCGTCGCTCTGTCGATGGCCGAGATCGCGTCGGCCTATCCCACGGCCGGCGGCCTCTACTACTGGTCGTCGAAGCTCGGAAGCCCAGCCTGGGGCTGGTTCACAGGCTGGTTCAACCTGATCGGGTTGATCGGGATCATCGGCGCGGTCGGATACGGGCTCGCGATCTACGCGACGGCGTTCTTCAACCTGATCTGGAGCTACCCGAACGACCGCCACCACATCTTCTATCTCTTCGCCGCGTTTCTCATCTGTGGCACGCTGGTGAACGTCTTCGACGTCAGGATCACGTCGATGATCAATGCGATCTCGGCCTACTGGCACGTGGTCGGCGTCCTGATCATCGTGTTCGCGCTGATCATCGTCCCAGACCACCATCAGTCGGCCGGCTACGTCTTCGGGCAGACGATCAACAACTCCGGGTTCTCCGGCCACAGCTGGGGCAGCGGCATCTTCTGGATGGTGTTCGCGATCGGGTCGATCGGAATGGCCCAATACACGCTCACCGGCTACGACGCCTCGGCCCACATGGCTGAGGAGACGCACAAGGCTTCGCGCTCCGCGGCGACCGGGATGCTCTGGTCGGTCGTCGTCTCGGTGATCGCCGGCTTCATCCTGATCACCGCGATCACGTTCGCGATCCCCGATCAGAAGGCTGTGCAGGAGCAGTTCACGTACATCACGACCTACATCTGGCAGACGTCGATGGGCACGCACTGGGCTGAGGTGCTCCTCTTCATCGTCGTGTTGGCGCAGTTCTACTGCCTGGCGGCGTGCCTGACGTCGGGGTCGCGGATGCTGTTCGCGTTCTCGCGCGACCGCGCGGTCCCCGGCCATCAGCTGTGGCGCTCCGTATCGCGCCATCGCGTCCCGGTCTGGGCGTGCTTTGCGGTGGGTGCCCTCGGCTTCCTGCTGCTCCTGCCGACGTGGTGGAACAACCTCGCCGGCTACTACGTCGGGACGTCGGTCGGGACGACCGGGCTCTACATCGCGTTCATCCTGCCGGTCTTCCTTCGCTATCGCCAGGGCTCGGGCTTCCAGCACGGCGCGTGGAGCCTGGGCAACCACTACAAATGGATCAACCCGATCGCGATGGTCTGGGTCGCGTTCATCTCGATCGTCTTCATGCTCCCGACAGGCCCCGGGGGGATCCCATGGAACGCCGCCTGGAGCTGGAACCTCGCCAACTATGCGCCTGTGACGATCGTCGGCGCGTTCGTCCTCTTCGGAGGCTGGTGGGTGCTCTCGGCGGGCAAGTGGTTCAAGGGCCCGGTGCGCATGGGCACGGACGAGGAGCTCTTGGCGCTCGAGGCGCAGCAACAGAAGGAGTTCCTGCTTCCGGGCGACACCGAGTTCTCGGGCACGTAGCTTCGTAGCTCAGGAGTGTCTGCGAGAGGGGC
>Ga0265318_10000981_pt1 | contig 18281 bp, 34 predicted proteins | sample 4821metaG_FD_192431 | JGI IMG/M metagenome (GOLD analysis project Ga0265318, IMG submission 192431) | Rhizosphere microbial communities from Carex aquatilis grown in University of Washington, Seatle, WA, United States - 4-8-21 metaG | ecosystem: Host-associated > Plants > Roots > Rhizosphere >... | reverse complement strand
CTTTCTAGTATGCCTTATTAGTCCATTGAAGGACTCATAAACAACTTACTATCCGGCAAATCAAACCTGGATACATCCATTCATACAAGTTTTTTATCTATCCCGGAACAGTATCTAAACGCGCAAGATAAAATTGTGTTAAGCGTGTTTATGGCGCTATCAAAGGCCACGGATATAGTAAATACGCTGCAATTTCAGGTTAACCAGGAATTAATTGGCAAACTTACGGGACTTTCAAAGAGTCAAACGGGCCGCGTATTGCGCGGGCTATCCGGGAAAATTGAAACGCTTAACCAAGCCAATTTATTAAAAAACGGCGAGCAGATTTTTTTTCAAATCAAAGATGCAAACGGCAAGATCATACCAAAAAATAAATCCGGGATCTCTAGTTTCTATTCATTCGAGTATATGCCGCCGCGCACGTCGCGCCATTTCAACGCTACAATTAACAAACGGCCCGCCGCCGAACCGGTGAAAGAACTATCTTTAGTTATTCCCGATATGGATCCACAAATTTCATCCAAACGCGCCGAATTAAAACGGCTATCAGAGTATTTTGATTTACTAACGCTGGATAAATTTGTAATCTACGATCTAAGAAAAATTGCTAAGACAATAGATTATTATTTACACTCATTAAAAATAAAATTGATTAGCAACAAAGACGCAAGTTTAGATCTGGGCTGGTTAATAAAAGCGTTTGAACAGGAATGGTATAAAACAATGCCGATAACGTCAACGGATAAGATCCGGGAATTTGTTTTTGACATAAACGATTTACACCGCAAAATGGTTAAGGTAATTGAAAAAAAAGAAATTGCAACAACGTTGCAGCTGTTACCGGATAAAAAACCCGCGCACGAATACAAAGATTTTTCGAGCGCGCAAGCATTGCGTATTGCATTGATTAAAAAAATTGAAGAGTTACCCGCGGATCAAAAAGCGAATTTTGATAACATTGTAAATATTTCTTACAAAGAATTACAGCCAAAATGTTTCAATGGCGCGGATAAACAATTTATTCAAACACAATTAGCGGTTTCGCTAATTAACAAACATTTCAATTTTGTATGAAAATGGATTTACTAAGAAAAACTATAACCGCTAAGACACTAGCTTACAGACAGGCGTATATTAATGGTGCGTTTAACGCGCTTTTTGCGATGAAGAATTTTGAAAACCGCGATAATTTTTTGACGCTTATTTTAATAGATTCAAAAATAGAAAGAAACATTTTATTATATCGCGAATGGCTGGTATCTGTTTTAGACGGCGAACGCAAAACATACGCGCAGCTGTCCGCGCAGTTTGATTTATCAGAAACTCAAGTAAAGAGAATAATTCTTTCAATTAATAAATTAATAGGGCTTAAACATTAAACAATGTTTGATACTTTAGAAAAAGTTACCGGCAAAATAAATTTAACCGTCGAGATTGAAAACGGTAAAATCAAAGACGTTTATTTGCAAGATAAAAAACTAACAACAGATTTTTTATTTGATCTAGCCGTAAAATTAATTTTGTGGATGAAAAATAGAAAAGCGTAAAAATATTTTTTCTTAAACCAAAAAAATAAAACAATGCCAAAATCAAAAAAGAGATATGTAATTGTAAGAACGTACAGCGCCGGCGTATTTGCCGGAAACTTAGAAAGCCGCAAAGGTCAGGAAGTGATCTTAACAGATGCACGCCGTTTATGGATGTGGCGCGGGGCGGCCAGTTTGTCGCAATTAGCAATGCAAGGAACGAGCAATCCAAGCGGATGCAAATTTCCTATGCCGGTTAGCAGAGTTGAGTTATTGCAAGCAATAGAAATTTTAGACGTAACGCCGGCAGCTGAAAAATCAATAAAAGAGGTGCCCGTATGGCAATCGTAGATAACGAGTTGACCGGCTCCGGCTCCGGCGACGGCTCCGGCTCCGGCGACGGCTCCGGCTCCGGCGACGGCTACGGCTACGGCTCCGGCTACGGCTCCGGCGACGGCGACGGCTACGGCGACGGCGACGGCTCCGGCTCCGGCTCCGGCTACGGCTACGGCGACGGCTCCGGCTCCGGCTCCGGCTACGGCTACGGCGACGGCTACGGCTCCGGCTACGGCTACGGCGACGGCTACGGCGACGGCTACGGCTACGGCGACGGCTACGGCTCCGGCTCCGGCTAAACATAAAAACAAAACCATGAAATTTTACACGCGCCCGGAAATTGCCGCGCGCTGCAAAGCGCTTGTTTTAAGATTTAATAAACTGGAAAGAATTGTAATTGAACAATCACACAGCGACATTTACACAATCCGCGCCATGTACAGCGCGGAACGCAGATACAGGAATTTATTAAATATACTTGCAAAATGATAACAATTGAAATTTCTAACAACGGCAACAATCTTCTTATTTATGCTTATCGGATACGAAACGGCGACCGCGAAGCATTAAGCCCGGAACAGTTGCAAATGGTTTTGAGTGATCTAGCGGCTCAAGTTTTTGCAGTCGAAAGATTAATTAAGCTAATTAAAAATGAATGACAGCCGCCAGCGTTGATCTTGAAAGTGTTATAAAATTTTACGAGTCTATCCGCGAACGCAAAAAGGTAACGCCCGCAATGCGCGCGCAGCTGGTTAAATATTCAAATGAGTTAAAAGTTATTGTATCTGAAAATATTTTAACAGGTCAGGGCCACAAGGCGGCATTAAGCATGTATCAAAAACTAGAAAAGCTAATTGCAAAACACGGCAAAGAAAAAAATACAACTGGACGATCTCAAGAATTATTTGTTTAGGCTTGAGGGAACAGGCGGGCCCGTGCGCTTTTCGCTGAAACACTTAAACGCCCGCAAGCAAGAAATTGAATTTGCAAGATCAAAAAATTATGAAGAGGATTGGCCCGGCCAGTTTGATAGCTACTTAGAACGAATTGAAAAAATAATTTCTAAATATAATTCATTATGAAAATAAAATTTATAGTATTAACAGAACAATCCGGCGAGCCTATATGGATTAATCCCGATAAAATTGTTTGTATGCGCGAAGAGGGCACGGGCACAGAGATTAACGCCGTGGAAATTCCCATAATACGCGTACGCGAAAGCCCGGAACACATTTTTGAAAAAATTGAACATGGATTATGAAAAAAATTTCTAACAACGAGCAAGTAAAAAAAGTATTACACGCGGCAACGCCGGAAGAAATCTCAAAAGATAGATTTCAAAACTGGGCGGCGCAGCTTGACGCGCTGAAAAAAACGCCCGTGATCTGCATAGGCACGGATGAAAACGGCGCAACTACTTTGCTGGGCGCGCCCGGCATGCCGATTGAAAACATTGTAGTTACTCTAAATCTCGTAGCGTCGCAAATTCTAGCAAAGAAAATTTACGACGATAGGCAGCATAAAAATATCTTAATCGCGCCCGTGCCGGGAATATCATGATCCGTTTAAAAAAACATCCCGAACAAAATATTTATGCGTTGTATCACGTTAACGACAATCTAACAGAGTTGTTATCGTTCGGCAAATGGCTGGGATTAAATTTTAAAGACATCATTTTAGATAAGCGGCCGTATTTTAAAATTGATGCACAGCAAGCGGATAAGGCGTTATGGTTTGGCGCCGTGTTAGATGAACAAAAAAATTTAATTGAAGCGTGAACAAAAAAATATTTTCACCGCACGAAATAAAATTATTAAACCTAGCGGCGCAAGGCTTGAAAGTTTCTAAGATCCTAAAGACTATGAAAATTGGCAGCGGCACGTATTACCAATATTGGAACGACATCCGGCGGAAATCCGGCAAGCCGACAAACGGCGCCGCGCTTGTTTTCGCTACACAACAAAATTTTATAACGGTATGAATTTTTGGGAATTTTTAAACCAACCAATTTCAATTTGCTACGGCATAATCGTTGTAGCCGCCGTAGTTTGCATTGTTGTAACAATTCCCGATATAATAAAAGCGTTTAAAAAGCAATGAGTACAACGCGCCCGGGATACTATTCAGAAATTACGCGGGATAAAGCGTTTGAACTATCCCGCGATTATGCACAGCCGCAAAAGAAACGGGTTTACGCGCTGTTATTGGATCGCGGCAAAATGACGCGCCGGCAGATCGCGGAAAATTTAAACATTGAGATCACAGCCGCGTGCGCGCGCGTTAAGGAACTTATGAATGATGGAATGATAATTGATTTAAACGAAGAAATCTTAAATCCAAAAACAAAAGTTAAAAACAATCTCGTAAAAGCAATAGAAAAACAGGAGACGCTATTTTGAAAGTCTTAAATTTATACGCTGGAATTGGCGGGAATAGAAAATTGTGGAAAAATTGCGACGTTACGGCCGTAGAAATAAACCCGGCAATAGCGGCGATCTATTGCGATTTGTTCCCGCGTGATAATGTAATACTAGCGGATGCGCACGAATTTTTATTGCAGCATCATTACAATTTTGATTTTATTTGGTCTAGCCCGCCGTGCCCGACGCACAGTAAATTTAATTTCTTACAAAAAGTTAAGGGCGTTAAACAGAAATTCCCGGATATGAAGCTTTATGAAGAAATAATTTTTTTACAATACAACGCTAAATGTAACTGGGTAGTTGAAAACGTGAAATCTTATTACGATCCATTGATAAAGCCGCAAGAAACGGCCCGACATTATTTTTGGAGCAATTTTAAAATTGAATATAACGGGATAAATAAAAAAATCAGAAACGACAAAGGATTTACGCTGAAAAAAAAGATGCTGGAAAAAGGAATTTTGATTAAAGATTTTCACGGATTAAAAACCGATAAACGCACGTTATTAAACAATGCAATTGAGCCGGAACTAGGGCTAAGTATTTTTGAAGCTTCAAAAGCCGCCAAACACTAAAATTTACATCTAGATACATTCTTTAACTATCCGATTGTTTGCATAATTCATAATTTGCTTATGAATTGATGCAAAACACCACACAAAAAATACAATTGCAGCAGTACAAAGGCGTTGATGATACGCTTGCTAACATTAAGGCGCTTATTAAGCGGCATTACAACGAGCCTTATATGCAGCGTTTCAAAGGCATGCCGCTATCTGAAATTTATAACACCGTTCAAAATATTCCATACGTCTTAGATCCTCAAAATGACATTTTAACCGGCGACGACATAGAATTATTACAGTCGCCATACTTCACAATTTACAAAGGCGGGGATTGCGACGACAAAAGTATTTTACTGGGCGCGATATTTGAGCTAAATAAAATACCGTATCGAATGGCGGTAACAAGTTCAACGCCGGATCAGCAATTACACCATATTTACCCGGAAATTTTAATATCCGATAATGCCGGCGGAAAGATCTGGGTGCCGTTTGATGCAACTTATTCCAGCTGGGATCTTAACCACACGCCAAGCCAGCCGTTTTATGAAAACGATTTCACAAAGAAACGCATTTATGATTGGCGCAATGGCGAAACGGTAACTTTTGAAACAAACGCGAATACGCCCGAATCTCACGCGGCGGATAATTACACGCCCGACGCTTTAAAAAAAAAGTTTCAGCGCGTACAAACTATGCAAGGAATGAATAATAATCAAAATTTAAACGGCGTTAAACTGGGAATTTTGCAAGGCGCTAAAAAAAGCGTTTTGTCTATGCCGTATCGAAATCAACTCGTTTACGGTTGCAAAAGTTGCGGCGCAAATTGTCCGTGCAAAGGCGATTGCAATAAGTTGTCAACTCAATTGCTGGGTTATATTTCTACGATTGATCCGTTTGTAGCGCGCAATCTAAAAGCAATTCAACTACTGGGTTTTGATCTTACAAGTATTGTTTCAGTCGTTGAGGGCTTATTTTCCAGCATGTTCAGCAAGCCGGCATACGTTGACGCGTATCACGCGTATTACCAGGCAGTAAGCCAATTGCCGCAGCTGCAAGCCATGCACACGGTACAGGGTGCCCAGCTGTTAGCGTCGCAAGAGGCTATAATTGCAGTCTTGTTAGTTGACTTTATGAACCCGCCGGGCGCAAATGTATGCACGCCGCCCGGGGATAGTTATTATTGTGGCAATCGCGCAAAGTGGGCGGATATACAGCCGCTGGTACAAACGCGCGCCACAACGTTAGCGCCGTTTTTATATTATGTCGCTATGCAGCGCGCCGCTAACAACGTTCAAAACGTGCAAGGATTCAGCGAAGCGGATTTGAGAAGTTTATATGCTGAATTTAAAGCCGGCGCCGGTACAAATTATAATGCGTATCACGCAAGCACGGGCGGAACAAATTTAGCGCCGGGAAACACCGGATTAACAACGGCCGGCATGTCAAGTAATACGCTTTTATTTGTAGGACTAGCCGCCGCGGCCGTTTACATGATTTCACAAAAGAAAAAAACAAAGAGTTAATAAAATGGAATTATTCCCGCGCAATGTAGTTACACCGGGCCAAGCGCCAACGCAGCCACAAATCACGCAAACAGCCGCGCCATGCACAGGCCCGAATTTTTTACCGTTTTTTATCGGATTGCTTTTTTGGATAATTATAAAAAAATAATTTTATGTTAATGCCATGTATTACAAGGTCGGTTAATAACGTAGCATTACAGATGCAGCAAATGCCGCAATCACTGACAGGCGCCGCCGCGCCGTTAGCAGTTAATAACGCGCCTATGCCGGTTTTACCGTATTGCGATCAGCTGGGTTTGATGGATCAGATTAGTTACTTATTCCAGACTTATCCGATCCCGGCGTATGGCATCACGGCGTTGATAGTTTATCATTTATTCTTAAAGAAATGACGCTAGCGGATGTAATATTTACGCAAACGTGTTATAATAATGATTGCAATGATTTTTTTACAATTAACGATAATTACAGCGGCTATACTTACGATCATGAAACTTTTCACGTTTTGGATCATGCCGCGAACGCATACACTAGTTACAGCGCGGCGGATTTTGACGCTGCATTGCAAAGTGGCGTTTTTGACAATCCCGGCGGCGTGCCGATCGTTCCGGGAGTCAATAATAATAACGGGACTATCTTTATTCCAAACAGCCCGGGACAAAATAACGATCTTATTAAAACCGTGTTTATTGGCGCCGCGGTTGTTATGGTAGTTTACATTGCGTTAAAATGAGTGTGCAAGATATAACAGACAATCCAGACGAAACGGCTTTTTTACGACAGCAAGAACAGCAAGGACTAGATAAACAGTTTTTAAGTTTTCTTTTAGCAATAAGCGGACTTGCGATAGCGATTTATCTAATAACAAAAAGTAAATGATAGACTTCTTAGCTCAAGCAAAAAGATTATTTAAGAGTAAGATATTTTATTGATCGCAGCCGCCAAACAGTTTCTAAATCGTTTGCCATGTTGTTAGTTAAAACGGGCCAGGCGGAAATCTCAAACGTTCAAATATAAAAAAAGTTATGGTTTATCAGAGAGTGCAAAATAATTCAATCCGTTCATTAAGCGGCGATAGAACGCCGGCATGTTGCGTATGGATCAATATGGGCGGCGGTCAATGGCGCTGGGTTTGTAGCCCGCATTTTTGCGGCGGCGGCGGGTACAATCCGCAGCAGATTAAAAACCAGTTGCTAGGCGATAATCTCACGCCGCAGCAAATGTCGCAAATGAGTTTGGCTAATTTGACCGCGCAAATGCAGGACGATCTTAATCAGGCTAATTACCAGTTGCAGCAGTCGCAAAATCCGAACATAACGCCCGAAGCGCAGCAGCAAGCCGCGCAAAACGCCGTGCAGTTTCAGGCGGAAGCGGCTGCAATACAAGCATGGTTAAATCTGGGCCCGAACGGACAGGCTAACACGGATCCCGTGAATTTTTTCACAACTACCATAAATAGCTTTTTGCAAAGTTTTGGCAATGCGCTTAACTATGTATTGCCGGGCGGAAACACAACGCCGACCGTTAACCCAACATTAACGCCGGGACAAACGCCGGGAATTTTAAACACGCTGCAAACTCAATACGCGGGCTTGCCATTGTGGGCATGGCTGGGCGTTGCGGGTGTAGGGCTGAATATGTTAATGAAAAATTAAAAATTGAATTTTCCTAAAGTAAATATGTTAGGCGTAACGTGTCCGGCGGGCCAGCATCCCGGGCCGTCGCCATTTTTTACAAATCAGTGTTTCCCGGATCAAGGCCAGGGCGGATGTCCGGCGGGACAGCATAGGCAGTTCGCAAGCCCGCTTTCACCATGCGTTAACGATACAGTTGTTTTAACAACGCCGCCGCCGGTAATAATACCGGATCCGAACGCGCCGCCCGTAGTTGTTATTACGCCGGTAATAACAACGGATCCGAACGCGCCGCAAACAGGCGCAAGTTCAACATGGTTATACGCCGCGCTTGCTATTGCGGCAATTTTAATTTTAAAATAAATGTTTTTTCCTAGATCGAAATATGTAATGCCGTTAAGAATTTTACTGGGAAACGATCCCGCCGGCAATGCAACGCCAAGCGCGGATGATTCTTACTGGGCGCAAGTTTGGGATAATTTTGAAACACAAGCGCCGTGGGATCTCTTAGGCCCGCTGGGCGGATGGTATCAGGGCGTTTTTGAAGCTGTTAGCGCTGCAATTGGCGATCCGGCGCCGGATACAAACGTTGTAACACAATATTTTGCTAATAATCCGAACGTTAAGCAAACGATCAAAGACGCTACTAACAACATCACGCAAACCGTGCCTAGTTTGTTGAGTCTTGTTCCGAACACACTTAACACGGCTAATTGGTTTGTACAGTATTTGCCGGAGATCGCAATTGGCGCGGCGCTGTTAACTGTAATATTTTTATTTAAGAACCCGGAAACGATCCGGGCACGGCGTTGATAAATGGCATTTAAAAAAGTCGATAAGCGCACGCCGGTGCAAAAGTTTTTAGATTTTACAGGCCGCGAAAAAGCGGTAATAACAAATGAGAATATTGATCTACCCGGGCCAAAAGAAAAGTTAATTTTTGTAGGTAGAGCGCCTGAAATAAATTATTTAAGCAATAAATTTGACGGCAAAATAAGACTGTATAAACACAAATTGAAAAAACACGGTAAAATATTCATAACATCAAACGGTAAAACAATTATTATTTCAGGCTTAAACATTAACGTAAAAAAAGAGGGCTTAACAGGATGAACAGTTTAAAAACAACAATAGCGGGAATTTTAAGCGCGGTAGCAGTTGCGTTAATTCCCGTAATTCAGGGCCACGGATTTGACTGGGCGTATATTTTGCCGGCGGCATGTTTGGCCGCGCTGGGTATTATTTCAAAAGATTATAACGTAACCGGCGGAACGGTTGACAACAACACAACGCCGTTACCTAAGTAAAATGGCAGATCTCAACGAAAAAAATAATTTTAATCCTACAATAAGACAATGGATTGTTATTTTGGCCGGGTTGGGAGTGTTCAGCGGCGGCGGAAGCATGATTTCAACAAGCGTGTTTGGCGGCGGCGAAAGAGTTACAAGATCAGAAATTAATCAATTGCGATACGACGATAGTTTGAAACAAGCATTTAAGGACATAGTATTAAGCACGGAACAAAAAGAGCAAACGCGCATAATGAAAGAAGTAAAAAGAAATTTGAAAAATTATTTAAAAACACAACATTTTAATTACGAAGAGGATCAATAAAAAATGACGCAGATAGTAGATCCAAACCAGGACAGCCACACCGTAAACGTTACGGAGCACGCAAGTTTAATAAACACACTTTCCGCTAACATTGCGGGAAACACGGCATCGATAGATTATCAAAAAACGCTTGCAACGCCGGATCATACTTTGATAATTGAACTTGAAGCGCTTTTAGCGGCCGGCATTGAAAAATTAAAAGAAGTTTGGACCGCTGCAAAGGCAGCCGGCGAAGCATTTTTTCAGGAAGTTTACGGGATCGTAAAAGGATTTTTCACGGCGCTATTTGCCGATCTTGAAAAATTCCTCGAGTTGTTCGGCATTAAGCTGTAAACAGCGCAAAAAGTTTTTTAATTTAAATTTTTATATCACAATGAAAAGAATAATTTTTTTAATAGCTTTACTTCTTACCGTTGCAACAACGCAATCACGCGCCGCCGTTGATCCGTATTGGATCGCGAAACAGTACATCCAGGCACACCCGGAAGTGATTGCGGAGTTAACGCCTAACGTTGCAAGTAATACCGTTATAACGCAGCAATTCAATTTGCTAAATGCAAGCGTTGTATTAACTATTATTCGGGTTAATGAAATTGACTCACTTGCTTTTACAACGCCGGTATTTACGGCCGTAAACAATCCCGGCCCGGGATATTTCGACGCAAGTTTTTACAACAATACACCGGACAGCGTTTTAGCTACTTGTTACTTTACTGATGCAACGGGACAGGACAGCGTGCTAGCTATTAGGCTGGGCGCGTTTGATGCTAACAATAAAGCGTTTGTAATGGATACGCTACCAACAAATAAAAACAGCGGCATCCAAAGCAATCTATTAACGCACGCATTAAAAAATCTTTCAACTTATCCGTATTGGAGTTATAAGTTTTACGGCGTAAATGTTAACCAAACAACGGGCGCCAGCGGATACGTTTATATTTTTAATTATTACACAAATTTTCTCAAGTAAAACAAAAACAATTTTATAAAAATTATATCGTAAGGAAATTTTAAAATGGCATTAACAGCATCCGATAAGCACATCATACAGGAACAGATAGACGCGGCAAAAACGCAGATCGCTAATAACAATAAAGCGAAAAGCGGCAAAGAGCAAAACCGCACGCATCCCAAAGAGTGGTATGATACCGATAACATTGCACAGCAAAAAGTTATCGACGATCTCACGGCAAAGTTAAGCGACGCGCCGGCGGCAGCGTAAAAATGCTATGCTTGAACTTGTTTCTATTCCCGGATTTTCCGGTTATTACGCAAGCCGCGCCGGGGATATATTCAGCGTCAAGCATGTTAAAAATGTTCCGTTTGATAAAATAGAACGGATCGAAGCGGCTAAAGATGGCGTATTTTACAAGTCAACAACGCACGGTAATTTTAAAATAAAAAAATTATCGCCATACAAAACAGGTCAGGGCCGCGATTATTTAAAAGTTGACTTGATGCAGCGCGGAAATAGGCGCAAGATGTTAGTTTCCAGGTTAATGATGATGACTTTTGAAAAGAAACGCATGCTAAACAGTAAAACGGAACACGTTGACCATATAGACGAAAACACGTTTAACAACAATGTAAAAAATTTGCAAGTGGTTACGCCCGCAGTTAACCAGGAACTAAGTGTAAAGCGGGCCAAACAAAAAAAATTAGAGGATCTACCATTTTGATAAAACGAATTGCAATAATTAATCCACAGCCGGCGCGCAAAAAACGGCGCCGCGTTAAAAAACATAAACAAAATAAAGAGGTCAAAATTATGGCAGCTAAAAAAAGAACGCATGCTAGGAAAAGGAGCCACGTGAGGCGCCATAAATCAAATCCTAGCACGCAGAAAAGAACGCCTAAACTTATGCACGAATTCACAAACGCGCACAAAAGGCGCCATGCAAGGCGGCACCACAGAAACCCGGACGGCGGCGCCAACTCCATGGATCCAACAAAAGGGCAAAACATTGTGCAAGTCTTAGGCGGCACAGCCGCGGGCGCGTTTGGCGTGCCGATCATAGGCAATATGTTGAGCGCGTCCCTAGGCTTAACAGGCAATTCTAAATTGCTTGCACAGCTGGGTATATCCGCCGCGCTTATTTTCTTAGGCAAAAAGATAGGTATGGCAAAACTCGGATTAGCCGCCGGCATAGCGGGCGCAGCAGTTACCATTTACCAGTACTCACAGGAGTCCGGGTTAATGGCGGGCGCCGAACAAATGCTCGGACTAGTTCCGTCGCGCAACGGTTTTGATAATAATGCGTTGAGAAATTTAAATAATTTTACGCGCAATCTTGTTAACGCCCGCGCAACTACCGGCATACACGGATTAGTTCCGCGTAGCACGGTACACGGCATTAACACCGGCGCCGGAACGTTCTAAACCGGCAATTTATTTTTGCAGTTAAAGCTAGAGAAAAAAATAAAATAATTTCATAATTCATATAGGAGTAAATTTAAAATGTATTTATTCGGAGCAAGTTCCGCAGCGACACAAAACCAGGTCGGGCCAATGCCCGCGGTTAATCCCGACGGATCGGCGGCTAATTCTGTTCCGTTCGGAGTAACACCCGACGGCAATATAATCACAAACAACAATCTTTTACCGGGATACGATCAGGTTGCAAGCTATTTACGCCCGCAAGCTGAAAGCATAGATCTAACCTGGAAAACAATTTACGACGACGTTGCGCTTAATTCAGCTGCAAACCAGTCATATAATTTCTTCCAGAATCCCAATAACACAAATCAATTTGATTCAAACGTTATTGGCGGTCAGGGCCAGCTACCGGGACAGGAAGCTATGATTGTGCGCGGCGTTAAGTTCACGATTGAAAATGATGTAACCACAGCGCCGTTAAACATGGTAACAGTAAAAGAAATTTTACGGCAAATGTATTGGCAGATCTGGGTGGGCAATAAATTCTATCTTGATGGCGACGGCATGTTGTTCTGGGATAACAGAGCATACACCGTAGTAAACACAAACTATTACGGATTCACGCCCACAAAAGCGTGGGATCAGCCGCTTGACATTCCAATTCCGCCATTGACACAGATCTATGTTAAAACAAGCTGGGTTAATCCCACACTTTCCAATAACTGGAAAATGAAATGCTACTTAATCGGCGCGTATTACAGAGGCGTACAGTAGTAGAGATACTCACCGGATTTAATCCGGGATGAAAATCCCAACGGCCCGGAGCACGCCGTTAAACTGTTCCGGCATTGTATTCTCTTCTTTGGTTTAAGGATGCGCGGTTATTTCGATCCCTCGGAAAAGCCGCGTATCTAAACTTTAAAATTTTAAAATTATGTTTCCAGGTTCAGGAATGATAAACGATAACAGCGTTTCCAAAATGATCCGGAACGGGCTTAACTTGACCGCGCCGCTTATGGAAATTAACGACGCTGTTGCAAAGTTTCGCAACGCAATTTTGCCGTGGTGGTCAACGCTGGAATTTGCTTTTACTTCAAAAGGCCAGCAAATAAAATTGCAAGTGCAAGTTGATGATTCGTTTTGGCAAATTAATTATGCTGTTAGTGGGTTGTTATCGGATACGGATACCGGATTCGGCACCGTTATAGATAACATAAGCATAAACACACAGGACACGCTCGAACAAAACAGCATGCCGGTTAAGATGATAACACAATTTCAATTGGCGCCCGTGCCATGGCCGCTAGCTATACCGGCCCGCAATAATCTCACTATATCAATGACAAACGGGCAGACAGTTGATGCTAACAGCTGCATATTAACTTTCTGGGCGTTACGCGTGCCTACTGAATTAGTCGGGCTGTTAATAAATAATCAGAACTCGCAAGTTTCGCCGGCGTAACAACGTTGTTTTGTGAATTTTAAATTATTGAATATTGCGGTATATTAGCGCATGTTTAATAATTTAAAATCACTTACAATGAAAACAATATTATTTCTTTTATGCTTACTTGTCATTATGAATAGCAACATACGAAATTTATCCGGGCAGCAAGTCGAAAAGTTAGACGCGAATTGCAGCATACTACATTTAGGGAATGGCGGCGGGAATTTAGTTTATGGCGGCGGATCTGGGCAAATAAATTTGAATCCCGGGCTACAATATGAGATTGATCGAATTTCTATTTATGTAGGATTGATAGTTGATAATTCCAGCAACCCGAATTTATACGCGTTTCCGAAAAACGAGCAATTTGATTTGCGCGTATTTCTTAGAGCGCGTTTAGGCTACGTTGTTGCGGGCGTTGATACTTATACGAAAACTTTGTTTTCAAACATGCTTTATGCAACGTCAGACGGCATAGACTACAATCCCGTTTATTGTGAACCGTTTGTATTTCAAACCGACACAAATAAAGACGGGTTGCAAAATGTTTTATTCTTAGATTTCGCGGATGCGGGATCAACGGTAATATCAATTGACAGTATGCCAATCCCGCCCGTTAGTCTTATCCGTGGAATTAATTTTTACGGTACGATAAGTTTTGACGGCGTTTCCTATACAATCCCGGATGCAACGCTATTAAAAAAAGCAGCGCGTGAAAAATCAGGTTTATTAAACGGGCCAAAATAAAAAAAGTTATGTTAACAGAAGATCAGGTAAACAATCCGCCGTACGTTCCGGCAAAATATTTTCACGTGGGCCGCGTTAAGCATGTTGAATTGATTGTAATTCACACCATGGAAGCGCCCGACGGCCCGCGCACAGCTGAAAACGTCGCGCATTACTTCCAGGAGCCGGCCGTTGAAGCAAGCGCGCATTATTGTATTGATGTTAACGCGGTAATTCAATGCGTGTATGATTCTAACACGGCGTTTGCGTGCAAGAACGCGAACGCAAACGGCATGCATTTAGAACATGCCGGATATGCAGCGCAAACCGCATGCGATTGGGCCGACGAGTATAATCAAAAAATGTTATACAATTCCGCGCAGATCGCCGCCTATCTTGTTAAGAAATTTAACATCCCGGTACAGCGCGCAGAATTTGCCGGGCCGAATGATCCAACGGTAACTAAAAAAGGATTTTGCGGGCACGTTGAAGTGCCGCTGCATGGATCCCACACGGATCCGGGCGACAATTTCCCGTGGGATACTTATTTTGATATGATAAATAGTATTTTGCAAGCCAATGGCGATCAAGCTAGTTAATAAATTATTCGTTCGTTGTTATTGGCTGCAAACAATTTTAGAAATACTGGGATATATTTTAATTTTATTTTTAGTGTTCGGGCTAGCCTGGGCAATAATTTTTTATGTAAGCGGGTTGTTTAGATGGTAGCGCCAAAAATAAATAAAGTGTTAAGCGGATGCAATTGTAATATGCTGGGCGGTTATAACGGGACTTATGAAGATTTCCGCAATGCGCTGGGCGATCGCGAAAGCAGCAACAATTATACAATCGTAAATTCATACGGCTATATGGGCCGCTATCAGTTTGGGCAGTCAACGCTAGCTAGCTTGTATAACAAATACAATTTACCGAATTGGCAATCACGCAGTTATTTTTTAGCGCACCCGGAAATCCAGGATCAATATTTTGATGCGCTTGTACAGGAAAATGCAGCAGTAGCGGCGCCGCTGTTAATGGAAGCTAAAAGCCGGTACGGCGATCAGATCACACTAAGCGGACTCGTAGCAGCTGCACACTTAAAAGGAGCCGGCGGCATGCGGTCTTATGTTCACGGAAACGACAACGCCGACGCGAACGGAACATATACAAGCGATTACGCCGAACAATTCAGCGGGTACGATATACCAAACTACCCGGAAGATGTAGGCGCAGAAGTTCCGGCAAATTTAATCGATCCAACAAACACAGATAACAGCCCGGCAATGGCAGCAACGCCTATATTGATAGGATTAGGATTAGCGGCCGCGCTTGCTTTATTATTATAACTATGAAAAACAAATTTTTATTAATTGCGCTCATCATTACAAGTATAGCGGCTACGGCCGGGCTTGTTAACATTGCTACAAACTACACATCACAGCAAATTGATAATTGGACTTTCTGGGCGCCGGACTCGAGTCAAAAAGTACATATAAGCAGCACAGGCCCGGGACTGATCATAAATTCACAATCTCTTCCGGATACGGCAACGTATGCGTTTTATGATTCAGTCAAAGTTGCAGACACGCTTAAAGTGAGCTCACATTTTTCCTTCAGGTATAAAGTTGACATCACCCCGGGCGCCGTCGACACATTAAAAATATTTCTGAGTTCAAAGGATTCAATTGTTGTTTATCCCGGGGGATTGTATGCCAGCGACTACCTTGATCCGAATACCCGGCCGCAAGTGATCGTCAAACCGTTCACTTCAGGAGTGACGGCAAATTATAACCAGGTGAGCCAGGGCAGATGAAAAAAATTATTTTCTTAATAGCGTGGATCCTGTTTGTACTCGGATGTTTTTATAACGTGCATGCACAAAATATAATTCTTCCGGGCCGGCAGATCGTTAATCCTTTTCCTGCAACAACATTTGGCGGAACTATTGATTTTAACGGTTCGAATACATGGTCCCAATACATAAAGGGCCAGTTCCTGAGTATAACAATTACAAATTATTCTCAGCTTGACAATGCCGATCCGATCGTATTTACTTTAACGGATCCCTTTTTTACAACCGCCATAACGGGCCTGGGTGTGATAGCTTCGGTGAACAATCTTAGCATTGCCCCCGGCATAGGCGCCGTTCCCGGGGACGCGCTTACAATTATTCCTGTATTTCAGAGCGCCGACACATATCAATTCAATATTTATCTTACCAGCAATCTAGCTACCGGTTTAACGTCCGATTTCACATTAAATATTCTAATAATTCCAACTACACAATAAATTTCAACAAAAGCTATGGCCGCAAAAACACCGAAACAAACCGACACGATCGCGCCCGATATTTTGCAACAGATCCAGGAATATGAGGGCCGGCAATCATTTTTAAAAACCATAAATCAAAAGTATGGCGTTTCCGACGGCAGTGTAACATGCCGCGTATATCGTAAGAACCCAAACAACCCGCAAATTAAACCCGCGTTTGCTTATAAATTTGATTACGCGCCCGAAGTAGAAGAAGTACAGGAAATGCTGGGCGGCGGATCCTTTGTTTTATATCTGAAATATTTCGCGCTTGATGGCGCCGAATATTTAGAAACAGTTACATTAAATATCGAAGGCCCGCCAAGAACGCCGCCCGCGCCGGGATCGAACGGAAACGGGCAGCAACAAACAGCAACGCCCGCAGCCGTTGAAGATCCCGAAGAAAAGCTATTGCGTAAAATGAAATTGTATAAGGAATTTATGAACCCGGGCGCGCCCACGGATAACGGCAATATTGGATCCGTTGTTTCCGCGCTTGTAGAATTAGTGAAAGCAAAGAACGCGCCGGCCGAACAATCCGGCGGCATTGTTTCTCTAGCGGAAAAAATTATTTTAAAAAATCTTGACAAGTCAAGCGAAACGGATTTAGATAAGCTGGGCAAAACTATGGAGTTTGTTGAGAAGTTCCGCGGCCCGGCAGCCGGCGGCGCATCAAACGAATGGCTTGAAGTTGCAAAGCTGGGTATTCCCGTAGTCGCGCAGCTGTTAAACAGGCAGCAGCCGGCACAATTGCAAGCCGGGATGCCGCCCGCAATGCTACCGGCAAACACAATGCCGCCCGCAAGTGAATTGCAGCAGCTTATTAATAATTTAGATCACAATTTCAAATTTATAGGCGATAAATTAACAAGCATTGAGGGCCGCTTAACCGATCTCGAAAAAGAAAATTTAACAGATGAAGAATATAACGCGCTATACAACGCGGACGGCAGCCCAAAACAATCCGCCACAAACGGCGCGGCATTGCAAACTCAAAACAACGGATCTATGAACCTGAAAAATTTAGACGCGCAAAAAATTACAGAAACGTTAAAATTTTATGTAAGCACCGTAGGCGCGGCCGAAGTGTATAAATATTGCATTGAGAATAAAGAAGTAGAAACGCTGGAAGAGTTTAACGGCTATATGATTAAGGCCGGCTTACCAGAGTACAAACCGGATCCAACGGGGGATACAACTAACTAAGCCCGCTTTAATAAAAGCGGCCTAGCGGCCCGGGTGAGATGCTAACGCGTCAACAATCCCGGGCTTTTTTATTTTCTAAAAGTAAGAGATCATCTAGAGTAAGGTTTGTATTTCCATCAAGATATTCCAAAAGTTTCGAATAAATTAATACGTTAAGTTTTGCCAATTCCGCATGTTCTTTAATCATATCTTTTTCCGTTTGTATTTGAATATCGTTCTTATCCCTCAATAAAAAACTTCCCGGCATTGTTTTTAACAATTCTATCTGCATCTTTTCGGCACTTTTGTACCAAACGATCGCTTTTTTTATAAAATCCCTAGTCATTTTATAAGTAAATTTAATTGAGGAAATTCTATTTTAATTAAACTCTTAAACAGGCCCGCAAGCGCGTCATTTTGTTGACGCAGTTGCACGCCGTTATAATTGATCTGCAATTGCTGCAAACACACTTCATACACTTGCTTTACTTCACTAGCCCGCGTAAACACGTTTTCACGCATCCAGAGCGCGCCCAGATCGCTTGTATTGGGCAGATTGTTAGTTGTATCTATGTTCCGCCGTAATTCGAGCGCATACACGCCTTGCAGGGCGT
>Ga0265318_10000980_pt1 | contig 18281 bp, 16 predicted proteins | sample 4821metaG_FD_192431 | JGI IMG/M metagenome (GOLD analysis project Ga0265318, IMG submission 192431) | Rhizosphere microbial communities from Carex aquatilis grown in University of Washington, Seatle, WA, United States - 4-8-21 metaG | ecosystem: Host-associated > Plants > Roots > Rhizosphere >... | reverse complement strand
AGCGACCGCGTTGGGGGTCCGCAGAAGCGCGGGCGCGGTGGGCTTGTGCGCGCCCGACGCGCACCAGGCACCGCTCACGGTCGGGTCGATGCCGTGCACGACCAGCACCTCGAGTGCGGCCAGCACGCGCCGGTCGACGTTGCCTGTTGCGATTGCGCTGCGTTCGCATGCCGGCAGCGTCACGTGCGTGTCCTGGAGCACCGTGCGTTCGATGTCCACCTGGCTCGCCAGCAGCAGCGAGCCGACGCTCGCCGCATGCAGGTTGGGGCCGTAGTACACGGGGGTGAAGCTGTCGCGGTGCAGTGCGAGCGTCGCGAGCTGGGACCAGGCGTCGAGGAACGGACGCGGGTCGACCGGCGCCTGGCCGACGCCCGCCGGTCGCAGCTCGAACAGCAGGTGCGGCCTGCGCCCTGCGGTCGTGTGGGCCAGGTGGCCGAGGATCGTCCCAGCCAGCACGTGTGAGCCCACGGTCAGGCGCGCCAGTTCGAGATGGCTGGCGCGCAATCCGAACACGCCGGTGAAGTAGTGCTCCAGCAGGCTGTGGTGCGCTCCCGCGTGCCTGACGCGAGCGGCTCGCTCGAGCGCAGCCAGCGGCGTGAACAGAGTTGCAGCGCTAGGCCTCGATCGGAGGTTGATGGTTGCGACCTCCGGCAGCTGCTGGCCGGCCGAGGCGCCGCCGCCGCCGCGCAGGAACAGCCTGTTCGAGAGCTTGGCCCCGGAGGACTGCGCGCCGGCCGTTGCCGGGGCCGTCGGGCGCGGTCCGGGGGCGAGGCCGGCGGGCGTGGCGCTTGACAGCAGTGCCGCGCTCGGCGCCGGTGGCTTGGGCGTCGGATACCAGGCGGACACGGAGCCCAGCCCGGCGTAGGTGAAGCGGTCGCCAAAGCCGTTTCGCAGGACGACGTAGCGTCCCAGCACGTGGTTGCGGCCGATCGCCACGATCGTGGCGTCCTGGGCCGCGACGACGGCTGCGCCGGAGGAGGCGAAGATCTTGGTGGCCGGTACCGTTCGCGCCACCGACACCGTCGCGGCGGCGACCGCGCCCGGCGACGGGGCGACGCCGGAGCTGCCGCCTGTCGGCACACTGTGAGCACCGCTCGCGGCCGGCGAAGCGCCGGCCGGCGCGTAGCTGGCGTGGTAGCGCAGCTGGATCGGGAAATCGCCCTCGGCGAGTTCGCTGACCGAATTGAGCAGCGCGCTCGGCTCGCCGCTCAGCAGCTCTGCGCGCAGCAACACCGACCGCACATAGGCATGGGAGTGGTTGTAGGCGAAGATCGCACGTGGCAGATTGTGTGTGGCGCCGGCCGCCGCCAGGTAGCGCGCCGCGGCGAAGATCGCATCGGCCGCGTTGTAGGGGTCGCGTGTTCCGGAGCCGGTGGCGTCGACGCCGTAGCGTCGCCATGTGCTCGGCAGGAACTGCATCCAGCCGATTGCGCCGGCGGACGAGGTGTCGAGGTTGGTGCCGTAGTCGGTCTCGACCTCGTTGATCGCGGCGAGTGTCTGCCACGGAATCCCGTAGGCCGCTCCGGCGGCCTGGTAGATGGGCAGCAGGAACGGCGGGATGTGGAAGCTGTCGACATAGAACTGCGGCACCTCGGCGCCGCCGTTGACGATGAACGGGTCCTCCCACGATCCCGGCAGGACGCCGGCGAGCGGATTTGAACCGGCGAACAGCGCCGGCGAGGGCGCCGTCGGTCCGGTTGCGCCGCCGGCACCCTGGTGCCTCGAGTGCCCGCGGTGGGAGCCGGAATCGGCGCTGGAACCGCTCTGGGGCTGCGGCACCGACGCGCTGAACACCGGAGCGGGGAAGGCGCCGCCGCCGCCGTTCGAAGCCGCACCGCCGCCGATCGCTCCCGTGCTGGGCCCCGACGAGCCGGCGGCGCCGGTGGTGCCCGTCGATCCCGTCAGGGTGCTCGTCGAAGTCGTCGTCGAGGTGGTGGTCGAGGTCGTCGTCGAGGTCGTCGTCGAGGTCGAGCCACCATCGGCTGAGATCCCGGTGTCACCCGATGTGCCGGTCGTGGCCGTCGTGCCGGTCGTGCCGGTGCTTCCGGCCGTCGAGGTCGAGCCGGTGGCGCCCGAGGTCCCGGTCGGCGCGCCGGCGCCCGAGGCCCCGGTGGCCGTGCCGCCGTCGCTGTTCAGCAGGTCGGGGGAGTCGGCGGCGTGAGCCGGGAGAGTGGTCTGCAGGGCGCTCGCGGAGGCGGCGATCGCAACGACGGCACCGAGAACTGCGACGGCCATCGCCGTCCGGCGAACACGATCTGGTTGCATGCCTGGCCCGTTGTATCACGCATGAGCGTGATCGCGTGCAAGAGATGTCGCGAAATCCTCGCAGGATCGCGCTTATGCGACCTGGCGGGCGTCTGTGGCGGCGAGATCGTCGTAGGTCACGCACGCACGCCCTGGCCGGGTGCGGCGGATGACGTCCTCCAGCGCAAGCATGTGGCTTGCCGAGCCGAGGTCGAGTGGATGCAGGTCGATTCGCAGTGTTCGCGGGGCGAAACGGCCCGCCATGCGCAGCAGTGACGGAGAAACCGCGCGGCGCACAGGACCGGCGGCGGCGAGCGCGATCGGCGGCCCGCAGCGGTGTCCCAGCGCCCCGGCCGCCGTCGGGTGCAGCCACCAGGCGCCAGCCCACCAGCTGAAGCGGGTGCGCAGGGACTCGCGCAGCTGGGGCGTGTAGGCGTAGGCCGGCGCGATGAAGCCGTGCGGCTCGATACCGGCCAGTTTGAGGATCCGCCGGCCGGCGTCGAGAGCCCGCGCCGTCTGCAGGGCGTTCAGTCCCACGAACTCCGGCGACTCGCGCGCGACCGCGCTGCGTGGATGCGGGGGCCAGCGCGGCTGGCGCGACTGCAGGTGGCAGAAGCCGTGCTGGGCGATCGCGTCGCCACGGGCGAGGCGATCGAGCAGCCAAGTCGCAACCTCAGGTCGACGGTCAGACAGCGGATGGAGGTCCCGCGCCGGAATCACCAGCAGCGTGACGCGATCCACACCGAGATCGTCGAGCCAATCCCGAATCAGAGCTGCCCGCTCGAAGGTGGCCGGCTCGATGTCATGGACCGCGACTGCGAGTGCTTGCTCAGGCGGCATCTCGAACCTCGCCCGCAGCCGGCGCGAGCGCCCGTCGGTAGCCGGCGCCCAGCCGCTCCAGCGCTCGCTCCCAGGTGCGCTGCTCGACGCCGATCCGAGCCGCCCGGCCGAGCTCGAGCCGCAGGGACGAGGACCCGGCCAGCAGTGCCAGCCCATCCGCCAGGGCCTCGGCGCTGGCCGGGCGCAGCAAGCCATTGACTCCGTCGGCGATCAGCTCGCGCGGCCCGCCCGCGTTGACGGCCAGCACCGCCAGCCCGCTCGCCTGGGCCTCGAGCACCACCTGCCCGAAGGTGTCCGTCTCGCTCGGGAAACAGAAGACGTCAGCACTCGCGTAGGCCGCCGCGAGCGTCGGACCCTCCAGCCAGCCCAGAAAACTCGCGCGATCGCCGAGTCGTTCCTTCAGGCGGGGCTGTTCGGGACCGCCACCGGCGAGCACGAGGTGCAGACGAGGATCTCGCTCGTGCGCGAGCTCAAAGGCGTCGGCGAGCAGCTCGATGTTCTTCTCCTTGCTGATCCGCCCTGCGTAGAGCACGGTCAGCTCGCCCGGGAGCCGGCTGCTGTCGCGCTGGGCGGGATCGAAACGGCGAGTGTCGACGCCGCGGTCCCAGCGCACGACGCGCTCGGCGGCGATCCCGAGCTCAGCGAGGGCCTCATCAGCCGCGCCGCTGGGTGAGAGCACGAGCCCGCACCGGGAGTAGAACGCCGCGACCACCAGGCGCGCGGTCAACGCGAGCCCGGGGTCGCCGCTCCGCAGTCCGGCATAGGCGGCCAGCTCGGTGTGGTAGCTGCCGATCAGCGGGATCTCCATCGCCCGCGCGAGCAGCGCGGCCGCCACGCCGCTCGGGCCGGGCGAGCACACGTGGATCAGGTCGTAGCGCCCGCCGGCGATCGCCTCGACCGCGGCTGGGAGGCTCGGCACGCCGATCTCCATGCCGGGGTAATGCGGGATCTCCACATCGGCGACGGCTGCGAGCCGGCGGTCGACGTTGCGATCGGTTCCGATCACCTCGATCTCGAAACCCTCGACGCCGCGCTCGCGGATCTCCTCGATCGTGTGTGTGACGCCGTGCATCGCTCCGATGCCGTCGGCGACGATCGCGATGCGAGGGAGCTCGCCGTCGCGTACGCCGAGCTTCGCGCGCTCGCGGGCGACGAACGCAGCCGCGGGCGCGTAGGGGACGGCCGGGATGCAGGCTGTGAAGAGAACTGCGCCGAGCTCGCCGATTTCGCCGCGACCCACCGCCTCGATCGCAGCCGTCACCGCGGCCCGAAGATCCCGCTCGTGCGCGCGGGTGGCGCGCCGGTGGAGGTCGGCGTGGGCGAAGCGGTCGTCCTGCATGTAGGCGACGAGATCGGCCTCCGTGAGCTCGTCCAGGCCAACGGATACGAGCCACGCTCGCAGCAGCGCGCGTGCGTCGGCGGGAGCAAGGTTGCCGGCGCTCGAGCCCTCGCGCCGGTCCCCCTCGCGGAGCACGCGTTCGGCTATCTCGAGAACGCGGACCGGGTCGAGCTGCGCGCGGTCCCCGTCGCGGCCGAGTGCTCGGACGGCCAGCGCCATTGCGGCGTGCGCCCATTTCTCCGCGCTGCCCTGCTCGCCACCCGGCGCCACGCGCCCGGCCCGTACATGATCGAGGAACTCGGCCGGGCAGGCGGCCGCCGGGGCGCTCGTGAACGTGCGGCCGATGTCGATGCCGGCATGGTCGTCGCTGCCGCCCACCGCAATGCCGCCCTGGGTTTCGACATAGATCGCCGCCGGCATGTTCAGCTCGCGGGCACGCGAGCCGTTGCGCACCTCCCAGATCGGGAAGAGCTCCGCCAGACGGTGGCGATGGCGGCTTGTGAGCGGCGCCGCGACCGAGAAGAAGGGGTGCGCGAGCGCGCTGACGATTGCGCCGGCGTCGAGGTAGGCGGCGCATTCCTCGACATCGCCCGAGTGTGCCTGGAGCCATTCGTGGTCGGCCGGGGTGATGTCGAAGCAGAGGATGTGAACCGCCTGGGGCTCGCCCCGGAAGCGCGCCGTCAGCTCTTCGGAGATGAACGTGTCAGGCCGTCCGGCGATCTCCAGCGCGCCGTCGATCGTGTCGTGGTCGGTGATCGTCACGAAGTCCATCCCCCGCCGCTTGGCCAGCTCGTAGACCTCCTGCGGCGGCGTCGCGCACTCCGGTAGGCCCAGAGCCCGCTGCACGCCGAGCCGCGAGACGGCGGACGCGCTCGAGTGGCAGTGGAGGTCGACCCTGGTCGAAACGTCCCGGCTGCTGTCCTTGGCAAGCGTTGTCATGGACATTAGATTCGGCTGCAAACCGGCGCTTTCTGTGACCAGGCGGTGAACCGACGCGTCCGCTATCAGGATCTTCACCTCCTGCGGTCGCAGCGCTGATGAGATGCCCGTGCGAGCCTGACCAGCTCGCAGCGAGCTCTCGAACAGGTTGACCCCGCGGGTCGCACACGAGGGCCTCTCTCAGCCAGCGCCCTGGGCTTGCCGCAGATGAGCCCGGGGCGCACGGCTGCGACGCGCTGCGCCGGGCGCGGCGATGCGCGGTTCTCGTTGGTCGGGTGAGACGGCTTGGCCGGCCAGCCGCTAGCGCGCGGCCGTGTCGCGGCGTGGCCCGCTCGCGAACCAGGCGAACACGAAGAGCGCCGCTGCGACCGCGATCGACACGATCGCGTGCTTGATGTGGTGCGTCGTCGCCGTCGCTGAGTGGCCCGGGAAGAAGGACGGCAGCGACTTCGCCGGCTCTGCGAAGTAGACGCCCGCTACGACCAGGAGCGCGACGCCCACGACGATCGCCAGCGCGATCGGCAGGCGGGAGTTGGCCATGGCTGCAATCTAGCCGAGCGCGGGTCCGGGCGCCAAACCGGTGAACGCGGCGCCGGCGCGCCCGTCACCGCGCCGGCGCCGGCGCGTTGCGGTGAGCGCTAGTCGAGTGCGAGCTCGAGCGCCGCCACGGTTGCAGCCGAAGGCGCCTGGGGGATCCCGTGGGTCAGCAGGAACCGCGGGTTGGCCTGCGTGAGCCGCCAGGCCTGCACCGACGAGGCTCCTGCGCGCTGCGCGAGCACGAAGCCGAGCGCCAGCGTGTGGTCGCGCGTGCCGGGATGGGCGTCTGAGGCGATCACGTAGGCGAGTCCGGCACGCAGCAGGCTGACGGCCGACTCCTGCACCAGGAGTCCGTTGTTGCCGAGCAGCGAGCAGACGTTGACCTGCGCGACGGCGCCGGTCGCGAGCAGCCGGCGCAGCGCGGCGACCCCGTTGGGCGTCTCGGCACCGGCAGCGCGCTCCGGATGGGCGACAACGGCGCCGAAGCCGCGTTGGAGGAGCGCGTCGCAGTCGGCGGCGAACTCCGCGTCGATGCCCCGGAACGGAGCTTCGACCAGCAGCCAGCGGCTGCCCGGGGGGCCCTGAGCGATCAGCTCGAGCTCGGCGTCGCTGAGGTGGCGGGCGTACCGGGCGTCCAGCTCTCCGCCCGCGCGCAGGCGCACCCCGATCGCGTGCCGTTCGAGCTGGGTGGCGAGCTTCGCCACCCGCTCGCCGATCGTGGCGACGTCGAGCGGCCAGTAGCCGTTGACGTGCGGTGTGACGGTTACGTCGCGAACGCCCTCGGAGGCGAGCCGGTGCGCGTATGCCAGCGCGGCGGCCTCGTCGGGTGCACCGTCATCGATTCCCGGGAGCAGATGAAGGTGCAGATCGACATATGACATGAGGCTTTGTTCCTTTCTGCGGCGGATCTTCGGTGCCCGCCTCGCAATACGTTGCTATGGTCGTTTTCCCCACGGTAGCAGGCCGTTCTGCCCTGCCGAGCTGGGTTCACGGCTTTGTCACAAACCAGCGACGAGCAGCCCGCGGCGAAGCCGACGCACGAGCGCCGCGCTGAACGCTGGCGCGAGTTGGGGCTCGCGCTGGGCCTGTCGCCACGGGTCGTGCGGCGTGCGCGTCTGCAGCTGCTCGTGCTCGCGCCTCTGTTCGCCGGGGTGATCCTGGTCTGGGATTACCGGCAGGACCTGTTCGGTCTGGCTCAGCCGTGCGCCTCGCACGCGTCGAGCTGCCGCACGGGCACCACGACGCTGCAGGTCTTCGTCGTCGTCGCGCTCGTCGTTCTCGGCTGGGCGCTGGCACGCGACATCGTGCGCGGCCTCGAGCCGGTGCTGTTCAAGCGGATGGACACCGCGACGACCGGCACGGCAGGCTTCGTGATTCGCCTGCTGACGATGCTCGCGGCGATCGTCGTGGCGTTGACGATCGCGGGCGTGGGACTCGCGGCGATCGCGATCGGCGCGTCGTTCTCCGCGGTCGTGTTCGGTCTCGCGGCACAGCAGACGCTCGGCAACCTGATCGCCGGGATCGTTCTCCTCAGCGCGAGGCCGTTTCGTGTCGGCGACCGCGTCAGGCTGCAGGGCGGCCCGCTGGCCGGGCGCCTCGAGGGGGTCGTGTCGGCGCTCGGCCTGCTCTACACGACGCTGAACGCCGGCGACGATCCGGTCCTGGTGCCCAACAGCGTGGTCCTTGCGGTGTCGATCAGCCCGCTGCGAGAACCCGCGGCCGTCCGGCTCAGCGTGCGGCTGCGCTCGGGAACCACTCCGATCGAGTTGCAGCAGCGCATCGAACAGGCGCTGACCGTGCCGATCCGCCGTCACCCCAGCGTCACGCTGGAGGAGCTCGACGGTGCCGAGATGGTCGTGACCGTCAGCGCCACGCCGCGCGTCGGCGCCGACGGCGGCGCGCTCGCGGCCGAGCTGCTGGATGTCCTGACGCGCGAGATCGGTCAGGCCGCCACACCCGCGCCCGGATCTGGCGCCGGCGAGTACGAAGGGGTCGCCGACTGGACTCAGTCCGGCGAGACGTAGTGCGCGTAGAGCTGGCTGTCGTGCTCCAGCAGCATGCGCAGTTCGAGCGCCAACGGCGGGTCTGGAGCGTCGTTGCTGAGCAGCGCCCCCGCGCCGGGCGTGTCGCCGACCAGCTGGGGTGAGATCGACAGGAACAGCTCGTCGATCAGCGATTCGGCCGCGAGCGACGCGTTCAGCGAAGGGCCCCCCTCGCACAGCACGAGCCTGATCCCGTAGGTCGCGTGGAGCTCGGCCAAGCCTGAGCCCAGGCTCGTCGTGCGAATGTAATCGACGCGCGCCTGGCAGTACGGGAGGTCTCCGGCGGACGGCGTCAGGATCACGATGTGCGAGCCGCGGTCGGCGAGCAACGGAAGCCCCGCGTCGAGGTCGAGCCGCCGCGACACGATCACCGCGATCGGCTGCTCCGTCAGGCCGCGCGCGACGCGTGTCGCGCGCACGTTCAGATCGCGGATGAGCGGCCCGTAGCGCTCAGCTCGCACCGTCCCGGCGGCGGCCATCACGGCGTGCGCTCGGGCACGCAGCGCGTGAAACAGCGATCGGTCGGCAGGCCCGCCGAGCCCGCCCGAGCGACCGTTGACTGCGATGCGCCCGTCGACGCTCGCGATCATGTTCAGGGCGAGGCGCTGGTCCTTCTCGCCGGCGAGCCACCAGTCGCCGAGCGCCTCCTCCGCGGTGACCGTGCTGCCCGCGGCGCGCTGCGGGATCAGGCTTTGGAAGCGGGGAGCGTCGGTCTCCGCTGAAGACACTATTCGCCGGGTTCGAACGTCAGCGCAGCGGAGTTGATGCAGTAGCGCAGACCGGTTGGGTCGGGGCCGTCGTCGAACACGTGACCGAGATGCCCCTCGCAGGTCGAGCACAGAACCTCCGTGCGGCGCATGAACAGCCCGCGATCCTCCTCGGTGCTGACGGCGTCAGTCGACTTTGGCTGCCAGAAGCTCGGCCAGCCCGTGCCGGAGTCGAACTTCGCGTCGGAACCGAACAGCTCGCTGCCGCAGCCGGCGCAGCGGTAGGAGCCGGCTTCCTTGTTGGCGTTGAGCTCTCCGGTGAACGGGCGCTCGGTGCCCTTGCGCCGCAGCACCTCGTAGCGCTCGGGTGTCAGCTCGGCACGCCACTGCTCCTCGGTCTTGTGCACCTTTTCGCTCATTCGCAGAGCGTAGCGGGTAGCGCGAATGTGACATGGGAATTGCCCGCGCGAGCGCCCTGACGTGCTACCGTCACGCGGGAAAACGCCGGTGACTGCCGGCGAAGGCAGTGCGAGCGCTCGCAGGTCGAAGCTTTTCAAGCGTCCTCCGCGTCGCAGCAAGCACATACACCGACAGTGGAGGAACGCAATGCCTACGGGCACCGTCAAGTGGTTCAGCGACGACAAGGGATTCGGCTTCATCACCCCCGATGACGGCGACAAGGACCTCTTCGTCCATCACACCGGGATCGTCGGCGAGGGGTATCGCTCGCTGCAGGAAGGCGCCAAGGTGTCCTTCGACGCAGAGGCCGGCGACAAGGGGCCGAAGGCGGTCAACGTCGTTCCGCTCTAGAGCGACGGCGCAGCGCCCCGCAGTTCTTTGAGGTTTCCGAAGCCCGCCGACCCGGCGGGCTTCGGTGTTCGTGGGCGTCATCCGAGGCATTTGCGCGGGAGCTTCCGGCGGGGCGCGGCGCCTCGCTCGCTATCCTGCGAGCGTCCGGCGCGCAGCGGCGGATCGTGCTCCCGTAGATGTCGATCGACGCGACCAACCGCCCCGGACGCCTCGCCGCCGCACCGCCGGCGATAGCGCCCGAGCACGCTCGGAACGGCACTTCGAGCGCCTCCCGGCCTCGCGTTCCCGCGGCGCGGGCCGCTCGCCGCCCCCCGCGCAGGGCCGACCGCCACTCGCTGCTCGCCGGGGTGGCGTCGGCGTCGGCGCTGGGCGTGATGGTGGCGACGAGCCTGCTGGTCGTGTCGCTGGCGTCGGCGCACTACGTTTCGCAGGGCTTCCTGGTCCCGGCTGCCAAGGCCGGCAACTTTCCGGGCTGGCTCGCGGGCCCGACCGGCGTGCTGACGCGCTGGTTCACGGTCAGCGCCCACACGGAGCGCGTGCTGTTCACGGCGGCGATCGCGACGATGCTCGTCGCCTACCTGATCGTCGTGTACTCGGCGCCCCACCTGCGAGCCGCGTGGGTGCTCGCGGTGGTCGTCGTACTGCACCTGATCTTCCTGCTGTCGCCGCCGCTGACGCTGAGCGACGTGTTCAACTACCTCAACTACGGCCGGATGGAGACGCTCTACCACCTGAATCCGTACATGACCATTCCGGCGCTCGAGCCGCACAGCGACCCGAGCTTCGTGCTCAGCAACTGGCACGGTCTGCTCAGCCCCTACGGACCGCTGTTCACGGTGTTCACGATGGGCCTCGCCCGGCTGAGCGTTCCCGAGGCGTTCTGGGCGATGAAGCTGACGCTGATGCTGGCGAGCCTCGGAACGGTTTTCCTCGTCTATCGCTGCGCCGAGTTGCTGGGCCGCAACGCGCTGGCGGCGGCGGTGATCGTTGGCATCAACCCGATCGTCCTGGTCTGGGGCCTTGGCGGCGACCACAACGACTTCCTGATGATCTTCGTCCTCGTCCTCGGCTTCTGGCTGATGCTGCGCGCGAACTCGATGCGCATCGGGAAGCGGGCGAGCCCGGTGGCGGTCGGTCGCGCCGGTGCGATGGCCGCGGTCAGGCGGGCGTGGGGATGGCTCGACGGGATGCCCAGACCGCTGGTGCGGGACGAGCCCGCGGCGTGGATGGAGATCGGCGCGGGCGTGGCGCTGGTCGCCGCGCTGGCGATCAAGGCCTCGTCAGCCGTGCTGATACCGGTCGTGCTGGCCGGTGCGGCGCGGCGGATCCGCGTCGCGACGGGCCTTGTGATCGGCCTCGTCGCCGTCACGGCGATGACGCTGTTCACGTTCGGCGCCAACCTGCCGAACATCGGCCAGCAGGACCGACTCGTCGTGCCCGACGGAATCCCCAATCTGCTCGGACTGGCGCTCGGCTTCGGTGGCTACACGTCACAGATGCGGACCGTGCTCACGGCCCTGCTCGTCGCCGTCATCGCCGTCGCCGTGATCTGGGTGTGGCGAACGCGCCGCTGGCTGACGGCGTGCGGCGTCGTCAGCCTGGCGCTGCTGATGACGCTCGGCTGGACGCTCCCGTGGTACATCCTGTGGCTGCTGCCGTTCGCGGCGCTGTCGCGCTCGCGCGGCCTGCGAATCGCCGCAGCGGTGTTCGGCATCTACATCTTCCTGGCCTGGATGCCCTACTCGTCCGAGATCCTCGGTTTCCTGCACATCAACCCGGCCACCACGAACCTCGGGGTACAGGAGACGAACTTCATGCAGGCGCTGCTCTTCTAGTGGCCCTACCGCCGCGCCAGCCCACGAGCAACGATGAGGAGCTGTTCTCCGCCGAGCTGGGGAGCGTCGTCGCACTGCGCTCCGACCGCGAGCGGATCGCGCTGATCGCCGCGGAGCTGGCCTACGGCTTCGAGGCGCTTGGCGCGATCGGGCCGGCGGTGTCGGTGTTCGGCTCGGCGCGAACGCGGACCACGGATGTGGCATACGAACGTGCGCGTGCGCTCGCGCGCAGCCTGGCGGCCGCCGGCTTCGCGGTGATCACGGGCGGCGGCGGCGGCAGCATGGAGGCGGCGAACCGCGGCGCCCAGGAGGCGGGCGGCCGCTCGATCGGACTCAACATCGAGCTGCCGCACGAGCAGGTGGCGAATCCGTACGTGGACCTCGGGCTCGAGTTCCACTACTTCTTCGTGCGCAAGCTCATGTTCGTCCGCTACGCCAGCGCGTTCGTCGTGCTGCCGGGCGGGCTCGGCACCTTGGATGAGCTGTTCGAAGCGCTCACGCTGATTCAAACCGGCAAGATCAGCCACTTCCCGGTGATCCTGTACGGCAGCGACTACTGGGGCGGGCTGCGCGACTGGGTCCAGGAGACGCTGCTCGCCCGCGGCAACGTCTCGACCGAGGATCTCTCGCTGCTTTCGCTGGTCGACGAGCCGGACGAGGTCTGCCGGATCGTCGGCGCCGCCGCCGCGGTGCAGGGGCGCCAGGCCGGCTCCTGATCAGTGATCGGCGACGTAGCCGCCGTCGGGCGCGATCGGCAGGCCGGCGTCGACCCAGGCCACGATGCCGCCCGTCAGCGTGTAGGCGTCGTAGCCGGCCGAGCGGAACGCACTTGCCGCCATCGCCGAGCGCACGCCCAGACGGCAGTGGAACACCACCGGACGGTCACGCTCGATCTGATCCGCGCTCGAGGCGAGCCGCTCGAGCTCGATGTGGCGCGTGCCCTCGATGTAGCCGGCCTCGCGCTCGTAGCCCTCGCGGACGTCGATGATCGCGGCGCCCTCGGCCATCAGCTCGGCCGCGCGCTGCGCGGTGACCTCGATCTCGGGGTTCTCGAAAGCGTTCATCGCGGCTGCTGAGCATAGGGCACCAACCTTGCCTGAGCCACAGCGGGTGGGGGGTAGGATGAGATCGTGGCGATGCTTGGCGAGACCTACGCGCTGCCCTCCGACGTGGTCGAGATCCGCGACACGATCCGCCGGATCGCGGTGGATCGCGTCGCGCCCCGCGCCGCGGAGATCGACGAGCAGGCCGCCTACCCGTGGGATCTGCGCCGGCTGTTCGCCGAGCACGATCTGCTTGCGCTTCCGTTCGAGCGCCAGTACGGCGGCACGGGGACCGGCACGCTGATGATGAACGTCGCGATCGAGGAGGTCGCAAGGGCCTGCGCTGCGAGCGCGCTGATCCTGATGATCCAGGATCTCGGCACGCTGCCGATCCGCCTGTTCGGCAACGCGGAGCAGAAGCAGCGCTTCCTGCCGCGCTGCGCGAGCGGCGAGTGGTCGCCGGCCTTCGCGCTGTCAGAATCCGGTGCAGGCTCGGATCCCGCGGGCATGGTCACCGCGGCGCGCCGAGATGGTGACGACTGGGTGATCACCGGCACGAAGGCCTGGATCTCCAACTGTGGTGTCGCCGACTTCTACGTCGTGTTCGCGCTCGGCGGCGGGGAGCGGCGGATCACCGCTTTCATCGTGGAGTCCGACCGGCCCGGCCTGCGCACGGGCAAGCTCGAGCACAAGCTTGGGATCCGTGGCTCGCCCACGGGCGAGCTCCTGCTCGAGGACGTGCGCGTGCCCGCCGAAAACGTGCTGGGCGTCGCCGGCCGGGGGCTCGCGGTTGCGCTGGGGACGCTCGAGCGCTCCCGGCTGGGCGCCGCCGCGCAGGCGGTCGGCATCGCGCAGGGCGCGACCGACTACGCCGTCGGCTATGCGCGTGAGCGCCACCAATTCGGCCAGCCGATCGGCGAGTTCCAGGGGATCGCCTTCAAGCTCGCCGAAATGGAGCTGCGGACCGCCGCCGCACGCGAGCTGCTCTACCGCGCGTGCGCGATGGCCGACCGAGCCGAGCCGGGCTCCGGCAAGTACGCGTCGATGGCGAAGGTCTTCGCCTCCGACACGGCGATGGCGGTCACGGTCGAGGCGGTACAGGTTCTCGGCGGCGCCGGGTACGTGCGTGACCATCCGGTCGAGCGGATGATGCGCGACGCCAAGATCACCCAGATCTACGAGGGCACCAATGAGATCCAGCGGCTCGTGATCGCACGATCGCTGCTGTGAGGGACGATGCCACCTCTCAACCGCCGCTGAAGGTGGTCCTGCGCGCCGCGGGCGTGGGGCTCTCGGTCGGGCTCACCGTCGTGTTCCTGTTTTCGTCGACGACCGGCTCGCCCTTCCTGCGCGCCGTCGAGCTGGTGGCCGTCATCGTGGTCGGCGTGATCGCGCTCGCCGCGGTCGTCGCGCTCGTGACCGGATGGCTGGCCGGCTGGCAGCAGGAGGAGGACGAGTTCGAGCTGGTCGTGCGCCGCGCCGAGCGGCTCGCGAGTGACAACCTCGCCGCGGAACCGGATGAGGTCGAGTTCATGGCGCTCGACCCGTTGCGCGACGATGACTTCGAGGAGCTCGTGCGCGACGCGCTGGACGAGCTGCCGGACCTGCTGCAGAATGCGCTCGCCCACGTCGCCGTCGTGATCTCCGATGGCGGTCGCCGGGCCGGCGCCTACGGGCTTTACCAGGGCGGTGGCGCCCACCGCCACGAGCACGGCGATCGGATCGTGATCTTCCGCGACACGCTGCGGCGCGACTTCGGCGACGACCCCGATCTGCTTCACGAGCAGGTCGTGCGCGTGGTGCGCCACGAGCTTGCCCACCACGTCGGGTTCGACGAGATGGGCGTCGGCGAGCTGGGACTTTGAGGGCGCCGTCGATCACGTCGCCCCAAACCGCCGCGCACGCCGGCGCGGCGAGGCGCGCAAACCGGATCGGAGTGTGACGTGGTCGAAGCGGTCATAGTCGATGCTGTCCGGACGCCGATCGGGCGTGCTCTGAAGGGCTCGTTGCGGGCGGTGCGCGCGGACGATCTGGCTGCGATCCCGCTGAGGGCGCTGGTCGAGCGCAACCCCCAGGTCGACTTCGACGCGACCGTCGACGTGATGATGGGCGCGGCGTCGGGCACGGGCGAGCAGGGCTACAACGTCGGGCGCAACGCCCTGCTGCTGGCCGGCATCAGTGAGCGGGTTCCCGGATGCACCGTGAACCGCTTCTGCGCCTCGTCGCTGCAGACGCTGCGGATGGCGTTCCACGCCATCGCGGCCGGGGAGGGCGACCAGTACGTTGCCGCCGGCGTCGAGTCGGTATCGCGAGCCGGAATGGGCGCCGCACCGGACTACGGGGCGCTGCACCCGCGTCTTGACGGCTCGGAGAACTCGCTCTGCGACGTCTACGTTCCGATGGGCGTGACCGCCGAGAACGTCGCTGAGCGCTTTCGCGTGTCGCGAGAGGAACAGGACGCGTGGGCCGTGCTGTCGCAGGGTCGCGCCGTCGCCGCGGTCCGGTCGGGCCACTTTGAGCGCGAGATCGTGCCGGTGACGGTTCCGGCGCACAGCGAGCCGGACGGTGAGGGCGGCACGCGCGAGTGCGCACGGGCGGTCATGGCGAACGACGACGGACCGCGACCGGGAACGACGATGGAGGTGCTGGCGACACTGCCGCCGGTGTTCAGGCCGGACGGCACGGTGACCGCCGGCAACTCCTGCCCGCTCAACGATGGCGCAGCGGCGGTGCTCGTGATGAGCGGCGCCCGCGCCGAGCGGCTCGGCCTCGCGCCGCGCGCTCGCATCATCGCCTCGAGCGTCGCTGCTGTGGAGCCCGAGTACATGGGGATCGGCCCGGTCCCGGCGATCCGCGGCCTGCTCGAACAGAGCGGCCGCTCGATCGAGCAGATCGACATCGTCGAGATCAACGAGGCCTTCGCGGCACAGGTGCTGGCATGCAAGCGCGAGCTCGGCATCGCGGAGGAGCAGCTCAACCCATTCGGCGGCGCGATCGCGCTCGGTCACCCGTTCGGCATGACCGGCGCGCGCATCATGACGAGCCTGCTGAACGGCCTCGAGCAGACAGGTGGCCGGCTCGGGATCGAGGCGATCTGCGTGGCCGGAGGGATGGGGCAGGCGATGCTGGTGGAGCGCATCTGAGACGCGGCGGTCGCGCCGCGTCGCCCGGATCGATCGCCGCTGCGCCCGGATCGATCGCCGCTGCGCTCAGGCGTCCGCGCGGCCGGCGAGTGAGAGCGCGAACCAGTCGTTCTCGTCGGTGTGCCACGCGGTGAGCGCCAGGCCGGCAGCCGTCAGCTCGGCCGCGACGCGTTCGCGCGTGAACTTTGCGCTGATCTCGGTGCGCAGCTCCTCGCCGGCGGCGAACCGGACGGTCAGCCCGATCGCGGGCAGCGCCACCTCCTGGGCCTCCCGCGCACGCAGGCGCATCTCGATCCACTCGTTGTCGGCATCGAAGGCCGCGACATGGTGGAACGCCGAGGGGTCGAAGTTCGCTCCCAGCTCGCGGTTGAGCACGTGCAGGACGTTCCGGTTGAACTCCGCGGTGACGCCGTCCTCATCGTCGTAGGCGGCCTCGAGCGTCGCGCGATCCTTGACCAGGTCAGTGCCGAGGAGCAGGTGGTCATCCTCGCCGAGCAGGTCCGCGACGCTGCGCAGGAAGCTCAGGCGGGCGACGGGATCGAAATTGCCGATCGTCCCGCCGAGAAACGCCACCAGCCGCGGACCGCGAGCCGCCGGCAGCCGGTCGAGGTGGCGCTCGAAGTCACCGATCAGGCCGTGCACATGCAGGCCGGGGTACTCGCGCGTCAGCTCGAGCGCCCCCTCGCGCACGACATGCTCGGTGACGTCGACGGCGACGAACCGCTGCAGCGTGCCGGCCGCGACCATGGCGTCCAGCAGCAGGCGCGTCTTCGAGGCGCTGCCGGATCCGAGCTCGACGAGCTCGCTCGCGCCCGTGGCGGCGATCAGGTCGTGCGCGACGCGTTCGAGGATCGCCCGCTCGGTGCGGGTCGGGTAGTACTCCGGCAGTTCGCAGATCCGGTCGAACAGCACCGCGCCGCGCGAGTCGTAAAGGTGCTTCGGCGGCAGCTGCTTGAGCGTCCGCGTCAGTCCGTGACGCGCGTCGTCCGCCAGGGTGCTGCCGCCGTCGGCGCGCAGCGCGTTCTCGAGTGTCACCTGCTCGAGCGCAGGACGGGCCACCCGGATGCTCATCGGTCGGCCGCGACCCGCAGCCCAGCGAAGATCTGGCGTCTCTCGGGGAGGTCCCAGTTGCGGAAGGTCGGAGTCGCGACGAGGGCGCTCGTCGCGAACGATCCGCCGCGCAGCACCCGGTAGCCGCTGCCGAAGAAGACCTCCGAGTACTCGCGGTAGGGATCTGCGCGAAACCCGGGGTAGCCGTTGAACTCGCTCGCCGTCCACTCCCACACGTCGCCGATCATCCCGAGCGCCCCGCACGGTGACGCGCCGGCCGCGAGCGCCTCCGCCGGGAGCGTGGCGAACGCTGCGGACTCGATCAGATTGGCCTCCGCCGCGCCCGGAGGATGCTCGCCCCACGGCCAGCTCCGCTTGACGGCGGTGGCGTGGTCGAAGGTCGCGGCAAGCTCCCACTCGGCCTCGCTCGGCAGGCGCAACCCGCGCGCGCGCGCGAAGGCGTCCGCCTCGTACCAGGACACGTGCACGACGGGCATGTTCGCGACGATCTCCGCCGCCCCCGTCAGGCGCCGCTCGCGAACCTGGTCGAGCCAGTGAAGCGGGCGCTCCACCTCCTCGCGGCAGCGCCACTCCCAGCCCTCGGGCGACCACCACTCGCGTCGCCTGTAGCCGCCGTCGTCGATGAACGCCAGCCAGTCTCCGTTCGTCACAGCAAGGCGGCCGATCGCAAACGCCTCGACGGCCTCGACGTGCTGCGGGCGCTCGTTGTCGTAGGCGAAGCCACCGTCGGCGGCGCCGAGCGGGAAGCTCGCGCCGGCCAGCTCGATCAGGTCAAGGCCGCTCGAGCCTGGCGGCGGGGCGGCGACCGCCATCGCGTTCGTCGTTTCGAGCGTGGGGGCTTGCCAGTCGGGCAGGCCGGCCAGCGCGAGCGTTTGCAGCATCGTCTCGGCGTGCTGGCGCTCGTGGCGTACGACCAGCTCGGTGAGCGGGTCGTGCTCGTCGAGCGACAGCCCGCCGACCCGTTCGCGGACGCGCGCGAGATAGTGCAGCGCGTCCGCCGGGCGCAGGTACGGCAACTCGCCACGGTGGGCGCGGGGGGTTTCGAACGCGTCGTAGACCTCGGCGAGATCGGGACGCAGCAGCGCCAGGCCGCCGTGACGATGTCCGAGCCAGAGGTCTTCGAAGGCCGCGATGTGACCGAGATCCCACACCAGCGGACTCATCAACGGCGAGTGGACGCGCTCGAGGTCAGCGTCCGAGAGACCCTCGACGAGTGCCAGGGTTTGCGCCCGCGCCTCCTCGAGCCGACTGTGTTCGAGTACGGCCATGCCGTCGATAGAGTCTAGCTTCAGGCCGAAGCGTTACTCCATGCCCGCAGCACGCGCCGCTCCTGCTCGTGGTCGAGCACGCCGATGCCGCCGGGAGCGAGCGGGAAGAGGGCGCCGTCGGTCGCCGCCAGTCCCAGCCAGCGGGCCGTCAGCACCCGCAGCATGTGCCCGTGCGAGAAGGCGAGCACGTCGCCGTCCGGCGGTAGCGAGGCGAGCACGGCGTCGGCGCGCGCCGCGAGATCGGCTGCGTCCTCGCCGCCGGGACAGCCGTCGCGCCACAGGTCCCAGTTCGGGTCGCGCGCGCGAATCTGCTCCGAGGTCAGCCCCTCGTAGTCCCCGTAGTCCCACTCCATGAGCTCGTCGCGGGCGACCGGGTCGAAGCCGGCGAGGCTCGCCGTCTCGGCGGCGCGAGCGAGCGGGCTGCTCCACACGGCGGCGAAGCTCCAGCGCGCCAGCGGCTGGC
>Ga0265318_10000978_pt1 | contig 18306 bp, 15 predicted proteins | sample 4821metaG_FD_192431 | JGI IMG/M metagenome (GOLD analysis project Ga0265318, IMG submission 192431) | Rhizosphere microbial communities from Carex aquatilis grown in University of Washington, Seatle, WA, United States - 4-8-21 metaG | ecosystem: Host-associated > Plants > Roots > Rhizosphere >... | reverse complement strand
AAATTTCTCGGCCATCTTCATTATCCTCAAGGCCTTGCGGTATCCCTCCGGCTGAGGCATCCCGAAGTTGCGGCTGATCCTCTCCTTGGGGTCGCGGCCCTTCTGCTGGGCGATGATCACCACGGCGTTCCCGTCGAAGAACGCGGTCCCGCCCACGAGGGCGCGGTCGTCGTTGAACTGCCTGTCCCCGTGGAGCTCCTGGAAGCCCGTGCACATCATCGAGACGTAGTCGAGGGCGTAGGGGCGCTTGGGGTGGCGCGCCATGAGGACCTTCTGCCAGGGGGTGAGGTTCGAGTATATCTGCTTCTCCTGCGCCTCTATCTTCTTCTCCAGCGCCCGGGCCTCCTTGCCCACGTCCGCGTTGGTCTCCACCGACTTCTGTCGGAGCTCGTCGAGCTGGCGCGCCAGGTCACGGAGAGGCTTCTCGAACTCCAGCGAATAGGAAGGGGTTTCCATCAATAGGTCGGTCTGGCCAAAAATACCCGCTGCGCGTTCGCCGTGTCAACGGGCTGGGACGCGCTCAACGCAACCCGCCTGCATCGGGCTGGGGAGGGGAGCTCAGCTCGTCCTTCCAGCCCTGCACCCGGGCCATGGCCCCGTAGTGCTCGGCCCGGTCCTTGTCGCCGCGCTCCATCCAGGTGCGCGAGAGGGTCGCGATCACGAGGGGGTCCGCCTTGCGCAGGGCGTGCGCCCTCTCGCCCGCCGCCAGCGCCTCGTCCAGTCGGCGCAGGCTCAGGTTGATCTCGGCGACGGCGTGCCACGCCTCGAACGAGTCGGGGTTCTCCGCCGTCGCCCTGCCGAGCTTGGAGAGCGCGGTGTCGGCGGCGCCGGAGACGTAGTCGAAAGTTGCGTCCTCTATGAGAGCCTGGAGCTCGTCCGGGCTCACTTCTTGAGGTCAGCCTCGACGGTAATCGAGACACCCACGTCGGAGCCCAGGGCCTTGCCCAGCATGGCCGGGCCGTTGACGCCGAAATCCTCGCGGTTGAGCGTGACGGAGGCGTCCCATCCGGAGAGCTGCGCGCCCATCATCCCCGGGCCGAAGCCGATCAGGTCGACCTTGAGCACGATCTCCTTGGTGACGCCGTGCATCGTCAGGTCGCCGGTCACGTCGAACGTTCCGTCGCCCGTCTTTTTCCACGACTTGCTCGTGAAGGTGATGGTCGCGAACTTGGCCGCGTCGAAGAAGTCGGGCGACTTGAGGTGGCCGTTGCGCTTGTCGTTGTCGGTGTCGACGCTGCCGACGTCGATCGACGCGTTGACGGAGCTGTTCTCAAGGTTGTCGCGGTCGACGGTGATCGTGCCGCTGAACTTCGTGAAGCGCCCGGGCACCTTCGTCAGGAAGTGGCGGACCGTGAAGGCGACCGAGGAGTGGACCGGATCGATCGTGTAGGTTTCGACGGCGGCGGAGGCGGAGAGGGAGAGGCCGGAGGCGACCGCGAGCAGGGTAAGGAACTTGGACGTGAGTTTCATAAGTTGCTGAGTTTTCTTAGGGAAGGGTGAAAATGGCCCCAGATCGGCCGGAATTCAACCCAACAAGAGCCTTTTAGGTGATTAGCATCGCATCCCCGTAGCTGAAGAACCGGTACCTGCGCGCGACGGCATCGGCGTAGATCTCCATCAGCCAGCCGATCCCCTCATCCGATCCCGGGGAGAGGAATGCGGCCACCAGGCAGAGCAGGGTGGAGCGGGGCTGGTGAAAATTCGTGAGAAGCGCGTCCACGCCCCTGAAGGCGTAGGGCGGATAGATGAAGAGGGACGCCTCGGCGACATGTGTCCCCGCCATGGGCTCCCGGTGGGAGGCGAGGAAGTCCTCGATCGACCGCGCCGAGGTCGTCCCCACCGCTATCCTCCTTCCCGAGAGGGGCGCGAAGAGGGCGCGCTGGGTCCCCTCCGGGATCTCGTAGGCCTCGCTATGGATGGTGTGCGCCTCGACGGCCTCGGTGGCGATCGGCCGGAAGGTGCCGAGGCCCACGTGGAGCGTGAGGTCAGCCGTCCGAACGCCGCCGCCGTGGATTATGGCGAGGAGCTCGGGGGTGAAGTGGAGTCCCGCCGTCGGCGCGGCCACGGCGACCTGGCGGCCGGGATCGGCATAGACCGTCTGGTAGCGCCTGCGGTCCTCCTCGCGCCTGGAGGCATCGGGCCTCTCTATGTAGGGAGGCAGCGGGATGTCCCCGGCGCGGTTCGCCGCGTCGGCGACCGTCCCGCCCCCGTGGCAGGCGAAGCGCACGAGGACCGAGCCGTCGCCCAGCACCGAGGCGACGGTGCCGGTGAGGGCCCCCTCGGCGGCCGTGAATACGCTCCCGATGGGAAGCCGACGGCCGGGGCGCACCAGGCACTGCCACTCCTCGGCGCCCCCGGCCGTTGCGATTTTCCTGAGGAGGAGGCACTCGACCTGCCCCCCGCTCGGCCTCCGTCCGTGCAGCCTCGCCGGCAGGACCGAAGCGTTGTTTCGGAAAAGCGTGTCCCCCGGCCTCAGGAGGCCGGGGAGCTCGTCGAACCTCCGGTGCTCGACGGATCGGGCGGCGCGGTCGACGACGAGGAGGCGCGAGCCGTCGCGCCTCTCGGCCGGAGTCTGCGCGACAAGCTCGGCCGGCAGGTTGAAGTCGAATCGGCTCGTGGGGATCACCGGCGCTACTCCCCTTTGGCCGAGAGCGCCAGCTGCCGCGCGTATTCTTCGACGAGCGCCGTCGCCTGCTCGCGCCGGATCACGCGGGGATCATAGTGGAGGTACACGGCGAGGTTCCCGAGGAAGAGGGCGACGTCGACGCAGGCGCAGGTTCCCGGCCTCGTCGGGGCGACCGCCCTAAGGTCCTCCAGGACGGCGCCCGGGACCGTGGGGCGGATGCCCTCATGCCGCAGCGGCATCCTCGTGAACACCTTCCCGACAAACGACATCACGACCGACATCCTCACGACCGGGCGGCGTGCGTAGGCGCGGATCCCTCCCGGCCACCACCGGCGCAGGCGCAGCAGCATCCAGAACGCGTAGCCGAACCTCCATTTCTCGATGAGGGACATGTCCTCGTGCGCGCGCCGCAGGAGCCTGGGCCGGTTGGCGAGGGACCTCGCCTGTCGGTCGATGATGGAGATGCCGAAGATGTTGGCCGCGGGCCAGGAGCCCTTGGTCTTGCGGCGCAGGCTGACGGCGGCGCCGAGTCGGATCCAGTCCCCGGGGCTGTCGATCCCCTGGGCGAGGCGCCACGCGCCGATCGCCGCCTGGAGATCGCGCATGCAGAGCTCGGCCAGGCTCACCTTGTCGCGCTTCGCGGCGCTCCTGAGGGCCGCCGTCTCCTCGGGCGTCCAGCTCCTGCAGGCGAGCGTGGGCCAGCCGTCCGGCCGCGGCCCGTCGGGCGCCGCCGGCTCGTGGGGAACCAGGGGCGCGACCGTCCGCCTCAGGAGCTTCGTCTCCGCGAGGATCCCGGCCACCTGCAGAACGGGCAGCCAGCAGCGCTCCCAGAGCGTCGTCCCGAACCGGCCGCGCTCCTCGAGCGCGCCCGGGGCGGGGTCGGGCTTCGGCTCCGCGGGCTCGCCGAGCTCGGCCGCGTACCGCGTGAAAACGTCCACGAGGATGTCGTGAAGCGAGAGCCCGTCGCAGACGGCGTGGTGAACGCAGAGGACCGCGTCGGTGAGGCCCTCGCCCTCGACCAAGTAGAGCCTGACCCCGGGCCCGTCCTCGAGGCTGATCGGCTGCCACTCGGGCCATTCCCTCCCGGGACTGCGCGGGACCCAGTGGACGGGGGGCGTCACCCCGTCCTGCAGTTCCCATTTGAGTTGGCCGAGGAAGCCGCGGCGCACGAGGGCGGTCAGGAGCGGATGGCGCGACGTCGCCGCCGACCAGGCACGCTCCAGGGGTTCCCTGCGGATCCGGCCGCGCCAGGTCAGGCGGAGCACCTGCCAGCAGGGATGCGCCGGGACGTCGTCGTGGTACAGGTACGTCTCGAACGGCGTGAGGGGCAGGGATTTCTTGGACTCCATGGGTGCAGTCTGCGCTCGACCGTCGGGCCGCGCATCCTACGCTTTCCCATAAGAACCGGCGGGCGGGCGCAGCGTCAACCGCGCACCACGCCAACCCCACACCGAATGCGCCAATTCCTCCGCGACACGATCGGCACCTTCAGGGCGCTGCGCCTTGCGAGGGACAACATGGTGGCGGCCTGGCCGGTGTCGTTCTACCGCAGGGAGTTCATCGCGGAGAACATCCTCGGCCGGCGGCTCTTCATAGTGAACTGCCCCGCCGGGGTCCAGCACGTCTTCGTCACTAATTCCAGGAACTACCGCAAGAGCCGCTCCAACTCGGCGACTTTGACTCCGCTCCTCGGGCGCGGGCTATTCGTCAGCGAGGGCGAGCTCTGGAACCGCCAGCGAAAGGTCATGACGCCTGCCGTCGCGCACAGCCGGCTCGCGGACTATGCGCGGATCGTGATCGCCGCCGGCGAGGAGATGCTCCGCGAGTGGAGGGCGACGGGAGGAGCCCCGTTCGAGATCGACGTGAACGAGCCCTTCACGCTCCTCACGGCGGAGGTGATCTCGCAGATCATGTTTGGCTACAGGCTGGGCCCCATGGGCGTGACCCTCTACGAGGCGTTCAAGGAGTACACGGCCTCCGCCGGGCGCGTCCACGTGGCGGAGCTGATCGGCGTCCCCGACTGGCTCCCGCGGCCGCGGCGCAGGGGCCGCAAGGCCGTGGAGAAGTTCGACTCGGTGCTCCTTGAGATCATTGCCACGGGGCGCAGGCGCGGCGTCGAGGCGCCGGACGACATGCTCAACATGCTCCTCTCGTTCCGCGACGAGCAGGGAAACCCGATGGAGACGGACCTGGTGCGCGACGAGGTCGCGTCGATCTTCCTCGCCGGGCACGAGACGACCGCGATCACGCTCGCGTGGGCGTTCTACCTGCTTGACCGGCACCCCCAGGCCGAGGCCCGCGTGCACGAGGAGGTGGACCGCGTGTTCGGCGACCGGCCTGCGGCCTACGGCGACCTGGAGCACCTCGCCTACTGCCGCGCGGTGATCGACGAGACCCTGCGCCTCTTCCCGCCCGTGCACGTGTTCTCGAGGCAGGCCATTGCGGACGACGTGGTCTGCGGCCACAAGGTCCCCAAGGGATCGCATGTCACGGTGGCGTCCTGGGTGCTCCACAGGCACAAGCTCTTCTGGCAGGACCCGGGGGAGTTCAGGCCGGATCGGTTCCTTCCCGAGAACGCCGACAAGATCGACCGGTTCGCCTACATCCCGTTCGGCACGGGGCCGCGCGTTTGTCTGGGCAAGCACCTCGGCCTCCTCGAGGCGACGTTGCTCTTCGCGATGACGGCGCGGGAATTCAAGCTCAGGCTGAAGCCCGGGGCCGTGGTCGAGCCCGTCGGCCGCATGACGCTTCGGCCGCGCTGGGGCATGCCGATGATTGTGGGGGCGAGGCGCAAATCCCCTTAGGGCCCGCCTCGCCACGCCCCGCACTGAGGGATCAGCCTTCACTCCCATGTCGATCGATCCAGCGGAGACGGGCGAGACCGGCCGCGCAGGGAGGCTCGGCAGGGCGCTCGGGCGCTTCGCGATCTGGGCCTGGGCGATCGCCGCGGGCGGCGGCGGTTTCCTGCTTCTTCTTGAGAAGGGGCCGCTGCCGCTGACAAACGGTTGGTTCGCGATGTTTTCGGGCGTCTCGATCTGCCCGCTGACCGCGTGGCTCGTGACGCGGCTCACGGGCATCGCGATTTCTACCCGGGCGCAGGTTTTCGTCGCCGTCCTCTTCTTCATAGCCGGGCGTATTGCCCTTCTGGTGGGGATTTGACCGTCGGATCCGCCCTCCGGGGAGCGGCGCGCATGCAGGCGGCGGCGGGGCGCGTCCGGGGTGCTTCGTTGGGCCGGGCGCACTTGACAGCCCCTTTGGCCGCTGGTGGACTGACCCTTCTGACGCCGGCTTAGCTCAGTGGTAGAGCATCGGTATCGTAAACCGAGGGTCGTCGGTTCAATCCCGACAGCCGGCTCCATTCCCAGCCCCAAAAGGGAAAGCGTCAGGCAGATTCCGGGCGGCGCACCGTCCATCCCTGACTCCGACCGGCACGCGCCGAACGGTGCCGCGGGTGCGATAAGTCGCTCGCCATGAGCGGCGAACGGCCCTCGCCGGGATCATCCGTCCCGAAATTCCGTGGGTTCGCGGTATTTTACCGACGTTTCGTCGCAGAAGTGTGCACGCACCCCTGCCGGGTGGCGCTTGGATCAACCCCAAGCAAACACAGCTCCACACCTTGGAGCGGCTTCAAGCAAACCAACCTGTTACACCCATGCACCAAATGCGTAAACTCAAGGCCACGCTGGCCGCCCTCCTGGGCGCCGGCGCGGCTTTCTCCCTGCAGGCCCAGTCGACGACGACCACCACCACCACAACGACGTCCTCCGACGACGCCACCCCCCAGGTGATGGAGAAGTTCGTCGTCACCGGCTCGAACATCCAGAACGCAGGCGAGGCCCTGTCCATACCGGTCGCGGTGGTCCTGCCGGCCGACATCCAGAACAGCGGCGTCGAGACCAACGTCCTCGACGTCCTGCGCAAGATATCCCCCTCCGTCAGCGGGCTCGGAAGCGAGAACGCGACGACATCGGGGGGTTCCACCAACGGCGGCTCGCAGCTGCTTCTTCACAACCTGCCTACACTTGTCCTCGTCAACGGCCGCCGGATGGCCTACGACCCCGTGGACAGCGCGGGCGGCAACGAGTTTGTCGACCTGAACACGATCCCGCTGGCGGCGATCGACAAGATCGAGGTCCTGAGCGACGGGTCCTCGGCCATCTACGGCTCGGACGCCGTCGGCGGCGTGATCAACATCATCCTCAAGAAGGACTACAACGGCTGGGAGGCCGATGCCCACTACGGCTTCAGCGACCTTCCGGGCCACTACACCGAGCGCACGGGGTCGATCACCGGCGGCGTGAGCAACGGGACGACGTCCATCACGGCGTCGATTGAGTACTCCCAGAGCGACCCGATCTTCCAGAACCAGCGCCCTTACACGAACCCGTTCTATGCGACCACCTACGTCCCGGGCATCCTCGAGGTGTTCGGCCTGACGTCGTCCTACGACGAGGCGTTCCAGCTCGCGCCCGGGGTCAACGCCCCCCCTGGGGGCGGCTCGTACACCATCCAGCAGCTCGTCGCCATGGGCGTCTACAAGGACCTGGGGAGCTTCAACGACGCGGGCGTCCTGGCCTCGGTCCAGCAGATCTACAACCTCGCCGCGAACCAGTACATGGTCACGTCGGACAAGCGCCAGAGCGTCACGCTCAACGCCTCGCACAAGATCTTCGGCGACCGCCTCGAGGGCTTCGGCTACCTGCTCTACTCGCACGTGAACACCCAGTACGGGCTGAACGCGCAGCCGCTCTTCCCGTTCCTGACGGACCAGAACATCAGCCTGGGAGTATTCGGCACCTATCCGGTGCCGCCCGCCACGCAGTACCTGCCCGTGACCGCGCCGACCAACCCGCTGCTGCAGTCGAGCCTCGACCAGGGTTTCTCGGACGGTTCCGGCGGCTACGGGGCGCTCGTGCACAACCGGTTTGAGACGCACCCCCGCCTCTTCCAGGACAACGACGAGTCCTTCACGGCCGTGGCCGGCCTGCGCGGCACCATCAACGCCGACTGGTCCTGGGAGGCGGCGGCGAACTTCAACCGCTACACGGACAATTACACGAACCCGGGAGTCCTCGATGAGACCAACCTCATCGCGGCCTTCGTCAACGGAACGGTGAATCCCTTCGCCATCACACAGACCCCCGGCTCCCTCAATAGCGTGCTCGGCACGGCCTTCGTGAACTACACCAGCACCAACAACACCTTCGACGCCCTTGTGCGCGGGAAGCTGTTCGACCTGCCGGGCGGCGAGGTGAAGTTCGCCGCGGGCGCCGAGTTCAGCCGCCAGAACCTGACGGCGATCCCCGACCTCAACACGGCCTCCCACCTCTGGATCGATTCCCCGACGATCCTCCCCTTCAACGCCAACCGCACGATCACCTCGTACTACGCCGAGGTGGAGATTCCCCTCGTCGACAAGAGCCACCCGCTGCCCGGGGTGTATTCCGCGGCCATCGGCGCCGCCGACCGCTACGACTCCTACTCGGGCCACGTGGGCACGTCGGACGTCCCGAAGGTCGACATCAAGTACCAGCCCTTCGACGACCAGCTCACCCTGCGCGCGAGCGCGGGCAAGTCGTTCATCGCGCCGCCGCTCTACGCCCTCTACGGGCCGACGACGCAGGGCTCATCGAGCGAGCTGACCTACACCGGCGCGAACGGCACCACGTACACGAACGTCCAGATGCAGGCGGTGTCAGGCTCGAACCCCAACCTCAAGCCCTCGACGGCCACGACGTGGGAGGCCGGCTTCACCTACACGCCGAAGCAGGTGCCCAACCTGAGCGTGTCGGCCGACTACTTTGACACGACGCAGCACAAGATCGTCGGGATCGTCGACGAGACGACGATTGTCCAGAGCGTCGAGGACTTCGGGGCGGCCTCGCCGTACGCGGCGGAGATCCACTTTGGCAGCCCCACGGGCCCCGAGGTGAGCGGCAACGCGCCCGGCCAGATCAGCTCCAAGCCCCTCGCGTCGACCTACATCATCGACGGCGAGCTCAACCTGGGCTCCCTGGCGATCAAGGGCTTCGACGCCTCGCTCACCTACGTGATCCCGACCAGCCGCATGGGTCGCTTCGAGATCGACGAGGCCCTGACCGTGTACAACAGCTACATGATCCAGGTGCTTCCGTCCGAGAACTACTACCAGCACGCCGGGCACATCGACCAGGTGGCCGCCAACGCCCTGGACGAGGGCGGCACGACCCCCCGCTACAGGAGCTACACCTCGCTCAAGTGGACGCACGCGGGCTTCGACCTCCTGGCCGCCTACACCTACGTCCCGACCGTGACGGACCTGGGCTCGGGGGGCTCCAACGAGTCCCCGGGGCTGCCCGTCGCTTCCTACCAGCAGTGGGACTTCGCCGCGGCCTACAGGCTCTCGGAGCTGCGCCTGAGCCGCTGGACCGACGGCGCCACCGTGCGCGTGGGCGTGAACAACGCCTTCAATTACGTCCCCCCGGTGGCCCCCTACCTGCTCGAGAACACGAGGGCGGACATCAGCGCCTACAACGGCGCGATCGGCCGCATGTTCTTCGTGGACCTGTCCTGGAAGTTCTGAGGCGGGCGGCACCCCGTGGAGAAGGCGGCCCCCCGGGGGCCGCCTTTTTCATGCTCGTGCGCGCCGGCCCTCGGTCAACCCGGGCCGGCCTCAGGGAGCGCCTCGGACTCGAGCACCAGGGAGCGCAGGTCCGCGAGCGCGACCGGCTTGTAGAGGATCCTCTCGACGCCGATGCTGCGGTATTCGTCGGCGACCAGCTGGCTCAGCTCCGAGCTGACGATTGCGATCATGCCCGGGTACTTGAGCTCGCGCAGCTTCATCGCCAGCTCGAGGCCGTTCATCGTGGCCATGTGGTGGTCGGAGATGACGATGTCATAGGCGCCGTGGTTGGCCTTGATCATCTCGAAGGCGTCCGACCCGTCGGGCGCGCACTCGATCTTGTGGCCGCTCTTCGAGAGCGCGAGCCGGGCCACGTCCCTGAGCTCCCTCATGTCGTCGACATAGAGGACGCGCCGGGACTTCCTATCTTCTAGTTTTTTCTCGGGAGGTGAGGAAATCATGACTCGCAGGCGGCCACCACAACGCCTGTACGGTTTGACGGCGGATGCCCACACTAGTTTCGCCCGTTTCTGCTAAAAAAACCTGAATCGCGCCGCGACTCCCTCAGTTGAGGGAGATCCGGTCGTCGGGCAGCCCGCCCTGGAGCCTCAGGTGGAGCATGGCGGCGTCGACCTCGGTGCGAAGGGCCTTCAGGAGCAGGAGGAGCCTGCGGTTCACGTCGAGCGTCTCCAGCAGCCTCTGCTTGAGCGGCACGTCGTCGCAGAGGTTGAAGGCGGCGATGTCGGCGAAGATCTCGGGGTCCTCCACCGTCTTCAGCAGGTCGGTCATCCCCTCCGAGGCGCCCGGCGAGAGCTTGAGCTTCAGGCGGATGAGGTGGGAGAGCTCCCGGCGCAGCCTGGCGTTTTCCCCGGGGGCCGCGCCCGGCTCGCTCGCCAGGGCCCGGATCCGGATGCGCCGGTAGGGCTCCTCGCCAATGATGCCCTCGATCGAGACCCGGCAGAGGCCCTGCAGCAGCAGGTTGGACGTCCCGTTGTCGTTCTTCTGGCAGGCGCGCACGAGGCCGATGGAGGCCACCCGGTGCGGCGGCTCGAACTGCCCGTCCGAGGCGGTCCCGTCGAGGCACGCGACCGCGAATATCCTGTTGGACTCGAGCACGTCCCCCAGCATCCGCCTGTAGCGGGGCTCGAAGATGTGGAGCGGCAGGAGCGCCTGCGGGAAGAAGGCCAGGTTCGGCAACGTCATCACCGGCACTTCGTCGGGCACTTGGATCTCCACCTCCATGGCGAAAGGTTGGCGCGTGTGCGCCGATTTTCAAGAATCTGGTCGAAAATCCCCAATTAAAGGCTAAGTCCAAGCTGACTCTTGCCACGCGAGCGCCCCGCCCCGCGAACGCCCCCTCCTTCCCCCTACAAACGTCCCCCCGTTTGATCCTGAAATCCAAGACAAGCATCCTGCTTTTCCTCGCGCTCCTTCTGCCCGCGGCGGCCGCCCCGGTCCATGTCGTCTACTGGGAGAAATGGAACGGGTTCGAGCAGCAGGCGATGCAGGCCGTGATCGACAAGTTCAACGCCTCGCAGGACCGGATCATTGTCGATTACTACGACCAGACGGGCCAGATCGACCGAAAGACGCTGGTGGTCACGGCCGGCGGGGACCCGCCTGACATCGCCGGCCTGCACGAGCGGAACATCGCCACCTTCGCGGACGCCGAGGCCCTGGAGCCCCTGGACGGATTCATCAGGGCCGAGGGACTGTCGACTGCCCAATGGCTCGACCGGTATTACCCGATTTACGCCGGGATCTGCACCCACGGCGGGCACGTCTACGCCGGGATAAGCACCCCCGTCATCGAGACCCTTTATTGGAACAGAACGCTGTTCCGTGAGGCGGGCCTGGACCCGGACCGGCCCCCGGCGACGCTGGCCGAGTTCAACGCCTACGCGAAGCGCCTGACGAAGCACGACCCGAAGACCGGACGCCTCACCCAGGTCGGGTTCCTTCCGCAGGACCCGGGATGGTGGCCCTGGATCTTCTGCGACTGGTTCGGGGGCAGCCTCTACGACGGCCACAATGTGACCTTCTCCACAAATCCCGCGAACCTCGCGGCCTACACGTGGATGCAGCAGTTCACGAAGGACAACGGCCTGGACAACGTGAAGCTCTTCTCGTCCGAGTTTGGCCCCTGGGCGTCCTCCTCGGCCCCCTTCTTCACGGGCAAGATCGCCATGATCTTCCAAGGCTGCTTCTACGACAACTACATCAGCCAGTTTAAGCCGGGCCTGGACTACGGGGTGGGTCCCTGGCCGGAGGCGGTGCCCGGGGTCAAGGACTTCGCCATGGCGGAGGCAGACGTGCTCGTGATCCCCCGGGGCGCGAAGCACCCGCGCGAGGCGTGGGAATTCATCAAGTACTGCAACTCGACGAACCCCAAGGCCCAGACGCGCGAGGAACTCCAGGGCGCGGAGCTCCTCGACTACCTCCAGGTAAAGCTCTCCCCGCTCAAGGAATGGAGCCCCTATTTCACGGACCATAATTCACACCCGCACATCGGCATGTTCCGTAGGCTGGCCTCAAGCCCCCACGCGGTCTGCGTCCCCCAGATCGGCATATGGATGGAGTACAACCGCGAGGTCATATCGTCCTTTGACCGGGTGAGGCTGCTCGACGCCACGCCCGAGGAGGCCCTGGCATACTCCCAGGATCGCCTCGAGGCCAGCTGGACCCGGTACCGCCGCAGCCTGGAGCGCCACGGCCAGTGGGCCGCGCTGGGGGAGGTCCACCCATGACCCGCGGCGAGAAAAAGCAGCTGAGGGCGGGGCTTGGCTTCACGAGCCTCTGGATCCTGGGGCTAGGGGCGTTCACGGCCTACCCGGTCATGGCCTCTCTCTATTACAGCTTCTGCGACTACTCCATCCTCAAGGGTCCCGTCTGGAGCGGCCTCGATAATTACACGCAGCTTGTCCAGGACGGCCTCTTCTGGAAATCGCTTCGAAACACGCTCTTCTACGCCGGGCTGTCCGTGCCCCTCGGCACGGTCGTTGCCCTTGGCCTCGCCGTTTTGCTCAACTGCGAGGTGAGGGGGAAGTCCGCGTTCAGGCTCCTCTTTTTCATGCCCTCCATTGTCCCGGTCGTCGCCTCGGCGATGCTCTGGCTCTGGATTTTCAACGGTGAATACGGGCTGATGAACGGCTTCCTGAACCCACTCCTCGCGCCGTTCGGCCTCCATGGCCCCGCCTGGCTCGCCGACCCGGCCTGGTCCAAGCCCGCCCTGATCATCATGAGCGTCTGGGGAACCGGCAACGCCATGGTGATCTACCTGGCCGGGCTCCAGAACGTCCCCGCCGAGCTCTATGAGGCCGCCGAGATCGACGGGGCCTCAGCATGGCAGCGCTTCATCCACGTGACACTTCCCGCGATCGCGCCGGTCGTAGCCTTCAACGCGATCATGGCGCTGATCGGCGCCATGCAGCTCTTTGCCCAAGCCTACATCATGTCGGAGGGTGCGAACGGCAACGGCAACGCCTCGGACGGCAACCCGGCCCGCTCAACGCTCTTCTACACGATTTACCTCTTCACGACGGCGTTCCAGGACCTGCGGATGGGCTATGCGAGCGCCATGGCCTACGTCCTCTTCATCATCACGGCCGGCCTCACTTGGCTCGCGGCCCGGCTCTCGAGGGGCCGCAATGAGGGCGCCCTCTGAACATGGAGCGCCGCAGCAAGCTGTCCCGGGCGGTGGTCGTCACGCTCCTCCTCCTTTTCTCGGCGGCGTTCCTTGCGCCGTTCGTGTGGCTTGTCAGCACCTCACTAAAGCCGATCGAGCAGACGCTGTCACTGCCGGTGTCCTTCATCCCCAAGGCCTACTTTGCCCAGATCGATGGCAAGAGGACGGAGGTGACCCTTGATTTTCCCGTCGACCAGTCGGGCGCGGTGATCCGGGTCCTCGCGGGCGACGACGCCGGCAAGCAGCTGTATCTCGACGACGCACGCATCGCCGCCCGGCCAAAGGACTACGCCGTCGTCCACGTCGTCTCGCCGGGCTCATGGCACGTGAGCCAGCGACTGGAGCACGAGCTCGGCACCATCGGCCCCGCGCCCGATTGGGACATCGTGCCGAAGACCGCTATCGAGACCCGGGTGAAATTCCGCTGGGGCAACTATCCGAAGGCTCTCGCCTCCATGGGCGGGGGCGACCAGCCGGGCCGCAAGCATGTCGGTTTCTGGACCTACCTCGGCAATTCCCTGACGGTGGCCGTCCTCGGCGTCTTGGGGACGGTGATCTCGAACGCAATCGTCGCGTACGGCTTCGCGAGGCTCAAGTGGAAGGGGAGGGACGCCTTTTTCGCGCTCACGCTGGCGACCATGATGGTGCCGTTCCCGGTGCTCATGGTGCCCCTCTACGGCGTGTTCAAGGCCTTCGGCCTCATCGGCACGCTCATGCCGCTCTGGCTGCCGACCTGGTTTGGCAGCGCGTTCAACATCTTCCTCATGCGCCAGTTCTTCAGGACCATCCCCGAGGAGCTGAGCGAGGCGGCCCGGATCGACGGCTGCAGCGAGTGGCGCATCTTCTGGAGGATCATCGTCCCGCTGAGCACGCCCGTCCTTGTCGTGGCCGCGCTCTTCCATTTCATCTTCACTTGGAATGATTTTCTCGGGCCGCTCCTCTTCCTGACGCGCAAGGACACCTACACGCTGGCGCTGGCGCTCCAGAGCTACGAGTCCCAGAACGGCGGCGTGCAGTGGCACTACCTCATGGCGGCCAGCGCGGTGACGATCCTGCCGGTCATCATCCTCTTCCTCTTCGCGCAGAAGACCTTTATCCGGGGGATCGCGACGACCGGCACGAAGGGCTAGCCCGGGCGATCCCGGCGCCGGTACGAGCTGTGCCAGACGGCTGTGCCAGCGGCCGTGATATGGGACAGAATGGCTGGCTTTTCACCCCGATTGTCCCACCCGGAATCCCGCTTTGATTTTTTAACGTGCTCAGGGGCAATACCTAACGAAATTACGCCCCATGGGGCACGGGCATTGCTGACAAAGGGGCATGAGTCGTATTCTGGGCATTGATCTGGGCACCACAAATTCCTGCATGGCCGTCATGGAGGGCGGGGAGCCCGTTGTTATCCCCAATGCCGAGGGCGGTCGCACGACCCCCTCGGTTGTCGCATTCACCAAGACGGGCGAGCGCGTGGTCGGGCAGGCCGCCAAGCGGCAGGCCGTCACCAACCCGAGCAACACGGTCTTCTCGTCGAAGCGCCTTATCGGCCGCAAATTCGCGGAGGTCCGCGACGAGGCGAAGAACATGCCGTTCAAGGTCGTCGAGGGAAAGAACGGCGACGCGTACATCGAGGTGAAGCTCGGCGACAAGGTCGAGCAGTACGCGCCGCAGCAGATCGCCGCTTTCGTCCTCGGCAAGCTCAAGGCCGACGCCGAGGCCTACCTCGGCGAGAAGATCACGCAGGCCGTGATCACCGTACCCGCCTATTTCAACGACTCGCAGCGCCAGGCGACCAAGGACGCCGGCAAGATCGCGGGCCTTGAGGTCCTTCGCATCATCAACGAGCCGACGGCGGCCTCGCTGGCCTACGGCCTCGACAAGAAGAAGGACGAGAAGATCGCGGTGTTCGACCTGGGCGGCGGGACGTTCGACGTCTCCGTGCTCGAGATCGGCGACGGCGTGTTCGAGGTCAAGGCCACCAACGGCGACACGCACCTCGGCGGCGACAACTGGGATGATGCCCTGATCGCCTGGCTCGTGGACACCTTCAAGAAGGACAACGGCATCGACCTGAGGAAGGACCCGATGGCCCTGCAGCGCCTGAAGGAAGAGGCCGAGAAGGCCAAGATCGCGCTCTCCTCGACCGCCTCGGTCGACATCAACCTTCCCTTCATCACGGCGGACGCCTCGGGGCCGAAGCACCTCAACGTCCAGCTGACCCGCGCGAAGATGGAGCAGATCTGCGAGTCCCTCTTCGAGCGCTGCATCCAGCCGTTCAAGAACTGCCTCAAGGACGCGTCCCTCACCTCGGCCCAGATCGACGAGCTCGTGCTCGTCGGCGGCATGACCCGCATGCCCAGGGTCGTCGAGATCGCGAAGACCCTCGGCGGCAAGCCGCCGCACCAGGGCGTGAACCCCGACGAGGTCGTGGCGGTCGGCGCCGCGATCCAGGGCGGCGTCCTCAAGGGCGACGTCCGCGACGTGCTGCTCCTCGACGTCACCCCGCTGACCCTCGGCATCATGACCGCGGGCGACGTGTCGACGGCGATGATCCCGCGCAACACGACCATCCCCTCCAAGAAGACCCAGGTCTTCTCGACCTTCAGCGACAACCAGCCCTCGGTCGAGATCGTGGTCCTCCAGGGCGAGCGCCCGATGGCCCGCGACAACAAGACCCTCGGGACGTTCCGGCTCGACGGCATCCCGCCGGCGCCCCGCGGCGCCCCGCAGGTCGAGGTGACGTTCGACATCGACGCCAACGGCATCCTTCACGTCTCCGCCAAGGACCTCGGAACCGGCAAGGACCAGAAGATCACCATCCAGGGCTCGTCCGGCCTCTCCAAGGAGGAGGTCGAGAAGATGACCAAGGAGGCCGAGCTCAACGCGGTCGAGGACAAGAAGCGCCGCGACGCGGTCGAGACGCGCAACCAGCTGGACTCGTCGATCTACCAGCTCGAGAAGACGCTCAAGGAGGCGGGCGACAAGCTCCCGGCCGAGAAGAAGTCGAAGGTCGAGGGAGCGCTCGCCGACGCCAAGAAGGCCCTCGAGTCCAACGACGGCGACCAGATGAAGGCCGCCCTCGACACGCTCTCCAAGGTGGGCGCCGAGTTCTACGCGGAGGCCCAGGCCGCCGCGCAGGCCGCGCAGTCCGCCGGGGCCGCCGGCCCCCAGGGCGGCGACGCCGGAGCGGGCCCCGCCCCGAAGGCCGAGAAGAAGGCCGACGTTGTCGACGCCGACTTCGAGGTCGTCGACGAGGACAAGTCCAAGAAGTAAAACTTTCCGGAGCCGGGGCGATTCGTCGCCCCGTTCCGACCTTCAACCCAAAACATAATCCATATGGCTAAAGTCAAAATCAGACCGATCGGTGATCGCGTCCTCGTGAAGCATCTCGAGGACAAGGAACAGGTGCGCGGGGGTATCATCATCCCCGACAGCGCCAAGGAAAAGCCGCAGGAGGCCGAAGTCATCGCACTCGGCACCGGCAAGCGCGACGAGAGCGGCAAGGTCCACCCCTTCGAGGTGAAGGTCGGCGACCGCGTCCTCGTCGGCAAGTACGGCGGCACCGAGGTGAAGCTCGAGGAGCAGAAGTACACGCTCGTCCGCGAGGACGACATCCTGGGCGTCATCGCCTGAGGACGAAACAGAACAATCCAACAGAGAACCCATACAATCATGCCTGCCAAACAACTCATCTTCGACGAGTCCGCTCGTCAGAAAATCCTCCGCGGCGTAGAGCTGCTCTCCCGCGCGGTCAAGGTCACCCTTGGCCCCAAGGGGCGTAACGTCGTCATCGACAAGAAATTCGGGTCGCCGACCGTCACCAAGGACGGCGTGACCGTCGCCAAGGAAATCGAACTCCCGGACCCGTACGAGAACATGGGCGCCCAGATGGTCAAGGAGGTCGCCTCCAAGACGTCCGACGCCGCCGGAGACGGCACCACGACGGCAACGGTGCTCGCCGAGGGCATCTACCGCGAGGGCCTGAAGAACGTCACCGCCGGGTCGAACCCGATCTTCCTGAAGCGCGGCATCGACAAGGCCGTCGAGGCCGCCGTCGCCGAACTCGCCCGGGTCTCCAAGAAGGTCTCGGACCGCGAGGAGATCCGCCAGGTCGCAACCGTCTCGGCCAACTGGGACGACACGATCGGCAACATCATCGCCGACGCCATGGACAAGGTCGGCAAGGACGGCACCATCACGGTCGAGGAGGCCAAGTCGATCGAGACCACGCTCGAGGTGGTCGAGGGCATGCAGTTCGACAAGGGCTATCTCTCCCCCTACTTCGTGACCAACGCGGAGGCCATGGAGGCCGTGATCGAGGACGCCTACGTCCTCATCCACGAGAAGAAGATCAGCGCGCTCAACGACCTGCTCCCCCTCCTGCAGACGGTGGCCAAGGGCGGAAAGCCGCTCCTGATCATCGCCGAGGAGGTCGAGGGCGAGGCCCTGGCCGCCCTCGTCGTCAACAAGATCCGCGGGACGCTCAACGTCGTGGCCGTCAAGGCCCCCGGCTTCGGCGACCGCCGCAAGGCGATCCTCGAGGACATCGCCATCCTCACGGGCGGCAAGTGCTTCACCGAGGACCTGGGCATCAAGCTTGAGAACGTCACCATCAGCGACCTCGGCAAGGCCAAGCGCATCGTGATCGACAAGGAGAACACGACGATCGTGGAGGGCGGCGGCAAGGGCTCCGACATCCAGGGCCGCGTGAAGCAGATCCGCCGCCAGATCGAGGAGACCACGTCCGACTACGACCGCGAGAAGCTCCAGGAGCGCCTCGCGAAGCTCGCGGGCGGCGTGGCCGTCATCAACGTCGGAGCCTCCACCGAGGTCGAGATGAAGGAGAAGAAGGCCCGCGTTGAGGACGCACTCCATGCGACCCGCGCGGCCGTCGAGGAAGGCATTGTCGCCGGCGGCGGCGTCGCCCTCCTGCGCACGGCGAAGGTCATCGACGCCCTCCACCTCGAGGGCGACGAGAAGATCGGCTCCCAGATCGTGCGCCGGGCCATCGAGCACCCGATCCGGATGCTCTGCTCGAACGCAGGCGTTGAGGGCGCGGTTGTCGTCGGCGAGGTTCTCGCAGGCAAGGGCAACTTCGGCTACAACGTCGCGACCGACAAGTACGAGGACCTCGTGAAGGCCGGCGTCGTCGACCCGACCAAGGTCACGCGCACGGCGCTGCAGAACGCGGCGTCGATCGCCGGGCTCCTGCTCACGACCGAGTGCATGATCACCGAGATCCCGGAGAAGAAGGACTCGGCCCCCGCCCATCCTCCGGGCGGCGGCGGCATGGACTACTGATCCGTCCCCAGGCACAAGATTCACAAGCGCCCCGTCCGAAAGGCCGGGGCGCTTTTTTTGTGGTGCCTTGGAACCCGCCCGGCCCAACGGTGACTGCAA
>Ga0265318_10000977_pt1 | contig 18334 bp, 18 predicted proteins | sample 4821metaG_FD_192431 | JGI IMG/M metagenome (GOLD analysis project Ga0265318, IMG submission 192431) | Rhizosphere microbial communities from Carex aquatilis grown in University of Washington, Seatle, WA, United States - 4-8-21 metaG | ecosystem: Host-associated > Plants > Roots > Rhizosphere >... | reverse complement strand
GATGACGGTCGACGTCGTGACGAACCAGGTGTCGCTGTCGTACGACGGGCAACCAGTTTTGATTACCAATAGCACCTTCGCAATCCCCCAGATTGCGAACGCCCCGTTTTCGGTGATCGTGGGCGCAAACTATTTCATGGGACCTCTCCAGCCAATGAAGATCTATTACGACAACGTGCTCATCGACGTGAACTGACCCCAGCGCACTCAAAGCGGCTTGGTGACCGTGGGATCTGCGACGACCCACGGCTTGCATCGGCCCGCAAACGCGGACGCGACGCGGCCGTGTGCCGCTTTCACCTTTGCCCACGCGCCCGCGTTCGTGTGGACCCCCCTGTCGTTCGGTGGATTGACCTCCAGGACCGCGGCGAAGAGTTCTTGCAGGGCCGCCTTCTCCAGGTCGTCCGACGACTCCATGATGAGCGAGCACAGACCCACGACATGCGCTTGAAGTGGCTGCACGGTGTAAAGCCAGGTCTTGCGAGAAGCCTGCTGGACGAGCACGCCGAGGAGACGCAGGTCTTGCAGCAACGTCGCGAGATGAAATTCGAGCTCGAGGCCGTGGATGCGATCGGTCATGCCCGACCAGGCTACTCGCAGCGGTCGTGACGCGCGCCAGAGAACGGTTCGGAACCTCGCCTTGGCCGGCCAGGTGCGATGGCCCGGACATCCGGAGAGCGAGCGCTCGGCCGATGTGCCGCGAAGGAGTCTGGCTCTTCAAGCCGGACGGGTTTCGTGTTAGGGGAACCTCTGTCTCATTCCAGCTGCCAGGAGGACAAGACCATGAAGATGTTTGCTGCAGCGTTCACGTTTCTCGTTCTCGGCGCGCTCGCCGCGCTGTCGGCGGTCGGTTGCGCCGATCAGCCCCGACCGGCGAACACTGCGCAGAATCAGGCCGCCGAGCAACAGAGCCCAGTCGCGGCATCCAGCCCTGGTTCAGCGCTCAAAGGGGATGGCGGCGGAGGCTGGTGAACCGGTCGGTGTGGGCGCTCGCTCGGACCTATTTCGCCTTGCGTGTCGCGGTTGGGGGACACTGATTGTTCTCACGGCGTGCGCGCCCGGGATAAGCCTGCATGTTCCGCCCGCAGGTGATCACCAAGCTTCGGCCGCGCCCGCACCGCTCTCTGACGATCCGCTAGCGTCCTTGCGCGCCTGGGAAACCGGGGTGCGGGCGCGAAAGGACTTTGCCCACGCTCGCACTGCGGACGTCGCGCTGGGCACCGACCCCTACGTCATTCACCGCATCGCTTCTGGCAGCGACAATCCGTCCTCGGACCGCTTTGTCGGGATCCTGCGCGGCCGGGACCGCGTCGTGGAGCTCGACAGCGATCTCCGTGAAGTCGGTCGCCTCGACGCTCCCGCGTCCCCCATAGGGCTGGCGGCAGCGGCGAACGGGGACGTGTTTGCCGTCGGACAATTGTCGACTCGCGTGGCGCGCTACCGAACGACCGCCGGGAAGCTCCAGCTCGCCGGATCGATCGAACTACCGGGAGTCCTCGCCATGCGCGACGTGGCGACCGGCCCCGAAGGTGTTGTCTACGTCGTGGAAGAGCACGATGGGCGGCTTGTGACTTTTCGGCCCGGCACGGGAGACGACCATGGCCCTGCTGCCCGCCAGGACGACTCGCTCTGCCACGGTCCGATTCACGTGCAGCGGGTGGCGCAAAGCGTGATCGTCGACTGCCTGCTCGACCATCAAATCGTCGTGCGGCCCGTGGACGTTCGCGGTTTTCCCGAGCGCGGCGGTGAAGTGCGGATAACCCGCGATGGCCCTGTTTGGGGTGTCGACGCCGTGCAGCACGGAAAGGGACTCCTGCTTGCCGCCGGAGGCGTCGAGGATCATCCGCTCGACCGCACCGAAGGGTCGTTCGGGTATATCGACTCGTTCGTCGCGCTGTACTCGATTGTGGATGGGACAGCGACCAAGCTGAGCGAGGTGAACGTCTCGGCGCACGGCGTCGTGACGCCGAAGGCACTGAAGCTGTCGCTGCTGCCGGGCGGGGCAATCGAGCTCGTCGCCGCCGGGTATGGATCGGATCGGCTCGCGATCGTCGAATGGACCGACCCCGCCGCACGAACCCCGCCCGACGTACGGACGCGCGCGATCTACCCCGGGAGCGCGATGATGGTAGAGGGCGGGAGAGGCGGCTCGTGGATCATGGCCAATCCGCTGCTCGACGCCTGGGTCCGCGTGACTACAACCGACAGCTCGGTGGTTGCCGTGGAAGACGAGGAGTCGCGGGCCCGAACGGCCGAAGAACGGCTCGGCGAGGCGCTCTTTTTCACGACACTGATGGCGCCTTGGAATCGCTCGGAGGGTCGGCTCAGTCGCTTTACCTGCGAGACGTGTCATTTCGAAGGCTACGTCGACGGCCGCACACACCGAACCGGGCGTGGCGACGTCGTGGCGACGACGAAGCCGCTGCTCGGTCTCTTCAACAACGGCCCGCATTTCTCGCGTGCCCTGGATCCGGACCTCACCACGATGGTCAATAACGAGTTTCGAGTCGCCGGGGCGAAGAGCGACCACGATCCATGGTTCTCCATTTCGATTCATGAGTCCCCGTGGATCCAGTACGTCGGAGTCGACGAGCCGGCGCTCGGTCCGCTGGTTCTACGGCGATCGCTGATGAGCTTCTTCATGAACTTCGCTCCGCGCCCGAACCCGTCGGTTTGGGGACGCGGGCGCTTTAGCGACATCGAGCAAGCCGGCGCCGAGGTCTTCCGAAGCAAGTGTGAGTCGTGCCACCAAGCCCGCCTGGTCGCCGACGAATCCTCGACTCGCGTCCCTTTCGGAGGTTGGGAAGCGCTCGTCATGGCCCCTGAAGGCGCAATCGTCTGGGCCGGTTCGGAGTATGAAAAGACCGGTGTCACACCCTACGTGAACGAGCGCGGCGCGCGCGTGGTCTCGCTACGGCGCCTCTACAAGAAGTTTCCTTATTTCACCAACGGTACGGCGAAGAGCCTGCGCGCGGTGCTCGACCGAGTCGGGTTCGACAAGGGGGAGTTCTTCCACGATGCCGCCGCCGAAACGGCCCGACGACTTTCCAGCGAAGAGAAGGCACAATTGCTCGGTTTTCTCGACTTGCTTTAGCCGAGAGCGGCTCCGTGGTAGACGGGATTGGCATGAGGCGCATCGGGTGGGGCATCATCGGCTGCGGACGCATCGCCACGAATGCCGTGGGGCCGGCGATCCGCTGGTCGGCCAACGGGCGCCTCCTCGCCATCGCCTCACGCCATCGACACGTAGCAGAGGCCAAAGCTCGCGAGCTCGGAGCGTTGCGCGCTTACGCTCCTTACGAGGAGCTGCTCGGGGATCCCGAAATCGACGCCGTTTACATCGGCCTTCCGAATGGTCTCCATGAAGAGTGGGCTGTGCGATGCGCTCAGGCCGGAAAGCACGTGCTCTGTGAGAAGAGTCTCACGTTGACGCTCGCATCGGCTCGGCGCATGGCCGCAGCCTTTTCGACCCGCGGCCTGCGGCTCGTCGATGCATTCATGTATCGCCATCACCCCCAGTGGTCTCTCGTCCGCAATCTCGTCGACCAAGGCGCCATCGGCAAGCCATTCATGGTGCGCGCTGGCTTTTGCTATCGACTCGACGACCCCTACGACCACCGTTGGTCTGCGACGCTGGGAGGGGGAGCCCTGTGGGACCTGACTTGCTACGGGGTGAACGTCGCGAGATTCGTGACCGGAGCGGAGCCCAATCGCGTGGCCGCATTTGCCGATTCGGCGACGACCGAAGGCGTAGACGCCACGACACAGGCCTCGATGGTGCTGTCGAATGGAGTGCTCGCATCGGTCACGGGCTCGATGCGCTGTGGAAGCGACGATTCGGTCACGGTCGACGGCGACGAAGGCACAATCGAAGTGCCGCGCGCCTTTGTTCCCCGCTGGGATCCCACCCGTATCGTTCTCCGCAGTCGAGGCGGACCGACGAAAGAGCGCCGCTTCGACGTGGCCGGCGCGAATCAATACTTGCACCAGGCAGAACACTTTGCATCGTTGGTGCGAGATCCGAGCCTGGGGGAATGGCCGGCAGAGGACGGAGTTCGAAACGTCGCGGTTTGCGAGGCCATCGAGAAGAGCTGGCGCACGGGCGCCCGCGTTGCGGTCGAAGAGAGCTGACGGCCAGATTCATTACGAGTTTGCGCTGCCCGGGACTTCAGTCACTTCAGTCCGGGGTGCACCGCCGGCCCGGTTCGTCCTCCGGGCTGCTTGGACGATGTGCACCACCTGATCCAGTACCACGGCGACGAGAATCACCGAACCGATGATCACGAACGTCCAGTTCGAATCGAGGCGCCAGATGCGAGCGATGCCCTCATGGTCGTGATAACGAAATTGAAACATGTTGATGCCGTTGTCGATGACTCGCATGATCGCCGATCCGATGATGATCCCGAGCACCGTGCCCTCACCGCCGCGCAGCGAGCAACCTCCGAGGACTGCAGCAGCGATGGCATAGAGTTCGTACGCGATGCCGACCTGCTGCGACATCTGTCCAATGTAGGCAGCGTAACAAACGCCCGCAACGCCCGCGAGCCCAGCCGAAATCACGTACGTCGCGGTTTCCACCTTGCGAACGTTGATTCCCGAGTACTCGGCTGCGTCCCGATTGCCGCCGATCGCGTAGACGTATCGGCCGAACACGGTAAAATGGAGAAAGTACGTCGCCAGTCCGATGACCACCAGAAAGATGACGAGGGGGTAGGGGAGCAGGGGGTCACCGTTTGCCGACAGAAAACCGCCATTGGCGAGCCCCAAGAGCGGCGAGCCCGCCAAGCTCAACGTCCCCCCCTGCACCACGGTCTGCGACACGCCGCGGATGAGGAGCATTCCTCCGAGCGTCACGATGAAGGGCTGTAGCTTGAGCCTCGTAATGAGTAGGCCCTGGGCCAGGCCGATGAGAATCGACACCGAAAGGCCGACGCAAATGCCCATCCAGAGCGGGGATCCCATACCGCCGGGCTGCGTGGACGATATCTTCGCGATCAAGACACCGGTCAGGCCGATGACCGAGCCAATCGAGAGGTCGATTCCGCCCGCGATGATGACGAACCCGATGCCGATCGCGTAGATGCCCAGCATCGAGATCTGTCGTGCCGTGTTGAGCGCGTTCGATTGTCCGAGGAAATCCGGATTCGAAGCCCAAAGCGCGACGCACATCAATCCGAGCGCGACCGACATGCCGAGTTCGCGTCTCATGCCGCCACGCTTCCTTCCGCGGTGCCCGTCATCAGGGTGGCGATGCGCTCCTGCGTGAGACCCTCGTGAGCGAGGACGCCCTTGATGCGCCGCTCGTGCATGACGACCACTCGATCGCTCATGCCGATGACCTCCTCCATGTCCGAGCTGACCATGAGGATCGTGATGCCTTCGCAGGCCAATGCGGACATGTGCCTATATATCTCTGCTTTCGCACCCACGTCGATGCCGCGGGTCGGTTCGTCCAAGATGAGAACGCGAGGGTTCATCGCCAGCCACTTGCCGAGTACGACCTTCTGCTGGTTGCCGCCCGACAGATTGACCACCTTTTGGTGGATGCTTGGCGTCTTGGTCTTCAGGCGCGCGACCTCGGCCTCGGCCACTCGCCTCTCCATGGCTCGATCGAGCAGGCCCCACCGGTTGTAGTTACCGATGTTCGGGAGCGACGTATTTTGCGCAACCGACATGGGCAACACCAAACCGTGCCGCTTGCGATCCTCCGGTGCCAGGAAGACGCCCCGGGCGATGGCGTCGCGCGTGCTGCGGGGGAGAAAGGGCTTGCCGTCCAGGGTCATCGTCCCCGCGAGAGCCGGCTTGACCCCGAAGATCGTCTCCATGAGTTCAGTGCGCCCCGCACCCACGAGCCCGGCGAACCCGAGAATCTCGCCGCGCCGCGCGTTGAAGCGGATGCCGGCGGGAGCGCCCGGGACGAGGAGATCGTCCACCTCGAGCACGGATTCGCCGGGGACGCGTTCGTCCTTGGCAGGGAAATACTGCTTGGAGAGCTCGCGACCCACCATCATTGCGACGATTTTTTCGTGACTTGCCTCGGCCCGGGACAAGTCGCCCACGTACCGGCCGTCGCGCAGCACGGTGATGCGGTCGGCCAAATCGAGCACTTCGCCGAGCCGATGCGAAATGTAGATGACTCCGATCCCGCTCGACCGAAGCTGGCGAATGATTTGAAAGAGCTGCTCGGACTCGCCCGAAGTCAGCGACGAAGTCGGTTCATCCATGATGATGAAGCGAGCGTTGTGCGAGAGCGCCTTCGCGATTTCGACCATCTGCAGCTGGCCGGCGGTCAAGGTGGAGACGGGGGTGGTCGGCGAGAGGGTCAGACCGACGCGCCTCATCAGCGTCGCCGCCCGCGCGTTCATCTGCAGGCGCGGGAGCGGCATCATCAAAGACGGCTCCCCGGGCCGCTCGCTCCCGAGAAAAATGTTCGCCGCGATGTCGAGATTCGGCGCGAGCATCAACTCCTGATGAATGAGCGCAATCCCCAGCCGCTTCGCCTCGCGGACGCCCGAGAGAAGCACCCGCGCCCCGTCGATCGAAATGGTTCCTTCGTCGGGAAGATAGGCCCCGCCGAGAATTTTCATCAGTGTGCTCTTGCCCGCGCCGTTCTCGCCCATCAGCGCCAGAACTTCGCCGCCGGCCAGAGAAAGGGACACGTTCTGGAGCGCCACTACCCCTGGGAACCGCTTCGTGATGCCTCGCATCGCGAGCAGACTCGACGTCGAAGGAGCGTTCGTGGACACTGGCGCGGCTCAGAAAGGCATGCCTATATCGCGTAGCGCAGGGGATCTACTTCTTCATCTCCGCCAGTTGCTGTCGGAACTTGTCCACGTTGGCCTTGCTTATCACCTCGACTCCGGTGTCGATTAGGCCGTTGGGTGGCAGCGCGGCTTTTGCGACGTCGCCCTTGGTGGCGAGATCCTGCATCCACTTGCTCGCCAAGTATCCGAACTGAAATGGCTTCTGCACCACGGTCACAGCGACGGTGCCGTTGGCAATCGCGTTGAGCGTTCCGTCTTCTTCGTCGAAGGCGGCCGCCGCGATCTTGCCCTTCTTTCCGAGGGCCTCGATCGCCGCGGCGATCGCCGGGCCGTTGTAGGACCAGAGGCCTGCGACGAGGTTCAAGTCGCTGTGGGCGTTGATGATGTCTTCCACGTTCGACCGAGCCTTGGCGCGGTCGGTGTTGTCTTCCCGCTTGTCGACGATCTCGATGTTGTGACCGGCGATGGCGTCTTGGATCCCTTTCAGGCGCTGAATCGCGTTGTCCGCCGACAGGGTCCCGACGAAGACCGCCATCTTGCCGCCGTTCGGCAGAAGCTTCACGATTTCCCCGCCGAGCACCTTTCCCGCTTCGTAGTTGTTCGTTCCGATGTAGAGAAGCCGGGTCGACTTCGGCGCATCCGAGTCGAACGTGACGAGCTTTGCTTTCGCGGCAACCTTGTCGAGCACGGGCACCTGATCGTTCGGCGCGATGACGCTGACCGCGATTCCGTCGTAGCCCTGGCTCGAAAGATTCTCCAAAATCTGGTTCTGTTCTTCGGTCGTACCGGTGGGCGGCATCTTCACGTCGACCTGAACCTTGGCCTCTTGCTCGTACTTGTGGACGCCCGCGGCGGCGATCTTCCAGAACTCGCTCGCGTTGTTGGTGACGAAGGCGAGCTTCACGACTTTGGACGCCCCGCCGCGGTCGCACCCGGCGACCGAAATCGCCGCGCATGCGATCGCGACGACGAGCGCGCGGCCGAGCTTCCCGGATTTGATCATTTCCACGTCGGTCTCCTTGGTCTTCCGCTCCCAGGTATCGTCGACAGGCCTCGCGCGCCCGGGCGCTTTCGGCCCGCGAATCGGCGGAATCCTAGCCATGTGAACTGAGCCTGTCACGCGCCGAAACGGGCCCGCGCCGGAGTCGATGCTCGCGCTTCTCTGCCCCGGTGGCAGCCGTCGAGCTCACTCGGTCGAGAAGCGATGGATCATGACGTGCCTGTACGTCTGCCCCGGCCGGAGGATGACGTCGTTCTTCCAACCGGGGACGCCGATCGAGTTTGGGAACGCTTGGGTCTCGAGACAGAACGCGTCGTACTGGTTGTAGACGTGCCCTTTGCCCCGGATTGTTCCGTCGAGAAAGATGCCGGCGTAAAACTGAACGCCGGGCTGATCGGCTTCCAGCGTCATGACGCGGCCCGACTTCGGATCTTTGACGCGCGCCACGGGGCGCAGCGTGTGAGGGTCGCCGTCGACGACGAAGTTGTTGTCGTAGCCGTCGGGGTTGCCTTTCACGACGACGGCTTTCATGTCCTTGCCCATCGTCTTTGCAACGGTGAAATCGAAGGGGGTGCCTTGGACGGCGCGCACCGTTCCGTTCGGCACGACAGGATCCCCAGGCGTGTACTTGCCGGCATGGAGGGTCAGCTCGTGATCGAGAATCGTACCGGAATCGTACCCGGCAAGGTTCCAGTAGGTGTGGTGCACCATGTTCACGATCGTGGTCTTGTCGGACGTCGCCTCCATGTCGATTCGGAACTCGTTGTCGTTCGTCAGCCAGTAACGCACGTTGGCCGTGACGGTGCCAGGGTAGCCCTCTTCGCCGTCCCTCGAGACGTAGCGGAACGTGATGGCCGGTCCGCTCGGGGTCTCGCTCGTCTCCGCGTCCCAGACGACCTTGTCCCAGCCCTTCTTGCCGCCATGCAGGTGATTCGGAGGATTGTTGATGGCAAGTTTGTAGGTCTTGCCTTCGAGCTGGAACTCGCCGTTCTTGATTCGATTGCCGACCCGACCAACCATGGCACCGAAGTAAGGTGTGCTCTTCAGATAACCGTCGAGGTTCTCGTACCCGGCTACGATGTCCTGCAGCTTTCCGTCTCGGTCGGGCACGTGAAGTTCGGTGACGATCGCGCCGTAGTTGGTCACTTTCAGCACGAGGCCATTTGCGTTCGTCAGCGTGTAAAGCGCCACGTCTTTGCCATCGACCGCTCCGAACGCCGCTTTGGCAATGGTCGCCGCTCTTGGCGTCGTGGCTAGCGATTGAGCCGAGGACGAAGCGGCCGGTGAGCTGGTGACGCTCGCCTGAGGCGGCGTCGAAGGGGCGGTCACGCTGGGCAAAGGGGAGGTCGGGGTCGCCTGCGGACCGCCGCAGCCGGCGAGCCAAGCCGCGGCCAGGATCGGTCCCAACGACGAGCGAAAGCGGATCGTTCGCATGGAATCAGGCCAGGTGGACGGCGCGGGGGCTTCGGGGCGATCGCGCACGGTGTGCCGGATCGTCGGCCGCGAACAGTCTCGCGAAGACGACGAACGACACCCAGAGAGCCGCCAGATGGTACAGCATGGTCGCGCCCCCGAAGCGTCGGAAGACGAGGCTCGAAACCGGAGGCCCCAGCAGCATACCTGCAGCATAGAAGACATTGTACACGGCGTTGGCGCGGCTGTACTCGTGCTTCGGTGCGACGACGCCCTGGAGCGCGAGGCTTACGGGCGAGATCGACGCCAGGGTCGCCCCCGCGGCGAAGACCGCCGCCGCCATCGGTGCGAACGAATTGAGCAAGACGAACGCCAAAATGGTCACGACGCCGACGGCTCCGAGGAGCCGCATGACGAATAGGTGCCCCATCCGGTCGCCGAGCCGGCCTGCCACGTTCGAGAACGCGAGCATCCCCGCCGCAAAGAAGGCGGGGATGACGATCGTTTGCTCGCGGGTGATCCCCTTCGATTCGACGAGGTAAAGGGGTAGAAACAGGACGACGGATGCTTGGAAGTAGCCGTATGCAAACGTGGCGAAGCACGACGTCTTGATTCGAGCGACCAGCTGCATCGCCGGTTCGCGCCGGCCGCTCGAGGAGCCGGGCGACGACTGTCGGTGCGCGCCCGGCGGGTCGGGGTCGAGGCGCGCGATGACGACGACGGCGGACAAGGTGGCGATTGCCGCGGCGACCCAAAAGCTCGACTGGACGGAGAATGCGTGGGCGATCGGCCGAGCCGCCAGCGGACCGGCGATGTACCCAACCGCGATCGCCACGGCGTAAATGCTGGTGACGTATGCCTTGTTGTCTTCGTCCGAGCGCATGAGCAGGATGGTTTCGCAGCTGACCCATATTCCGACGGAGAAGGCCCCGTCGAAGAAGCGCGCGATCGCCAGCGAGGCGTAACTATCGAGGAGCGGAAAAATGCCGACGGAGATCGCATATCCGACGAGCGACGTCGCCAGCGTCATCTTCGCGGAGAAGCGGCGGAGGAGCGCACCGACCGGGATCGACATGGCCACGATGCCCGAGGCGAAGAACGCGGCGAGCTGCCCGATATCGGACTTGGTGAAACCGCGCGCGTCCAAGTGCAGTGCGATCACCGCGATCGAAATGCCGTAGGCCGTTCCGAGGAGGAGAACGGCGAGGTAGACGACGCGAATGTTGGGATCGCGGATACGGTGCAGCACGGCGCACGCGGAGACTGGGGCGGGCTTGGCCGGCGAGTCAAGCCCCAAAGGTTGCGCGGGCGTCGAGGCGCCGCGTGCGGGCGCCCTGGGGCGGACGGAATTCGCCGCTCATAGCCACCGGAATATCCTCAGGGCCGTGGCGTACGACAGGGCCGCCCACGCGGAGAGGACCAGCATGGGCCGGCCGACGTCGGATGCGACCGCGCCGTCGTTGACGACCGCGCGCAGGGCGTCGTTCAAGGCCGTGAGCGGCAGTGCGCGAAGTAAGGGCTGCATTCCGTCGGGAAAGTTCGAGGTCGAAAAGAAGACCCCCGAAGCAATGAACATCGGCATCATGACCAGGTTCATGAGTCCGCCGACCGTCTGCGTATTCTGCGCGCGCGACGCGACGAGCAGACCGATGCCGCCGAACGTGAACGCGCCGAGAAAGCAAAGGCCCAAGAGAAGGAGTGGGGACCCCGAAACGCGCACTCCGAATGCGATCCAGCCGAACCCGAACAGCACTGGAACCTCGATGGCCACGAACAGCGCACGCATCAGTACGAACGAGAGGAGGAAGTCGCTCTTTCGCATGGGCGTCGCCAGCAGACGTTTGACCAGTTTCTTCGTGCGCATTTCGACGATGGAGTACCCAATGCCCCACATACCGCTCGACATGAGATTCAGACCGACGAGCCCGGGGACCAAGAAATCGATGTAGCGCGCCCCCGCTTCCGCCACGCGTTCGTCGGCAAATGGAAACGCGTCGGGTCGGCCTGCGGCTCGCTGCAGGACATCGTCGACGAGGATTCGAGCGAGCCGCGCCTCCGGTCTGGTCTCGTCGTAGCGATACGTGCAAGGCTCGCCCGGAACGACGACCAAGGCCGCTTTGCCCGACCGCAATGCCTTGGCCGCCGCCGCGGCGTCCTCGATTCGCGCCTTGACGAGCGGCGACGAGATCTGGGAGAGCAATCGTTCTGCGCCTGGACCGGCCTCGATCGCGACGTTCGACGGTTCGGGCGGGCGGTTGCGGAACGCGACTCCGAGGGCGACGGTCAGGAGAAGCGGGAAGCCGAAGGCCCAGAAGACCGTGCTCGGCTCGCGAAAGAACAGGCGCAGACGCGCCATGGTGAGTTCGCGCAACGCGGAGCGGCGTTCAGTCACGCAGACCCCTGCCGGTGAGCGCGACGAACACGTCTTCCAGTGTCGCGTGCCGCGTCGCGAGGCGCTCGAGATCGAGGCCCGTGGCGCGCAGGAGATCGATGAGCGCCGGAAGCGCCACGTGGAGGGGGTCGACCGACAGCGCGAAGCCGTCGGCGACGCGGCGCACGCCCCGTACCCCGGGCAGCGCCTCGACTGCCGGTTGATCGAGTGCGCCTCGGGAAAGGGTCACCTCGATGACGTCCTGGCCGCCGAGCGAAGCGATGAGCTCACGGGGCGTCCCGAGTGCGATCGTCCTCCCGTGATCGATGATGCCGACTCGATCGCAAAGCCGCTCGGCTTCATCCATGTAGTGGGTCGTCAAGACCACGGTCCGACCGCTGCGCTTGAAGCTCTCGACGACGTCCCAGAGTTGCAAGCGCGACTGCGGATCGAGTCCCGTGGTGGGCTCGTCGAGAAAGACGAGCTCCGGATCTCCGATGAGCGCGCACGCGACGGCGAGCCGCTGTTTTTGCCCGCCGGAGAGTTTCTCGTACCAGGCGTTCTTCTTCTCTTCGAGGGAAACGACTCGTAGAACGTCCTCGGGCTCGCGTCCCTTCGTGAAGAAGGAGCGGAAGAGGACCAGAATCTCGGCCACCGACAGCCGTTCGAACATATGCGTCTCCTGGAGCGAAACCCCGACGCGTTCGCGCAGCTCCGGCCCCTGATGCGCCCAGGTCGCGCCCAGGACCTCGACGCGGCCCTCGGTCGGCTGGAGCAGCCCTTCCAGGATTTCGACGGTCGTCGTCTTGCCGGCGCCGTTCGGACCGAGGAGACCAAAACATTCCCCGGCGTGCACGTCCAGGTCGAGCCCGTCGACGGCGACCACCCCGCCATCGTAGCGTTTCACGAGGCCTCGGCAGTGAACGGCGAGATCCGCGCCGGGGCGACCGATCATGGTCGCACCCGGTGGAAGACCCCGTCTCCGGTCGTCGCGAGACGCACGTCGCCGTCGCGCTCCGTCGCCCACAAGAACTCGCTGGTCGGTATCCGCCTCCAGTCCGCCGGGCCGGATCGGTCGCATCGTTCGCCATCGAACGCCTCGAGCGTGCTCGACGTGCTACCGGTCAGAACCCTCGTCAGGCGCTGGACGATGCGCGCCCGGGGATGGCAGAACGAGCGGTTGTAGCCGTCGCGAGGCCGCCCGGCCGAGATGACCGCGTATTTGGGTTTGACCCTGGCGAGAAAGCCGGGGGTCGTCGAGGTCTCGCTCCCGTGATGAGCGACTTGGAGCAGCGTCACCGGTCCGTGCGGGTCGAGCATCGCCTCTTCGTCGTGCTCCGCATCGCCCGTGAAGAGAAGCGACGAAGCGCAGAAGTCGATGCGCAGAGCGATCGAGCACTCATTTGGGTCGCGCGCGCACGACGCCGGCCAGACGGGAGGGACGATTGGCGTCAGCCGAACGTCGTGAGAGTCGCCGATTGGCATGCTGGAGTGCTCGGGGTCGACGACCGCGATCGCCGTGCCTCGATCTTCGGCTGCGGCGCGCGCCCGGCGCACTTCAGGCCTCTGCCCGTCACGACCGTTGTCGGCATAGAGTCGCGTACGGAAGGCTCCCAGGACTTCGGGTGCTCCGCCGATATGATCGGCGTGCTGGTGGGTAATCCAAAGCAGGTCGAGGGCCGATCCGCGCAAGTCGCTTTGCAGCCCTTCGATGAGGCGTCGCCCGGCCGTTTCACACGAGTCGCCGCAGCCGGCGCGGTGCGTCCCGTCGCCGCTGTCGACGAGGATGTGTCGTCCGTCCGGAAGATCGACGAGTGCGGAGAGCGCTTCGCCGACGTCGAAGAAGTGCACCGTCATGCTTCGGCCGCCGCCGCATCCCCCCGCAGGGGAACGAGGGGCCGCATCGTATGGGAGCGGAGTGGCGATGGGCGAGTCGTCCCGAGACGCGATGGCGCGCCGCCCTGCCTCGACCGGCACGCCCGCGTCGGAGATGCCGTTCGAGTCGATGGTCCGCGAGCAGCCGTTTGCTAGGGCCATCGAAATCATGGAAGCCAGGGCGGGCCGTCGCGCGTGAGGGAGCAATCGAATCGATCTTCGGGCCCGTCGTCGTCAGCGCCGGGCGCGGCGTATGACGACGCCCGAGCCGGTCGCGCTCAGCAGCCGCTCTCCTTCGCGCAGAACGACCCGCGGCCTGCGCTCGCTCGACGCGTCCGGATCGATCGCTACGACGGGCGTGGCCGTGGACCCGCGGGGCGGGGGTGGTTCGAGGAGGCTCTGCGATGCTTTGGGTGTCGCCGAGTCGGGAGCCGTCGCTGTCTCGCCGCCCTCGGAGCCAGCGCGCTCCGTGGACGAGGCGCTCCGACTCGGGGCTTCGACGGAAGGCGTCGGACCATCGGAGGACGCGAGCAATTCACTGGGGCTCGTGATGTCGAAGGGATCGTGCGAACCGAGCGGCGGCCTTGCCTCGGGACTGGCATGGTCGCCCCGAGCCATCGTCCTCGTCGCGCCGAAGGACGCGGCTCGCCGTATCCCCGCTCGCTTTCCAGCGTTGCGCTTGAGGCGCTCATGGCTTTCCAGTTCGGCGTCGCGCGCCGCCGGCGCGGGGGACAAACCGTCGAGCGTGGACGGAGCCGCCGTGGAACCGCCGCGGACGGCTCTCGGTGCCCGGTTTAGGCGCCAGGGCGCGGCGGCCCCTTCTCGATTCTGTCCGGCTGTTTGCATGAGCTCCCCGATTTCAGCGGGCGAGGCCGCGACGAACGCGGCGAGCACACCGCGCATCAGATCGTGTACGAGCGCGTGGATCCTCGGCCGAAGCTGCGCGAAGTCCGCGCCAGGCCAATCCTTCGCCGGCTCCTCGCCGGTCCTTCGAACCGTAGTCTTCCGTGCCGCGTGATCATCGCTCATGGCGGCCACCTAGGCGCAATGCGCGTGCCATGGAAAAAAGGTACATCGGGGGGACGCGGCCGTCACTCGAGGCGCCGAGCCGCACTCCAAAGGGGGTTTAGAAGGAAAGCTGGAAGTCAGGCTGATTCGCGCCACGCTCTATTTGATGGCGCTCAAGTGCACGACATACCACTGGCCGCGCCACGAGATGAGCGATTTAACATCGAATGCGTACGCGGTCCCTTCCACCTCGTAACGCAGCTTCGAGCCAAAGACGCGAAAGTAGCCGATCTTGTTGTATTCCTCGTGCGGCTCCACCCAGCGCGCGCGGCCGTCCGGCACGTCGAGCCCGACCAGTCGCGCGTGCGCGCCGGCATTTCCTAGATGACTATGCAGTGCGTGAATGTCCCGGGTGTATGCCGCCACCAGGCGGTGCTTCCAGTCGGCGCCGGGGGAGCCGACGTCTTTGACTTGTTCGTATGCGCCCAATGGAAAAAAAAAGGCCATCGCCCTGTCGGGGTCGTCCGCAACGATCGCCTCCCATAGCGCGGCGACACGCGCTTCGAAGGCGACCCCCGTCGCCCGGGGGACCTCTCGAGTCTGAGGCAAAAGGGCAGGATCGGCGCTCGCATTGGCGATGCCAGCGTCGGGCACGGGCGGTGCGGTCGAGGGTGCCGACGGCGTATCGAACTCGGGGAGAGCGCTGGCGTGGCTTCCTTCCGGCGCCGGGGGTTCGCGATGGGTACACGCCGAGAGCGGCGAAACGCTCAGGCCCGCGACGGCGAAGGCGGTCGCGAGACGCGATAGCGCGACCCACGATCCCGACATGCCACAACATTGACCATGGTGCCCGACTCCGACGATAGCTATGGTGCGAGGAGACAAAAGCATGCGAACGCTCCTACTCTGCACTGCCGTGGCGTCGCTTTTCGCTATTTTCGGCGGCTGCGCAAAAAAGCAAGACGACACCGCACCGCCGGCGGCAGCGACCGCCTATCCGCCGCAACCATACCCGGCCCAGGGGTACGGCGCGCCGCAGCCTTATCCTCAAGCGCAGGCCCCGTACGCCCAGCAGCCGGCGACCGCTCCCCCCGCGCCCTACGGCGCGTATCCGGCTGCTCCGCAGAGTGCGCCCCCCGCCGCTCCGGCACCCGCGCCGCCATCCGCTCCGACGGCTGTCCCGGCCGCAAGCGGGCAGATGGCGGTACCCGGACCGATCGCCTTTCAGTGTCAGAACGATGTCCCGTGCGGGACGCACCACTGCAACCTGCAGTACGGCAAGTGCGCGTTCCCTTGCCAATCGGCGGCAGACTGCATCACGCCGAACCAGTGCAGCCTCGGTCTCTGTGTGATCCCGTTCACGCCGCCTCACTAGAGGGCCTGTTCCTATATCCCCTGGCCGATCGAAGGCCGTCGTGGACGTGGACATTCTAACCTGAAGTTCCCTCCAGTCTAACGATTGGCTCATGCCGTCCTGGGTTCAGTACGGCGACCGTAGGGAGCGAAGTGGACCCCCGAGGAAGGGATCCCGCAGGGTTCTACCGTCGGTCCTCTGCTAGCGAATGTGTATCTGCATCCGGTTGACGAAGCGATGGTGCGAGCGGGTCAGGAGTTGATCCGGTACGCCGACGATCAGGTCATCTTGTGCAAGACCGAGCGGGAGGCCCAAGAAGCCCTTGTCCGGTTGCGCGAAGAGTTGACCGGACGCGGCCTAACGCTCCATCCAGAGAAGACCCGTGTGGTGGACATGAGCCAGCCTGGAGGATTCGACTTCCTCGGCTACCACTTCGAGTGCGGCCAGAAGCGGCCACGAAGCAAAAGCCTCATGAAGCTCAAGGACAACGTCCGCGGCCTCACGAAGCGAAACAACGGCCACAGCCTGGAAGCCATCATCGTCCGCCTCAACCGTGTATTGCGAGGCTGGTTCGAGTACTTCAAGCACAGTTACCGGGCGACATTTGCGCCAATAGACGGCTGGGTGAGGATGCGACTGCGAAGCATCCTGCGCCGACGCCGTCATCAGCGCGGTGCCGGTCGGGGCTGGTCCAACATTCGCTGGCCAAACGCCTACTTCGCGAAGCTCGGGCTCTTCACGATGACCACAGCCAGGGCAGCAGCGAGTCAGTCTCCGAAAGGAGCCCACTGACTGGAGAGCCGGATGCGGGAAATCCGCCCGTCCGGTTCGGAGGGAGGGGGCGCCCCGGAAATGGGGCGCTCCCTACCCCTATCCTGAGGGGGCGGCGCGCCGGGCAGCCATCCGGGAATCGTCGTCCTTCGCGTCCCTACACCTGGTCGCCTGCGGAGCGCGCTCGCCGTCTCTGCAGCGCCCTGGACGAAGCCCTGCTCTCCGCGACTCCCCGAGTGATCGTCATCGTCGAGCCTGGCCGGGTTCGGGTGCTAGGGCCACCGAGCCCGCCCGGGTGAACCGCCGGGGGATACCGCCCTGACCATGTGACGCGGTTCATGACCGGTCTGAACGTGACTGGTCTGAATGGGGATCCAGGTCCGGGCTCTCAATAGTCGTGATAAAGCCGCACCGATCGCAGGAGGCCGCTCTCTCCGCGCTCGTAGACCGCCAAACCGGGCTGGGACATCACTTCGCCGTCGCGCATGCGGGCCGCGGTGTATTCGATCGCGCACGTGCGCCCGTCGTCCGCGCGCGACCCCTTGATCATCGACAAGCCGCGCCCGCCTGCGGGCGCTGAAATGAAGAGGCGATCGTAGAAGGCCCGCATCGCGCCGCCGTCGGGGTCTTTCGCGTGCGTCGCCCCGGTCGGCTCGCGCAGCGTGGCGCCGTTCTCGAAGCTGGCGAGGACGGCGTCGGTGTCGCCCCGCGCCAGCGCCTCGATGTGCGCGGCGACCACAGGCGGCACGGGTAGCTCGTCCTGCCGCGGAACGAGCGACGCACGCTTGTGGGAGGCGGCGACGAGGCGCTTCGTCGAGTAGTAGAGCCGGAGCTCGACTTCGCGCTCCGGACGCCGCTCCGCCACCACGGCGATGGGTACGGCGATGCGCCTTCCCTCGGCGGTCAGCGTGAGCAGCCCTTCCGTCACGTCCCGGTCCGAGCCCGTCGTGAAGCCTTGCGGCTCAAAAGTGGCACCGCGTTCGGTGAGCCAAGCGGCCGCTTTGTGGAGGTAGCCCTCGAGCTCGGGCATGCCGCTCGCACGGCCGAAGATGGGATCGTCCACGGTCGCACGTCCACCCAGCCGGTGCACGAGCTGCTCCTCTTGCGAGGTCACCAGCGCCGGAAGGTAGACCTCCGACAACCACCCCCGCACGTTCGACGGGGCCCCTCGTTCGGGAGCGTCCTTCATTCGATCGGAAAGCATAGCGGACTTGCGCGCGGAGGGGGAGCGACGGATGTTTCCAAGTAGGCCCGAAGGTGAATCTCTTCGAACGGGTAGGATCCCGCGCGTCGGTTTACGAGGTGTCGCCCCGCGACGGCCTCCAGAACGAACGCGCCACGGTTCCGCTCCGCGCGAAACTCCGGCTCATCGATGCCCTCGTCGCGGCGGGGCTCCGGCGCATCGAAATAACGAGCTTCGTATCGCCGAAGTGGATTCCCCAGCTCGCCGATGCCGATGAGGTCGCGGAAAACGCCCGGCCGCCGGAGGGCGTGTCGTTCAGCGCGCTTTGTCCGAACAAGAAGGGCCTCGAACGCGCCCGAGCGGCGGGCATGCACGAGATCGCGGTCTTCGTCTCCGCGAGCGAGACGCACAACCGAAAGAACGTGAACAAGTCCGTCGCCGATACGCTCTCGGCCTTCGAAGAGATGGTCTCCGGTGCGCTGGAAGCCGAGATTCGGGTTCGCGGGTACGTCTCGACCGTGTGGGGGTGCCCCTTCGAAGGTGACGTGGACCCGAAGCGGGCCCTTGCGATCGCGAAGAAGCTCGTCGAGAT
>Ga0265318_10000972_pt1 | contig 18388 bp, 23 predicted proteins | sample 4821metaG_FD_192431 | JGI IMG/M metagenome (GOLD analysis project Ga0265318, IMG submission 192431) | Rhizosphere microbial communities from Carex aquatilis grown in University of Washington, Seatle, WA, United States - 4-8-21 metaG | ecosystem: Host-associated > Plants > Roots > Rhizosphere >... | reverse complement strand
ATCGGGCGCAATTGATTTGGCGCCCGGTGGACGAGCAACTTTTACTCTAGGAAGGCGAGCGGGCTCACTTCCCGTAACCTGGTAGAATAGCGGAACCGTTTTGTCATCGAAACCGATCATCACGCCGGTAAATGTCAGTAACAAGAGGAATGGGATCGAGAAAATCCCTACTACGTTGTGCAGATCAAACCAGAAGCGCCTTGCAGATGTAGGAGTTCCCCCTCCCAGCTGAATCTTAATGCGCTTGAGAGGCCACCACAGATACAAACCGGAAAGCAGCAGAAAAAATGCCGCCACGCCGGCCCCACTCATTATGACTTTACCCGGATCCGCATTCGATCCTTTTGGTTTCCACAACATGCGGAGATGTAATTGGTGAATATCGGTCAGCAGAACTTCCACAAAATCCGGCCCATTGCGCGCGCCTAGTACCGCGCCGCTGTATTGATTCACGTAGGCGATTTCATGATTCTTGAGAGTCAGCTGGTATGAAATATCTGGTGACGTGGAGATGGCATAATCGACAATAGGGTTGCCAGGTAACTGGTTGGCGACAGCGGCGGTGATCTCCTCAAGCGAAAGGGCATGTGGTTGTGGGGTTACATACGTCAGCTTCCAATGACATAGGCGATCAATTTCTGGCTCGAATGCCATAATGCTGCCAGTCACGCCGAGAATAAGTATGAATGTGCCTGCGACTAGCGCGGTGTACAAATGCAGGTTAAACAGCAGCTTGCGCATATGCTCCCCATTGCCCGTCAGCTCCACACTATAGTCCCCTTTCCGCCTATAGCGGACAGGGTTTATTGTACTAGTTTCTAATGCGGGTGACCGATGCGCAAATTGCTTCTGATCTTACCCTGCCTGGTACCGTTGTGCGGCTTCGCGCAGCCGCCATTCGACGCCAGTGCGGCAACAAAGGCCGGAGCGGCCCGCAAACAGTCACTTGAAGCCTGCGGCGCCCGAACCGATTTCAAGTCTAGCACCGAAGTCGTTGATTGCGTGGTGGCGGCTGACAAAGTTTTCGCGCATGCGGTCCACCTCAGGGATCCGAAATTGCTCGATGATTATGCGGTTGGCATTAGGGCCCTGGACGCTGGCATCGTCACGGGTAGCTTCAAACCCGAGGATATCGGAAAGAATTTCCGCGCCCTCCAGGATAAGTTCTTCAAGACCATGAACGAGCAATATGCCGAGTATCAGACCAGCTTGGCGGAGGACTTGAGCAACGCCGCCGACCAAACCCGAACCATGCCAGGCATGGATCACGGAACGAGCATGACGAACAACATGAGCGGCAGTTCCGGCATGGGCAATTAGGAAGTCACGTCGGCGATAAATTAGTTTGGGGCAGGACCGAGGAATGTCCGCTTAGGATCAAAAGCGGTCATTCGCCGGCGCTTTAATCCGCAAATCGCGGAACCGGCTCTCGGACTGCAGGGAGATCGATTTTCCCAGCTGACCCATCCAATCCGTGATTTCGCGCCATGGGCGATGCCTCCTGCACTTGTCCCGGCATGGCACAATCCCGCCTCGCCGCCTTTGGTGAGCGCGCGTTAAGGCATCGCGTCGCTTCCCGCAAAAGCCCGCTTTTCCTGCGCGCCGGCGTTCATGCCGCCGCCGATGGGTAAAACTTGATTCAAGTTTGCGGCAGATGCGATTCAAGCACGCCTCAAATGCGCCTGAAGTTCGATTCAAAAAAAGTTCAATCGCGAATCGATTTTGACTCGAAGCGAAACGAAGCTGGCAGCATCGCGTTTTCGATAGCGGAGGGAACACGGCGCCAAACCCCGACTGCTTGCAATTTTAGCGATCCATTTCAGGCGGCGGCAAAGGAGAACGCGCAATGCTCCTCGCGTTGAAACAAACGGACCCCTTTGATGATCTTCCGGGCCTTACTCGCGATCGGTGTCGTGACGATGTTGACGCCGCACGAACCCGATCTGGGCCTGGGCCGGCCGGGCGCCGGTGCATTGCACCCTTCCCCCCCAACATCCCAATCCGCTAGCGGTCTCTCGCGGACGAAGGATGCTTGTGGAATCCCTGCATGCGCCGGCGCCCTTGCCCTCGCTTCCGTCTTCGGACTGGAACCCAGGCAAGGCCGCACCCTCAATGATGTTCAGTCCGAAATCGCCGCCGACCAGAAGACGCACAAGAGCCTGTTCTAGGTCGCAAGCCCATTCATGGGGACGGCTGAGACGAGCCGAATGGCGGCTTGCGGGCAGCGCTAGGCCGTCTGGTCGCCTTGAAGGAAATGCTGCACATCGCCTTGGATGTCTATCCAGTGGTGCTTGGATTGCTCCCACACCGACCATATGGGCGCCGGAGAGGCCGGATCGGCAATCGCGCCGACAGCAACCCCGACAAGGGCGGGTTGTTTTGCGAGCTTGAGGAAAACCGTCGAACCGCAACTCGGACAGAAAAACGTCTCGACGGCGTTGCCCGCGGCAGACACACGTTTGTAGGGCTTGGCCTGCCCTTCTATGCTGATCTGATTCCCGCGATAATAATGCACAACGCCGAAGGGCGCCCCGGTTCTGCGCTGGCAAGCCAGACAGTGACAGGCAATCGTAATCAGAGGCTTTTCCGGCAATTCCAGCGTCAGTTGCCCGCATTGGCATTCAGCCTTCACCGGCGCCCCCATTTTTCGGTCGCCGCGGACGGTAGCACAAATATGGCTGTGGCTTCGCGCTTGTGAGTATGCGGTCTAACTCTCCGCCGACCAGGCGCGGATCGGCGCGCGGTGGGCCACCACCGTCATGCCGTAATGCGCCGCCAAGCGGTCCAGCGCCAGCATCAGCACCACCCGCGCCGATCGCCCCGTGACCAGCCGCGCCCCGGCGCCGCGCGCGCCGCCGCAGACCACCGGGGCGGAAAGATCGACGCCCATGCGCGGACTGAGCTGGGCCAGGGTAAAGTCGCGCCTTAATTTTTCACCGGCGGCGAATTGCGTGCCGTCGATCAGGTCGTGGCTTTTCAGGCGCGTCAGCGGCGATTCCGCCAGATTGACCCGCACGCGCCACGGCGAAATCATTATTGCGCGCGAACAGCGCCGCCCGCGGACTCGCCAGACGGCGCAGCACCCGGCGCGCCTCGCGCGCGATTTCCTCCTCCGCGAGCCTCATGGGTTAAGCCCCGCGGCGCGGCCCAGATGGCTTTCCATCCAGCGCAGGGTGGAGTCGGTCTCTAGGTGACGTCAGAGCAGAACGGTTTCCGAGCCCGGCTTGGGCTTGGTGATCCTGACCTTGCGGGCGATGCGGCTGCGGCGCTCCTCGCCATTCCAGACTGGGCGCACCTTGGCGCGCCGGTCGGGGCCGAAATATTCCGGCGCCTTGATGAAGGGACGCGGATTGATGATCGCCGCTTCCAGCTTGGTCATCACCGTCTTGGGACTGACCGGGCAGGTGAGGAAATCGGTGGCACCGGTGTCGCGCGCCACTTCGACCATGCGGCGGCGGGCGGATTCCTGAAAGACGAAAACCGGAATCAGGGGATTGAGCACGCCTGCCACCCGGCGCACCGCCATCGGGAAGGAAAGCCCTTCCACCGCTTCACTGCTTTCGCTGCAGAAGACGGCTTCGTAGTGATCCATCGTGAGCAGTTCGACGGCGCGGCGGGAATTGTCGACGCCGGTAATGCGCGTAATACCGGTCAGCAGCAGAACCGAGCGCGTGGTCTGCGCAGCATGGTTCCTGTCCGACAGCAGAAGGATGCGAAGCGTTGCGAAGTCCGCCCGTTCCATACCAAAACCCAATTTTCGGGGCCGATTCCGGCTCTTCCGGTTTGTGGTGTGGATTTTATGCGACAGCCCGTTAATCCAAGGTAAAACAGGACATGACAAGACCCTTCGCGCTGCTCCTCCTGGTGCTCTGCCTGCCGCTTTCGGCCTGTTTCCTGTTCGAAAGCAAGCAGACCCGCGCCCTGCGCGCCTCACCCGACTATCGCGCCGGCTATGGCGATGGCTGCGGCACGGCCGCCAGCGTCAGCGCCAATCCCCGCGCCGACACACAGCGGCGCGACGACGAGGCTTTTTCCGGCAATCAGGCCTACCGGCTGGGCTGGCAGGAAGGCTATGGCGTCTGCCGCCCGATGCCGAACGCCTCACCTATGGGCGGCACGAGCCTGCCCCGCTAATTAAGAGACGATTAACCTTCCCGGCCCAGTTTGGTCCGTACGCGGTTCAACCGAGAGCGTCGGCCCCGCGAAGTGCGAAGCGGTTCGCGTCAGGCCGCGCGACCATTGAAGAGGCCATCATGTTGGGGCATCTGGTTTCAAATGTGCCGGCTGAGCAGGGTCAGCCCCTGCGGCTGGCCACCTGGCTGAAGCGGCTGCTGACACGGCTGGGCCTGCGCTAGGCCGAGGCGCCGCCCAGCGCGGTGTCGATATTCTGGATGCCGTCGCGCAATTCCTGCAGCGATTGCTCGATATCCAGCTTCTGCCGTTCCAGCGCATCGATGCGCTCGGCGAATTTGCGCCGCGCCTCAGCCATCTGGCCCGCGCTGCCGCCCGGCCCTTCATAGAGATCGAGCAGTTCGCGCAGCTCCGCCAGGCTGAAGCCGACACGGCGGCCGCGCAGGATCAGCACAATGCGGGCGCGGTCGCGGGCGCTGTAAAGCCGCGTCTGGCCGCGCCGCGCCGGCGCGATCAGTTCTTCTTCTTCATAGAAGCGCAAGGCCCGCGCCGTGACCCCGAATTCCTTGGTCAGCTGGCGAATCGTGAATGTCTTCGTCATCCCTGTCCCCCCGGCGGAATGCTCTGCTCTCAAGACGGCGGCCATTCTCCCGATGGCCATCCGCCTTCTTCCGTCAAAACTCTGCGCCCGCCTTTCTCAAGCGTCAACGTCAATTGCTTGATGCGTTGCAGCAAATGAAACAGGTCCCAGCAGCAATGCCGGGACCTGCCATCTGTGGATGAACAGAATTACGAAGAATTATTCGGCGGCGGCTCGCACCGCATGGCCTTCCTTCTCCAGATTTTGCGCCGCGAACTCCCAGTTCAGCAGCTTTTCCAGAACCGCCTCGAGATATTTGGGCCGCGCATTCTGATAGTCGAGATAATAGGCGTGTTCCCAGACATCGATGGTGAGCAGGCAATTGACGCCGTCCGCCATCGGGTTCATCGCGTTGCCGGTCTTTTCCACCGCAAGCACGCCGTCCTTGGACACCAGCCAGGCCCAGCCGGAGCCGAACTGCTCCTTGCCGGCCTCGGCCAGCTTGGCGATGAGGTTCGCGGTTTCGCCGAAATCGCGCGCGATGGCGGAGCTCAGCTTGCCCGAGGGTTCGGTTTTATCGGGCGTCAGGCTGCGCCAGTAAAAATCATGGTTCCAGACCTGGGCCGCGTTGTTGAAAATCTTCTTGTCGGCGCCCTGGGCATGCACCGTTGCCCTGATGACCTGTTCCAGTTTCATGTCGGCATAGGACTTGCCTTCGACCAGCTTGTTGAGCGTGTCCACATATGCCTGATGATGCTTGCCGTAATGAAAGCCGATGGTTTTGGCGGAAATCACCGGCTCCAAGGCGGACGGTTCCCAAGGCAGCGGCGCGAGCTTGAAGGGTGCGGACATGGCGATCTCCTGAAAATAAATTTCGCTTTGCGACAGCGTTTCGCCAACGCGTCAGCACGCCTGTTGTTCCGGAGATATTGCGCGACGATTTTACCGAATAGTCACTCGACTTTTGCGCGCGCGTCTTGAAAATCGCGTCAAAGACCGGCGCACGGACTCGCGGAAACAAAAAGGGCCGGCAGCATGGAAAGCGGGAAGATACGGAGAACGGACGATGCCCGCCTATGACATTCGCTATCTCGACGGTGACGGTTCGTTGGCCCACACCTTCTCGGCCATGTGCGACAATGACGGGCGCGCGCGCGTGTTGGCGCACGCCATGAAGCTGCCCAGCGCCGAACGGCTGGAAGTCTGGCTGGACGATCTGCTGGTCTATGCCCGCGACATGACGCCGATGGCGCTAAGTCACTAGGAGCGGCGCGCCCGCGAAGTTGATAGAGTGCGTAGCGACAGCGTGGGGCGCGTCCGCGCGCGCGACTATCAAAAAAGCTTCTCGCCCTTCGCCCAATCCAGCGTCTTCGCCAAACCGCGTCCGAAGCGGTCGAACAATTCGTTCACTTCCGCTTCCGTGATCACCAGCGGCGGGCAGACAGCGATGCGGTCGTTCAACAGCGGGCGCACGATCAGTCCTTCCTGCTCGCAGAAGCGGCCGCAGGTCAGACCCACCTTGGCCTCCTTGGCGAAACTCGCCTTGGTCTTGCGATCAGCCACTAGTTCGACGCCGCCGATCAACCCGACCCCGGCGGCGTCGCCCACCAGCGGATTCTCCGCCAGCCGCGCCAGGCGGGCGGCGAAAAGCGGCGCCAGACGCCGGACATGGCCGACAATGTCACGGCGCTGATAGATCTCGATGGTCTTCAGCGCTACGGCGCTGGCCACTGGATGGGCAGAATAGGTGAAGCCGTGCCCTAGCATGCCCAGACGGCGCGCCTCATCCTCCACCATCTGCGTCGTCTCCGGCGATAGCAGCACCGCCGAAATCGGGATGTAGGCGCTGGAGAGCGCCTTGGCCAGCGACATGGCGTCCGGTGTGAAGCCATAGGTCTGGCAGCCGAACCAGTTGCCGGTGCGGCCGAAACCGCAGATCACTTCATCATCAATCAGCGCGATGTCGTATCGGTGCAGCACCGCTGCGATGCATTGGAAATAGCCGCGCGGCGGCACGATCGCCCCGCCCGCGCCCATCACCGGCTCGGCGAACATGGCGGCGATGGTCTCAGGCCCTTCTTCCAGGATCAGCGCTTCCAGCTCCGCCGCCAGCCGCGCCGAATAGGCCTCCTCGCTCTCACCGGCTTCCGCCCCGCGATAATAATGCGGCATGGCCGCATGGCGGGCGAAAGGCAGCGGCAGGTCGAAGCCTTCATGGTTGCCCTGAAGGCCAGTGAGGCTGGCGGTCGCCAGCGTCACCCCGTGATAGGCGCCGTGGCGGGCGATGATTTTCTTCTTCGCCGTCTTGCCCCGCGCATTGGCGGCGTACCAAGCGAATTTGATCTGGCTGTCATTGGCCTCGGAGCCGGAATTGGCGAAGAAGACCTTGCCGACGGGGAAGGGCGCAATCTCCTTCAGCTTCTCGGCCAGGGCGATGGCGGGATCATGGCTCTTGCCGGCGAAGATATGGGCGAAGGCCAGCTTGCGCATCTGCTCGGCAGCGATCTCGGCCAGTTCCTCCTCGCCCCAGCCCAGCGCCGTGCACCACAGGCCCGACATGGCTTCGAGATAATCCTTGCCGGCCACGTCATAGACAAAGACGCCGCGCCCGCGCTCCAGGATGTTCGGCCCAGTCTCGGCCAGCAGCTTGAGGTTGGTATAGGGGTGCAGCAGGCTTTCGACGTCGCGCGCCTGCGCGTTGCTGAGAGTCATGGGTACTTCCTCCAGCGCGGACTTTAGCCGGTCATCGCCCTGCGCCCATCCCCATTTCGGCAGATCGCAATTGCATGGGGCGCGGAGCGGCCCTAGTTTCGGGACTCCCATGTCTCAGCCTGTCACAGCGCGTTTCGGCTTCGCCGCCTTCATCCTGGCGGCGCTGATTGCCGCCGTCGCGGTGGCGGGGGTGCGGCTGGGCTGGCTGGCTTACGCCCAGGGCTGGCAGTTGATGGTCCCGGCCGTGGCGCTGGAGCTTGGAGCGCTGGCTTTCAGCCTGCTCTGGCTGGGGCGCGCCCTGAAGGCCAATGACGGCGCCGGGCGCGGGTTTGGTCTCACCGTCCTATTGGGTTCGCTGCTGCTGCTCTATCCGCCGCTCACCACCGTCTTCAACCGGCTGACCTCGCCGCCGATCCATGACGTCACCACCGACACCGAGAATCCGCCCCGCTTCGTGGCGCTGCTGAAACAGCGCGGCCCCGGCAGCAACCTTCCGGCTTACGACGGCCACGCCATTGTTTCCTTCCAGGGCAAGACGGTGACGCTGGACGAAGTGCTGCACGATCATTACCGCGACATCCTCAAGCCCCATGCCGGTTTCGCCGTCGGCTCCAGCGATCCCATCGCCACTTTTTTCCGCCGCGATCTGGCGGCGGCGAGGAAGACCGGCTGGACCATCGTGGATTTCAACGCCCAGGAAGGCCGCATCGAAGCCACCCATACCAGCTTCTGGTTCGGCCGCGTCTCCGACATCGTCATCATGATACGCCGCTCCGGCGCCGGCGCCCGCACCGATCTGCGCTCGCAGAGCCGCGAGGACAAGATCGACGACGGCTTCAACGCCGCCAACGCCAAATATTTCTTCAGTTTCCTGGCGAGTTGAGCTTGATGAGATGCGCGGCGACGGTGAGTGCCGCCGCCGGTTTCAGCACCGGATCGAGGCCGGGATAGAGCGCCGCCACCAGCGCCGGGACTTCGGTGACGCCGTCTGCCAATGCCGCGCGGATCTGCGCCTCGCGTTCCCGGCGATGTTCGAGCAGGGCCTGAAGATAGGCGCGGGGATTTTCGATGGGCGCGCCATGGGTGGGATAAAGGATGGCGTCATCGCGGGCGATCAGCCGTTCCAGGCTCGCCATATAGGCCGCCATGTCGCCGTCGGGCGGGGCGATGACGCTGGTGGACCAGCCCATGACATGATCGCCGGTGAAAAGCGCGCGCTCTTGCGCCAGCGCGAAGCAGAGGTGGTTGGCGGCATGGCCCGGCGTGTGAAGCGCCGTCAGGGTGAAGCCTTCCCCCGCGATCACATCGCCATCCTTCAGGCGCACATCCGGCACGAAAGCCGCATCATCGGCTTCCTCGCCGGTGCTGGGATGAAATTGCGGCCCGAAGCCATAGGTTTTCGCGCCGCTCCATGCCTTCAGGATATCGGCGCTTTCGGAATGATCGCGATGGGTGTGGGTAATGAGGATATGCGAAACTCGCCGCGCGCCGATCGCTGCCTTCAGCGCCGCCAGATGCTGCGGCAGCAGCGGCCCGGGATCGATCACCGCCAGTGAATCTTCCGCCCCAACCAGATAGACGCCGGTACCGCGGAAAGTGAAAGGCCCCGGGTTGCCCGCCAACAGGCGGGCAACGCGCCGGGACAAGCGCACGGCCTCACCGGGGGCGGCGTCAAAGCCGCGATCGAAGCGCAGAGTCATGTCATCCCTTTCGCGGGTGGGTTTCCCGCCCGCGGCCCGGATTTTTCCCACATTTCCGCCTTTTCCGCAGCCAGCATAAAGCCGACATTAGGGATTATCACTCATTATTCGCCGCGATTGCGCCTGAGGTTCATGCGTGGCCAGCGACCGTTCCGTCCGCTTTCTTGACGCGTTGCGCGGCGCCTCGACCAGCCGCGTCCTCAACCTGCACAAGATCAGCCGCGACAACATCGGTAATCCGGAGCATGCCGCCAAGGCGCTGTTCCTTTCGCCGGCGGTCAACCGCGCTTTCATCATCAAGCATCGCCTCCGCTCCGACGAGAGCTATCTCTTCAGCAACCCCCGCGCCATCGTCACCAAGATCATCGATCCCTTCGATCAGGACGATCTTCGCGCCGGCGGGCGCTCGCTGCTGTTCGGGCAGCGCGGCTTCCGCGAGGCGTTGCGGCAACTGGGCCATTACGCCGAAGATGCCCTTGACCGCGACTATGCCGTGCTCCGGCTGCTTGACGCCGTGCCCTCGCTCGATCCCTTCCTGTTGCGCGAGCATCTGCGCAATCACGAGATCGAGGTCTCGCCCTGCTATTTCGTCATTTCCGAGGGCGACCAGACGCGCATGCAACGCTTTGTCGGAGCCGAACTGGCGCGGCTGGTGGCGCTGGCCAGCGGCGCCCAAAAAGGTGGTCAGGACAGCGACAGTTCCAACCGCATGGTGCAGGCCCTGCTCTCCAGCCGCGTGGACGAGAAGCTGGAGCCGCTGCGCCTGACCCTGGGACTTACGGGCGCCGACTTTCGCGAGGGCGTTTTCAGCTGGCGCGGCTTTCTTTTCTACAAATGGTCGATGGAGAGCTACTGGCCCGATGTGATGGGGGTGCTGCGCCAGATCAGCGCCATCCAGCCGCATGGCCCGATGACGCCGGAGCAGAAGCTGTTCCTGCAGGATGCCCGCCGCACCGTCATCCAGATGGTGCGCGACCATGGCGAGCATGTCGCCAAGGCGCTGTCGGTCTATGACAGCTCCTTCGCCGATCTGGTGGCCCACCAGGCGCCCAAGACCTTCCGGGACTTCCTGCTTTCGGCCCCCTACATGTTCCTGGAACTGGGGGAGAAGCTGGGAGCGATTTCCCATATCGTCAGCTTCTGGCGCTACCGCTTCCCGCCCGGCGGTCCCAGCCTGATCGATGCCGAGGAATTGTCGGCCATTTTCCAGGACTTCTGCAGCGGCTTCGGCGAAAGGCTCACGGGGCCCGCCCACCGCCTGACGGTGACCGACCTCGCTTCCTGAAGCCGGGGTCTTTGAGGAACAAAAGTTCCACATTAGCGTTTACTCGCCGTCCCAATAGGAACCAATCCATGAAAACCAGTTTCTCCGCCTTGGCGGTCGTTGCCGCTCTTGTCATCTCCGCCCCCGCGCAAGCCGCCGAAAAGGGCGAATTGCTGCGTGACGCCAATAGGACGGTGAACCATCTCAAGTCCGATCCCGCCTTCGCCACTGCCGCCCGCATGCTGCGGGACGCCAAGGCCGTCTATATCGTGCCGCACCTGGTCAAGGGCGGCTTCGTCTTCGGCGCCGAAGGCGGCTCAGGCGTCGTCCTGCGCCGCACCGGCCGCGGCTGGGGCGAACCGAAATTCTACGACATGGGCTCCGCCTCCTTCGGCTTCCAGGCCGGGCTGGAGAAGGCCGAACTGGTCTTCATCATCAATTCCGACCGCGCCCTGGCCGGCATTGAGCATGGCAACTTCAAGTTGGGCGGCCAGGCCGGCGTCACTGTCGCCACCCTATCTTCCGGCGCCGAAGGCGCCACTACCGCCCATGGCGGCGACATCGTGGTTTGGTCTTCGGGCACCGGACTGTTCGGCGGCGTCGCCTTCAACGGCAGCGTCATCACCCCGGACAAGGACCTGAATTCCACCCCGACCACCGGCCCGGAGGCGCAGGAACTGCGCGCCAACCTGGCCGGCGTGCGCTAGGTTCACTCCAGCATTGGTTGAAGGGCCGGCGGCGATGCCGGCCCTTCCGCTTTTCCGCCTCCCCGGTCTAGTCTGACAAAAACGGGAGGGCCGCATGAAAACCAAGCTGATCGCTGTCGCCGCCACGATGGCGCTGTGCGGCGCCGCCAGCGCGGCGTTCGCCGGCATCGGCGAGGAATTGAGCCTGGCCCAGACCCATGCCCTGCTGGCCTATCGAACCGGCGGGCGCGGCGAGCGCGGCATCACCACCGGACGAATGTACCTGCACCATGTCATCAACTGCCTGGTAGGGCCGGGCGGCGATGGCTATGACCTGACGGCCCCCGATCTCGGCCCTGGCCGTGATGGCGCTCCCCAATCACCGCCCAGCATGGATCCCTGCGCCGCCGACAAGACCAACAAGGGCGCACTCAACGATGCGGTGGGCCCGGCGCAGAAGCAGAAGATCCAGGCCGCCGTCGCGCTGGCCAAGGCCGATCTGGAAATCACCGACAATGAAAAGCTGACCGACGCGGCGACGGCGCTGGCCGACGCGGTGGGCGAGGCCAAGGAAACAAAATAACTTCGGTCAGCCCGGCGCGGGCAGCACCGGAGGCACACGCGGAACCGGCGGCACTGACGGGATCGGCGGCATGGCCATAGGTGCGACGGGCGGCAGCCCGGCCTTGGCCCTGGCTTCGGTGATGGCGGCGGTGATCTTCCTGCTGGCCTCGGCCATGGCCGTGTTCACCGCGTCCCGGATTGCGTTGCGCACTTCCGGCTTGTTCATCGCGTCAACAGCAGGATCGACCTGGATATCGATTTGAAAGCCATCGCGGTTGTTGGAATAGCGGCTGACTGACCTCATACGCGACGTATCATTACCCTCCGGCAAAGCGGCAACGACACTGTCGGCAGTGATTCTGAGCGGTTCGCCAGGATTGCCAGACTCCAAACGGACATGGCCGGTGAAAGTGGCGCCATCTATGGTGACGCTACTATCGGCGGAGCGGGAGGCGGAAGCGTCCGCATGGCCCGGCGGCGTGACTTCGGCCAGCTGCATGCGCTGCTGGTCGGCCTGGGCATGGGCACGGTCCGCGATGGCCTGCGTCTTCTGGCGCACTTCGTCGGCCAGCTGAAACGCCAGCGCCATATGCTTGCGTGCCTCCTCGGCATATTGCGCCGCCGCCTGATCGGCCTGGGCCTTCACGCGCGCCGACTGTGCTGCCACCTTGGCCGCGTCCGCCTCATCCTGCGCCTTCTTGACCGGATCGGTTTCGACGGCGGCTTTCGCCTTGGCCTTGGCGGTAACGGCATCGGCCTTGGCCTTGGCCTTGATCGCGGCGGCCTGGGCTTCGATTCGCGCCTTGATCTGCGCCACGCTGGCAGCCTCGGCTGGGACCAGCCCGACGCGCACAACGTCCGGCGCATCCTGCGCCACGGCGATGTCGAAGCGCCCCACGCCCAGCAGCAGCGCCGCCGTCAGGCCCAGAGTCACCGTTTTGGCCATGTCCATTTTGCTCACTCCCTTGCGTGAAGAATTGTTTGCCAGCACCGCCTCTACGCGCTGCGCCAGCGGCGGCCCCGCCATGGCGATGCCGGGCGTGACACCCCGGCTTTCCGCCGCCAGGCTCACCAGTTCGGCGGCATAGAGCGAAGGTGTCATGCCGCCCGCCAGCACAGCATCGTCGGCGGCAATCTCGGCCTGCCGGCGCAGGCTGCGCGCCGCCAGCCAGAGCAGCGGATTGGGCCAGAAGACGGCGCAGACCAGCCGGGCAATGAACTGGCTCAGCGTGTCGCGGCGGGCGACATGCGCCGCTTCATGGCGCAGCACCGCGTCCAGCCGCGCCAAAGACCACGCTTGCGCAGAGCGCGGCAGCAGCACGATGGGGCGGAAAATGCCGAAGGTGGAAGGGCCGTGCTCGCCATCGGCAAGACGCACGTCGCAGCCGGTCTCCAGTTCCACCGCGAACGGCGCGCTGCGGCGGCGCAGGCGCAACAGGCCCAGCCCGCCGACACAAAGGCGCAGCGTCTGCCAGGCAAGACCTGCCAGCCATAGCGCCAGCAGCAGCAGTACGATATTTTCCGGCATGAACAGCGAGGACGGCGGCGCGGCGATCACCGGCGCCGCCATTGGCACGACATCGACGGCGGACATAGAGACCGGCGCGGCGACGTGGCTGACGATGCGGCGCGGCGGCAGCAGCAGCGCCACCAGCGGCAGCACCGCCAGCACGCCGAACATGGTGGTGAAGACCAGGTGCCGCAGCGCCGCCCGCCGGCGCAGCAAGGCCGACACGGCGAAGGCCAATACCGGCAGCAGCAACGAAGCCAGGAAACATTCGGCGGCGAACAATAGTCCGCGCAGGATCAGAAGTTCGCTCATCGTCCTTCCTCCCGTGCCCGGGCGATCAGCTTGGCGAGCCGGTCGAGTTCCGCATTGCTGATCTGGGTATCGTCCTGGGACAGCATCGCCGCCACCGCGTCGGAGACCGAATTGTCATAGAAAGTCTTGAGCAGGCTGCCGATGGCGCGGCGGCCCATCTCGCCCCGCGCCACTTTCGGCTCATAGAGATAGCGGGTGCCGTCGCTGTCATGGCGGACATGCCCCTTCTTCTCCAGGATGGTCAGCAGGGTTCGGATGGCGGTGTAGCTGGGCGGATCGGGGATTTCCGCCTGGATCTGGGCGGCGCTGGCGCGGCCCAGCTTGTAGAGCGCCGCCATGATCTCGCGCTCGCGGCGGCTGTGGCCGTCTTCGTTTTTGGGGCTCTTTTTCCTGCTCATGCCAATTTTTTGGCATGAGTCGAGAGACCTGTCAACGCCCCGTGAAAATCACATCTGCAAAAGCCGCCGCCGCGCATTATATTGTCATCATGGCCCACAATAACGGCATGTTGCCCCGCAAGGGGAAAGGCAAAGCATCGGCGAAAGCCGAGGAGAATGCGGCCAAATTCGCCGCCGCGGTGCAGGCCGCGCCGAATATCGCGGCCGATCCGCAGATCGATCCTGCCTATACCTCCACCCCGATCAGCCAGTTTGTGCCGCACCGCCCGGCGCGGCCGGAAAAATCGGAAGGCGGGCGCAGATTCAAGCTGGTGAGCGAATACCAGCCGGCCGGCGACCAGCCCACCGCGATCCGGGAACTGGTTGCGGGCATCAAGACCGATGAGCGCGACCAGGTGCTGCTGGGCGTCACCGGCAGCGGCAAGACCTACACCATGGCGCAGGTGATCGAGCGCACCCAGCGCCCGGCGCTGATCCTGGCGCCCAACAAGACCCTGGCGGCGCAACTCTACAGCGAGTTCAAGTCCTTCTTCCCGGAGAACGCGGTCGAGTATTTCGTCAGCTATTACGATTACTACCAGCCCGAAGCCTATATCCCACGCACCGACACCTATATCGAGAAGGATTCCTCGATCAACGAGGAGATCGACCGCATGCGCCATTCGGCGACGCGGGCGATCCTGGAGCGCGACGACGTCATTATTGTCGCCAGCGTGTCATGCATTTACGGCATCGGCTCGGTGGAGACTTACAGCGGCACGGCGGTTTCGATCAGCCGCGGCGAGAAGCTGGATCGCCAGGCCGCCATCGCCAATTTGATCGCCCTGCAATACCGCCGTAACGACGACGCTTTCTCGCGCGGCGCATTCCGGGTGCGCGGCGACGTCATCGACATTTTCCCCGCCCATTATGAAGACCGCGCCTGGCGGGTCGAGCTGTTCGGCGACACGGTGGACAAGATCAGCGAGTTCGACCCCCTTACCGGCCACAAGGCGGGCGAGCTGGACAGCGTCAAGGTCTATGCCAATTCGCATTACGTCACGCCGCGCCCGACGCTGCAGCAGGCGATGAAAGGCATCAAGGCCGAGCTGGTCACCGCCCTGGCCGACCACCGCGCCAAGGGCAAGCTGCTGGAGGCGCAGCGGCTGGAACAGCGCACCACCTTCGACCTGGAGATGATCGAGGCCACCGGCAGCTGCGCCGGCATCGAGAATTATTCCCGCTGGCTGACCGGCCGCCTGCCGGGCGAGCCGCCGCCCACCCTGTTCGAATACCTGCCCGACAACGCCCTGGTCTTCGCCGACGAAAGCCATGTCACCGTGCCGCAGATCGGCGCCATGTACAAAGGCGACTATCGCCGCAAATTCACTCTGGCCGAATACGGCTTCCGCCTGCCGTCCTGCATCGACAACCGCCCGCTCAAGTTCGAGGAGTGGGACGCGATGCGGCCGCAATCCGTTTACGTCTCCGCCACGCCCGGCCCCTGGGAGATGGAGCGCACCGGCGGCGTCTTCGCCGAGCAGGTGATCCGCCCCACCGGGCTGATCGATCCGCCGGTGGAAATCCGCCCCGTCGATACCCAGGTCGACGATCTGATCGATTCCTGCCGCAAGAACGCCGCTTTGGGCTATCGCGCCCTGGTCACCACCCTGACCAAGAAAATGGCGGAGGACCTTACCGAATACATGCACGAACAGGGCCTACGCGTGCGCTATATGCATTCCGACGTCGAGACGCTGGAGCGCATCGAGATCATCCGCGACCTGCGTCTGGGCGCCTTCGACGTGCTGGTCGGAATCAACCTGTTGCGCGAGGGGTTGGACATTCCCGAATGCGCCCTGGTCGCCATTCTCGACGCCGACAAGGAAGGCTTTCTGCGCAGCGAGACCTCGCTGATCCAGACCATTGGCCGCGCCGCCCGCAATGTCGACGGCAAGGTGATCCTTTATGCCGACCGCATCACCGGCTCGATGCAGCGCGCGATGGCCGAGACCAGCCGCCGCCGCGCCAAGCAGGAAGCCTACAACAAGGAACACGGCATCACCCCCGCCACGGTGAAGGCGAAGATCAACGACATCATGGGCTCGATGTATGAGAAGGACCATGTCCTGGTCGATGCCGGCCTCTTGCAGGCGGCGGAAGGCGGACGCGAATTCGCCGGCCACAATCTCAAGGCGGTGATCGCCGACATCGAGAAGAAGATGCGCGCCGCCGCCGCCGACCTGGAGTTCGAGACCGCCGCCCGGCTGCGCGACGAGCTCAAGCGGCTGCATGCCGCCTCGCTGGCCATCGCCGACGATCCCTTCGTCCGCCAGTCCGACGTCGCCCGCGCCGCGCTGGATGCGGAACTCAGCGTCTCCGATGAGGGCAAACCGTCCACCGCCCTGGGCAAATCGGGCCGCAGCCGCATGAAGCGCGCCGGACGCCCCAATGCACCTAAGACATTTGGTTCCAGGGCACGCTAGCTGACGTCCCAGCCTCGCGTCGCGCTTGGCCGCGCGCCGCTGCGGCGTTCGCCGGGGCGAAAGGTCCACTGGACCTTTCGCTATTCCCGTCTCACCCAAAAACCCTTGGTTCCCGGGCGCGCTGACGCGCAAAGGGGACCCGTTAACCCCGGCCAAGCCCCCTCAGCCCCGGAAGATTGTAATTTCGGCCATATTCGCCTATATAAGGTTCCACGTGGTTCTTGCGTCCCAAGTCAGACGAAGTGCTTCTGTCTTTCTGACCCGCCCTGGCGCGCCGGACGAACCGAAAACCTTCCACCGACCCGATGTTCTTGTTGCCACGACCGCCCCCGCATTCCGCGCGGGCGGAACTCCAGTGGTTCAAAGGATATTTCCATGACCGTCGGTACCGTTAAGTTTTTCAATGCCACCAAGGGCTTTGGTTTCATCTCGCCGGAAGGCGGCGGCAAGGACGTGTTCGTGCACGTTTCGGCCGTCGAAGCCGCCGGCCTGCGCACTCTCAATGAGGGCCAGAAGGTGAATTTCGACATCCAGCCGGACGCGCGCGGCGCCAAGGCCGCCAATCTGTCGGCGATCTAAGTAGCGGACGGGCGGCGCGCGTCACCGCGTGCCGCCCGTTTGTTTTTTCAGGAGTCCCCATGGCCTTTGAGACCCCCAACTCCCGCGCCGGACGCAAGCGTGACGCCACGCAGCGCACCGCCGACGGCGTTTTCAAAGCCTGGGAAACCCGCACCCAACTGGTCAAGAGCGAGCTTGCCGCCGCCAGCGCCGCCACCGACGCCAAGACCGCGCGCCTGCGCGCCCTGCGCCTGGAAAAGGAACGCCTGGACGCCGAAGCCGCCCTTCTCGCGCCGCCGCCCGCCGCGCCGGCCAAGAAGCGCGCCATCAAGCCCAAGCGCATCATCGCTTGATCGCGCACATTTGAGCCCCCGCCGCCCCACCGCCGAAATCGAGCGCTTCGTCCAACACTGGCTAGCTGACAATCTGCGCGTCTTCCCCGGCCTCACCAATCTGGCGCTGGAGACCGACCGCCTCGCCGCCGCCCTCACCGCCCATGCCCGCGACCATGGCATCAGCGGCGGCGACATCCATGGCGCCGTGGGCGACATCGACACCTATCTCACCACGCGATACGAGCAGGCCGCCGCCGCCGCGGCTTAGACCGCGTCTCAAGACCTTTGGCGCAAAAGCGCGTTAAGCTCCGGTGTCATGGTCCGCGAATGCGGGCCACCCAACTGAAGCCAACGCGATAAATCCATGTCCCGCGCTTTCACAAAAGAAACCGCCGAGTCGGCCTCTCCTCCGGAGAGAATGGTCGATGAGGGGCCGAATCTCGTCACGCCCGAAGGCCTGGCCCAGATCGACGCCCATATCGCCCGCATCGAGAGCGCCATGCAGACGCAAGACAATGTCCTGCTGCGCGAAACCCTGGCGCGCGACCTGCGCTATTGGGAAATCCGCAAGGGATCGGCCGAAGTGGCGCAGCCCGCAGCGGACGGCACGGTGGCCTTCGGCTCGACCGTCACCATCCGGCGCAAGGACCGCGAGCAGACTTTCCGGATTGTCGGAGTGGATGAGGCTGACGCCGCCAAGGGCCTGATCTCCTTCCGCTCACCCATGGCGCAGGCGGTGATGGGGGCGAGGCCGGGAGATGTGATCGAGGCAGTGGAGCCGCTGGGGGAGATGGAGATCGTCAGCGTCGGCTAGCCAGCCTTATTCTCTATTTGCCTTTTATGCCGCCGGGAACTGGCCCACCCATTACCTGACGCAGACGCGTGCGATCACCTTGTTTCCACGCCTCGATTAACCGCTCGCGCCGTCACAGCGCGCGTTGCAGCTTCTACCGTGAAGAGAGCGCCACCTTCCGGGGCCGCTCGCGGCGTTCGCCGGGGCGAAAGGTCCACCGGACCTTTCGCCCCGGCTCACTAATCGCCGCCGCTCGCGGGGCCGCGTCCGGCCACCGCCTTCGAGCCAGGGGGCAGCACCATCGGCGCCGTCGGCACGGGTATCGCGGCGCCCAGCGTCGGGCCGCCATAGACATGGCCGTCCGGCAGCACCGTTATCAT
>Ga0265318_10000970_pt1 | contig 18415 bp, 17 predicted proteins | sample 4821metaG_FD_192431 | JGI IMG/M metagenome (GOLD analysis project Ga0265318, IMG submission 192431) | Rhizosphere microbial communities from Carex aquatilis grown in University of Washington, Seatle, WA, United States - 4-8-21 metaG | ecosystem: Host-associated > Plants > Roots > Rhizosphere >... | reverse complement strand
CCCTCGCCGCTATCGGCGGTGCTGCTGGATCTGGACGGCACGCTGCTCGACACCGCGCCCGACCTGGCGGCGGCCCTGAATGTGCTGCGCGAGCAGGAGGGACTGGCGCCGATACCATTCGCCCCGATCCGCGAGCAGGTCTCGAACGGCGGGGTCGCGGTGCTGCGCCTCGGGTTTCCGGACATCGGCGAGGCGCGCCTCGACACCCTGATGCAGCGCTTCCTGGATCTGTATCGCGACCGGATCGCAGTCCAGACGCGACCTTTCCCGGGATTCGCCGAGGTGCTCGCCGAACTCGAGGCGCACGGCATTCCGTGGGGGGTGGTCACGAACAAGCCCGCCTGGCTCACGGAACCGCTATTGCGCTCACTGGGGCTGTTCGAACGTGCCGCCTGCGTGCTCTCGGGCGACAGCCTGGCCGTGCGCAAGCCCGACCCGCTGCCATTGCTCACCGCCGCGGCGCGCATCGGCGTCGAGCCGCCCGATTGCCTGTACCTCGGCGACGCACTGCGCGATGTGCAGGCAGCACGGGCCGCAGGCATGGTCGCGCTCGGCGCACGCTTCGGCTACCTGCCCGGGGACGAGGATGTCGCGGCCTGGCCGGTGACGGCCTGGATCGACGAACCGCGCGAGCTGCTGGACTGGGTGGGGTTGCGCGCGCTCGCGCGCTAAAGGACACGGGCGCGCCATGCCGACCCTCTACGCGGCCATCGGTGGAGCGCTGCTCGGCCTGCTGGCGGCGCTGCTGGCAGGCGCGCTGCAGGCACGCCGCGTCGCGCGGACACAGGAGCTGCTCGAGGCCCGCACGCGGGAGCATTTCCAGCAGCTCGCTGCGAGCGCGCTGCGCGAGAACACCGACTTCTTTCTGAAACTCGCGCGCGAGTCCTTCGGGCGCGAGCAGGCCAGCATGCAGGGACTGCTGCAGCAGCGCGAGGCAGCCATCGACGCGCTGCTCACGCCATTGCGCGGCGCGCTCGAGAAAACCGAAGCGCAGGCGAGCGCGCTCGAGCGCGAGCGGCGCGACGCCTTCGCCGCTCTGCGTACCCAGATCGAGAGCCTCACGCAGGGCCATAGCGCGCTCGCGCGCGAGACGCATAATCTGGTCACGGCGCTGCGCCGCCCCGAAGTGCGTGGCCGCTGGGGCGAACTGACGCTGCGCCGCGTCGTCGAGCTCGCGGGGCTGTCGGCGCACTGTGATTTCACCGAGCAGGACAGCCGCGACACCGCGGGCGGCGTGGTGCGACCCGACCTGGTCGTGCACCTGCCCGAGGGGCGCGAACTCGTGGTCGACGCCAAGGCTCCGCTCGAGGCCTACCTCGCAGCGATCGACGCGCCGAGCGAGGAGCTGCGGGCACAGGCGCTCGCACGCCATGCCGGCCAGGTCGAGGCACGGATTCGCGAGCTCGCCGCGAAGGCCTACTGGAATCAGTTCGAGCACAGCCCGGAGTTCGTGATCCTGTTCCTGCCGGGCGACCAGTTCCTGAGCTCAGCGCTCGCCGAACGACCCGAGCTGCTCGAGACCGCGCTGCGCGCCGGGGTCATCATCGCGACGCCCTCGACCTTGATCGCGCTGCTCAAGGCCGTCGCCTATGGCTGGCGGCAGGCCGCCGTCGCGGCCAATGCGGCGCAGATCCGCGATCTCGGACAGGAGCTGCACCGGCGGCTCGAGCGCTTCGTCACACACCTCGGCAAGACCGGGCGCCACCTCGGCGCCGCGGTCGAGTCGTACAACGGCGCCGTCGGCGCCTTCGAGAGCCAGGTGCTGCCTGGCGCGCGCCGCTTCAGCGAACTTGGCGCCGCCGGCGGGGAGCCGCTGTCCGCCGCGCCGCCGGTCGAGGCGCTCGCGCGCGAGCTGCGCGGTGCTGCAGTCGATCCGGGCGCCGGGCCGCAGGCTGATGATCCCGGCCGCTGAACCGGCGCAGCAACCGCCCGGACCTGCGCCGGGATCGGCGCGCTCGTTTGCGCTGCTGTACTGTCCGCGGCGGCAGCGGCGCGAGTTCGGACTGCTGCTCGCGCTGGAATCCGAACTCGGCGCCGGCATGGCACGCGGACTGGATCACGGGTTGGCCCACGCCCGCCTGGACTGGTGGCGGGAAGAGTCAGCGCGACACGCCCAGGGTGCGGCGCGCCACCCGTGGCTGCGCGCCAACGCTGCGGCGGCGGACGCCTCACCGCCAGGCTGGGACCTCGGCGTGCTGGTCCACGCGGCGCTGGTGGACCTCGCCGAGGGCCAGCAGATGCCGCCCCGGGGGAGGCATCTGCGCGGGGCAGTGTTCTGCGCCGCGGCCGGATTGCTGGCGGGGCCCGAAGCCGGTCCGCCACCGCACGACACCCTCGCTGCACTCGGCGCGCGGAGCGCGGAACTCGAAGCGCACCCTGATCGGCTGGCGCAGGCCTCGCGGGCGGAATCGCTGGCAGGCCTCGCACGCGCGATCGCACAGCTCGGAGCCGCGCAGCAACAGCGCTCGGTAGCATTGCTGGTGTGGTGCGCAATCGATGCGCGCCAGAGCGGGCCGCCTGAAACCCGTTCCCGGCTTGCGTTATTCGCCGACAATGTCGCGGCCTGGCGCGCGGCGCGCGCGGCGGCAGCCGGTGTGCTGCGCCTGTCCTGACCCACCAACCCCAGCGCGAGGTTTCCCCGCCCCATGCATCCGACTACGTCCGATTCGACGGCGCCCGAGTCCGCGGCGCACCAGCGCTACGTGGCGGCGTCCGATGCTCTGGCCGGGCGCGTCATCGCCGTGACGGGCGCCGGCGAAGGCATTGGCCGCGCGGTCGCCCTGGCCGCCGCGGCGCACGGTGCAGAGCTGGTGCTGATTGGACGCACGGTGCGCCGGCTCGAGGACGTGCACGCACGCATCGGCGCGCTGGGTCGTGCGCCGGCGAGCATCGCGCCCCTGGATCTGGAGCGCGCGGTGGCACGCGACTACGACACCCTGAGCGCCGCGATCGCCGAACGCTTTGGGAGACTCGACGGGCTGGTGCACAACGCGGCGCTGCTCGGAGCGCTGGCGCCGATCGAGCACTATGATGTGCCTACCTGGTGCCGGGTGCTGCATGTCAATCTGACCGCCGCATTCGCGCTCACGCAGGTGCTGCTGCCCTCGCTGCGCGCCGCCGCGGATGGCTCGATCATCTTCACCAGCAGCGGCGTCGCCCGCCGTCCGAAGGCTTACTGGGGCGCCTACGCGGTCTCGAAAGCCGGCGCCGAAGTGCTCAGCGCCATGCTCGCGCTGGAACTCGAGGACAGCACTGCCGTGCGCGTGAACGTGCTCAATCCGGGGCCGGTGCGCACGCGCATGCGCGCGCAGGCCTATCCGGCGGAGGATGCGCGCAGCCTCGCGGCCCCGGAGGACATCGTCGCGTCCTACCTCTGGCTGCTGGGACCCGCGAGCCGAGGTGTCACGGGCCGGACGCTGGACTGCCAAGCAGCCCGTCCAGCTCCGTAGGCGCCAGCTCCCGCCAGTGGCTGCGCGGGAGCGTGCGCGGCAGGCGCAGCGGCCCCAACTGCGTGCGCAGCAGGCGCACCAGGGTCACCGCGGCGCGCTCGATCAGCTGGCGCACATCATTGCCGCTCGCGCCGCGGACCACGAGTCGATACCAGCGATTGCTGCCCTCTCCGCCGCCCGGCTCGAGCAACAGCACCGGCACCGCAGTGCCGCGGTCGAGTCGCCCGGCGCGAATCGCCTGTTGCTGGGTATCGGACAGCTCACCGCGCACGCGCAGGCTGTATTCGATGTCGAGGCGCCGGATTGCGCGCTGCAGGCGCATCGCCATGGCGCCATCGGCGGTCAACAGTTCCAGGCCGCCGTCGACTCGCGGCAACGGACTGATCGCGATGAAGCGCCGGCCGGCGCGGCGCGGCAATCGCGCCGCAATGCTGCTGAGCGCGGGCTCGGTGCCGGCAGGCTCGACTGCCCTCCCGGGCAGCAGCGGTTCGCCGGGCGAGCGATGACACAGGAACACCGGGACCGCGTGCGCCGTCCGCTGCCGCACCGCGCGCCCGTCGAGCCTGAGCTCATCGTGCGGACCGACGCGCATGCCCAGCACTGCCGGCGTGCCATTCACCAGCAGGCGCCCGGCACGGATCCAGCCTTCCGCTTCGCGGCGCGACGCCAGGCCCAGCTGCGCGAGCACCTTCTGCACGCGTTCGGGCGCGACTGCCGGCGCCGCTCTGGCGCCCCGCGGCGGCCTCATCGGATCTCAGCGCAGCGCATCGTGCGGCCCGGCTACCATGCCGGAAGGTGCCGCCGCAGCGTACCCGTCGGTGTTGGCGGCAGGGTCCGCGGCCGGCTCGTCGCCAGCGACCTGCAGGTCGAGCTGCGGGTCCAGGTCCTCGAGCGCGCGCAGCTCGGCGAGCGGCGGCAGTTCATCGAGGTTCCTGAGACTGAAATATTCGAGGAATTCGCGCGTCGTGCCCAGCAGCTCAGGCCGCCCGGGCATGTCGCGGTGCCCGACCACGCGGATCCACTGGCGCTCGAGCAGGGTGCGGATGATGTTTGGATTGACGGTCACACCGCGCACCGCCTCGATCTCGGCGCGCGTGATGGGCTGCCGGTACGCGATCAGCGCCAGCGTCTCGAGCAGCGCTCGCGAATAGCGTTGGGGGCGTTCCGGCCAAAGCCGCGCAACCGCCGCGCCGTATTCGCGGCGCACCTGCACGCGAAAGCCGCCGCCCGCTTCCCGGATCTCGATGCCGCGGCCGGCGTATTCCTGGCCGAGCGCCTCGAGCTCGGCGCGCAGTGCCTCGTGGGAGGGCCGCTCGTGCTCCTCGAACACGAGCGCGAGCTCCGCCAGCGTCAGGGACTTGCCCGCCGCCAGCAGCGCCGCCTCCACGGTGTTCCTGATCTGCCCGCCACTCATGTTCCGCGCTCCGCAGACTCCGCGTCCGCCTCGATCTGCGTACCGCCCTGCAGTGTACGGTCCGCGATCGCGCGGCGCACGTGCAGCGGGGCGAACGGTTCGGTCTGCGCCCAATCGATCAGCCCCTCGCGGGCGAGCTCGAGAATGGCGATAAAGGTGACGGTCACGCCAGCGCGGCCCTCTTCAGGCGTGAACAGACGCGAGAATTCCACGAACCCCCCCGGCTCGAGCGCCAGCAGGATGCTGCCCATGCGCTCGCGTACCGATAGCGGTTCGCGCCGTACGTGGTGGTGCGCGAACAGCGCGGTGCGCACTGCGACTTCCCTGAATGCCAGCAGCATCTCGCGCAAGCCGACCTGCGGGGGCGAGCGCACGCTCGGCCGGTCGCGCAGTTCGGCACTCGCCTGCCATACGTCGCGCTCGAGGCGAGTCAGCTCGTCGATGCCGAGCGCTGCGCGCTTGAAGCGCTCGTACTCCTGCAGGCGCCGCACCAGTTCCGCACGCGGATCGTCCTCCCCGCCGAGTGCGTCCCCGGCCGGCCGCGGCAGCAGCATGCGCGACTTGATCTCGGCCAGCGTCGCGGCCATCAGCAGGTACTCGCCCGCCAGCTCGAGCTGCAGGTCCTGCATCAGCTCGATGTAGCGCGTGTACTGGTGCGTGATCTCGGCGATCGGGATGTCCAGGATGTCGACGTTCTGGCGCCGGATCAGGTAGAGCAGCAGATCCAGCGGGCCCTCGAAGGCCTCGAGGAAAATCTCGAGCGCCTGCGGCGGGATGTAGAGGTCGCGTGGCAGCTGCGTGAACGCCTCGCCGTTCACGACCGCGAACGGCATCTCGGCCTGCTCCGGACTGGCCACGATGTGTACTTCAGGCATCACTGCCGGCGCAGGTGCATCGCGTGGCGCACCTCGTCGAGCGTCGCGCGCGCCACTTCGCGCGCCTTTTCCGCACCCTCGCCGAGCAGGTTCGCCACCAGCTCCGGGTTGTCCTGGAATTCCTGGGCCCGGCGGCGCATGCCGGTCACTTCCTCGACGATCCGGTCGATCACTGGCTGCTTGCACTGCAGGCAGCCGATGCCGGCGCTGCGACAGCCCTGATCGGCCCACTGCCGCGTGGCCTCGTCGGAGTAGATCTTGTGCAGGTCCCACACCGGGCACTTTTCCGGATCGCCCGGGTCACTGCGCCGCACACGGGCCGGATCGGTCTGCATGGCCTTGAGCTTGGCCACGACCTGGTCGGGATCCTCACGCAGCGTGATCGTGTTGCCATAGGACTTGGACATCTTGCGCCCGTCGAGCCCTGGCACTCGCGGCGTCGAGGTCAGCAACGCCTGAGGTTCGGGCAGGATGCTGAGCGAGGTGCCCTCGAGGTAGCCGAGCAGCCGCTCGCGATCGGCGACCGTGATGCGGGTATTGCCCTCCACGAGGGCCCGGCCGCGCTCGAGTGCTGCCGCATCGCCGGCCTCCTGGAAGCGGCGACGCAGCTGGCGGTACAACGTGATGTTGCGCCCGCCCAGCTCCTTGATCGCGCGCTCCGCCTTCTGCTCGAATTCCGGCTCGCGGCCATAAATATGATTGAACCGGCGGGCGATCTCGCGCGTAATCTCCACGTGCGCGACCTGGTCCTCGCCGACCGGCACGAAGGCGGGGCGGTACAGCAGGATGTCGGCGCTCTGCAGCAGCGGGTAGCCAAGAAAGCCGTACGTGGCGAGGTCTTTCTGCTTGAGCTGCTCCTGCTGGTCCTTGTAGCTCGGCACGCGCTCGAGCCAGCCGAGCGGTGTGATCATCGACAGCAGCAGGTGCAGCTCGGCGTGTTCGGGCACGTGCGATTGCACGAACAGCGTCGCGACACCGGGATTCAGGCCGGCGGCGAGCCAGTCGATCAGGACCTCGCTGATCGCCTGCGGCAGGCCCGCGGTGTCATCGTAGCCGGTCGTGAGCGCGTGCCAGTCGGCGACGAAGAAATAGCACTCGTACTGATACTGGAGTTCGACCCAGTTGCGCAGCGCCCCGTGGTAGTTGCCGAGGTGCAGTGCTCCGGTCGGACGCATGCCGGAGAGCACGCGCTTGCCTTGGGGGACGGCATTCATCCGTGGTGGTGATTCCCGCGCGCCGTGGCGGGCCTCGCAAATGCAGCAGCAGTGATTATACGGTGTTCCCGGGGAGTTCGGAGCCAAGCCCGGGGAGCCGGCCCTTGCCGGCGCGCACGATGACCGGCGGGGAGACCGCGAGGTCCACCACCGTCGTGGGTTCAATGCCGCAGTGACCGCCGTCGAGGATCAGATCGATCTCGTGCTCCAGGCGCTCACGAATCTGCGTCCCATCGGTCAGTGGCAGCTCGTCCCCAGGCAGCAGCAGCGTGGAGCTCATCAGCGGCTCGCCGAGCTCGGCGAGCAGCATCTGCGGCACGACGTGGTCCGGCACCCGTATGCCGATGGTCCGCCGCTTCGGATGCTGCAGGCGCCGCGGCGTCTCGCGGGTGGCCGGCAGCAGGAACGTGAACGGACCCGGGGTCGCACTCTTGAGCAGCCGGAACTGCCATGTGTCGATGCGTGCGTAGTGCCCGATCTCGCGCAGATCGCGGCACACCAGCGTGAAATGGTGATTCCGGTCGGCACCGCGCACGCGCCGTAACCGCTCCAGGGCGGCCGGATCGCCGATGTGGCAGCCGAGCGCGTAGCAGGAATCGGTCGGGTAGGCGATCAGACCGCCGCTGCGCACGATGTCCGCGGCGCGGCGTATCAGCCGTAGCTGCGGATTCTGCGGATGGAGTTCGAAGTATTGGCTCATGATCTACAGCGGCGGGCAGTTTGGCTATCATAGACGCCCCGGGCAGAAGGCCCGACTGCAACCTCCGGACAGTACCGACCGCCCTCCCTGAAGACCTGGCGCCCCTGAAGGATGCAAGCACTATTCGATTTGCTGCCGGTCGCGGCCTTTGTCGTGGCCTATTACGTCGCGGGCATCTACACCGCGACCGCAGTGCTGATGGCGGCGATGGTGGCGCTGCTGGCCGTGGATTGGCTGCGGCTGCGCCGCCTCCCGCCCCTGCACCTGCTGAGCGCGGGCCTGGTGCTGGTGCTCGGTGGCGCCACGCTGCTGCTGCACGATGCGCGATTCCTGAAATGGAAGCCGACCGTGTTTCTGTGGCTGGTCGCGATCGCGGCGATTGGCAGCCGCTGGTTCGGCCGAGCGCCTCTCGCGCAGCGGCTGCTGCAACCCATGGTCGAGGGCAGCGAGAGCCTGCCGCGCGCACTGTGGCTGAAGCTGAACTGGTCCTGGGTCGGCTTCTACCTGCTGCTGGGCAGTCTGAACCTGTGGATCGCGTACAGCGCGAGCGAGCGGGCCTGGGTCAATTTCAAGTTCTTCGGCCTCACGGGTGCGTTCGTGGTGTTTGCGATGGTGCAGGCCCTCTGGCTCAGCGCGCGCACCCAGGCCGCGCCGGCTCCACTGGCATGAGCGCGGGCGCCACTGGCATCGGCGCGTCGGCCACGACCGCTGCGCGCATCGAGCGGGTCCTGACCGAGCGCCTGCGCCCGACGCATCTCGAGGTCCGCGACGAGAGCGCGGCCCATGCTGGCCATTCCGGTGCCGGCGGCGGGGGGCACTTTCGGGTCCGGATCGTGTCCGTGTCCTTTTCGGGGTTGAAATCCCTGCAGCGCCACCGGCTCGTGAACGACGCGCTCGCTCCGCTGTTCAAGTCCGAAGTCCATGCCGTGGCCATGGAAACCCTGACACCTGAAGAGTTCATTAAATAATCATCGCAACTATGAGTAAATCAATGAAAATATCCCAAGCAGTCCCACTGGCAATGATGCTGATGCTGGGCGCCTGCGCGAAGCATTCGCCGACGGCGGACAGTCAGGCAAAGCCGACCGAGAAGCCGGTTGCGACCGTCAATGACGTCGCGATCAGCCCCTCGCTGTTCGCGTACTACGTCAAGAACACCGCCGGCAAGCCAACGACCGACCTGAGCGTCGAACAGCGTGGCCAGCTGCTCGACAACCTGGTGCGCGGCGAGATCGTGGCGCAGCAGGCACTCAAGGACGGACTGGACAAGGACGGCGATACCGCCTCGCTGCTCGCCCTCTCACGACTGCAGATCCTCGAACAGGCCGGTGCCGAGCACTACCTGAAGGACAAGAAGCCCACCGATGCCGAGGTGCAGGCCGAATACGATGCCCAGATCGCAGCAATGCCCAAGACCCAGTACCACGCGCGCCATATCCTGGTCGCGACGCAGGCCGCAGGACAGCAGGTGATCGATGAGCTCAAGAAAGGAGCGAAGTTCGAGGACCTCGCGAAGAAGGAGTCGATCGATTCCTCGAAGGACCAGGGCGGCGACCTGGGCTGGTTCTCCCCGGGAAACATGGTCAAGCCGTTCGCGGACGCCGTGGCCTTGCTGAAGAAGGGCGAGACGACGCAGGCGCCGATACAGTCCCAGTACGGCTGGCACGTGATCCAGCTGATCGATACGCGCGAGACGCCCGTGCCCCCACTCGCCCAGGTCAAGGATCGCGTCGATCAGCTGGTGCAGAACAAGAAGTTCCGCGCCTACCAGGACGATCTGCTCAAGACCGCCAAGGTGGACAAGAGCCTGTAGATCGCGCAGGCGCCACACCGCCCCGGCAGATTTGCCGGGGCGGTGTGCGCAAGCAGCGCGCGCTGCTGGGAAAGTATCTCAGATAGGTGCTTCAACCGGCTGTGGGTAAAGCATCTTTTGGCCGCTCGCCGCGCAGCAGGCGGACCAGCCCGGGCTCATCGAGTACCGGGACACCGAGCGCTTGAGCCCGCTTGAGCTTTGAGCCGGCGTCCGCTCCGGCGACGACGTAACTGGTCTTCTTCGAGACCGAACCGGCCAGCCGCGCGCCCAGCGCGGCAAGTCGCTCGCTTGCCTGCTCGCGGGTCAACTCCGTCAACGTTCCGGTCAGCACGATGGTCAGGCCGGAGAGCGGCAGTACTGCGGCCCCGGCGGCGGCGGTTGAGGCGGGCGCGCCCTCCGGCCACCGCAGGCCGGATGCGCGCAGCCGCGCGAGTTCGCGCCGATGGCGGCCATCGGCCATGAACCCGTGTACTGCCTCGGCTACCACGGGGCCCACGTCCGGCACCTGCATCAGCTGCTCGGGGCTTGCGGCCTGCAGTGCATCGAGTGCGCCAAAGTGCTCCGCCAGCGCCCGCGCGGTGCTCTCCCCGACCCCCGGGATCCCAAGCCCGTGCAGCAGCCGCGCGAGCGTCGTGTCGCGGCTGTGAGCGATGGCCTCGATCAGATTGGCCGCGGACTTCTCGCCCATGCGGGGCAGCTCGGCCAACCGGTCGGCCCGCAGTGCATAGATGTCGCTGGGCGAAGCGAGTTGCCCGGCGTCCACGAGCTGGTCGATCAGCTTTTCGCCCAGACCCTCGATGTCCAACGCCCTCCGGCTCGCAAAGTGCCGCAGCGCCTCCTTGCGCTGTGCCGGACAGTTGAAGGTGCCGGAGCAGCGTGCCGCCGCCTCGCCTTCGCCTCGCACCACCAGCGAGCCGCAGACCGGGCAATGCGTCGGCATGGCTGGAACTGTTGCTTCAGGCGCTCGACGCTCGGGCAGCACGCGCACGATCTCGGGGATCACGTCGCCGGCCCGGCGCACGACCACGGTATCGCCGCGGCGCACATCCTTGCGCCGTACCTCGTCCATGTTGTGCAGCGTCGCGTTGCTGACCACGACGCCTCCGACCTGCACCGGCTCGAGCCGGGCGACCGGCGTGAGCACTCCGGTGCGACCAACCTGGAATTCGATGTCGCGCACGACGGTCAGCTCTTCCTCGGCCGGGAACTTGTGCGCCAGCGCCCAGCGCGGTGCGCGCGCGACATAGCCCAGCGCCTCCTGGTCGGCGCGTGCATTCACTTTGTACACGACGCCGTCGATCTGGTACGGGAGGCTGCCGCGGCGCGTGCCGAGGGCACGGAAGAACTCGAGGCAACCTTGCACGCCATGCACGACGCGCACTTCCGGGCAGGTGCGCAGGCCCCAGTCCTGCAGGGCCGCGAGCAGGCCGCGGTGGGTCGCAGGCGGCCGCCCGCCGTGCCAGGCGCCCACGCCGTAGAAAAACACCGCCAGCGGCCGCCGGGCGCTGACCCGGGCATCGAGCTGCCGCAGGCTGCCGGCCGCCGCATTGCGCGGATTGGCGAAGGTCTTCTCGCCGGCGGCTGCGGCGGCCGCATTCATCCGCCGAAAGCCGGCGAACGGCATGAAGACTTCCCCGCGTACTTCGAACTCGGACGGCGCGGCGCCTCGCAGCCGCAGCGGCACATCGCGGATCGTACGGATATTCGCCGTGATGTCCTCGCCGGTGGCGCCGTCGCCACGCGTCGCAGCCTGCACCAGGGTGCCGGCCCGGTAGGTCAGCGAGACCGCGAGCCCGTCGAGCTTTGGTTCCGCGCAGTACTCGACGGTGTCGTCGGGGCGGCCGAGGCGCGTACGCACGCGCCGGTCGAAGGCCTCGAGGTCCTGCTCGCTGAAGGCATTGTCGAGCGAGAGCATCGGCACCTGGTGCGCTACCGGTGCGAAGCCCGTCGCGACCTCGCCGGACACGCGCTGGGTCGGTGAATCGGCAGGCACGGCCTGCGGATGCTGTGCCTCGAGCGCACGCAGCTCCTGCATCAGCCGGTCGTACTCGGCATCCGGCACGGCCGGATCGTCCAGCACGTAGTAGCGGTAGTCGTACTGACCGATCAGCGCACGCAGCTCGGCCATGCGCCGCTGCGCCGCAGCTTTCACCCAGAAGGCTCCGCGTGCGTCGGCGGCCCGGACAGTCCCTGCGCGGTGCGCCGCATGCTCTCGAGCCGTGTGGCATCCAGCGGCGCGCCGTGCTCGTCCTGCAGGCGCGCATTCAGCCGCTGCGCCAGGTCGCGCGCGGTGTGCAGCAAATGATCGAGCGCGGCGCTCGCCGCAAGCGGTCCGGGTAGCACGGCGAACAGGCTCAGGCCGGCGAAGCGTTGAAAATCCATCGTCGCGGGGTCGAGCGTGCCGGGATTGCGCAGGCTCGCGGCGCTGAGCAGCGCGCGTCCGTCCTCTGCCGGCTGGTGATAGATCTGCAGCGCACCGTGCACGAAGCCACAGGCTCCGAGGGACTGGCGCACCGAGCGTCCGGACAGCGACTCTTCGCCCGCAGCTACGATTCGCAGCGCGAGCACGCAGCGCTGCGCATCCGGCGGCCACTGCACGCGCACCGATCGCTCAGAGGGCAGCACCGCCGGCGCCGACGGCTGCGCAAAGCCGGCATCGCCAGCGTCGGCCCCGGGGGCGCCGCGCGTTGCGTGCGGCGCTTGCGCGCCCGGGTCCGTGTAGCCTTCCGGCTCGAACGGAATCTCCGGCTCGAGCGGCGGCAGGTCGACGCGCGGCGGCGCGCTCGCGCGCTGCCGGGGCCCGCTTGCCGCGCTGGGCGCCTGCTCCGGCACCGCGCCGATTTCGCCCGCGGACCCGAGTGGGGGTTCGCCGCGCTCGGCCGCCTGCCGCGGCCGACGCAATTCCCAGGCCGCGAGCGCAACCAGGAACAGCAGACCGATCCCGAGCAGAATCCAGCGCAGCGCTGCCATGTGCCGACCGTCCCGAATCCTTCAGACCGCGGCCAGCCGGACCGCCTCATCGATATCCACGGCGACCAGGCGCGAGACGCCCGGTTCGTTCATGGTCACGCCGATCAGCTGCGAGGCCATTTCCATGGTGACCTTGTTGTGGGTGATGAATATGAACTGCACGCGGCTGGACATCTCGCGCACGATATCGCAGAACCGGGATACGTTGTGCTCATCGAGCGGCGCATCGACCTCATCCAGCAGGCAGAACGGCGCGGGGTTGAGATCGAAGATCGCGAACACCAGCGCCACTGCCGTCAGCGCCTTCTCGCCGCCGGAGAGCTGCGAGATGCTGCTGTTGCGCTTACCCGGCGGACGCGCCATCACGGCAACGCCGGCCGCGAGCGGATCCTCGCCGACCAGCTCGAGGTAGGCGTGACCGCCGCCGAACAGCCGCGGAAACTTTTCCGCCAGTCCAGCATTGATCCGGTTGAAGGTATCGTCAAAGCGCGTGCGGGTTTCGCCGTCGATCCGCCGCATCGCCTGCTCCAGCGTGTCGAGCGCCTCGCTCACGTCGGCGAACTGACGATCCAGATAGCTCTTGCGTTCCGCCTGCTCCTTGAGCTCGTCGATCGCGGCGAGGTTGACCGACCCCAGGCGCTCGATATCCGCGCGCAACTCCGCGAGCCGCTGCTCCCAAGGCGGGATCTGCGCATCGAGTGCGAGGTTCTGCAGCACTGTTTCCAGCACGCACTGCGTCGCGGCGAACTGTTCGAGCAGCGCTTCACGCCGCAGTCGCGATTCCTGGGCGGCGAGTCGCGCGTGCTCCATGGCCTCGCGCGCCTGCTGCACGAGCTGCTCTGCCGCGGCGCGCCGCTCATCGAGCGCGCGCAGCTCCTGCTCGCACTCCTCGAGGGAACGGCGGGCGTTGCCGAGTTCGGCCTCCACCTCGACGCGCCGCGCCAGCGCGTCCTGCAGCTGCTGCTCCAGCTCGGCGATCGGCGCATCGGCCGCTTCGAGTGTCGCGGCGAGGGATGCGCGGTGCGCCTGCAGCTCCGAGGCCCGCTCCAGCATGCGTGCCAGCGCCTCGGCCATGGAGGCCTCGCCCGAACGCCGGCTCTCGAGCCGGACCAGCGCATCGCGCAGCTCGAGCTGCGCGTGCTGTGCCTGGGCGCGCGCCTGTGCCGACTGGCTGCGCCGCAGCTCGCGCTCCTCTTCCAGCCCGAGCCGCTGCTCATCGAGGTTCGCGAGGCTCGCCAGCGCCTCGTCGTGAGCGTCGCGCGCGCGCCGCAGACTCTCGGCCGAACGCTCGATGTCGGCGGCGACCTCGGCCTGTTCGGCCTCGATACGCCCGCGGCGCATGCCCGCTTCATCCAGTCGCGCCTTGTGCGCCTCGAGTCGACCGCGGTGCTCGGCATGCTCGCGGTGGGCACCGGAGATCCGGCTCTGGATCGTCTCGCGCCGCTGTTCAGCCTGCACCAGCTGCGCGCGCAGCCCAGCCAGCTCCTGTTCCAGCGTGCGCACGCGGCCTTCGGCCGCTGCCCCCTGCTCGCGCAGCAGCTTGAGCCGCTGCTCGCGCTCGAGCACTCCGGCGTGCACGTCGCCACCACGGTTGACGCGCAGCCAGTCACGTCCGAGCCATTCCCCGGCGCGCGTGACGATCGATTCGCCGGCGGCCAGCGCGCGGCGCGCGGCAAGCGCGGCGCCCAGCGATTCGCCGACCTGAACCCGCTGCAGCAGCGAGCGCATCGGCGCCGGGCCGCGGACATGGGCCGCGAGCGTGCCATCCACAACGCCGGTCCCCGACTCAGCCGGCTCGAAGAAGCTCAAGGAGCCGCCATCGAGGCCGTCGAGCGGTGCCGCCAGCGCATCGAGCGTCTCGACTTCGACGGCCTCGAGGTAGTCACCCAGCACGGTCTCGACGGCGCGCTCCCAGCCTGCGTCCACCTCGAGCGTCTCGGCCAGGCGTGGCCGAGCCTGTGCACCCGGCAGCGCAGCGAGCCAGCCCTGCGCCCGCGCATTCTTCTCGCGCAGCGCCGCCTGCTGCAGTGCCTCGAGCGACATGAGCTCGGAGCGTGCGTGCTCGCGCTCCTGCCGCAGCCGTTCCAGCCGGGCATCGGACTGCTGCTGCTCGACCCGGAGCTGCTGGACCTGCTCGAGCGCACCGGACAGTTCGGCGCCGAGCGATTCGGCGAGCGCACGTGCCTCGGTCTCGCGCGCACCGAGCGCGAGCAGCTGCGAGTCGGTCTGAGCGGCAGTGAGGGCCTCGAGTTCGAGGGCGAGACGGTCAGCCTGCGCCTGCAGCCGGTGTCGCTGGTTCTCGAGCTGCTCGATGCGTGCCGATTCGACCTGCGCGCTCTGGCCGGCGGCGCCGAGCTCGCCGTTGAAGGTCTCCCAGCGCTGCTGCCACTCGGCGAGTGCGGCTTCGGCTGCGCTCAGTGCACCGGCGGCCACCGCCTCGCCGTCGCGCCGCGTGGCCGCGAGCGGCTCGAGGTCGGCCAGCTCGCTGCGCAGTGCCGCGAGCTGCTCCTCGTCGCGGCGCTGCTGCTGCGAGAGGGTATCGGTCTGTGCGTGGATCTGCGCCAGATCCGCGCGTGCGCGCTCGCGCAGCTCGCGCCGGTAGCGGATGTTCTCCTCGGTGCGAGTGACCGCCGCACCGAGCTCGTAGTAGCGAGCCTGGATAAGTGCCAGCGCCGCATTGAGCTCGACCTGAAACTCGCGCTGTCGGTCGATCGCGGCCTCTGCGGCGCGCTGGTCGGCCATCGAGCGCTGCATCGAGAGCTCGCACTCGCGCACGGTGTGGTCCTGCAGCGCGGCCCCCGCGTCCAGCTCGCGCAGGCGCAGGGCCAGCAGCTCGGCGCTCAGGTAGCGTTCCTGACTCCGAAGCTCCTGGTAACGGCGTGCGACACCCGCCTGGCGTTGCAGGTGGCGCAGCTGCTTGTCGACCTCGTCGCGAAGGTCCTGGACCCGCGCGAGGTTCTCGCGCGTGTCGGTGATGCGTCCCTCGGTCTCTCGGCGCCGCTCCTTGTACAGCGAGATCCCGGCCGCCTCCTCGATGAAGGCACGCATGTCATCGTGCCGCGCCTCGATGACGCGCGAGATCATGCCCTGCTCGATGATCGCGTAGCTGCGCGAGCCGAGTCCGGTGCCGAGGAACAGCTGCGTGATGTCCTTGCGGCGGCAGCGCCCGCCGTTGATGTAATACGCCGAGCTGCCATCGCGAGCGACCGTGCGCTTGAGTGAAATCTCGCTGTAGGCCGCGTACGGGCCGCCGATCTTGCCGTCGCCATTGTCGAACATCAGCTCGACCGACGCGGCACCCACCGGCTTGCGCGCGCTCGAGCCGTTGAACACGACGTCGGCCATCGACTCGCCCCGCAGGTGGCGCGCGGACAGCTCGCCCATGACCCAGCGGACTGCGTCAATGATGTTGGACTTGCCGCAGCCGTTCGGGCCGACGACTCCGGTGAGGTTGCTCGCGAACTGTACCTGCGTGGGATCCACGAAGGACTTGAAACCGGCCAGCCTGACCTTGTTGAGCCGCATCGATCCTGTTCCGGTGCGCCGGGCACGTTGGGAGGGGGCGGCCCGCCTCGCGCCGCGCCCGGGGGCCGGCGTCATCGCAATCGGGGCGTGCCGGGTGCGCGCTAGTGTAAATTATCCGGACGCCGCAATCGATGCGGTCTCCTGCGGTGATCACGCACCATGCCGACACAGCCTGCGACCCGGATCCAGACCTTTCCGAATCCGGCGCCTGAACAGGACTATACCGTCCGGATGAGCGTGCCGGAATTCACGTGCCTGTGCCCGCTCACGGGCCAGCCCGATTTCGCGACGCTCGAGCTCGAGTACGTGCCGGACCGGCTGTGCATCGAGCTCAAGGCGTTCAAGCTGTACCTGTGGTCGTTCCGCGACCGTGGCGCCTTCCACGAGGCGGTCACGAACGAGATCATCGGCGAGCTTGCCGGGGCAACCGCACCGCGCTTCATGCGCCTGCGGGCGCACTTCAACGTGCGCGGCGGCATCACGACCAGCGTAATCGCCGAGCGTCGCGCCGCGGGCTGGCGCGCGCCGGAGGCCGTAAGCCTGCCCTGAACGCCGCCCGGGGGCGGAGTCGGCCGCGCTCTGTACAGCACCCCTCGCGCCGGTATAATCGCGCGTTCTCAAAATGGCCGACCCTGAAACGGCCAGTCGTGGATCAGGAGCGCGCCGATGCCCGGCAAGAAGCCCGGACCTAAGAGCACCAAGCCGAAGAAGCCCGCCCCGGCGAAAGCCGCGGCGCGACGCGCCGAGCCGAAGAAGAGCGCTCCCCCGAGCCGCAAACCGGTTGCGCCTCCTGCCCGCACACCGGTGGCCAGGAGCACCCGACAGGCCGAGACCCGACCGCGCCCCGCACCGAGCGGGCTGACCCCAGTGCCGACGACGCCGCACCGGAGCGCCGAGCGCGAGCGGGTAGTACTGCCAAGCTCGCTGCCCTCACGCCTGACCGTCAGCCCCGAGGCGGACGATGGCGAGGGACCGGAGCCGGGCAGCCTGCTGGCCGGCCCGCGCAACGTCAAACCCTACGTCGCCAAGCGTGGCGAGCAGTACATGAGCAAGGAGCAGCTGTCCCATTTCCAGCAGATCCTGCTCAGCTGGAAGCGCGACCTGATGGAAGAAGTCGATCGCACCGTCTCGCACATGAAGGACGAGGCTGCGAATTTTCCTGATCCAAACGACCGTGCTACGCAGGAAGAGGAATTCAGCCTCGAACTGCGCACACGCGACCGTGAACGCAAGCTGATCCGAAAGATCGAGGAAGCGCTCAAGCGCATCGAGGACGGCAGCTACGGCTATTGCCTCGAAACCGGCGAGGAAATAGGCATCAAGCGCCTGGAGGCGCGGCCGGTTGCGACGCTGTCGATCGAGGCCCAGGAGCGTCGAGAGCGTCGCGAGCGCCAGTATGGCGACCGCGACGACCGTTACCGGTAGCGCGACTGCAACGACACTTCGTACCGTGGCACGGCGCGTGCCGGCTGCTGAGTCCTCCCTCCGTCCGCTCATCACCTCCGACCGTTCACGTCACCGTCCGGCGACGTGCTGGTTGGTTGGTGGTTACGCGAGTAGTATGTCGGGCGAGGCTGGATAAGGGGGGAACAGCCGGGGTCGAGCGGACTTCTAGCACAAGAGGGCTGCCGTATGAGCGAAGTGCGCATCATCAAGAAGTACCCGAACCGGCGTCTCTACGATACCGTCGAGAGCCGCTACATCACGCTGGAAGATGTCCGGCGGCTGGTGCTGGGTCACACCGAGTTCTGCGTCATCGACAAACGTACCCAGCAGGACATCACGCGTCCGGTGCTGCTGCAGGTGATCGCCGAGCAGGAGCAGCACCACGGCACACTACTCAGCCAGGACTTCCTCGCGCAGTTGATCCGCAGTCACGATGCCGGCATCGACGGCATGCTGTCGATCTACCTGGAGCAGAACCTGCGAATGTTCCTGCATGACAAGCCACCGGCCGGCGACCAGGCCGCAGCGGCCAGTCAGCTCGCGCACCAGAACCACGAGCGTTGGCACAGCGCGCAGGATGAGATCTTCAGGACGCTGATGAAGGTGACCCACGCCCCGCAGGCGGCCCCTCCGGGTTGAAGGGGCCGGTCCGAGCCGATTGCAGGCCGGGGCGCGCGGGAGCCGCGCTTCAGGCCGCGTCGACGTTGCGCATCGAGAGCCGGATGCGACCCTGGCGGTCCACTTCGAGCACCTTCACGCGGATCTGGTCGCCTTCCTTGAGCTTGTCCGACACGCGCTCGACGCGCTCGTCGGAGATCTGCGAGATATGCACCAGGCCATCGCGTCCGGGCAGGATGGTCACGAACGCGCCGAAATCCATCAGCTTCACGACCCTGCCCTCGTACACCTGACCGACCTCGACGTCTGCCGTGATCAGTTCGATGCGCCGCTGCGCTTCGCGCCCGGCCAGGCCGTTCACCGACGCAATCTTTACCGTGCCATCGTTCTC
>Ga0265318_10000969_pt1 | contig 18421 bp, 18 predicted proteins | sample 4821metaG_FD_192431 | JGI IMG/M metagenome (GOLD analysis project Ga0265318, IMG submission 192431) | Rhizosphere microbial communities from Carex aquatilis grown in University of Washington, Seatle, WA, United States - 4-8-21 metaG | ecosystem: Host-associated > Plants > Roots > Rhizosphere >... | reverse complement strand
CCCACTGGGCAGGGCGGGCGAGCAGCTCCTCGTCGACGTTGTCCGTCGGGATCGTCATCTCGCTGACGTCGTAGAGGAGGTTGTTGAGCAGGATCTGCGTTGGCAGCATCGGCAGGTAGGAGAGGAAAAGCGACGCGCCGGCGGCGGAGAACATGTTGCCGAAGTTCGACGACGTGCCCATCAAGACGTACTTGATCGTGTTCGCGAAGATGCGCCTGCCTTCGACGACGCCGTCCGCGATGATGCCGAGGTCCTTGTCGAGCAGGACGACGTCGGCCGCGTCCTTCGCGACGTCCGCGGCGCTGTCGACGGAGATGCCGACGTCGGCGTCGTGCAATGCGATCGCGTCGTTGACGCCGTCGCCGAGGAAGCCGACGTCCGCGCCGAGGCTCCGCTGCGCGTGGATGATGCGCGACTTCTGCTCCGGCGTGACGCGGGCGAAGATCGTCGTCTGAGGCAGCAGTTTCAGGAGCGCGGCGTCGTCCAGCGCGGCGATCTCCGTGCCCGTCACTACCGTGCCCGGGTCGAGGCCGACCTCGCTGCAGAGGTGCGACGCGACCTGGCCGTTGTCGCCGGTGACGATCTTCACGGTGATCCCGAGGCGGGCGAGGCGAGCGAGCGATTCCTGCACGTCGGCCTTGGCCGGGTCGGTGAAGCAGAGGAAGCCGTCGAGCGAGAGGCCCTGCTCGTCGTCGCGGCTGATCTGCTCGATCTTCACCGTGCGGCTGGCGACCGCGATCACGCGCATGCCGTCCGCGAAGAGCCGGTCGAGCGTCCCCTGCGCCTCGCCGGGAACGTCGACGCAGCGCGCGAGGACGGCTTCGGGTGCACCCTTGGCGATCAGCAGCCGTCCGCCCGGTGCGTCGACGAGCACCGAGGAGAGCTGGCGCTCGTGGTCGAACGGGAGCCGGCCGAGAGGCGCCCCGCCGAGGCGCTCGTTCCCGGCCGGGAGCGGCGCGGCGTGGAGCGCGCGATCGAGCTCGTTGCCGGTCTCGTCGCTGCACGCCATGCCGAGCACCTGGACGTGGCCGTCCGCCTTGCCCTCGAGGTCGAGCGCCTCGGTGAAGGAGATGTGGCCTTCGGTGAGCGTCCCGGTCTTGTCGGTGAACAGGACCTCGACGTTGCCGAGATCCTCGATGCAGACCAGGCGCTTGACGATCACCCGGCGTTGCGCGAGCCGGCGGGCGCCGGTGGCCAGGCTGACGGTCACGATCGCGGGGAGCAGCTGAGGCGTCAGCCCGACCGCGATCGCGAGCGCGAACAGCGCTGACTGGAGCAGTGACCTGCCGAGAGCGGCGTTGATCACGAAGATCGAGCCCGCGAGCACGACGGTGACGGTGGCCAGCAGGCGCGAGAACTTCTGCAGGCCCTGCTGGAACGACGTCTGCCCCTGCTGCGCGCCCAGGCGCAGCGCGATCGCGCCGAAGGCGGTGCGCGAGCCCGTGGAGACGACGAGTCCGCGCCCGCCGCCGGCGCGCACGAGCGTCCCCATGAACGCGCACGACGGCAGGTCGAGAGGCGACTCGCCGGGCGCGTGCGCGGCATCCGTCTTGACCGCCACCTGCGACTCGCCCGTCAGCACGGACTCGTCGCACTCGAGCTCCTCCGCCTCGATCAGGCGCAGGTCGGCCGGGACGATGTCGCCGACGCGGAGATGCACGAGGTCGCCGGGCACGATCTCGGTGACGCTGACCTCGGTCGGCTTCCCGTCCCGGTCGACGAAGGCCAGATGGCGGATCTGCGAGTGGAGCGCCTCGACCGCCTTCTCCGAGCGGTACTCGTTCACGAAGCTCAGGCCGACGCTCAGCAGCATGATGCCGCCGATGATCAGCGCCTCCGTTCGATCGCCGACGACGGCGGAGACGACAGCCGCCACGAGCAGCAGCAGCAGCAGGTAGCTGCGCAGCTGCCGGACGAGGACCGACAGCGCGCTGACGCCGTGGGACAGGAGAACGTTCGGCCCCTGGACGGCCAGACGTTGCGCGGCCTCGGCGCTCGAGAGACCGGCCTTGGACGAGCCGAGCGCGGCCAGGGCGTCAGCCGGAGAGAGTGCTGCCGCCGCAGCCAGGTCGAGCTGCTGGGGTCCGCCTATCGAAGCAGCGGCACCTACGGGACCGCCGGCCACGAGCAGAACCTAGCGCCGGCGCCGGTCGGGCAGCCCCTCCGCACTCAGCGGTGCGTCACGCTTGCTCGCCGGCGGTTGCCGGCCAGATGAGGCCGACTAGCGGGAGGGAACGGCCTTCGATCGACAGCTTCGCCGAGCCGAGGCCGTCCGCCGTCAGCCACGACTCGATCGTGTCGATCACCCTCATCGCCGAGCGCGACTCCCATTCCGAGCAGACGCGGACTTCGTTGCGCGACGCGTCGAAGGAGATGCACGACAGGTCGAACAGTCCCGCGAGGCGCCGCAGCAACGCATGTGCGCCCGTGTCGTCTGGGAGTGCAACTCTGATCTCCACCATCAGGTCCTCCAGGATCGAAGCCATATCGCGGCCGTTGGCGTCAGGCCGACTGGTATTGCTCCAACCCGCTTTGCTGAGGGTGGGTGGACCTATCGCAGAGCCGGTCGTTGTGGCCCCGCACGGCGACTCGCTGCGCTCGGTGGCTTCCAGCGCACGCAGAGCAAAGCGTAGCGCGCTGTTGGGGCTTTCGCCACTTGAGAGCCGGACAACCCGCAAGCCCGCCCGAGAATGAGGTTTCATCTCCTTCGTGGCCGACGCGCTCCGAGTGGGAATGCTCGCGCCGATCTCCTGGCGGGTGCCTCCCCGGCACTACGGGCCCTGGGAGCAGTTCGTCTCGCTCCTCACCGAGGGGCTCGTCGCCCGGGGAGTCGACGTCACCCTGTTCGCCACCGCCGACTCGATCACGCGCGCCCGCCTGGCCGCCACCGCTCCGACCGGGTATTCGGAAGATCCGGCGCTGGACGCGAAGGTGTGGGAGGGACTGCACATCGCCGCGGTCTTCGAACGGGCCGCCGAGTTCGACGTCATCCACAACAGCTTCGACTTCCTGCCGCTGACGTACAGCCGACTCGTCGCGACGCCGGTCGTAACGACGATTCACGGCTTCTCGTCGGAGCGGATCGTCCCGGTCTTCGAGAAGTACAACAGCGGCGGCTACTACGTCGCGATCAGCGACGCAGACCGGCACGCACGCCTCGACTACGCGGCGACGATTCACCACGGGATCGACATGCGCGCGTTCGAGGTGGGAGCGGGACCGCGGGACTACCTGCTGTTCTTCGGGCGGATCCACCCCGACAAGGGAACGGTCGAGGCGATCGACGTCGCCGAAAGAGCGGGCATCCCGCTGGTCATCGCGGGGATCGTCCAGGACCGCGAGTACTTCGAGCAAGAGGTGGAGCCCCGGATCGACGGCGAGCGGGTCACGTACATCGGGCCCGTCCCGCCGGAGCGGCGCGGCGAGCTGCTCGGCGGCGCGCTCGCGCTCCTGCACCTCGTCAACTTCGACGAGCCGTTCGGGTTCAGCGTCGTCGAGGCGATGGCCTGCGGAACGCCGGTGATCGCCACCCCGCGCGGGTCGATGCCCGAGATCGTCCGTCACGGGGAGAACGGGTTCCTCGTCGATACCGCCGGCGACGCCGTGTCGGCCGTGCACGCGTCAGCCGGCGTGGATGCCGGAGCGGTGCGCGCGTCGGTCGAGCGCCGCTTCGACGCCGAGCGGATGGTGGACGACTATCTCGCGCTGTACCACCGCGTCGTCGAGCTCCATCGGGTCAGGGCGTGAGCCCGGCGCCGTCGGACGGGGCGGCGAGAATCGTCTCGAGCAGGTCGTCGAGCCGGGCGGTGGCAAGGCAGATCGAGCTGTCGGCGGCGCCGTAGTAGAGGCGGACGTCGCCGCTGGCCACGTCGTGGACGAGGCCGCAGGGGAAGACGATGTTGGGGACGTCGCCGATACGCTCGTACGGTTCGTGCGGTCCGAGTATCCAGTCGGGAAGGCGCCGCAGGACCCGCGACGGCTCGTCCAGATCGAGTAGGGCGAGGCCGAGGCGGTAGACCTGGCCGGAGACCGTGTCCCTGACGCCGTGGTAGACGAGCAGCCAGCCGTGCTCGGTCATGAGCGGCGGCGGTCCGATCCCGATCCGCAGGGAGTCCCACCAGGGGCCGGGGCGGGGCTGGAGCACCTGCTCGGGCGTGCTCCAGCTGTCGAGGTCTGCCGAGCGGGAGAGGTAGATCTCGCCGCGAGCCCCGCCGTACTCGGTCTTCGGGCGGTGGAGCAGCACCCAGCGGCCGTCGATCCGGTGCGGCAGGAGCGCGGCGTTCTTGTCCTCGGGCCGCCGGACGATGCCGTGGCGCTCGACCGTCTTGAAGTCCGCGGTCGTCGCGAGATACACCCCCGGGCCGGCGGGGCCGTAGGCGGTGCAGGTGATCACCCAGCGCTCGAGCTCCTCGACCCAGACGACGCGGGCGTCCTCGAGTCCCCACTGCTCGCTGACGACGTCGGGCTCGGGGGCGAGCAGCGGCTCGCCGTCGATCGCCCAGCCGTCGATGCCGTTCGCCGACCGGGCCACGGTGAGATGGGAGATGCCCGTGAGGCCCTCGACGCGCGCGAGCAGGACCGTCTCGCCGTCGACCATTGCTGCGGCCGGGTTGAAGACGGCGTTGACCGGATAGGGCCAGTCCTCCGCGGTCAGAATGGGATTGCCGGGATGACGCTTGAAGAGCTCCCGCGCGCTCACGAGGCCGCCGGCTCGAGGGCGGGCGCACGGACCGCGGCGCGGACGCCTGCGGCCTCGAGCACGAGCGCGGCGCGGTGGAAGACGAGCGTCGACTCCGCGCCTTCGTTCAGGTTCAGCGCCTCGGTGCCGAGCCCGTCGCTGCAGCCGCCGGTGGCGAAGTCGTAGAGCGGCCGGTTGAGCCGGTTGCGTCCGAGGAACCACTCGAACGAGCGCCGCGCGCGGACGCCGTGCTTCGTCCGGTGCGTCACGGCGAACGCCACCAGCTCCGCTTCGACGAGTGCGGCGGCGTCGAGTGGCTGCTCGTCGCCTTCGCCCGGAGCGGCCTCGCCTCTGCGGCGTCCCTCGTGGCCCGGCAGGCGCAGGACGTCGTGCTCCAGGCCGCATTCGTCGCCGAGCCAGCGCAGGGATTCGAGCCCCAGGTCGACCAGGTCCGCGCGTCCGAGCGTGCTCCCGGCGGTGACGAGCGCCTGCGAAAGCCGCGCGTTGTCGTAGCTGAGCTCGTCTTCGAACCAGCTCCAGTCGTCCGAGGCGTGGCTCCGGTACGCGTCCGCGAGCTGCTCGGCGAGGCGCTCGAGCAGCCGTTGCGTCTGCGGCTTCAGCCGGTCGGGGTCGACGCGCGCCAGCCCGAGCACCGTGTAGGCCGCGGTTCGCAGCGCGACCTCGCCCTCGAGCGTGGCCACGAGCCTCTCCAGCAGGAGACGTGCCGGCACGACGACGGCGGGGATCCATGCCGTGGCGAGGATCTCGCCGAGCGCCCAGACCGAGCGGCCGACGTGGTCGCCGATGTGCGGCTCGTCGAGCCAGCGGCGGTCATACGACATGAAGTTGCGCATCCCGCCCTCGCCCTCGGCCGCCGCGTAGAGGAAGGCCAGCGACCGGTAGAGGACCGAGGTCCACGGCTGTTCGTCGCCGCGGCGCGCGAGCGCGAGCGACACGACGGCCAGGCGGGCGATGTCGTCGACGCAGTAGCCGCTGACGCGGTTGGGGATGATCCCGTGGGCGTGCTGCACGATGCCGACGTCGTCGACGAGCGTGAGCAGGTGGTCGGTGCGGAGGCTCGTGAGCTGTAGGTCGGTCACGCCCAGCGGCCTGCGCCGCGGAGCGAGCTCGTGCGCCTCTCGCAGCACCGAGGCGGTCGCCTCGGCGACGGACGGCCAGGAGAGCAGCGCGCCGATGCGCCGCGCCTCGGCCCGCGCGGCGACGAGCGTCTCCGGTTCCGCGAAGTAGCCGCAGACGGCGTCGGCGAGGGCGGCAGGGTCGTCGAAGGGCACGAGGCGACCGGCACCGGACGCGAGCATGTCCTGCGCGTACCAGTAGGGCGTCGACACGACGGCGCAGCCGGCGGCGATCGCGAAGGTGAGCGCGCCGGAGGCGCTCTGCTCCTGGCTGCTGTACGGCGTCACGAACACGTCGGTGGCCGAGAGCAGGTTGGAGAGCTCGTCGATCGAGAGGAAGCGGTCGTCGAACTCGACGTGGTCGTCGAGCCCGAGCTCGAGCACGCGCCGCTGGAGCATGAGCCGGTACTGCTCGCCCTCGCGATGTGCGACGTCGGGATGTGTGCGCCCGGCGATCACGTAGACGATGTCGGGATGACGTTCGATCATAAACGGCAGCGCCTCGATCGCCGTCTCCAGCCCCTTGCCGGGCGAGATCAGCCCGAACGTCGACAGCGTGAAGCGGTCGCCGGTGCGTGCGTACGGCCCCGACGACGGAGCGCGCGCGATCAGGCGGGACGGCGCGCCGTGCGGAACCACTCGAACCTTGTCCGCGGGGCAGGCGCCGCAGTCGACCAGGAGGCGCAGCGCCGTGTCCGTCATCACGATCACGAGCTCTGCCTGCGCACATAACTCGGTGAGCACGTCCAGCTGATGCGGTGTCGGCGCGGAGAGCACGGTATGCAAAGTCACGACGAGCGGCTGTGACAGCTCCTCCGTGAAAGACAGCACGTACTCGCCGTCGCGCCCGCCGTAGATCCCGTACTCGTGCTGCAGGAGCACGACGTCGACGTCGAGCCGGCTCAGGGTTCTGGCGGCGCGTACGTAGTCGCCGCGCACGGCCTGTCCGATCAGCGAGAGCACGCCGCGCCGCTGCGGGCTCGACGGCTTGTTCACGATCGCGACGATGTCGGCGCTCTCGACATCGGCCACGCCGAGGAGCGTCCCCCTCAGGTCGGCCGCAAACGTGCCTATCCCGCAGGCGCGCGGCGGATAGGTGGAGACGATTGCGGTGCGCACGCTGCTAGCGGCGCAAGCCGGAACGTGCACGCGCATATGCCGGTTGCATGCGCTGTGGTTCCTGCAGGCCGCCGCGCACCGTGGTCGGGCTCCGGAATCTGCCGTTCGTCGCGGTGCGGAGCCGTTCGAGGATTCGCCTCAGGCTTTTCCTCATGATGTCGCTCCCTTTCGTGACTCCCCGAAGCGGCAAGCGGCGGGCTCGTGTGGGAGTTGGAACACGGGACGCTTTCCACAAGGTAGCGCAAACATGCTCTTTACTCGTCGGGGCTACACTATGTGGGCGCTCCTCTCCGACTTTGCACGCCGGGTCTGAGTGCACGGCATTCATGTCGAGCTCTGAGAGGACGAGGTCATCGCCTCCGCAAACGCAGCAGTGCCGTCACGCGCCTTGAGCCGGCGGCGTTGGCTTCTCGGTGCAGCCACGGGCGCGGTCACGCTGGTGCTCGCAGCATTGGCGGCTCGCCACTTCGCGGCGATGTCCTGGCCGCTCACCAGCCGGCAGCCGCTCGTGCTCGTCGCAGCCGGGTTCCTGCTCGTGCTCGCCCAGGGGCTCAAGGCGTTCGGCTGGGGACGGCTGTTCACTGCGGCCGAGCGTCCCACGCTGCTTGCACTTGCCGCCGGCAACGGAGGTGCCGCTCTCGTCGGTGTACTCCTTCCCGGCCGCTTCGACGACGCGATGCGGATCGCGGTCGTCCGGCGGTATCCCGGTTGCCGCGCCGGCATACGCGTGCTCTGTCTCTCGCTCGTCATGCTCGGCCTGATCGACAGCGCGGCCATCGCTCCGCTCGCTCTCGCCGGTGCGGCTCTCCCGCACGTGGGGGCCGCCATCCGGACCGGGCTTGCGCTCGTCGCCGCCGCCGGCGTCGTGGCCGCGATCCTGATCTCGCTTCTGCCGCGCCTGATCAGGCACCGGCAGTCGTTGCGCTTCCGGCTCGGCCGCTGGATGAGCGTTCGCACGACTCCGCTGCGACGCGCCTCCGAGGCCTGGGCGCTCGTGTCCGCCTGCTGGTTCGTGCGCGCGGTCGCGTTCTTCCTTCTCCTCGGCGCACTCGGCGTCGGCTACTCGTTGCCGCTCGCGCTGCTCTTTCTCTGCGCCGGAGCGGCCGCGGCGGCGCTGCCGGTCGGTCTCGCCGGCGCAGCCACGCAGATCGGTGTGGGCGGCGCGGCGCTGGTGGCGAGCGGCGTCGGCACCGCGCAGGCCCTGCATGTCGCCATCTCGGTCGGAGTGCTCGGCGTCGTGACCGGCACATCCGTCCTGGTGGCTGCCGTCGTGTGGCGCGGCGCGTTGTCGTTGCGGCCCTCCGCGGCGTAGCCGGAGGGGCCCTTCGCGGCCACCCAGCTCGCGAGCAGGTCGCGTGAACATGCGCGCCCACGAGCATGTGGTGACGCTTGCGTAACGATCGGGTGAAGCGGGCAGGAATCGCCCCGTCGCGGCGCTACCTCATTGGGTAGTGAGCCGCTGCGACCTGCACGTCCACTCGATCCACTCGACAGACAGCGGGAACTACGCGCTCCGCCGCGCGCGCCTCGGCGAGTCCTACACGACGCCCGAGCGCGTCTACCTGACTTGCCGTGCGCGCGGAATGGCGCTCGTCACGATCAGCGACCACAACACTCTCGAGGGTGCGCTCCGCATCGCGCACGAGCCGGGGACATTTCTCTCGGTCGAGGTGACGACGCGCTTCCCGGAGGACGACGTTCCGCTGCACGTGCTCGTCTGGGATCTCACCGAGGATGACCACCGCGACCTGCAGCCGTACCGGCCCTCCGTCTACGAGCTCGTCTCGTTCCTGCGCGAACGCGCGCTCGTGCACGCGTTGGCGCACCCGCTGTACCGGATGGGCCCGCCGCTGACGGTCTCCCACGTCGAGCGGATGATGCTGCTCTTCGGGATCTGGGAAGGGCGTAACGGCGCCCGTCCCCAGGAGGCGAACGAGCTTGCCTGCCGCCTCGCCGCCGCGGTCGAGCCGGGCCTGCTGGCGACGCTCGCCGAGCGCCACGGGATCGAGCCGGCCCACGGCGGTCGCATCGCGCTCACCGGCGGCTCGGACGACCACGGCGCGCTCGACATCGCGACCACCTGGACGCGGACACCGTGCCGGACGCCGGCCTCGTTCCTTGCCTCGGTCGCCGCCGGCCGGGCGGAGCTCGGCGGCGGGCACGGCTCGACGACGAAGCTCGCACACGCTGTCGCCGCGCTGTGCGTCAACGCCTACCGGGCGTCCGGCACGCAGCTGCCGGACACGATGCGCGCCCAGGTGGAGGCGCTCTTCGACCGCGATGCCGAAGACGCGGAGCAGCGGCACCGCGAGATTGCCGACCTCTTCTCGCGGCTCGTGCGCCTGCTCGGCGAGCGCGCCCGCACCGGCGGTGTCGCGCTCACCGCGCTCCCCGGCGCAGGCCGCCGCCTGGGTGCGCTCGCATTCGCCGCCGGGCTCCAGCTGCCGTACCTCGCCACCGCGCACCATCACGCGGGCTCACGGGACGGGCTCGGCGCGATCGAACGCGGCTTCTTCGGCGCCCCGCGTCGCGTTCGCGATCCGCGCGCCCTCGTCTTCACCGACACCTTCTCGGAGGTCAACGGGGTTGCGGGGACGATGCGCCGCCTCGCCGCAGCGGCGGCGGCCGGCAGCTTCGCCGGCTCGGTCGTCGTCGCCTCGCACGAGCCGGCGCGGCCGGGGGTCGTGACGCTGCCGCCGGACTGGTCGCTGCCGCTGCCGTCCTACGAGTCGCTCGACCTGCGCTTTCCGCTTCCGACCGACGTGCTCGACCGCGTGGAGACGGAGCGGCCGGACGTGATCCACGTCGCGACACCCGGGCCCGTCGGCGTCTGCGGCCTCATGGTCGCGCGGCTCGTGGGCATCCCCGTCGTCGGCTCGTATCACACCGAGCTCGGCCCCTATGCGCTCCACCTGACGCGCGACGCGCTCGTTGCCGAGGCGATCGAGATCTACGTCGACTGGTTCTACCGGCAGTGCGCGACGGTGCTCGCGCCGACGCGCCAGGTCGCGGACGCGCTCGCCGCGCGCGGCCTTCCGAACGTCGGCGTATGGGGGAGGGGCGTCGACTCCGGTCTCTTCGGGCCGGCACGGCGAGACGGTGAGCTACGCCGAAGGCTGCTCGGCGAAGACGGCCGCCTGCTCGTTCTGTCCGTCGGCCGGTTGTCGCAGGAGAAGCGGATCGGCGTGCTCCTCGACGCGCTCGCGCTCGTCTCGCGTGAGCGTCCGGACGTGCGGTTGGTCGTCGCCGGCGACGGGCCGGCTCGTCGGGAGCTGGAGCGGACGGCGCCCGCCGGAACGGTCTTCACGGGTGCGCTCGTCGGCGAGGAGCTCGCGGCGCTGTACGCGAGCGCAGACGTCTTCTGCTTCCCGAGCACGACCGACACGTTCGGCCAGGTTCTGCTCGAGGCGGGCGCCTCGGGGCTGCCCGTCGTGGCCGCAGCGGCCGGCGGTGCGCCCGAGCTCGTCCAGCACGGCCGCACCGGGCTACTCGTCGAGCCGGAGCACACACGCGCGATCGCCGCCGCCCTGCTCGAGCTCGCCGGCGACCCCGCGCTCCGCCGCCGCCTCGGTGCCGGGGGCCGGGAAGCCGCGCTTGCCCGCACGTGGGCGGCTGCAATTGCGGCTCTCGGAGGCGTCTACCGGAGCCTGGTCGGCCTCGAGACGGAGGAATCCCTCGTCGCCGCGTAGCGCTTCCCGCGAGTTCGTGGCAGTGTCTGTCGATGGACTCGCGGCTGTTCCTGCCCGGCTGGGGCGCTCCGGCGTCGCTCTACGCACCCTCCCTGCCCGGGAGCTGGCTCGCGCTCGAGCCGCCGAGCTTCGCCGCCTCCGGCGGCTCCTTCCGCGAGTACCGGCGCTGGCTCGACGTCGAGCTCCGCGACCGGGGCCGGTCGCGGCTCGCCGGGCACTCGATGGGCGCGGCGCTCGCGATCCTCGCGGCGGCGGACAGCCCGGAGCTCGTGGAACGCCTGCTGCTGATCGCGCCGGCGGGTCTGCCGCTGGTGAAGCCGATCCGGGAGAGCGTCCGCGACTTCGTGCGCCAGGTGGCCCGCGGCGACTACCCGCGCCGCGTCGCCGCCTCCGCGGTGCTCGCGTTCGCGCGCGCGCCACGTGCTGCACTGGCGATCGCGACACACGTGCGCCGGCTCGACCTGCGCCGCGAGTGCGCGAAGATCCGGGCCGCCGGCATCCCGACGACGGTCATCGGCTGTGCCGGCGACACGCTCGTCACCTGCGCGAACGCCCGGGCGCTCGCCGAGCTGCTCGGCGCCCGCTACGAGGAGCTCGACCTGCGCGGCGGCCACATGTGGATGCTCGCCGACGGTGCGCGGTTTACCGCAATCGTCGCGCGTGGCGGCTGCTAGAATAAAGATGTACACGAGCGAGTGCCGGCTGCGCGACCTGCGCCTCCATTGCCCGTTCTTCACGTGGCAGAGGAGGTGTTTCATCTATGGCAACCGGAATCGTTAAGTGGTTCAACGACGCGAAGGGGTACGGCTTCATCACTCCTGACGCGGGTGGTAAGGACCTGTTCGTCCACCACAGCGCTATCGCCGGCGACGGCTACAAGTCGCTTCCCGAAGGTGCGAAGGTCGACTTCGAGGGTGCCGAGGGCGCCAAGGGCCCCGAGGCAACGAACGTTCAGCTCGTCGCTTAGAAGCGTGACGCTCGAGTGGGGGGCGCCCGCCGCGCCCCACTCGACGAAAGGTGGGCTCTGATGCAGGGCACAATCGTGTGGTTCAACCTCGACAAGGGGTTCGGATTCATCCGAACCGAACAAGGTGAACGGCTGTACGTCGCGCGCAGCGGCTTCTCTCCCGAGCACGTCCCGACCGAGCGCGTCGCCGGTCGCGACGTCCGCTTCGACCGCGAGGTCGCCGAAGGCGACCCGTGCGCCGTCAACGTGATCTTCCCGGTCACGGTCGACGCGCGCCGCGCACGGCTGCGTCACCAGCGCTGACGGACGGCGTCTGTCAGGAGTGGGCGTCGTCGGCTGAGCCCGCCGCCCACTTCGGGTGGTGGGCACGCGCCCAGTCCTCGTCGACGGTGCCGACCGTCATGCCGCGCAGGGAGTGCCGCGTGGCCGGATGGATGAGCGCCAGGTAGAGGTGCCCGGCGAGGAGCGCGAGGGCGACGTACATCACGCCGTCGTGGAGGACGACCGTGCTGGCGAAACGGAAGCGCGTGTCGCGCTCGCCGAGCCACAGCAGCAGCCCGGAGACGAGGAAGAGCACGGTGAACGCCGCGTTGAGCGAGGCGTTGACCTTCTGACCGGCGTTGAAGCGGCCCTGCGGCGCCGGTCGCCGGCGGCGCAGCCAGCGGACGTCGTCGGCGTCGAAGGTGTCGAGCTCGCGCGCCGTGCGGAGCAGCCCGCGCCGGTCACCGAGCAGCGCGATCAGGGCGAGCGCGCAGACCCAGCCGACGCCGGACCACGCATGAAGGTCCTTGATCAGCGGCCGCCGGCCGACGAGCACGGACAGGCTGGGCAGGTACAGGATCAACCCCGTGGCGAGGAGCATGAAGAAGCCGAGCGCGTTCACCCAGTGCAGTGTGCGCTCCGTGCGCGAGAAACGCCGCAGGTAGCGGGTCACCGGGTGCGAAACCCTCTGGGCGACGAGCCCGCCGGGGCGGACACCGGCGCGGGCGGTTGCGAGGACGACGTGTAGCCGTTGGAGCGGCCGACCCACGCGTCCTGGTCGTAGCCGAGCTGCTCCCAGTAGCCGGAGGCAACCGTGCTGACGAGGTTGATCTCGTTCAGCCACTTCACGTTCTTGTAGCCGTACATCTCCGGGATGATCAGGCGCACCGGTGCGCCGTGGTCGCGCGGGAGCGGCTTCTCGTCCATCTCGTATGCGAGCATCACGTCGTGCAGGAGTGCCTGCGGCATCGTGAGGTAGTCGATGTACGGCTTCTCGGCGGACACGAACTGCAGCGCGCCGGCCTCCGGAAGCGGGTTCGCCCGGTCGAACAGATCCGTGAGCCGTACGCCGCCCCAGTGCACGTTCTGGACCGTCCAGCCGGTCACGCAGTGGAAGGTCGAGATCTGCTTGACCTTCGGGAGCGCGAGCAGCTCGTCGTAGCTGAGCGAGACCGGCTTCTCGACGAGGCCGCCGACCTTCAGCCGCCACGTCGCCCGGTCGAACGTCGGCATCGAGCCGGAGATCGTGTAGATCCGCCAGCCGCCCGTGGGCAGGAACGGCGCCAGCGACGACGCGATCGGCGAGACCGCGCCCGAGACGTGCCCCCAGACCGACTTGCCCCAGGCGAGCGAGGAGATCCCGCCCGCCACGGTGAGGAGGAACACGCCGCGTCCGTAGCGCTTCGGCCTCGCCTCCCCGCTACCGGGCTCTTCGATCGGTTCGCTCATCAGGGTGTGTCTCTGGACAGATTGCCATGCGGAAGGATCGTGCTGTGGGATTCGGGCAGCCGGCCCGATCTCGAGTCGGCCTCGAGCTCGCCCGGTTCGTGCTGGTCGGCGTCGGCAACACGCTCGTCAGCTTCGTCGTCTAGTCGCTCTTCGTCCACGCCGGGCAGCTCGGCGAGCTCGCGGGCTACGCCGCCGCGCTTCCGCTCGTCACGGCGGCGACGTTCCTCGCCAATCGCACGTGGGTGTTCATGCCCTGAACGAGGGAGGGCCCCGCTGAGCGGGGCCCTCCGAGCGTGCGTCTCCCCGCGCCGGCGCTACGTCGAGGCCGGCTCGTCACCCACGAGGAACGGTGCGGGCTCGCTGAGGCCCGGAACGTCGGTCTCCGTGCCCAGCGTGTCCGTCACGGGCGGGAGCGACGGCGCTTCGACGCCGACCACTCCGGGAGCGATCACGCCGCCGGGAGTGGCGGCGGGTGTTCCTGTCCGGCTCGTTCCGGTCCTTGCGCGCGTGGTCGAAGTGCCCCCCGGGCGGGGGGCGGCCACAGTGCGCTTGGCGGCGGGAGCCGCGGTGCCCGTCTTACGCCCGGCCGCGCCCGTGCGACGGGTTGTGGTGCGCTTCGTTGTCGCGCGGGCGCCGGTACGGCCGGCGGTCTTGCGCTTCGCGGCCGCGCGCTTCGTGGTGCTCTTGCGCTTGGCTGCGGTCTTGCGCTTGGCGGGTGCCCGCTTCGCCGTGGTGCGCTTGGCGGCGGTCTTCCGCTTTGCGGTGGTCCGCTTCGCGGTGGTGCGCTTGGCGGCAGTCTTGCGCTTCGCCGTCGTGCGCTTCGCGGCGGTCTTGCGCTTGGCGGGAGCCCGCTTCGCGGTCGTCTTGCGCTTGGCGGGAGCCCGCTTCGCGGCGGTCTTGCGCTTGGCGGGAGCCCGCTTCGCGGTGGTCTTGCGCTTCGCCGTGCTCCGCTTCGCGGTCGCGCGCTTCGCCGTCGTGCGCTTCGCAGGTGCCCGCTTCGCCGTGGTCTTGCGCTTGGCGGTGGTGCGCTTCACGGTCGTGCGCTTGGCGGCCGTCTTGCGGGCCGTGGTGCGCTTTGCGGTCGTGCGCTTTGCGCCGCCGCTTTTGCGGGCCGAGGTACGGCTGGCTGCTTTACGCGAGCCTGCCCCGGTCCTCTTCCGTGGTGTTGCCATCTGCCTCCTCCTGGTCGGCGAGAGTTAGTGGCACCGACTCTGTTGAAGTATGAGCGGTGCATCGGCCGGATTCACCCAAAACAGCGACGTTCCTGCGCTATTTCGACATGATTTCATTCGAATGAAGAGAACCCGAACGCGGTGCAGCACATGACACGGTACTCGATGTTGTCGTCAGCGCAAGCGATTCGCGAACTTGCACTGTCGTTTCCGCAGACGTACGAAGACGCACCGTGGGGTTTTCCTGTCTTCAAAGTTGGTGCGAACAAGTTGTTCGCGTTGTTGATCGAAGAAGCCGATCGCGTCGAGCTCACCGTCAAGCTCACGCAAGAGGAACGTCAGATCGCAGAGCTGCTGCCGTGGGTTCGGCAGGCGAGCCACATCGGCCGCTATGGGTGGGTCACCGCCGAGGTGACCGACACGGAGACGCTTGCCGCGGCGCTCGAATGGCTGCGCGAGAGCTACTGGCTGAAGGCGCCGGCGGCCGTCCGCGAGGCTGCCTTCGAAGGCTCCTGATTCACCTCGCGCGCGCGTGTGACTAATCTCTCGGGAGTGAAGGTCGTCCTCCCCGACAGCTCCGAGCTCGAGCTTCCCGACGGCGCCACCGGCCTCGACGCCGCGCGGGCGATCGGGTCGAAGCTCGCCGAGCAGGCCGTCCTCGTGCGCACCGACGGCCGCGCCCAGGATCTGCGCCTGCCGCTCGCGGACGGCGAGCGCGTCCAGATCCTGACGACGCGCGACACGAGCGACCCCGACGCGCTGTACGTCCTGCGGCATTCGTCTTCGCACCTCCTCGCGGAGGCAGTCCGCCGTCTCTACCCCGGTGTGAAGGTCGCGATCGGCCCGCCGATCGAGAACGGCTTCTACTACGACTTCGAGTTCCCGGAGCCCATCCAGGAGGAGGACCTCGCGCGGATCGAGGTGGAGGTCGACCGCGAGCTGAAGGAAGGTCGCGAGTGGACGCGCGAGGAGATTTCACGCGAGCAGGCGAAGGCGCGTTTCGCGCAGGAGGGCGAGCCCTACAAGGTGGAGCTCGTCGACACCGCGGAGGGGCAGATCACGCTCTACACGCAGGGCGACTTCACGGACCTCTGTCGAGGCCCGCACCTGCAGAACTCGAAGCCGATCAAGGCGTTGAAGCTCACCGGCCTCGCCGGCGCGTACTGGCGCGGCGACTCGTCGAAGCCGCAGCTCACGCGCATCTACGGCACCGCCTTCTATTCGAAGGATGACCTTGCCGCGTACCTCGAGCGGCTCGAGGAGGCGCGCCGCCGCGACCACCGGAAGCTCGGCGTGCAACTCGACCTGTTCCACTTCGACGAGCACTCGCCCGGCTCGCCGTTCTGGCATCCGAAGGGGATGGTGATCTTCAACGAGCTCGAGCGCATCCGCCGGCGCGAGAACGCGCGGCGCGGCTACCTCGAGGTGAAGACGCCGCTGATCTACGACAAGGCGCTCTGGGAGACCTCGGGCCACTGGGAGAAGTTCCGCGAGAACATGTTCCTGATCCCGATCGACGACGAGCACACGTACGGGATCAAACCGATGAACTGCCCCGGACACATGCTCCTCTTCGGGAGCTCCCTGCGCAGCTACCGCGACCTGCCGCTCCGCTACGCCGAGGCTGCGCCGCTGCACCGGAACGAGCTCGCGGGCGCTCTTCACGGGCTCACCCGGGTGCGATACGTGACGCAGGACGACGCGCACATCTTCTGCACCGAGGAGCAGATCTCGGCCGAGCTCGACGGCTGCATCGACTACATGCGCTACCTGTACGGCCTCTTCGGGCTCGAGCCGCGTGCCGAGTTCTCGACCCGGCCGGACAACAAGCTGGGCAGCGACGAGGAGTGGGACTTCTCCGAGGGCGAGCTGCTGGCGGCGCTCGAGCGGAACCGGATCGCCTACGTCGTCGGCGAGGGCGAGGGCTCGTTCTACGGCCCGAAGATCGACTTGCACATCACGGACGCGCTCGGACGCTCGTGGCAGCTCGGCACGATCCAGCTCGACCGGCAGATGCCCGCGCGCTTCGGGCTCACCTACATGGGGCCGGACAACGCGGAGCACGCCGTCTTCGTCATCCACCGGGCGCTCTTCGGCTCCTTCGAGCGCCTGATCGGCATCCTCACGGAGCAGTACGCCGGCGCCTTTCCGTACTGGCTCGCGCCCGTCCACGTGCGGGTGCTGCCGGTCGGCGAGGCGCACGGGGAGGCCGCGGCCGGAGTCGCCGCCAGGCTGCGCGAGACCGGTGTCCGGGCCGAGGTGGGGGAGGCGACGGAGACGATCGGCAAGCGGATCCGGACCGCCGAGCTGGAGAAGATCCCCTATGTGATCGTCTACGGCGACCGGGAGTCGGACGAGAGCCTGGCCGTGCGGACGCACGGCGGCGGGCAGGAAACGCTCGGCCTGATGGAATTCATCGCCAAGCTTGCTACCCTTGAGACCTGAAAAGCAGGAGCGGACCCGTTCCTCACCTCCCCGGGCAGCACGCCCGCGTGGGGTTCAACCGAGTCGGAAGCGACGAGGATCGGGGCCGCTGCATGGTGGCCTTTGTTTGTTCCGTGCCAGACTTCAGTCTGGCACGGGTGACCAGGAACGTGCCAGACTTCAGACTGGCTCGGGTGACCAGAGAAAGCAACTTGAGGAGGAGTAAGCCCAACTTGGTGATCAGTCTTTGAGGCCCAGACGCCGGCCGGTCGAGCACGTCCGTCCCGCCAATCGTGACACCACGCGCATCAACGACGCGATCCGCGTCCCCCGCGTGCGGCTGATCGACAACGACGGGGCGCAGCTCGGGATCAAGACCACGGACGAGGCGCGCGAGCACGCCTACGCCAAGAACCTCGACCTCGTCGAGGTGGCGGCCCAGGCCGACCCGCCGGTCGCCAAGGTCATGGACTACGGCAAGTACAAGTACGAGCAGGAGCAGAAGGCGAAGCAGGCTCGGAAGCATCAGAGCCAGATCCACGTCAAGGAGATCAAGCTCCGCCCGAAGATCGGCGTCCACGACTACAACACCAAGAAGGGTCACGTAGAACGGTTTCTGAACCAGCGCGCGAAGGTCAAGGTCACGATCATGTTCCGGGGGCGGGAGACCACCCATCCGGAGCGGGGGCGGGACCTCCTGATGCGACTCGCCGACGACGTCAAGGAGATCGGGCTGATCGAAGCCCAGCCGATCCTCGACGGCCGCAACATGGTGATGGTGCTCGCGCCGACGAAGAACGCAGGGGTGAAACGAGATGCCGAAGATCAAGACACGCCGCTCAGCGACGAAGCGGTTCAAGGTGACGGGGACGGGGCGCCTGCTCAGGAAGTCGACGATGCGCGCGCACAAGTTGGAGAAGAAGTCGTCGAAGCGTAAGCGGGCCTTCGGGCGCGACTTCGAGGTCAAGCCCGGCGACACCAAGTCGGTCAAGAAGATGCTGGGGATGCACTAGCCATGCCGAGGGTCAAGCGATCCGTTCACGCGCAGAAGAAGCGCCGGAAGGTTCTCGAGCAGGCCAGGGGCTACTGGGGGCTCAAGAACTCCCATTACCGCTACGCGAAGGAGCAGGTCGACCGCTCGCTCGTCTACGCGTACCGCGACCGGAAGGTGCGGAAGCGGATGTTCCGCCGGCTGTGGATCACCCGGATCAACGCCGCGGCGCGCACACACGGCCTCTCCTACAACCAGTTCGTGAACGGCCTCGGCAAGGCGGGCATCGAGCTCGACCGGAAGGTGCTCGCGGACCTCGCCGTCAGCGACCCGGCCGCCTTCGGCGCGATCGCCGAGCGGGCGAAGGCCGCGCTCGAAGTCTGATCACCTCACGCGACAACGAACGGCTCAAGCTCGTCCGCAAGCTCCGCGACCGGCGCTGGCGGGACAAGCTCGGGCTGTTCGTCGCGGAGGGGGAGGATCTGGTCGCGGCTGCCGCCGCGACTAGGGCGGAGGCCGTCGACCTGCTCATCGC
>Ga0265318_10000968_pt1 | contig 18432 bp, 20 predicted proteins | sample 4821metaG_FD_192431 | JGI IMG/M metagenome (GOLD analysis project Ga0265318, IMG submission 192431) | Rhizosphere microbial communities from Carex aquatilis grown in University of Washington, Seatle, WA, United States - 4-8-21 metaG | ecosystem: Host-associated > Plants > Roots > Rhizosphere >... | reverse complement strand
CGCGACCGCGCTCTCGAGGCCCTGAAGGAGCTCGAATTCGACCACCGCACGGGCAAGGTCTCCGACGACGACTACCGCGCGCTCGTGGGGCCGCTGCGCCGGCGGGCCGCCGAGGCGTTACGCGCGCTGGAGCCGCGGGCAGAAGCCAGGCCTGAGCGCATTCCGAGCACCCGCTGAAGGGAGGGACGCCATGAGCACCCCCAACGAGCCGTACCCACCGCCGGGCGAGGCGACGCCGCCCCGGCCTGCGATCGTTCCCGAGCCGTATCCGCCGCCCGACGAGGGCACGCCGCCGACCCCGGCGCTGGTGCCGGAGCCCAGCCCAGATCCCGGCCGGGAATCGCCTGAATAGAGCTCCATTGCAGGGACGGCCGGAGCTCCGGCGAACCTCGTTCCGATGGCCAGACGCGTCACGCTTCTGCTTGCTCTCGCCCTGATCCTGGCCGCGCCGGCACTCGCGGGCGACGGCCTCGGCGGCCAGAAGGCGAGCGTCGACTCGCAGCTCGGCTCCCTGCAGGGCAAGATCGCCGCGTCCAAGCGCCAGGCCTCCGCGCTCAGCTCGCAGATCGGTGCGCTCACGGGGCAGATCCACTCGCTGGAAGGTCGGGTCGGCGACGTCTCGAGCCGTCTCTCGGCGCTCCAGTCCGATCTCGCGCTTCGGCAGCGTCGGCTCGACAAGCTGAACCAGCTCTTTCTCCTCCAGACGCAGCGTCTCCACTACCTGAAGCACGAGTACACGCTCTCGGTGCAACGGCTGGACATCCGGCTCGTCGAGATCTACAAGCAGGACGATCCGAGCACGATCGACCTGCTCGTCACGGCGAAGAGCTTCCAGGACATCCTCGACCAGCTCGAGTACCTCGGTGCGATCGCGAATCAGGACAAACGCGTGGCCGCGGCGGTCGGTACGGCGAAGCGCCAAGTGAAGACCGCGCGTGCGAAGACGCTGGCGGTGCGCGCCGGTGTCGCGAACGAGGCGCGCGCGATCAACGCGCGCGTGCAGCAGGCCGCGATCCTGCGCCGCGAGCTGCTCGCGAGCCAGAGCAAGCTCGCCGGTGCCCGCTCGAGCAAGTCGCATGCGCTCATCGCGACGAAGGCGCAGATCGACGCGGAGGTTGGCGAGTCGAAGGCCCTCGCGGCTGCCAGCGCCGATCTCGCTGCGCGGATCCAGGCGGCGCAGGCCGCCTCTCGCGCGTCGAGTGGGGCCGGCACGACCGACGCGTCGGGCTCGCCCGTCACCGCGCCGACCACGGGATTCATCTGGCCGGTCAGCGGCCCGATCACGAGCCCCTTCGGCATGCGCTGGGGGACGCTCCACCCGGGCATCGACATCGGCGTCCCGACCGGCACCCCGATCCATGCCGCGGCTGCGGGGACGGTCATCTATTGCGGGTGGATGTCGGGCTACGGCAACCTCGTGATGATCGACCACGGCGGCGACCTGGCCACGCTCTACGGCCACCAGTCCCGGATCGCCGTCTCCTGTGGCGAGTCGGTCACACAGGGCCAGGTGATCGGCTACTCCGGCTGCACGGGCTTCTGCACCGGCCCGCACGTCCACTTCGAGGTCCGGGTCAACGGCTCGCCCGTCGACCCGCTCGGCTACCTGTAGGTGGTCCCCTAGCCGAGGAGCGTCTGCCCGAGCAGGAAGACGTTCAGGGAGATGATCAGCCCGGCGACGATCCACGCGAGAACAATGGTCGCGGGACGGTTGACGAGGACGCCCATCAGCGAGCGGCGGCTCGTGAATATCACGAGCGGGACGAGCGCGAAGGGAATCCCGAACGACAGCACCACCTGGCTGATCACGAGCGTGCGCGAGGGGTCGACGCCGATGCCGATCGCGACGAACGCGGGCACCATCGTGACGAGCCGTCGGACGGCGATCGGGATCTGCTTGCTGATGAAGCCCTGCATCACGACCTGACCCGCGAGCGTCCCGACCGCGGAGCTCGAGAGGCCGGAGCCGATGAGCGCGACGGCGAAGATCGTCGCCGAGGCGCTGCCGAGCAGTGGCTCCAGGGTCTTGTGTGCGCCCTCGATCGAGCCGATGTGCTTCAGGCCCTTGTCGAAGAACGTGCTCGCCGCCATCACGAGCATCGCCATGTTGATCAGGCCGGCAATGGTCATTGCGACGATGACGTCGATCCGCGTGTACCGCAGCAACTTCTTCGCTTCCGCATCGTTCTCGGGGACGATCCGCCGCTGCATCAGCGAGGAGTGCAGGTAGATGACGTGCGGCATCACGGTCGCGCCGAGGATGCCGACAGCGAGGAGGATCGACTCGGTGCCCTTGAACTGAGGGAGAACGGCGTGCTTCGCGACCGTGAGCAGCGGTGGGTGCGCCAGGAAGATCTCGGCCAGGTAGCAGGTTCCGATCACGCCGACCATCGCGGCGATCGTCGCCTCGAGCGGGCGGAAACCGAACCGCTGGAGGCTGAGGATCGCGAACGCGGCGACGCCGGTCAGGATCGCGGCGGGGAAGAGGGCGATACCGAAGAGCAAGTTGAAGCCGAGTGCAGCGCCGAGGAACTCCGCGAGGTCGGTCGCCATCGCGATCAGCTCCGCCTGGAGCCAGAGCAGGATCGACGTGCGCCGGGAGAAGCTCTCCCGGCAGACTTCGGGCAGGTTCTTGCCGGTGGCGATACCGAGCTTTGCCGAGAGCGTCTGGATCAGCATCGCCATCAGGTTCGAGGCGACGATCACCCAGACGAGCGTGTAGCCGAATTTCGAGCCGCCGGCGATGTTCGTGGCGAAGTTGCCCGGGTCGATGTAGGCGACCGCCGCGATGAACGCCGGCCCGAGAAAGGGGAGGAGCCGGAACTTGCTGCCGCCCTGGAGGATCCGCTCTCCCTGGCCGAGGTGCGGTGATTTGCCCTCGAGGCGTGTGCTCAACACGAAAAGTTAGTCTAGCCTAAATCGCGCGGGGCCCGCTGATCGCCGGGGACGGCACGACTAGACTGCACCGATGCTCGAACGGACGCAGGCTCGTGCTCTGCCGTTGCTCAATCGGGCGGTGGACGTGACGCCCGCGGTTCAGGCGTGTTGTGGGGCCTGTCGCACCTGCGTGACGACGAACGTCGTGACGCTCGCGGGCGCCGGCATCGTCGGTGCGGTGCTGTGCATCCGTCGCTTCGCGGGTCGCGTCTTGAAGGTCGCCTAGCCCGAGAGTCAGGAGTGCACGAGCCGCAGGTCGGCCAGCTGGCGCCAGCGCTCCTCGAGATCGAATCCGTAGCCGACGAAGAGCTCGTCCGGTACGACGAAGCCGACGTAGCTGACCGGGAGATCGTCGACGAGCCGGCGGTACGGGCGATCGAGCAGCGTGACGTCCGCGATCGACCGTGGCTTGCGGAGCTCGAACGTGCGCACGAGGTAGTGCAGTGTCAGCCCGGTGTCGACGACGTCCTCGACGACGATCACGTCGCGGTCGCGGATGTCGGCGTCGAGGTCCTTGAGCACGCGGATCTGCTCGTGGCCCCCCATCTGGGCGCTGCCGTAGCCGGCGAGCTCGACGAAGTCGAGGCCGTGGAGGATCGGCATCGCACGGGAGAGGTCGGCGAGGAAGACGAAGCTCGCCTTCAGCGACCCCACGAGGATGGGCTCGCGGTCGGCGTAGTCGTGTGCGATCTCCGCGCCGAGCTCGCGCACGCGCGCCCCGAGCTCGTCAGCCGAGAGATAGATCTCGCCGATCCGCGGGTCCGTGGCGGGATCTCCTACGAGGGCGCCAGATCGAGATTGAAGTGCTGTGCGAGCCGCTCGATGTCGCGCCTGTAGAAGAGCTTGATCCTCACGTCCGGATAGCGCTCACGCAGCTTGCGGAGCTTGCGGTTCTTCCGGGTGACGAGCGACTGCTTCATCAGGGTGATCTCCACGTACAGATCCTGGTCGGGGAGGTAGAAGTCCGGCGCGAATGCCTCGAGCACACGACCGTTGTCGTCCTCCTCGAGGACGAACGTCGTCGGCTCGTACTCCCACGGCACCCCGTAGTAGTCGAGGACCTTTGCGCACTCGAGCTCAGCCTGACTCGCAAAACGCGGCGGCTCCGTGCCCCGATATACCTGGAAATCAGGGATTTCTAGCGCCAACGGTGTCCACGGTACCTGGACAGTCGGACGTTGAATCGGGCGACTCGGTGAATGTCTGGTAAATAACCGAAGCCATGGCACGCCTCAGCCTCGTCCCGCAGAAGCGCGAGTTCTTCGCTCTCTACAACCGCGCCGCCACGAACGCCGTGGCGATCGCGCAGGCGCTGATCGACCTGCTGGAGGGATTTCCGGGCGGCGCCGACGCCCATGCGCGGGAGATCAAAGAGCTCGAGCACGAGGGCGACCGGTTCACCCACGAGGTCATCGACCTCCTCAACCGCACCTTCGTCACGCCGTTCGACCGGGACGACATGTACCGGCTCATCACCGTGCTGGACGACATCTGCGACCACATCGACGACGCCGCCGAGAAGATCACCGGCTACGGCGCCCGTGAGATCCGCAGCCAGGCGACCGAGCAGGCCCATGTCATCCATCGCTCCGCCAGCAAGCTCCGCGAGGCGATTGCGGAGCTCGAGGGATTCAAGGATTCCCGGCGGGTGCTGATCGAGCTGCGCGAGCTCGAGGACGAAGGCGACCGGATAGCGCTGCAGGCGATCTCCGAGCTCTTCAACGGCGGCACGGACGCGATTACGCTCGTGCGCTGGAAGGACATCCACGAGTCGCTCGAGGAAGCCGTCAACGCATGTGAGAACGCAGCCGACGTGCTCGAGGCGATTCTCGTCAAGAACCGCTAGCCGCGGACCAGATGAACAACACGCTCCTCGTCGTCGTGATCGTCGTCGGGCTGGCATTCGACTTCACGAACGGCTTCCACGACACGGCGAACTACGTCGCCACCTGGGTTGGGACGCGGGCGCTCACACCTCGGATGGCGGTGGCGGTCTCGGCGGTGGCGAACCTCGCCGGCGCTTTCGTCACGACGGCGGTTGCGAAGACCGTCGCGAAAGGGATCATCGACGCCCACCTCGCGACCCAGAAGACGATTCTCGCCGCGCTCCTCGGAGCGATCGTCTGGAACCTGCTCACCTGGTGGATCGGCCTGCCGTCGAGCTCGACGCACGCGCTGATCGGGGGGCTGATCGGCGCAGCCCTCGTCCAGTCGGGCGCGAGCGGCGTGCAGTGGCACGGCATCGTCGAGAAGGTGGTGATCCCGGGCGCCGTCTCACCCGTCATCGGCTTCGCCGGCGCCTTCGTGCTGATGGTGATCATCTACCGCGTCTTCTTCCGGGTGCGGCCCGGAATCGTGCACCGCGGCTTCCGCTACGGACAGCTCGTCACGGGGACCTGGGTGGCGTTCACGCACGGCGCGAACGACGCGCAGAAGACGATGGGTGTGATCACGCTCGCGCTCATCGCGAACGGGAATCTCTCGGCCGACACGTTCAACGTCCCGATCTGGGTCAAGATCGGCGCCGGACTGACGATCGCCGCGGGCACGTACGCCGGCGGCTGGCGGATCATCCGGACGCTCGGGCAGCGGATCTACAAGATGCAGCCGGAGCACGGCTTCGCGGCGCAGCTGTCGGCCGGCACGACCCTCTTCGCCGGAACGCACTTCGGATTCCCGATCTCCACGACCCATGTCGTCACCGGGTCGATCATGGGCGCCGGCGCGACCCGCGGCATCTCCGCCGTCAAGTGGGGCATCGCCGGGAACATCCTCGTCGCCTGGCTGCTGACGCTTCCCGCTGCGGCGCTCGTCTCCGCGGCCCTCTACTACCCGGTTTCCTGGATCTTCTAGAGTTCCAGCCATGCCGCAGGGACGGGACGGGCGACCGTTCACGATCGTTCAACTGTCCGATCTCCACTGCGGGCAGCAGTTCTTCCTGCCGACGCTGCTCGAGCGCGCGATCGCGGAGGTCAACGAGCTCGCGCCGGACGTCGTCGTCATCTCCGGCGACCTGACGTCGCACGGATTCAAGGAGGAGTACGCCGTCGCCCGCGATTACGTCGACGAGATCGAGTGCAAGTCGCTCGTCGTGATCCCCGGCAATCACGACTCACGCAACGTCGGCTACGTGCATTTCGAAGAGCTATTCGGCGACAGGAACTCCGTGCTTCGCGTCGGCGACGTGACGATCGTCGCGGTCGACTCGACCGAGCCCGATCTCGACAACGGCCAGATCGGGCGCGGGCGCTACCGCTGGATCGAAGAGCAGTTCGCCGACGAAGCCGATCTGCGGATCTTCGTGCTGCACCACCATCTGCTGCCGGTGCCGGGCACGGGTCGCGAGCGGAACATCGTCAACGACGCAGGCGACGCGCTCGAATGTCTCCAGCGCGCGGGCGTCGATCTCGTGCTCTCCGGGCACAAACATGTCCCGTACGCCTGGCGGCTCGAGGATCTCTTCATCGTGAACGCAGGCACCGTCTCGTCGTCCCGTCTCAGAGGCCACGGCCGTCCCTGTTACAACGTCGTCGAGGTCGACGGGACGCATGTGTCGGTGTGGCGGAAGTATCCGTTCCACGACCAGGAGCGCATCATCCAGTTCTCGACCGAGACGAAGACATACGAGAAGTACACGGCGCGGATCGAGGGTGAGGTGACGAGCAACCGATGAAGGCTGTCGCGATCGTCGACGGGGAGCACTATCCCGATGTCGTGCGAGCGGCGCTCGCAGAGCTGCCGTACGAGTTCGTCGGCGTAATGCTCGTCGGCGGCACCGAGAAGCTGCGCGGCGTGCCTGACTACGGCGTTCCGCTCGTGACCGAGCCCGGCGATGCCGAGATCGCGGTCGATCTGTCCGACGAGCCGGTGCTCGACCCGAGGACGCGCCTCCATCTTGCGAGCCGGTTTCTTGCGGACGGCATCCCGTACGTCGGCGCCGACTTCCGCTTCGATCCGCCGGCGCTGCAGCCGTTCGACGTGCCGTCGCTCGCGGTGATCGGAACGGGCAAGCGCGTCGGCAAGACGGCGGTGACGGGCGCGGTCGCGCGCGCCCTTGCCCGTGACCGGCGGGTGGTCGTCGTCGCGATGGGGAGGGGCGGTCCCGCTGCGCCGGAGCTGATCGAGTCGCCGCCGTCGCTCGACGAGCTCGTCGCCCTGTCCCGTAGTGGCCGGCACGCTGCGTCCGATCACCTCGAGACGGCGGTGCTCGCCGGCGTGCCGACGATCGGTTGCAGACGCGCGGGCGGCGGCATGGCCGGTGCGACGTTCACGTCGAACGTGCTCGATGGCGCCGCGCTCGCGGCGAGCCTCGACCCAGACGTGGTCGTGTTCGACGGCAGCGGCGCGGCGATTCCGCCGATCGACGTCGACGCGCGCATCCTCGTCGCGCACGACGTCGTCTCCGGGCTCAATCCCTATCGGGTGCTGATCAGCGACGTCGTGCTCACGATGAGTGAGCATGTGGCGCGCGACGTGCAGGCGCTGGGTAAGCCCGTGTATTGCTTCGGGCTCCGCCTGCGCCCGGTCGAGCCTTTGACCGGCAGGCGCGTCGCCCTCTTCACCACGGGCAACGTTCCGTTCGCGCATCTCGAGGCCGACGTCGCGTTCGTCTCTCGCAATCTCTCGGACCGCGCAGCTCTGGCGGATGACCTGCGCAATGTCGATGCAGACACATATGTCGTCGAGATCAAGGCCGCAGCGATCGACATGGTCGCGGAGGCAGCGCTCGAGCGCGGCGTGAAGCTCGTCTTCGCCGACAACGAGGTCGTCCCGCAGGCGGGCGAGCTCGACCTCGACGAGCTCTTTCGGGGTCTCGCACCGTCGAAGGTGCGCGCGTGACCGAAGCGCGCCGCATCATGCCGTTGCCGCTCGGCGGCGAGCACGGCCTTCCGTACTCGCGCGGCATGATGGCGCGCGCGCTGATCGCGGTTGGTGTTGCGCCCGAGCGTGCGTACGCCCTGGCGAGGCGTGTCGCCGAAGACGTCGCCGCGCGCGGCACCGACATCGTCGAGCTCGGGCGCCTCGAGACGCTCGCGATCGAGATCCTCGGCGAGGTCGAAGGCAGGGAGGCGCTGCGCCAGCTTCGGCGCTATCAGGAGCTCCGTGAGCTCGACCTGCCGCTCGTGATCCTCGTCGGTGGAGCGACCGGAACGGGCAAGTCGACGGTGGCCACGGAGATCGCCTACCGCCTCGGGATCACGCGCGTCACGTCCACGGACTTCATCCGGCAGACGATGCGCGCCTTCTTCTCGCACGAGTTCATGCCGGCGATCCACTATTCGAGCTTCGAGGCGGGCGACGCGGTGCCACTCGCGGACGACCCGCTCGTCGCCGGGTTCCTCGAGCAGTCGCGCAACGTTCTCGTCGGCGTGCGGGCGTCGATCGAGCGGGCGCTGCAAGAAGGCTGGTCGATGGTGCTCGAGGGCGTGCACCTCGTGCCGGGCCTGCTGCCTGCGATCGAGGACGGCGCGCTCGTGAGCGCGTGCGTCCTGAAGATCGACGACGAGGAGGCTCACGCGCGGCATTTCTTCTCGCGCGAAGCGGGTGCGGAACGGCCGATGGCCAAGTACCTCGACCGCTTCGACGAGATCCGGCGCCTGCAGCAGTACATCGTCGAGCGCGCCGAGCGCGAAGGTATCGCCGTGATCGAGAATGAGAGCGCCAACCGCGCGACGACGGCAGTCGCCGAGCTCGTGCTGTCGGCGGCCGAGCGGACCAGGGAGCGGGTGTGACGGACACGGACCTCGAGGTGGAGTCGACTCGCGATGAGACACCCGCGGCGCACACAGAGCCGTGCAACTGCCAGTCGTACCTGCGCGCGACGGAGCGCGCCGCGCTCGCGGCGGCGCGCTGGCTCGGCAGGGACGACCAGGAAGCGGCGGAGGAAGCAGCGGCGACGGGCATGCGTGCGACGCTCGACACGCTCGCGATCCGCGGGCGGATCGTCTTCGGCTCCTTCGACGACACGACCGGCCTTGCGCCCGGCTCGACGCTCGGCGCCGGTGGCCCCGCCGTCGATCTCGCGCTCGACCCCCTCGAAGGGCGCGGCGTGGTCGCACGAGGCGGCAACGGTGCGATGTCGATGATCGCGATCGGCGACACCGGCAATCTGATGGGGCTCCCCGACATGTACATGCGCAAGCTCGCGGTCGGACCGCGCGCCCGCGGCTCGATCGACCTGCTTCGGCCGGTCGGCGAGAACGTGCAGGCGATCGCGGAGGCGTTCGGGCGCCGGGTGAACGACATCACGACGATCGTGCTCGACCGCCCGCGTCATCACGACCTGATCGAGGAGATCCGCAACGCGGGCGCGCGGATCAAGCTCATCCAGGACGGCGACGTCACCGCCGCGATCTCGGCCGCCATCCGCGGCACGAACGATCACCTGTCGGTCGGCATCGGCGGCACGCGCCAGGCCGTGCTGTCCGCCGCAGCGCTGCGCTGCCTCGGCGGCGAGCTGCAGGCGCAGTTCTGGCCGACCTCGCGCCGCGAGATCGACGAGCTCCGAGACCTCGGCATCGACGACTACGCCCGCGTGTTCCGGACCGAGGATCTCGCCTCGGGCGAGGTGATCGTCGCGGCAACCGGCGTGTCGAACGGCGACCTCCTGCGCGGCGTGCGCTTCCTCGCCGACAGTGCTCGGACGCACTCACTGCTCATGTGCACCCGCTGCAACTGGGTGCGCTTCGTCGACGGCATCCACTTCTTCGCCCGCGAGCGGCGCGAAGAAGTGCGGCTGCTGGGCTACTGACGGAGCGGCGGTGCTCGGCCCGAGTCGAGCGCTACTGCTTCAACGCGGCTTCGATCAGGCGTCGCGCCGACTCTTTCTTGACGAGTGCCTTCTGGAGCCATGCCTTCGCCGGCGGGACGTCCTTCGCGCCCTCGGCTCTCTCCGCCTTGCGGTCGTCGTCCTTGGCGGGGTTCAGCTCGTTCGTGATCTGGAGTGCCGCCGCGTCGTCGATCTCACCGGCGTCCACCGCGTCCGCAATGTCCGCGCTCGCGTTGTTCAGCTTGGTCAGGCTTTCTTCGGCGCGTGCTCTGATTCGACCTGCGGTGTTCGCTCCATCGTTCGCGTAACCGAGCGCTTCTTCTTCGTCGCTGATCGCTTCGTCGAGCTCCCTCCCCGCGGACTGCAGCTTCGTCTTCTCCTTGTGGGCGGGTGCAGTCGCCTTGGCGGGCGAGGCGGCCGCGACCGGATAGAAGTGGATGTCCTGGCTGTAGTCGGGTAGGAGACCCTTGATCGACCCCTTGTTCGACTCGTCGAACCGCGCGGTCGTCGCGGCGGTCAGCGGCTTCGTCGCAACGCCGGACCCGGTGAACGTATGGCCGGGAGGGATGTGGAGGCCGAGGCAGATCCAGTCATCCGCGAAGTTGGGGCCGAACCTGCCGCCGGTCGCCGTACACGCCTGTTCTCCGTCGAGCTTGAGGTGCACGAGCGGATTGCCTTTGATCCCGAACATGAACGAGTTGAGCGTCACCTTGTCGGCGTTCATGAACGTGATGTCGAAGCTCGTGCAGCGCTTCGGGTCGGCGCACGTAGCCGACGGCCTGAGCGTGCCGGCGTAGAGGGCGGGATTCAACAGAGGGCTTGGAGCCGGCGTGGCCACACGCGCGGTGCCGACAGAGGCGAGCAGCAACGCCGCGGTGATGCTCCACAGCACCGCCCATCCCGCCCGCCCACGTCTGCGCATCCGGCGCCGATCTTAGGCCCGTATGCGACAACGAGTCAATTGCCACTCTCCTTTGACCATCATCGATCCGACTAGACTGACGGCATGCCCAGCCAGAACGATCTGCTCGAGGCGCTGCGCCAGGTCGAGGATCCCGAGCTCGGCATGGACGTCGTCGATCTGGGGCTCGTCTACGAGGTCGAGGTCGAGGGCCCGAAGGTGAAGATCATCTACAGCCTGACGTCGATGGGCTGCCCCGCCGGCCCGCTGATCGCAGGCGACATGGAGCGCGTCTCACGTGAAGTGCCCGGGGTGGAGGACGTCGAGCTCGAGCTCGTCTTCGACCCGCCGTGGACGCCGGACAGGATGTCCGACGACGCGAAGTTCATCCTCGGCTTCGGCTGAGGCCACCGGCGCGCGCGAACAGGCGAGGGTCGTACCCGCTGCGGCGCCCTGGGCGTTGACATGGGTGAGCATCCGTACTCGACCGGAAGCAGGATCACCCGTGCAAGCCGAACGCGTCCCGGAGACGACCGTGAAGATGTTCGACTGCGTCACGGTCGACGGCCGACGCGGAACCGTGATCGGGTTCTATGCACGCGATGAGCGGATCGTCCTCATCCGGCTCGATGTCGCGGGGCTGATCGAGGTGCCCGAGTCCCGGCTCGTGAGGGAGCAAGCCTGGATCGAAGTCGGGCGTCACGCCCGCGGTGACGGCGGTCGGACCGCGCGGGCCCGTTACGCCGCCCTGACCCGGTCCGTCGATCTCGGCACCTCGGCGATCGATCTGCGCTAGTGGTGCTACCGTGAAGTTTGCGGTGTCGTAAACATCGGTGCCGCTGAGCCTTCGTCGGGTTTCAGAAAACACTGCGACCCGGCGAATTCCTCCCACAGAGTTGCGGGTTGGAGCCGTTTTTCGGACAACCGCATCACGTCTGCTCGTCGGGTCGGTCACCCGTCGATCGCGGGAGGAACCATGACCGAGGCTCCAGTGCACTTGCGCATCCTGATCGCCAACGAGCGGATCGAGCGGCTCGACCTGCTCGCGAAGGTGCTCGAAACACTGGGCCACGAGGTCGTGGGCCGTGAGATCGACGTCCACGCGGTCGGCGCACTGACCGCGAAGCTCCGTCCCGATGTTGCGATCGTGGGCTTGGGCGACAGCTCCAAGCACGCCCTCGACCACATCTCGGCGATCGTACGAGAGGCGTTCTGCCCCGTGATAGCCGTTCTCGCGGCGCATGACGCGGAGTGGATTGCCGACGCGTCGAAGCGCGGTGTCTACGCCTATCTGCTCGACGAGCGACCGGAGGAGCTCCAAAGCGCGCTGGACATCACGTTGCGCCGCTTCGCCGAGCACCACGCACTGCAGGGTGCCTTCGACCTTCGCAACGAAGAGGCCGCACGCGAAGAGGAATTCGTCCGCTCGAAGCAGCGTCAGGCGCTCGAGCTCCACGACGAGGTCGTTCAGGGGCTCGCGGTCGCCGATCTCGCGCTGAAGCTCGGCCGCAACGGGGAGTCGGAGGCGGCGCTCGTCGCGACCCTCGAGCGTGCTCGCGCAATCGTCACCCGAGAGCTCAAAGAGCTTCAGCGCAAGGGTCACCCGCTCGAGCAGCTCATCGGCGACACCTCGCCCGAGGCAAACCACGGCTAGATCGCCCTCGCCTGCCCCCGATGAGCCGATCGGCGTGCTCATCTGCGATGACATCGAGGCGATGCGGAACCTCTTGCGCATCATCGTCGAGCTCGACCCGGGCTTTCACGTGGCAGGCGAAGCCGGCAACGGCGACGAGGCCGTGTCGCAAGCCCGAGCGCTGCAACCCGACGTGATCCTGCTCGACCTCTCCATGCCCGGCCGAACCGGGCTCGACGCACTGCCCTCGATTCGCGCCGTGGCGCCTGCAGCGGCTGTCATCGCCTTCAGCGGCCTCGACGAGTCGGTGGTACGGGAGGCAGCCCTCGCCGCAGGCGCCGTTCTCTTCCTGCAAAAAGGGGCCGCGCCCGATGCGATCCTCGCTGCGATCGAAGGCGTGCACTTAGGCGGACGAGGCGCCGGTTACATCGCACCCGCTCAGAACGGCGGCTATGAAACGAGAGCAGACGTGCAGGCGCCCGCGCCGCTCGACTCGTGACCGGCGCCGGCCGAGCCCGGACTACGCGACGTCGACGAGCGCCTGAGTCTCCGGCAGAGCCCGGAGCTTCCTCAGGCTGAGATGCTCGATCTGCCGGATGCGCTCGCGCGTCACGTTGAACGTCACCCCGATCTCGTCGAGGGTCAACGGAGGCTTCCCGTTCAAGCCGTGACGCAATTCCAGCACGGCCCGCTCGCGGTCGGTCAGCGTCGACAGGACCGTCTCCAGCGTCTCGGTCAGCATCGTCGCCTCGGCCGACTCGTACGGCGCGGGAGTGCTGTCGTCCGCGAGCAGGTGCCCGAACTCGGAGTCACCCTCCTCGCCGAGCGGCTTCTCCAGTGAGATCGGCGCCTGGGCGATGCGCATGATGCGCTCCACCTCGTCCTGCTCGAGGTCGGCGTCGATCGCGATCTCCAGCGATGTCGGCTGCCGGTAGAGCTCGGCGCGGAGCTTGCGCTCGCTGCGCACGATCTTGTTCAGCCGCTCGACGATGTGCACCGGCATGCGGATCGTCCGCGCCTTGTCCGCGAGCGCCCGCGAGACCGCCTGGCGGATCCACCAGGTCGCATACGTCGAGAACTTGAAGCCCTTGCGGTGGTCGAACTTCTCGGCGGCCCTCACGAGGCCGATCGTTCCCTCCTGGATCAGGTCGAGAAGCGGGAGGCCCTGGTTGTTGTAGCGCTTCGCGATCGAGACGACGAGGCGGAGGTTCGCCTCGACCATGTGCCGTTTTGCCAGCTCGTCTCCCTGCTCGATCCGCTTCGAGAGCTCGACTTCCTGCGCGGCGGTCAGCAGGTCGACCTTGCCGATGTCCCGCAGAAACGTCTGCAGGCCGTCCGTGCGCGTGTCGTCCCGTAGCGCCATAGAGCAGCCACCCCTTCCAACCGTTCCACGCGAAGGGAGGCGCCGACGCGCCATGTGTCCTCGCCTCGTGTGCGGCCACCCTAGCCGCCTTCCGGCCGGGCGGTGAATCTCTTTTCCCCTCTCGACCGTTGCCCCTGTGCGGCCATCGAATTCGGCACGAGAACAGCACCAGATCCGTTCATCTGACCCAGGGGAGACCAACCATGAACCACACCATCCTTCCGCGCCTGACGGCGGGGATCGTCGCGGTCGCCGCGGCGGGCCTCGTCGCAACGACTGCGTTCGCGCACAGCGGCGCCGTGCCCACGCAGACCTCGAGCCCCACGCTTCAGGGCCCTGCGACGCAGCCTTTCGTCGGCGACAAGCTCAGCGTGAGCAACGGCACGTGGTCGGGCAGCCCGACGAAGTACGCGTACCAGTGGGACCGCTGCGATCCGACGGGCGATCGCCAGAACTGCGTTCCGATCGCCGGCGCGACCGCGCAGTCGTACACCGCGACGACGGCCGACGTCGATCACACCTTGCATGCGAACGTCCTGGCAACGAACACGGACGGCACCGGCAAGGCGGACACGAAGGGCAGCGGCGTCGTTGCCGCCCGTACGAGCCCCAAGAACACCGCGCGGCCGACCATCAGCGGCACGCCGCGCGTCGGCGAGTCGCTCACGGCGAACAACGGCACCTGGACGGGCGTGAGCACGTTCTCGTACCAGTGGCAACAGTGCGATCAGAACGGGAACAACTGCGCCGATATCGCCGGCGCGACGGGTAGCACCTACGGCGTCCGGTCGACCGATATCGGCCATGAGATCCTCGCCCGCGTCAAGGCCGCGAACCGCTTCGGCTCCACGACGGCGGACACGGATCGCACGGTGCCCGTCACCGTCACGGTGGAGACGACGACCACCGTCGTGACCGTCCCCGGCAATCAGCCGCCGACCATCTCGTTCCTCTCGCTCAAGCGCGTCGGCCAAAAGCTGTATGCGCGCTTCCACGCCTGCGACGATTCCGGCGGCCGCGTCACGGTGACCGAGCGCGACAACAAGGCGAAGGCGCTGTCGTACACCCGCCGGTTCTCCGTCACGTGCGGGACGTATGCACGCAACTGGCTCCTGATCAAGCGGTTCCGTTCGAAGGGCCGCCTGGTCGTGACGCTTCGCGCTGCAGACGGCTCCGGCAAGCTCAGCCGGCTCGTCAGCCGCAGCATCGTCATTCGCTAGGCAGAGCGATCTCATGCCGGCGCCGTTACGGATCGTTCGTGGCGGCGCCGGCGCTACTGGATCGTGAGCACGATCTTGCCGAGCTGCTCGCCCGCTTCGAGCCGCGCGTGCGCCGCACGAATCTCGCTGAGCGGCACCACTTCGTCCACGACAGGCTTCGCCCGGCCGCTCGTGACCAGCTCGAACGCGGCCTCGAAATCCGCCTTCGTACCCATCGTCGAGCCGAGGACTGTGAGCTGCTTCCACCAGAGGCGGTGCAGCGCGGCGGGAGGGTTCGGTCCGGACGTGGCGCCGCAGACGACGATGCGACCCTCACGCGCTGCGACGTCGAGGGAGGTACGCCACGTCGCCTCGCCGACATGGTCGACCACGATGTCGGCGCCGTGCCCGCCGGTCGCCTCCTTGACAGCGGCTTTGACGTCGCCGTCGGCATGGTTGACGACCACGTCGGCGCCGAGCTCGCGCGCTCGCTCGAGCTTCGCGTCGCTCGACGACGTAACGATGGTGCGCGCTCCGAGCGCCCGCGCGATCGCGAGCCCGGCCGTCGAGACGCCGCTGCCGATTCCCCAGAGCAGCACCCATTCGCCCTCCTGCAGATGCGCACGCGTGACGAGCATGCGGTACGCCGTCTCGAAGACGAGGGGGAAGGCTGCTGCGTCCTCGAAGGAGAGGTCGTCGGGAATCGGATAGACGTTCGTCGCCCGCACCGCGATCAATTCAGCGTTCGTCCCGTCGCCGTGCTCGCCGATCACGTGGATCACGCCGTCGCCTGCCTCGACGCCGGGGTTGATCACGACCCGCTGTCCCAGCTCGAAGCCCGACACGCCTTCGCCGAGCGCTTCGACCACGCCGGCGCCGTCGGCGCCGAGGATGCGAGGCTTCGGCACGGACGGCAGGCCCTTGCGGATCCAGACGTCGAGATGGTTCAGGGCGGAGGCATGCAGGCGGATGAGCACCTGGCCTGCGGTCGCGACCGGATCGGGAACGTCCTCGAGCACGAGCACGTCAGGGCCGCCGTCCTCGTGGATTCGCACCGCCTTCACGCAGGGCAGACTATCCGCGTGACAGCCGCAGATCTGCAGAGACTCGGCGAGGAGCTCGGCCTCGACGTCGTCGGCGCAACGCCCGCGCTGCCGTACGAGGGCACCGAGCGTCACATCCGCGAGCGTCGCGCGCAAGGCCTCTTCGCGGACATGAAGTTCACGATGGCGCGGCCACAGGAGTCGTGTCATCCGGAGGCGCTGCTGCCGGACGCACGCACCGTCGTGTCGGCGGCGCTCTGCTACTACGCCGACGAGCCCGATCGCCCGGCGGGTCACGGACGCCTGCCGCGTTACACGTGGGACGACGGGTACGCCGAGCTTCGCGCGAAGCTCGAGCAGCTCGGGCAGAGCCTTGGCGGGGAGTACCGCGTGTTCGTCGACGCGAACCAACACGTCGACCGCGAGGCCGCGGCGCGGAGCGGCGTCGGCTTCTACGGCAAGAACACGATGCTGATCACGAGGCGGCACGGCTCCTGGGTTGTGCTCGGGACGCTCGTCAGCGACCGCGAGCTCGAGCCGACGCCGCCGCTCGACCTCGACTGCGGCGCGTGCCGGCTGTGCGTCGACGCGTGCCCGACCGGTGCGCTCGATCTTCCGGGCACGCTTGACGCGACGCGTTGTCTGTCCTACTGGACGCAGGCACCGGCTGCGATCCCCGAGCCGTACCGGGCGGAGCTCGGCGCTCAGGTGTACGGCTGCGACATCTGCCAGGACGTCTGCCCGTGGAACCGCGGTGTCGAGAAGCGCAGAGCCGGAACCGTGCCGGGTCCCCCTGCGGAGCCGCACGTCTCACTCGTCGACTGGCTACGGGCGGACGCCGCCGAGCTTCGTCTCCAGTACGACCGGTTGTTCGTTCCGCGCAACGACGGACGGTGGCTGCGGCGCAACGCGCTCGTCGCCGCCGGCAACGTCGGCGGGGAGGAGGAGCGCGACGCGGTGTTGCGCTACGTCGACGACGAGGACGAGCTGCTGCGCGAGCACGCCGTGTGGGCCCTCTCGCGGTTCGAGGAACGCGGTGTCTGAGACGCGGCTGCGCGCGATCGAGACCATGGTTTCCCCCGTGAAGCGAGGGAGCGAAGCGACCTAAGCGGCTTACGCGGGTGCGCGGAGACGTTCGACGCCGAGCTCCTTCGCAAGCTCGCGTGCGCGCGCGGCAAGCCGGCGGCGCAGCTCGTCCGGCTCGAGCACGACGGCTTCGCCGCGCTTCGAGAGGATCTCGCTCTCGAGCCACTCGTCGCTGCCGACGGGGATCTCGCGCAACGCACTCCCGTCGGCGAGCTTGCGCGCGCCGCGCTCGATCTCGTAGCGGGCGATCACCGGCGTGTAGAGGATCACGGCCCGCCGGGCGCCGCGCAGTCCGGTCGGCTCGAAGCCCTCGCGCGGCTCGAACTTCTCGCGGGTGAGCTTCGCGCTGCGCATACGGTCGAGCCTGAACGAACGCTCGGCGCCGCTCGTGCGGTCCCACGTGTGCACGTACCAGTTCGGCATCTGCCGCTCGAGCGAATACGGCTCGACGAGGCGCGTCGACGGCTGCGCGTCCATCTCCTTCTGGTACTCGATCTCGATCAGCTTGTTCTCGCGCATGCCACGGGCGAGCGTCGTCACGAGATCCTCCTCGGCGCGCTCGATCTGCGGCTGCGGGAGTTGCGCCAGCTCGAACTGCCCGAAGGTCTCCTCGAGCTTCTTGCGGACACCGCGTAGCTGCGTGTGCGCGTCGGCGGCGATCATCGGGCCGACGTACTCGAGCGCAAGCCGGATCGCGCGTGCTTCGAGCGGGGTCAGCCGCGGCGCGAGCCGGAAGGTGTCGCCCCAGAGCTCCTTGTCGACGTGCACCTCGTCGTCGACCAGCTCGGAGTAGATCGTGTAGCAGCCGCCGCCGAAGTTGACGAGGTTGAGCAGCGAGAGGTGTTCCTCCAGCTCCTCGGCCGGGACGGAGGGGAAGCGGGCGAGTAACTCGGCGGCCGGGATGACTGCATCCTTGCCCTCGCCGCACGCCGCGAGCAGGTAGGCGAGGAGCGCCTGGAGGACCGCGAAACGCTCGGGCGCGACGGGCCCGGCCGGGCGGTCGGCGGGGCCGTCGGCGGCGCGCAGCGGCGACTCGCGGGCGGGCTCGGGCGCCTTGCCCTCGTGGCCGGCGCGCACCCGGCGGAGCGAGGCCGCGACCTCGCGGCGCAGCTCTTCGGGCTCGAGCGGGACGGCCCGGCCGTCCTGCCGCAGCACCCAGGAGGCGAGCTGCGAGAGGGAGGAGTAGTCGGTGACGAAGACGCCGTCCTCGAGCCGGCCGGTCAGTCCGTACGCGCGCTGGACCCACCACGCGGTGTCGCCGCGCACCTCGATCTTGGCCTCGCCGACGATGTCGCCGACCTGCCACGGCGGCCGGCCGCGGAACTGCTCGATGTCGAAGTCGGTCGGCGTGCGGAAGTCGCGCTCGCGCCGCGTGGCGAACTTGATCTCGCCGCGGATCCGCGAGACGCGGAACGTGCGGATGTCTTCGCGGTCGAGGTCGTAGCCGACGACGTACCAGATGCCGTTGTCCGGCATGAGCGCGTACGGGTTGACCGTCCGG
>Ga0265318_10000958_pt1 | contig 18520 bp, 16 predicted proteins | sample 4821metaG_FD_192431 | JGI IMG/M metagenome (GOLD analysis project Ga0265318, IMG submission 192431) | Rhizosphere microbial communities from Carex aquatilis grown in University of Washington, Seatle, WA, United States - 4-8-21 metaG | ecosystem: Host-associated > Plants > Roots > Rhizosphere >... | reverse complement strand
GACCTGGTCCTTGCCGACAATCGGGATGTTGTTCTCCGCCTGGCACGCGACGACGCAGGCGTTGCACCCGATGCAGGTGTTGAGGTCTATGCTCATGCCCCACTTGTGCCGCCCGTCGAACTTCGGCGTGACGTAGAGCGAGTTGCCGCGCGGGATCTGGGCCGCGCGCTCGGCCGGCGTCATCGCGGCCATGCCGGGGTCGAGCACCGCCCTCGGGCTCTCCGCCTCGAGGCCCACCTCCTTCGCGAACGCGGGATTCTCCGCGTATTCGCCGAGGTTTCCCTCGCGCACGAGGTCCCGGCCCTCCATGGACCAGTGCCACTGGGAATCGGCGAGGAACATCTTGCGGCCGGTGAGCGCGATCTTGGCGCCCGTCGCGAAATGGGGCGCGGTCGACTCGCGCCCGAGGTAGGCGTTGAAGCCGGTTCCCTCCCCCACCCGCCCGGTCCTCGTCCTGCCGTAGCCGAGCGGCACGATGACCGTGTAGTTGGCGAGACCGGGCTGGATGTGCGCGGGGCCGGTGATCTTGCGGCCGTTGACCGAGAGCTCGACGATGTGCGCGTTCTCGCGGCCCTTGTCGAATTCCGCGAGGTCCCTGCGCGCGATCTGCTTCAGGCCGTTCGCCGGCGGGTCGATCCTCAGCTCGCGCGCCAGCCGCGGGCTTATGAGGATCGCGTTGTCCCAGCTGATCTTCGTTATCGGGTCCGGGCATTCCTGGAGCCAGCCGTTGTTGATGAAACGCCCGTCGTCGACCCGCGCGTCCGCGACAAAGCGGACCTCGATCTCGCCGGCGGAGACCTCGGGGGCCGGCGCGGCGACCGCGAGGTATCCCGCAAGCGCGCCCGGGTTGTAGCGGACATTGACCGGCCTCGGCGCCGAGCCCTCGAGGACGCCGTCGTGGAGGAACTTCCGGAACGCAGCCTCGGCCCCGGGCCCGCCGCCGCCCGTGATCGTGTCGTAGACCAGCTTGTACGGGTCGGTGGTCGGGAAACCGATGAGGCTCGCCAGCACCTCGTTCTGGGTGAGGCCGCCGAAGAGCGGGAGGATCATCGGCTGCACCGGGACGACGGTCCCGTCCGCCGTCCGCGCGTCGCCCCAGGATTCCAGGTAGTGCGCCGCGGCGATGTGCGTCCGCGCAAGCTCCGAGGTCTCGTCCGCGTAGTAGCCGTGGCGGATGACTTCGGGGACCGACTTCTGCAGGCTCGCCCAGTCCAGGTCCGCCGGCGCGTTGTACACCGGGTTGCCGCCCAGGATGACAAGGGTCTTGACCAGGCCCTTCCTGATCTCGGAGGCCAGCCCCGCCAGCCCGATCGTCTGGGGCCTGGCGCCGAAGATGAAGTCGACCGTGGAGCCGACGTTCCCGAGGAACTGATTGATCGCGGTGACGACCGCATGGGCGGCGTCCGGAAGGTGCGAGCCGGCGACGACGACGCATTCGCCCCTGTTGGCGAGGAGGTCGGCGGCGCACTCCTCTATCCAGCCCTTGGGCACGGAGAGCCCCGCCGCCGCCCTTTCGTAGATCGAGTCCCCGGTGAGCCTCCCCGCGAGCGCCGCGGCGAACGCCACCATGTGGCTCGAGGGCAGGCGAAGGCGATGGTCGGCCATGCTTCCGGTGAGCGTCAGCCCGCTCTCCGCGACGTAGAGGCGGCTCATCGGGTCGTCCTTCTTCGCAACCCGGCGGCCCTTCGCGAATTCCCTGGCGTAATAGAGGCTTCCCGCCTCGGCCTGCAGGAAGTCGGCGTCGATGCTGACGATCCTCTTCGCCTTCGCGAAGCGGTAGATCGGCTTCACCCGCGCTCCGTAGAAGGCGCGGGCGACCCCCGCCGGGGGCTCGTCGACCACCGGTTCGTAGTCGGCCCAGATCGCCTTCGGGAGCCGGAAGCTCAGGGCCTGCAGCAGCCTCGCGCGGGTCGGGGACGACGACGCGTCGGCGAGGAACGCCAGGCCCGCGCCCCGGGTCGCAAGCTGCGCCTTGGCGACCCCCGAGAGGAATTCCCTCACCGCAGCCTCGTCCATCGCCCTGGCGTCCTGGGTATGGGCGATCGCCCTGTCCGGGTCGTAGAGGTCGAGGACCGAGGCCTGGGCCAGGAGAGAACTCGCGCCCCCGTGGGGCGCGTACGAGGGGTTGCCCTCAAGCTTGGTGGGCCGGCCCTGGTGCGTCTCCGCAAGGAGCGGGATGGCCCAGCCTCGCATCGGCATGGCCGTCGCATAATAGACCGGCAGCCCGGGGACGGCCCCCTCCACCGACTTCGCGAAGGGAAGGATGTGCTCCTCGGGCCGTCGGCACCCGGCGAGGCCCACCCCGCCCAGGGCGAACGAGGCCGCCATGATCTTCATGAACTGCCTGCGGTCGACGCCCTCCAGGCCCGATGCGCCGTCGGGAAACTCCCGGCCGAGAGCCTCCCTGAAGCCCGGAGTGTCCGCAAGCTCGTCCAGGCTGCGCCAGTAGCGCGGCCCGGTCTTCGCCCGCACGGAGGGCTCGGGAGTTTCGACCTTGCGCTTCATCGATGGCAGCCGGAGCAGCTTTGCGGCGGTAGGATGTTCCAGTCGTGCACGAACTTGCGGGCGGCCTCGATTCCCTGCGCGGCGGCGATCGTCCTCGAGTCCAGGTCGAACACATCCGCCTTCTCGCGGACATGCAGCTCCGGGGCCCGGTGGCAGTCGAGGCAGAAGCCCATGCTCATCGGCTGCCTCTGGGTGACGACGTCCATCTCGTTCACCTTGCCGTGGCATTCCACGCAGCCGACGCCGCGGTTCACGTGGATCGAGTGGTCAAAGTAGACGAAGCTCGGCATGACATGGACATGCACCCACGGGATTGAGTTTCCGGATTGGAAGCTGTCCCTTACGACCGCCAGGGCCGGGCTGTGGGTCTTGATCTGGCTGTGGCAGTTCATGCACGTCTGGGTCGTCGGGACGGTTGCCCCCGCCGTGTCGATCGTGCTGTGGCAGTACCGGCAGTCGAGGCCGAGCTCGCCCACGTGCTTGGCATGGCTGTAGGGCACCGGCTGGACCGGCGCGTACCCGACCCGCGTGTACTTCGGGGTCATGTAATAGTCGACCCCGGCGGTGGCGATGCACACCACGACGACACAGTAGATGGACAGCTGCAGGGGCAGCCTGTTGATCGACTTGGGAAACAGCTTTGCCATGTTCCCTGCCTAGGAAGCTCCTCGGCCCCTGGCCACGGCCCTGGGCTGCGGGCTCAGCCGGAAGGCGTCCGGTTTGCCGGCCGCCCTTTCCCTGGACGGCGGAACGACCGCCCTGGCGACCGCACCGGGCGCGAGGGCGCTAACGGCCGCAAGTCCCAGTACCCTGGCGAGGAAGCGTTTCCGCGATGGATCGTGGCTCACTGAACGTCGTTTTTTGTGTGGAAAATCGGCTCCGAAAGAAGGGCTCCCCGTTTGGGTTGTAAACCTTAATTTCAAGCATATCGCCTTTTAGCCCGGAAAACAGCCGGCGGCCCCGGGAAACGGGCCCAAGCGCCCCCGGGCTACACGAATACGCCGTCGCGCATCGGCCGGGTGAAGTCGCAGCGGTGCGCAATGTCGGGATTGTGGGTCACGAGGACGACGGCCTGGCCGTTGTCCTTCGCGAGGCTGGTCAGCAGGTCGAAAACAAGGGAGGCGTTCCTCACGTCGAGGTTGCCCGTCGGCTCGTCGGCCAGGATTATGGTCGGCTGGTTGGCAAGGGCGCGGGCCACCGCGACGCGCTGCTGCTCGCCCCCGGAGAGGTGCGTGCCCAGCCGGTGGATCTTGTCGCCGAGGCCGACCGTGCCCAGCAGGCGCGCGGCCCTCTCCTCCATCTGGAGCGGCGTCAGGCGCCCGAGCTTCTTCATGGGCATCATGACGTTCTCGAGGCACGTGAACTCGAGCATCAGGAAGTGGAACTGGAAGACGAAGCCGATGTGCTCGCCGCGCGCCGCGGTCCGCACGGTGTCGTGGCTGTTCGACATCAGCTGCTCGTTGATCCAGATCCTGCCCTCGTCCGGCTGGTCGAGCAGGCCGAGAAGGTAGAGGAGGGTCGACTTCCCGCAGCCCGAGGGCCCCACGATCGCGTAGACGTGCCCGGCCCTGGCCTCGAACGTGACGCCCTTGAGCACATGGACCCTGCCCTCGTCCTGGCCCAGGTACCGCTGCAGGCCCTCGCAGCGCATCGCAATCTTCGGTTCGTTCGCCATGGTGCCGCCTATTGGGCCGTTCCCCGGATGATGTCGCCCGGCTCAAGCCGGGCCGCCCTGCGGGACGGTATCAGGCTCGCCGCCATGACCATGATGACGGCCGTGATGATCGCCTCCAGGTAGTGCCAGCGCGACCACTGCACCAGAAACTTGTGGGAGGTGAAGATCCCGGTGATCGGCAGCGGGTACTGCGACACGGCGTAGGTGATGATGGCTCCCACGGCGCAGCCGATCACGGTTCCGATGGCCAGGACGATCGCCGCCTGCCAGAGGAAGATCCTCGAGATGTCCTGGCGGGAGTAGCCCATGGAGCGCAGGATCGCTATCTCCTTTGTCTTTTCCAAGACTATCATCGCCAATGTGTTGAACATAGCCAGCCCCGCGATCAGCGTGAACACCGAGACCGTGATCGCCGTCGCCACCCGAAAGGCCCTGAAGACCCCGAGCCATGACTTCTCCCGGTCCTGCCACGCGTCGGCCCGGTAGCCGAGGGAGTTGGTCATCTCGGCCGCGTCCTCCCTTGCCCGGTCGCGGGCGATGAGGCTCACCTGGAGGTACGTGGCGCCGGTCGGCTTCTTGAAGAGCGCCCTCGCGTCGTCCATCTTCAGGTACACCCGCACGCTGTCGATGTCGTTCACCCCGGTCTGGTAGATCGCGCTGACCCGGTAGTGATGGACGTCGCCCTTGTCGACGATCTCGAAGTTCTCTCCCGGGTCCAGCTGGAGCTTGTCCGCTATCACCCTGCCTATAAGCGCCCCGCCCTGCTGCACGCGGAAGTCCTCGATCGAGCCCGCCACGATCTGAGAGCCCAGGCTCGACACGCGAAGGTGGTCGGCCAGCACGATGCCGTACGCCTGGCCCGTCTGCTCCCTGAAGGAGCTGTGGATCGTCACCGTCTCGCGCAGGACCGCGGAGACCCCCGAGACGTTCCGGAACGCCTTGACCCCGCCTGAAAGGATCTCGGGATAGTCGATCCCCTCGATGTACTTCTGGCCCTCCTTCTGGCGGATCTCATAGCCCGAGTTGTAGCCTCCCGAGGCAATGCTGCGCATGGTCGCCTGGACCTTGTCCTGGATGAGGATCGCGCCGTTCGTCCCCAGGATCGTCTTGATGAAGAACTCCTGGAAGCCGCTCGTCGCCGCCTGGGTGACGATGAAGAGCCCCACGCCGAGGATGATGCAGGACAGGCTCATCAGCATGGCCCGCTTCTTCGCCGTCAGGAAACGGAGCGCTATACGGAAGTTCTGGGACATCCGGGCGTCCTATTTCCTCTTCGGGATGGCGTCAGACGGTAGCTCCTGGACGCGGACGCTGTCCCCGTCGCGAAAGCTGTCCAGGTCCTCCACGATGACCTGCTCGCCCGGCTCGAGCCCCTGGAGGATCTCGGCGCCCGTGAGCCAGACGTAGCCCTTCTTCACCTGGCGCAGCTCGACCCTGCCGTTCTTCACCACGTAGACGTTCTCGTTGATGAGCGCCCTGCGCGGGATGATGGCGTTGGCGTGGCGGCGCCCCACCTCGATCGTGACCTCCCCGGTGATGCCGGGGATGAGCTTCGCCGGCTCGATGTCCGTGATCTCGAGGTCGACCAGGTGCCGCTGGGTCTCGGGGTCTGCCGTGGGCAGGATCTTCTTCACCGTGCCGTTGTAGTTCCAGTCCCCGTAGGGAAGGAAGATGGCCGTGGCCTTCTGGCCCGGCCTTATGTTCGCGAAGTCCTCCTCGCTGATCTTCGCCTCGACGATCCGGCTCGTGGTGATCAGGGACACGATCGGCGATCCCTCGTCGATCAGGTCGCCCGGGTGCGCAAGGACCGCGGAGACCTCGCCCTCAAAGGGGGCGCGGATCGTCATCCTGTCCTTCTCGAGCTGCTTGGACTTGAGGGAGTTCTCGTCGGTCCTCAGGTTGGCGTCGTTGAGCACGGTCTCCATCTGCTGCTGCTGCTTGATGGTGGCCACCGCGCGGCGGGACTTCAGGTAGTCGCTTTCCGACACCTGCCCCATCTTGAACAGCCTCTCGGTGTTGTTGAAATCCGACTCCGCCGACTCGAGCGCGTACTTCATCGCGGAACCCACGGCGACCTTCTGCTTCGCGGTCTCGTAGTCGTTCTTCGCCTGCTCGATCTCGATGTCGACCTGGTCGGTGTCAAGCTGCACCAGGATGTCGCCCTCCTTCACGTACATGCCCGTGTCCAGGTGGAAGTCCTTGTTGAGAACCCGGCCCCGGACGCCGCTCTTCATCTGCATCGAGTACTCCTCCTTGACGACGATGCTCCCCGGCTTTGCGTCGACCGCGTCCCCGCTTATCACCGTCTCGATCTTGGCCATTGGCCGCAGGTAGGCCTGAACGGCAAACACGAGCGCCGCGAGGACCGCGAGGACTGCGGCGAGCCGCAGCCAGAGTGAATACTTGCCGTGTTTATCGGACATAGCGTTTGGATATGTTGGAGATCGCGGGGTCTATTCCCGCAAGCGAGATGAATTCGGCCCAGTGGCCGAGATAATCCGCTCGCGCGCCGTGCATCAGGTACTGGGTGGCGTAGGCGTTGAGGAGACCGGCGTCGATGGTGGCCTGCGAGGCGTAGCCGAGGGCCTTGTCCTCGTCCAATCGCTTCACCTGCACCTCGATCAGGGCGTCGTGAACCTCGGCGAATGCCATGGCGCGCTGCGAGTACCCGATCTGGTGGCGAAGGTAGGTGATCCCATCGATCGTCGTGTCTATGTAGCTCTGCCTCTGGCGCTCGTAGAGCCGCTTGCTGGCGAGCGCGGAAAGCTTGGCGCCGCGGGTTGCGAAACCGTCGAAGATGGTCCAGCTCGCCGAAAGGCTGAAGGCCTCCGACTGGAGGCCGTACTGGTTCACGGTGTTGGCAGACGCCGCGGTGTAGTTCGAGAACCCGTAGGTCGCGGCTGCGTTGACGTTTGGGCGGAGCCCGACCTTGGCGATCGAGTACTGGAGGTCCTGCTCCTTGAGGTACATTTTGTAGACCTCGCTCTGGAACGTGCTCTCGATCCCCTCGCCCACGAATCCCGCTAGCACCGCGTCGGCGAGCGCCGCCGAGTACTCCGGATGGGGTATCTCGAGCGGGATGGAATCGTCGCTCAGCGCATCGATCCCGACCAGCCGGGTTAACAGCCGGATTCCGTAGTCGTATTCCTCTTGGGCCCTGTCGCCAACGAGCGTCTGCTCGTCCAGGGCCATCTGGTAGCCCTGCAGCTCGGACTGGGAGGAGGTTCCCGACTCAAGCCGCACCTTCTGCGCGGCGAGCGACTCCTCGGCTATCTTCTGCCTGAATCGCTCGTTGCGCAGCGCTATCTTCTTGCTGATAAGGCCCATGTACTGCTCCCGAATCAGCGTGGCTAGCGTTCGGTAGGCTTCCGCGAAATTCTTCTCGGCGACCTTTTCCGTGAGGTCGCCTATAATCGCCCGGTCCCGGTAGGCGCCCCAATGGAATACCGGCTGGCTCAGGCTCGCGCTGTAGAACAGGCCCTTCGAACTGCTCGGAAGGCCGTTCGAGACCCTCTCGCGGGTCATTGCATAGTCTCCGGTCAACCCCAACTGCGGCCAGAGGACGGAGGAGGCAAGATAGCGGCCGGCCTCCGCCTGCGCGAGCGCTATGCTTGAGCTGATGGTGGTCGGGGAGCGCTCGACCGCCTCCTTCAGAAGGGGCTTCAGCCCGGGCAGGTAGTCCTCCGGCAGCGTCCCCGTCACGGAGGGCGCCTCCGCGCACAGGCGACCGGCGACCACGACAAGCAACAGGGTTATGGGCAATCTCATTCTTGTTGAGGGAGGCAGTCGTCCAGACCGCTGGAAATTGGAAACTATGGCAACCATAAATCCGGACGCTGTTCCGGAGTTTTCTTGAGCCCTTGGGGACATCTAAGGCACTCTTGTCGTTCCTTTTAATCACAACGATGAACGCGGGCGAATCGCTGCCGGTCGGCCAGCACAACCTTGAGATCCAGGGCAACCGCCAGGCCTGGGAGCGCAAGCCGGCGCTCAGGGCGGTCTACAGGGGATTCCACGCCCTGATTGCCTCGCGCATCGACCGCTCCGTTGCCGGCCAAATCGTCGAATTAGGCTCCGGAATGGGGTCAATAAAGGAGGTCATACCTGACTGCGTCACCACGGACCTGTTCCCGAACCCGTGGCTCGACCGCCAGGAGAACGCCTACCGGCTGAGCTTCGCCGACGCCAGCATATCCAACCTGGTCCTCTTCGACGTCTGGCACCACCTGCGCTACCCGGGCACGGCGCTGGCCGAGTTCCGGCGCGTGCTGGCGCCCGGCGGCCGGGTCATCGTGCTCGACCCCGCGATCAGCTGGACCGGGCGCCTTGCCTACGGCCTGTTTCACCATGAGCCGATCGGCATGCGCCTTCCCATAACCTGGGAGGCCCCGGGGGGCTTCAAGCCCGGCGACGCGGACTATTTTGCGGCGCAGGGGGCCGCAACGAGGATCTTCTGGAGGCGCGAGGACCCTGGCCGGCTTGCCGGCTGGCAGATGCTCGAGGCCACACCCCTGCCCTCCTTCGAGTACTTCGCGACCGGCGGGTTCTCGGGTCCCCAGCTTGGAGGGACGCTTGCCTTCAAACAGTGGCGAAAGCTCGATCGCCTGCTTTCCGCCTGGCCGAATCTCTTTGCAGCCCGGATACTTGTCGTGCTTAAGAGCAGAAAAGAATGATTTACAATATGTTACTGGTATTCCAAACAGGAAATTAATGGGTTCCATTTGTCCTTGTTATTGATTCTAAATCCTATAGAAATGGAATCATGAAGACGACCATCAATATTCCCGATGACTCGCTCCGCGACCTGATGAACTTCACGAGGGCCGAGACCAAACGCGCAGCGATTGTGCAGGCGGTCGAGGAATTCAATCGGCGCCAGCGAATGACCCGGCTCACAAAATACGCGGGAACTTTCAAGGATTTTATCGCCCAAGAGGACCTTGGTCGGATGCGCGAGGAGGGGAAGAAACCGTGGTAGTCATCGACACATCTTCCTGGATCGAAATGCTGCGCAGCGGAGGCCGCGTTGATGTGCGGGAGCGGGTCAACGCGCATTTGCGGGCGGGCGAGGCCTGCATCGTGCCGATGGTCCGTCTCGAGTTGTGGAATGGGGCAAGGGGCGACAGGGAGAAGAGGGCCCTGCGCGAGTTCGAGGAGACGCTTCCGGAACTCGAAATGACCGCCGATGTCTGGAGCGAGGCGTGCGAGCTGGCGCGACTGGCACGGTCAGCCGGCCTGACGACACCTGCCTCGGACATCCTCATAACCGCGTGCGCGCGGCATTACGGCGCCTCTGTCGAGGCCGTGGACACTCACTTCTCGGAACTGGAGAAACTGTCCTCCGGCGGCTGACGGGCCGCCAGCCCGGATCCGAACCCACCCCAGACGGCAGAAAGCCTTCTCGTCGCATTCGAAAAAGACCCAATTACATGATTCTCGTCACCGGATCGGCTGGCTTCATCGGCTTTCATGTGAGTCTCCGACTCCTGAAGGAGGGGCACTCGGTGCACGGAATCGACAACTTCAACGACTACTACGACGTGAGCCTCAAGGAGGCCCGCACGCAGATCCTGGAGTCGAAGAAGCGCTTCACCCTGCACAGGATCGACCTGTCCGATGCGGCGGCCACCGCCAGCGTGTTCGAACGCGCAAAGCCCAGCCTCGTGATCCATCTCGCAGCCCAGGCGGGCGTTCGCCACTCGCTTTCGAATCCGAGGGCCTACGCGGACAACAACGTGATCGGGTTCCTGAACCTCCTGGAAGGCTGCCGCGCGCACCCGCCCGGGCACCTCGTCTTCGCCTCGTCCAGCTCGGTTTACGGCCTCAATTGCGACCTTCCCTTCTCCGTTCACGGGCCGGCCGACCACCCGGTCAGCCTCTACGCCGCGACGAAGAAGGCCAACGAGCTGATGGCCCACAGCTACAGCCACCTGTTCGGGATTCCGACCACGGGCGTGAGGTTGTTCACCGCCTACGGCCCCTGGGGCCGGCCCGACATGGCGCTGTTCGCCTTCACCAAGGCTATCCTCGGCGGCAAGCCGATCGAGATCTTCGGGGACGGAACGATGCGCCGGGACTACACCTACGTGGACGACGTCGTCGAGGGCATCTTGAGGCTGGCCCGGCGCCCGGCCCCCCCGAATCCCCTGTGGAATGGCTTCAAGCCCGATCCCGCGTCGAGTTCGGCGCCGTTCAGGCTCTACAACATCGGGAATCATTCCACGATCGAGATCCTGCGGCTGATCGAGATCCTCGAGGACTGCCTGAAGAAGAAGGCGGACAGGATGTTCGTGGCTGCCCAGGCCTGCGAGGTCCAGTCCGCCGTCGCGGACGCCTCCGACCTCGAGCGCGACACCGGCTACCGGCCCGCGACGCCCCTCGAGACCGGCGTCGCGAGGTTCGTCGAATGGTACCGGGATTACTACCGGGCATAGAACACCCATGCCGCCGCCCGTTTCACAAATTAACGCAGGCCACCTCGAGCGGATCCGCGCGTGGTACGACGGGAAGCCCGACCGGCTCAACTGGGCCTCGCTCGGCTACCGCGAGATCCTGGCCCACTACTACAACCTTCTCATTCCCTCCGAAGCGTCGGTGCTCGAGGTCGGCTGCGGCTCGGGCGGCCTCCTCGGGAGGCTCAAGGCGAGGCGCAGGGTCGGAGTCGACCTTTCCGAGAGGCAGATAGCCGCCGCGAGGGAGGGCTGCCCCGACTGCGAGTTCCACGTCCAGTCCGGCGAGGCGCTCGACCTTGCGGAGCGCTTCGACTGCATCGTCATATCGGACACGCTCAACTTCTCCGCCGACGTGCAGCAGCTCCTGGAGCGCCTCCATTCGGTCTCCCACCCCGCCACACGCCTGATCGTGAACTATCCCTCGGCGCTCTGGAGACCCGTGTTCGCGGCCGCCACGGCCTTCGGGATCAAGCGGGGCGCGCCCCCGAGCAACTGGCTCACGAGCGCCGATGTCGCGGGCCTGATGGAGCTCGGGGACTGGGCGCCCCTGGTCGTCCAGCCCAGGATCCTCTGGCCGGCGCGGGCGCTCGGGATCGGCTCCTTCGTCAACCGCTGGCTGTCGCCCCTGTTCTCCTGGTTCTGCCTGACCGTGTTCTGCGTCGCGCGCTCGGCCCGCGGACGGGAGACCGGGCCGCTCACCGTCTCGGTCGTGATTCCGGCACGGAACGAGGCGGGCAACATCGAGGCGGCCGTCAGGCGGACCCCCGACATGGGCGCCGGCACCGAGCTCATCTTCGTCGAGGGCAATTCAAGGGACAACACCTGGGAGGAGATCGAGCGCGTCACCCGCGAGAACCCGGGGCGCCGCATAAAGACCCTGAGGCAACCCGGAAAGGGGAAGGGCGACGCCGTCAGAGCCGGGTTCGCGGCCGCCGAGGGCGACCTCTTCATTATCCTGGACGCAGATCTCACGGTGCCGCCGGAGGAGATGCCGAAGTTCTATAACGCGATCGTCTCGGGGCGCGCCGAATTCGCCAACGGCTCGAGGCTCGTCTACCCGATGGAGAAGGCGGCGATGCAGTTCCTCAACATATGCGCCAACAAGGCCTTCGGGATCCTCTTCACTTGGATCCTCGGCCAACCGCTCAAGGATACCCTGTGCGGGACGAAGGTCCTGAGGCGGGCGGACTATGAGCGGATCGCGGCAAACCGGGCCTATTTCGGGAACTTCGACCCCTTCGGGGACTTCGACCTGCTTTTCGGCGCCGCGCGCCTGAACCTGAAGATCGTCGACGTCCCCGTCCGCTATCGGGACCGGACCTACGGATCGACCAACATCAACCGCTGGCAGCACGGCTGGCTGCTCCTCAGGATGGTCGTCTTCGCCGCCCGCAAGTTAAAGTTTGTATGAGCGGCGAGAAGGCAGAGGCGCCCCGCCCCTGGCCGGCCGAAAGCGCCCGGCTCGGCGTCCTGGCCGCGGTCGCCGCGTGGCTGCTCCACCCGTTCGTGACGAAGCGCCTGTACAGGGCCTGCGACGCCCTTAAGCCGTTCGGCAGGGAATGAGAAGATCCTTGGATACCGGTCGGCCGAGGTGACGGTGCGGAACTGGTAGAGACGGCTCGTCCCCCCGCAACAGCTGGAGGTGGTCCCTGCGAAAGGTCGCGTCCTTCGCAAAATTCTAGGCGAACCGGGCGCCGCGATAGGCGCCGTATCGGCTAAGGCAGCGCTTGAGGTTCTCGAGCACGGCGTGGAGGGATCAGCAGATGCCATCCTGCGCGCCGGACGCTCGGTGTCGACGACGTACACATCTCGTTCACTATCCCGTTGTGCGGTCCAACTGTCCCAGGTCCCTCGACAGATAACCGAGGTGGAGGCATCCAGGCGGCGTCATTGTTCAGGTTGACGTCAACCCCTTCGCCGTGCGGTATTTGTGGTAGCCATTTCATGAAAAGAGTCCTCGTCACCGGCGGCGCCGGCTACAAAGGCTGCGTCCTTGTCCCCAAACTCCTCGATGCCGGATATGAAGTCGTCGTCTACGACCTCATGCTCTTCGGCTCCGGCGGCCTGCCGAAGGATCCCAGGCTGACGGTCATCAAAGGGGACATCCGCGACACCACCGCCTACGCCGCGGCGCTCAAGGGCGTCGAAGGGGTCATCCACATGGCGTGCATCTCGAACGATCCGAGCTTCGAGCTCGATGAGAACCTGAGCCGCACGATCAATTTCGACTGTTTTGAGCCGCTTGTGGTCGCCTCGAAGATGGCCGGGGTGAGGCGGTTCATCTATGTCTCCAGCAGCTCGGTCTACGGGGTCAGCGACGCCCCGGAAGTCACGGAGGACCATCCCCTCGTGCCGCTGACGCTCTACAATAAGTACAAGGGGCTGTGCGAGCCGCTGCTGTTCAAGCACCAGTCGCCGGACTTTGTGTGCGTGGTCCTGCGGCCCGCGACGGTCTGCGGCTACTCGCCCAGGATGCGCTTTGACCTGACGATCAACATCCTGACTAACCACGCGGTCAACAGGCGGCTCATCACCGTGTTCGGCGGCGCCCAGAAGCGGCCGAACATCCATGTGGAGGACGTGACCGAACTCTACGTCAAGATGCTCTCGTTCCCTGACAAGCTGGTCGCCGGGGAGACGTTTAATGTCGGATACGAGAACTTCACTGTGGCGCAGCTGGCCGAGTTCGTGAAGACCGTGGTCGAGCAGGAATTCCCCGAGAAGGCGCCGATCCAGATCACCACGACGCCGTCGAACGACAACAGGTCCTACCACGTCTCTTCGCGCAAGATCTACGAGAAGCTCGGCTGGAAGCCCAAGCGCTCGATCGAGGACGCCGTCCGGGGCCTCTGCCAGGCCTTCAAGGACGGCAAGTTCAAGGACTCGATGTCCGACGAGAGCTTCGTCAACGTTAAGGTCATCAAGAAGCTTGGCCTGAAATGAGCTCGGCAAAGCCGCTCGCCGTCGTGACCGGGGGCGCCGGATTCATCGGCAGCCACATGGTCGACCTCCTCCTTGGGGAGGGCTTCCGCGTGCATGTCGTGGACAACCTCGTCGGAGGGCGCCTCCAGAACCTCGAGCACCACAGGGGCAGCGCCGACCTTCGGGTCGACACCCGCGACATCCGCGAGGTGAAGCCCGGGGATTCCGTATTCAGCGGGGCGCGCTACGTGGTCCACTTTGCGGGCATTGGCGACATCGTCCCGTCGATCGACCGGCCGGTCGACTACATGTCGGCGAACGTGCTCGGCACCGTCTGCGCGCTCGAGGCCGCGCGCGCGGCGAAAGCCGCCAAATTCGTGTATGCGGCCTCGTCGTCCTGCTACGGGCTGGCGCAGGAGCTCCCGACGACCGAGAACGCCCCGATAAGCTGCGAGTATCCCTACGCGCTCAGCAAGTACCAGGGCGAGCAGGCCGTCCTGCACTGGGGACGCGTGTACCGCCTTCCGGTGAATTCGATCAGGATCTTCAACGCCTACGGGACCCGCTCGAAGACGTCGGGCGCCTACGGCGCCGTCTTCGGCGTCTTCCTGGCCCAGAAGCTCAAGGGAAAACCGCTGACGGTCGTTGGCGACGGGACACAGCGCCGCGACTTCCTCTACGTGACCGACGTGGCGCGGGCGTTCTACCTGGCGGCCACCTCACCCGTCAGCGGGGAGATCTTCAACCTGGGGGCGGGAAAGCCACAGACCGTGAACAGGCTCGTCGAACTGCTCGGCGGCGAGCGCATCGGCCTGCCCAAGAGGCCGGGCGAGCCGGAATGCACCTGGGCGGACATTTCCAAGATCCAGCGCGTGCTCGGCTGGACGCAGAAGGTCCCCTTCGAGGAGGGAGTCGCCCGGATGCTGGCCGTCATCAACTACTGGCGGGAGGCGCCGGTCTGGGACGCCGCTTCAATCGACAAGGCGACAAAGAACTGGTTTAGCTTCCTGGAAGGAAGGGCCTCACCATGATCGGACTGACGGATGCGGAGATGGTCACGTACAAGCGCAAGATCAAGACGCGCGAGGAGTTGCGCGACATCATTGGTCCGCGCCCCAGGAAGAAGAAGGTCATTATGTGCCACGGCACGTTCGACCTCGTCCACCCGGGCCACATCCGCCACCTGATCTACGCCAAGGGCAAGGCCGACATCTTGGTCACGAGCCTGACGACCGACCAGCACATCGCAAAGGCCAACTTCCGGCCGTTTGTGCCCGAGGCCCTGCGCGCCATGAACCTCGCGGCCCTGGAGATCGTGGACTATGTCCTCATCGACCAGAACCCCACCCCGATCGAGAACATCGGCTTCCTCCAGCCCGACTTCTTCGCAAAGGGCTACGAGTACCACAAGGAGGGCGTCCATCCGAAGACCCGCGAGGAGATCGCGGCCCTCGAGGCCTACGGCGGCGAGGTGATCTTCACGCCGGGCGACATCGTCTACTCCTCGTCGCGCATCATCGAAAGCGAGCCACCCAACCTGGCGACCGACAAGCTCAACGCGCTCATGGAGGCGGAGGCGCTGACATTCGACGGGCTGCGCGAGACCCTGCTGAAGTTCAAGGGGGTCAAGGTCCACGTCGTCGGCGACACGATCGTCGACTCGTACACCTACTGCTCGCTGATCGGCGGAAACACGAAGACGCCGACAATGAGCCTCAAGTACGAGCGCCAGGTCGACTTCGTCGGCGGCGCGGGCGTTGTCGCGAAGCACCTGAAGATGGCGGGCGCCGAGGTCAGGTTCACGACGGTGCTGGGGGACGACGCGCTCAAGGACTACGTCCTAAAAGATCTGCGGGACTACGGAGTCGAGTGCGACGCGATCATCGACCCGACCCGCCCCACCACGCAGAAGAACGTGTTTACCGCCGGCGGATACCGCATGCTAAAGGTCGACAAGCTCGACAACAGGCCGGTGTCAGACAGGACGCTCGGCCTGTTCACCAAGTCCATTTCCGAGACGCCCGCGGAGGTCGTGGTTTTCAGCGACTTTCGCCACGGTATCTTCAACGCCCGCACGATCCCGGTTCTGGCGGCTGCGATTCCGAAGGGCCGGCTCCGTGTGGCCGACAGCCAGGTGGCCAGCCGCTGGGGCAACATCCTTGAATTCCAGGGGTTCGACCTCATCACGCCCAACGAACGGGAGGCCCGGTTTTCCATGGGCGACCAGGACTCGACAGTCCGGCCGCTCGCCCTCGAGCTCTACCGGCGGGCCAACTGCAAGTACCTCATCCTCAAGATGGGAGAGCGGGGAATCATCACCTACCGCGCGCCGGATCCCAATGTCCGCTCCTTCCTGACGGTGGACAGCCTCACCGAGAATGTCGTGGACGCCGTCGGCGCGGGCGACGCCCTCCTCGCCTACGCCTCCCTGTCGCTGGCGAGGGGCGGATCCCCGGTCATCGCGTCGATCCTGGGTTCCGTCGCGGCGGCAATCGCCTGCGAGCGCGACGGCAATGAGCCGATCTCCCCGGAGGAGGTCCTGAAGAAGCTGGCCAAGGTCCAGAAGCAGACACACTACGAATGAAATGAGAGTCATCGTCGTCGGCTTGGGCGTCCAGGGCAGGAAGCGGCTTGCCATCGCCGGAAGCGACGCCGTCGCCACCGTGGACCCGGTGGCAACGGGCGCCAGGTATCGCGGGATAGAGGACGTGCCGCTGGCCGACTATGATGCGGCTCTGGTCTGCACCCCCGACGGCGTGAAGCTGCCCCTTCTCACGTACCTGCTCGGGCACGGGAAGCATGTGCTGGTCGAGAAGCCCCTGATCGCCGAGTCGGACGGCGAGCTCGCCAGGCTGAGGAACCTTGCGGTCAAGAAGCGCGCCGCCTGCTACACGGCCTACAACCACCGCTTCGAGCCGCACATCGTGCGCCTGAAGCGGACGCTCGATTCGGGCGCCCTTGGGAAGATCTACCTCGCGAAGTTCTTCTACGGAAACGGTACCGCCCGCGACGTGCGAGATTCCGCCTGGCGGGACCAGGGATTGGGCGTCTTCCCGGACCTGGGGTCCCATCTCCTCGACTGGACGCTCTTCCTCTTCGGAGCCCCCACGGCAAAGGCCGAGGTGTGGCGGGACGACCGCTTCGAGAACAAGGCAAGCGACCATTTTCATTTCGGATTCCGCGGCAGCTCCCCCGAGCTCGACTTCGAAATGTCGCTCCTATCGTGGCGGAACACGTTTCGCTGCGATGTGTTCGCCGAGCGCGGCTCGGCCCACATCGACTGCCTTTGCAAGTGGGGACCGAGCACCTTCACCCTCAGGCAGCGGGTACTTCCGAGCGGGCGCCCGGAGGAGGAGTCGGAGACCATCAAGTGCCCCGATCCCACCTGGAGGCTCGAATACGAGCATTTCCTCGGGCTCTGCGCCAATCCGGCCACGAACATCGACAACGACATCTGGATCAACGGCATATTCAACGACGTCCGCCGGAAGCTGGGCGACGGGCGGAAACCCTAGGCAACCCGCCTCCCCATGCTCACCCACCTGCTGTCGCCTACCGAGAAGCCCAGGCGCGCCATCGTGCTCGGCGCCGCCGGGTTTGTAGGGGCTGCGAGCCTGCGCCGCCTGGCTGCGAGCGGCATCGGGACGCTCGGCCTGGGGCACGGGGACATGGATCTCCTTGGTCCGGGGGCGGCCGCGCGCCTGCGCGACCTGCTCGCCCCGGGGGACACCCTTGTCTTCATCTCCGCACAAGCGCCGTGCAGGAACGCCGCGATGCTTGTCGAGAATGTCCGCATGGCGGAGGCGGTGTGCGGCGCGATCAGGAGTGCGGACCTGGCGCATCTGATCTATGTCAGCTCCGACGCGGTGTACAGGGACTCGCCCATTCCCCTGAATGAAGAGTCGTGCGCGGAGCCGGGCTCGCCCCACGGCGCGATGCACCTGGCCCGCGAGGTCCTGCTGCGGTCGGAGTTCCCCGGCCCCATCGGCATCCTGAGGCCGACCCTCATCTACGGCGCCGCAGATCCCCACAACGGTTACGGGCCGAACCGGTTTCGCCGCTTGGCGGGCGCGGGGAAAGCAATCGTCCTCTTCGGGGACGGGGAGGAAAGGCGCGACCATGTCTTTATCGAGGATGTCGCGGAGCTGCTCACCCGGATGGTCGCCAGGCGGAGCTCCGGGATCCTCAACGCGGTGTCCGGAGACGTTGCCTCGTTTCGCGAGCTGGCGGAATACACGGCCGGCCAGTTCTCCCCGAGTCCCGCCGTGACGGGCTCGCCCCGCACCGGGGCAATGCCCCACAATGGCTACCGCCCGTTTGACGCGGCCCAGATCAAGCGGGCGTTTCCGGACTTCGGGATCACGCCCTGGCGGGAAGGGATCGCCGCGACCTGCAGGGCGCAAAAGAAGGAGCCGGCCCGCCTATGATCGGATTCATCGGACTCTCGCACCTGGGGCTCAACTACAGCCTTGCGACGGCGGCCAAGGGCATGGACGTCCTCTGCTACGATCCCGACGCTTCGCTGGTGGAGCGCCTTCAGGAAGGCGTCATCCCGATCGAGGAGCCGGGATTCCAGGAGCTGTTTGGAAAGAGCCGGGCGCGGATCACCTTCTCGAGCGAGGCCGCGGACCTCGCCAAATGCGGGCTCGTCTTCTATGCGCTAGACGTCCGCACGAACGAGGCCAACGAGAGCGATCTGGGCCCCCTGACGGGCCTCATCGAGAAGACGTCGCAGGCGCTTTCCAAGGATGCCGTTGCGGTCGTCATGAGCCAGGTGAGGCCGGGCTACATGCGTTCCCTCGTCGGCCGCACCGGGTTCGGGCCGGAGCGCTGGTTCTACCAGGTTGAGACGCTGATCTTCGGCGCGGCCGTAAAGCGTGCGATGGAGCCGGAGCGGTTCATTGTCGGGGCCGCGGAGCCGGCCGCAGCCCTTCCCCGGGAATTGAGCGCGTGGCAGTCCGCGTTT
>Ga0265318_10000957_pt1 | contig 18526 bp, 14 predicted proteins | sample 4821metaG_FD_192431 | JGI IMG/M metagenome (GOLD analysis project Ga0265318, IMG submission 192431) | Rhizosphere microbial communities from Carex aquatilis grown in University of Washington, Seatle, WA, United States - 4-8-21 metaG | ecosystem: Host-associated > Plants > Roots > Rhizosphere >... | reverse complement strand
ACCCCTTGCTCCAGATAATGGCGTAACAACACTCTCGTCTCCCTGGTGTACATGGCGACTCCGCTTCCGCGCTTCGTCGCCCAGATACAACAGCGGCTCACGCCGCCGTCAACGAGTGTGCAATCTTGGTCCGCCAGATCTGTGCAATTTACGTCCGCCGCCTACACCCAGGACTGCTCGGCCGCGGGCAGAGTCATTTTTGGTCTGGTGGCAGCTTGGGCCGCATCAAAAGCGCAGCAAGATTAGATGCGCAAAGTGCAGCCATCACAACAGCGGGGATAATCATGCCAAAGTGGGCATGACGAGGAAGTTCGAGTGGCCCGTCGCCGTCACGCCAGCTGGCAGCCACAAAAAAAGCGACGGCAAGGAAGCCAAACAAGAAGGTGCGACGCCATAGGCGATGCGTGTAATAGGGCTCGACGTAGCGGCTGCCGCGCCAGCCAGGTGCACGGAACATCTCCATAAGAGCGGCAGGTGGTTCTTTACCCTGATCGGTAAAGGTTTTAATCATGTCCAGTATGCGTTTACTCTCCTGATGACGCACTGCAATGCGGGCGAAGACGGCGACCATCCAGACGACGGGAAAGATAAGCCACCAGAAGTGGGTAAGGACTCCATATAGATCACCGTGTTCCATGGCTGCTCCGTATCTTGTGTACGACTACTATTGGCCGCCGTAGTGGTCTTTGGATGCACCGTGGTGCCCTGGATCAGGCTCCAGCATGGCCGCCCTGCCCTGCAGATCCAGGCGCGCGGAGGCTCCGTCGGCTCATTCCACGCCGCTTGGCGTGATGGCGCTCAGGTCCAATGCGCCCGTGAACTCAAGATAGGCAAGCACCGGCAACGCGAGTAGTGAAACAAGCGCGGATATCCTGACGAATCGAGCGAGGAGCCTGGATTGGCAATTCCCTGCGCACCGATAGGTGGCGATCGTCACGTAGACAGAGAATGCCAGGCCGAACAGCGTATAGGCATGCATCGCGAAGCGATTATCCGAATCGATGAACAAGCCCACCGCGCCGACCACAATCGATCCCAGGAGGCCATAGCCCCACACCACCTTCGATAAAGATGTTTTGCCCTGTAGCGGCTCGCAAAGGGCGGCTACGGCTCTGGTTTCCAACGCGGTGGGTCTGCGGTTCATATGCATCTGAGAACCTAGTTGGCGGTAGACGATGCGGCAAGCGCCCGCAAGTGACGCAGGCGCTCATCCGTCGACGGGTGACTGGCCAGATATCCTCCGTTCGAGAGCTCGGGGCGCAATTGCGCCAGCCTTGCTAGCGCGTCAGCGAGTAGCGCCGGCGACATTCCATTGTGCAGCAGGAGCAAGGCCGCATAGTCGTCAGCTTGCCGTTCAAATTCTTGTGAATACCGCGATTGCAGGACCGCGGCCGGCGCCGCAGCGAGCAGGGGGCTGATATCACCCACATAGAAAGTCAGAAATGCTCCTACCGCAGAACCCTGCAGCAGCATCTGCAAGCCGTGACGTCCGTGGGCGTGACCAAGCTCATGCGCGAGTACCGCCAGAATCTGCCGATCATCGCCGATCGCATCAATCAGCCCGTCAAGAACGATGATCGTTCCGTCGGGCAAAGTGAAGGCGTTGGCTCCCAGTTGCGGAGAACGCCGAAACAGCAACTCCGACGCAGGAGTGCCGCCATCTGGCATGCGCAATGCACGGAATGCGCTACCGATGGCCTGGCGACGTGCCTCGGGGATCTGACTCGGCATCAGAACGCTCCCCTCCAGCGCTTTGAGCGCCTGCGCCGACAACGCGGTTCCAATGGCCGGCGAGAGATGTCGCGCGCCCTTTGCGGCCGCCCACGGCAGCCCCCATTGATAGGCGACTATGACCATCGACACACACAGCACGCACGCCCCGAAGACCAGCGGACCGTGGCGCTGCATGCGATCCACCCATCCGTCGCGATGAGTCGTAGACGCCAACAGGGTATTGAGCGCCGGCAGATCGCTCACTTCGCAGAACGCGCCGTCTGTCAGTCGAATGCGGCGCGGAGCACGGCCAAGCTGCTCATCCACCTTGACCTCTGAGAATGGCGCACGAAGATCGATGTCCTCGCCGGTGACGATCAGATCGCCGCCGACCACGGACAGCGTTACAGCGTGTATGCGAGTGGAACGTCCATCGCTGTATTTCGCATTGACCATTGCCGGCGCGTGCCAGGCCTACAGGGAGATGTCGAAGTCAAAGGCCGTTGCTGCCTCTTCGCCGACGGCACCGATGCTCTCGGGCTCCGCCGATACGAATTCCTGCAGATCGCTGGCCGGCAACAATTGTATGGCGTTCAGCTGAATCCTCGCCATGCGCACCGTGGCCCACGGCGTGTACAGTCCGAGTGTGAGCACGACCAGCACAAAGTTGCTCATGCCGATTCCAACAAGCGCGATTGGAGAAATATTGCATTGGATACGATGCTCGCCGAGGCGCGTATTGTTCCAGATCAGGTTGGTGATCAGCGCATGAAAAACGGGACCGATGATGATCGCCGTCAGAATTAGCGCTCCGTACAGGATAATGATGGCTCTTAAGACTGCACGCGGATCCGGGTGGCCGCCATGCCGCTGCATTTGCGTAAGGGCGGCCAGTCCGCTGCCGAGACCGGATCCGATGATCACCACGGCAAAAACCACGATGGCTGCCAGCAGCAGCAGGTAAATCCCATAGAACTCCGTCGCGCCGGCATGAAAGGAAAATCGCGTGCGTGCAAACCAGCTGTTGTCGTGCTGATATTCCTTCAGTCGCTGATGCATGAAGGGCGCCATCACATAGAGCGTGAGCAGTGTCAGGAATCCATTGAGCAGAAACACGCGGTAGGAGCCGGCGACGCTGCCCCGAAAGTGGAATCGGATGCCGCGCCAGCTAGAATTGTACAGTCGAAATCGAAATGAATTGCGCAGCAGCCACGGCAATGCCAGCGCAATCGCTATAACGACCAGAATGGTAACCCGCGAATGCAGGCCTATTGAGAATCTATAGCCAACCGCCAGGGCGAGCGCGATGAGTCTTCCGGCGAGGATCTTCACCGGGCTGCCGTGAAAATCGAAGCTGGACCCTGCCAGCTCGGTGTGCCGGTAGAAGTATTGCAGTCGGCGCACCTTGGCCCACGCCGAGTAGATGCCTACGGTGACGATCGTCAGGAGCAGGTTCACGATCCAGATGCGGAAATACTCACCGCCCTGGCCGCTAAACCGAATGGGTATGGGCTCTTGAGTCGAAGCGGTCGGCGGCTCGGTCTGGGATACGTTTTCCATTGGTGGATTCCACTCTTATTGTGAATAGTGTGCGCAATCGTCATTGGCCGCGCGCGCACCGCAGTGTGCTCCCCCATGCGCTTTCCCGCTGCCTGACGTAGCAACGATGACGGCTCGATCAGTGTGCGCTTTCCCTGGCGACCAGGTACCTGATCAGGTCGACGAGATCGTCAGTACTACTGAGCGAATCGAGAATGACCCGATACTTCCCGTTCACGACGATGCACGGCGTACTTGGCACCTGCATGGCCGCCACCTGCGCATCCGCCGCCCGAACCTTCGCATCGACCGCAAAAGAACTGGCCGCCGCAAGAAACGCGTCGGGTTTCACCCCCGTCATGCGTTCATAGCACCTCGCGGCATCCTGGATCGTGGGCAGCGGATATCGCAGGCGGTGCGTCACGGGATCGCTGACCGCAAGCTCCCCGGTCTTCCAGACCGCGTCGTACATACCCTGATGGGTGCGATCCGCGATTCCGAGGGACTGGGCGGCGAAATACGCACGCTGCAGCATCGGCCAATCCTCGCTCGGATTGAACGAGGCGGGCAGAAACACCAACTGTGCATTCGGCGGCAGGCTGGACTTGATCTTGTCGATGATCGGCTGGAAGCCATTGCAGGCCGGGCAGCCCATGGAAAGCGCCAACGCCACGACCCCGAGAAATACGGCAATGCAGCGTTTCATATTGTTCTCCAATGCCCATTTGCGTGAATAATCGTAACGCATTCGCTATCGACGTTGGACTATTAGGCAGATGGGCTCCGAGCATTCTCCCCCGTGCGGACCCGACGCAGGCGGGTGAATTCAAGGCAATCGCGCGTCACCCGGTCGACGTGACAGACGCCGCAGCTCCCAACGGGTTGCCGGCCTGTTCGATCCGCGATGCAATCGTCTCCTGGACGAAGTGCGCCGTGGACTTCAGCTCCTCAGGCTTCTGCTCCACCTGGTAGATCATGAACTTCTCCACTGCCAGGCTGTAGGAGGCCAGATCGGAATAGTGGGTATACGCCGCGAGCAATTGGGATTCCGACACCGCATCGAGCAGCCGATCCAGCAATCGGTGCCACGCCACCGTGGACCAGACCGGCGGTGGATGCGACGCAAGCCATTCCCGTCCGCTCTGATTGGCCACGCTGAACACCGGATTGTCCGTGCTGGTCTCCCGGCGATACTCCGCCAGCGTCTTCAGGTTGTGGGCGATCTCCGCTTGCACCAGCCGCCGTGCGGTTTGCGCGCGAAGGGTTCGCTCGGATGCATCACGGCGCCGTTGATCGGCGGTGGTCAGCCAATACACCAAAAGGGAGGCCGCGGCGGCAATCCCGGCGCCGATGAGGGCACCGATGAATCCCACGACCGCATCGGCCGTCGGTCCATGTTCCGACCCGTGTGCGGCCTCCCCAGCGGCGTGCGCCGACGGGTCGAGCAGCATGAACGCCGCGGCCACAAGGAGCAGCACTCGCCCAGACGGGTATCGTGACGGCAGGGCAAGTTGATTCATCGCGGTGGCGTCATTTCTTGTTGGCGGTGAACGAATTCCACATCGACGGAATCGCCGACGCGGATGAGCCCGCTGGTCAGGATCCTCGCCCGAAACCCGCCCTTGTGGACGAAGAACTCGAGCGTCTCGCGGTAGGTTCTCCTCGCGAACAGGCTGCACGGCTCGCAAAGTTCCAGCCCCTCGAGTTCGACCTCGCCGACTACGAACCGCCGCCCGCACAATGCGTTCAGGTCGACGCCGACGGTGACCAGATTGCGTCGCGGCTGATCAGCGGTCAAGGGCAGTCCGGAGGCGGTGTCAAATGCCTCGATCTGCTCACGCTCGATCAGGGTGAGTTGATAGTCCGGAGATTTTCGATTCTTGGCGATGCTGTAGCGATCGCCATCCAGTCCACAGTCCGCTAAGGCGCGGACCGAGCTGAGGGACCGCATCGGGGCACCGCGCTGCGGCGCAATGAATATGTGGCTCACCGATGGCATCATGGGTCGCAGCGCCGGAGGACTGTCCCGTCGACTTGGCGCCTATCATCGGCCGTAGCCACTCCATCTGTCACCTCACGTCCATCGAGTTGACCGCCGCGCCTTAGTGCCCGCAGGCCGGTCGAGTATTCCGACCTGTAGAGAAGGCGGGAAATCTGCTGACGGGTGTGTCCCCTGTTCGGGAAGGCCTCGAGGTCAAAGCTCGACCGACGCCGGCCAGAGCACTACCCTGGATTGCTCGCCCACCGGCAGTCGCCACGCCCGGCTGGAGCGCTTGTCGGGAACCCGGTAGCGCGGTTCCTTCGGCGCTCCCGACGCCTCACTTTGCCGGGAGCTGCGGTGCGATTTGCCGTCAAGGGTGTTGGGGCGTCTTAGGTTGGGCGCCGAGCTCGGCCGCGGCGGTAGACGCCGCGGAGGCCTGCTGGCTATCCACGGAGACGTGCGCGGGCACGCTGCCGACCTGGAAGGCGACGCGTCTATTCTGGGCCCGTCCTTCCGCGCTGTCGTTGCTGAACGCAGGCTGGGATTTGCCGTAGCCTCGCGCCACAAGCCGGGACTCCTGGACTCCGTGCCCGACGAGGAAGGCCTTCACGGCATCGGCGCGCCGTTGCGAGAGTTTCAGGTTGTACGCCTCGGTTCCGATCGAATCCGTATGCCCCTGAATCTCCACCGTCAGCTCCGGCTGCGCGGCCAGCGCTCCAGCCACTTCGCCGAGCGTCTGCTGCGCTGGGATCGTCAGTTGCTCCGAGTTGAACTCGAAGTCAATCCCGCGAACGACCACCAGCTGCTCGATGATGTGGCAGTCGGCATCGACCTGGAAGCCGGCGGGCGCATGACAGGGAGGAGGCAACGCTGCGACTTCCGGCGGTGGCGGCGGAGGTGGTGCGGGAGGCGGCGGCGCGGGTGGCGCAGGGGCGGCCTCTGCGACCGGCGCGGGCTCCGCCGCGCTTGCGGTGCCGAAGGTGTATCGCGCTCCGATCAGCAGCGACTGGGCGCCGTAGCGCGCATCGGTGCGGCCGCCGGCCCCGTCGTCAAACTGGCCATGGGCCGTCGCGAGGTCGCGATAGTCGATCGACATCGTCCATTGAGGGCTCAGCACGAAGCCAATGCCTGCACCTACCTGGTATCCGAGTTCAGCGGCGTAGAAACTCCGGGTACCGATTCCGCTCGGAGTCGCCCCATGGTTGTCGTACCGCACCGTGCCGGCTCCGACTCCGAGGTATGGCTGCACGATACTCAGTATGCCGGTTGGTGCCTTCAGGTCGTACCAGATGTTCGCGTAGAGACTGTCGGTCAGCTGATCGCCAGTACTATTCAAGCCCAGCGTGTCGCGGTGCAGCCTGTTGCTGCGATGATCGAATTCGAGTTCCGGGCGCCAGCCGCCGCTGAACGCATACCCCCCGACCAGTCCGGCCGCCCAGCCCCTGTTGAAATGCAGCGTATCGATCACCTGGCCGTTTGCGGACAGGTTCTTGGAATCCTGCCAGTTCAGTCCTCCCTCGAGCCCTACATAGGGACCATCGCCGGCCGGTGACGGTGCTGGCATGGAGACCAGCATGACCGCCGGCAGCAGCAGAGCGAGTTTGGATCGAGAGAAGTGCAGCATGTCGACAATTCCTTAGGGACGCGCGTCATTGCGTTAGGAGACATGGTGCGCGATTCGCCGGCGCATCACTGTTCGATAGCGAACAACGCCAACGGCATCGCGGAAGGATCGTCCCGGATCAGGTCAACGGTGAAAGTCGCTCGCATCTCTGCGCTGTGCGAACACGATCAACTCCAGGTTCATGACGAAATGCCGGGCGGTATCTTTCGCCGGGGAACTGGTTGAGTGCGCGAGCGCACAGATCGATCGAAGGAGTGGGAGCAGCCTGAATGTGCGCCTTGCTCGCTGCATCGACGCCATTTTGGCTTTCATGGAACTTCCCGTGGCAATGGACAACACTCATGGCAAAGACTTCAGATTCCAGGTCGGTGGCAACCCCGTTCTTGACGGACATCAAGACGTTGCGCGAACGCGCCCGAAAGAACATTGGCGACGGTGGCGTGACGCATGCCTACCAGGGCGATCCGCAGCAGACCATCGACATCCTACAGACCGTGCTGGCCACCGAGATCGTCTGTGTATTGCGCTACACCATGCACGCCGTCGCGGCCACGGGCATCTCCAGTGAGGGCGTCAAGGAAGAATTTGCGGAACATGCGAAGGACGAGGCCGAGCACGCCCGGGCGGTGGCGGAACGCATCAATCAACTGGGCGGCAGGCCGGATCTCGATCCGAAGGGCCTGGAATCCCGTTCGGCTTCCCAGTATGGACATGCCGACTCGCTGATAGAGATGATCAAGGAGAACCTGATCGCGGAGCGCATAGCCGTGGATCACTATCGCGAGCTCATCCGGTACTTTGGTGATCGCGATTCCGGAACTCGCAGATTGCTGGAATCGATCCTGGTCAAGGAGGAGGAACACGCCAACGACATGCATGACCTCCTCGTTGCGCATGAGGGTCGACCAATGCTCAAGCGCTGAGGACGCCGCGAACCGATTCACGCACGTGGCGAACCTGTTCGCTACCGCACAGTTCGTGCATCACTGCGTCTATACCCCGGATCACAGCCCCGGACTGGAACTCATCGCGCAATTGTCGTCGTGGAAGCCGCCGGGGCTGATCGCTCAACTCTCCGGATATACGGCACCTGCCAGCATCTCGCGGCTGTCGCGCCGGAAGTCCCCCGGCGCCATTTCTGCTCTGTCTGGATGGAAATCCCCTGGTGCCATCTCTGAGTTGTCGAGGACACACTAGACCGCGCCCCTCCGAGGGATCGGCGCCATGGGTCTGACTCTAAAGCGTGACCTGCGCACCGGAGCGGCCGTATGGAGCAGCTATCGCGTGCCCTCGGTGAAAGGCCACCGCCTGACACGCTCGACTCGCGCGGACATCGTGATCGTCGGGGCGGGTATCACTGGAGCCATGGTGGCACAGCGGTTGGTCGCGGCGGGCATGCGACCGCTGATCATCGATCGCCGTCGCGCCGCGCTGCTGGGGTCGACCGCGGCGAGCACCGCGCTCCTGCAGTTCGAGCTCGACACGCCCCTGAGCGAACTCAGCTCCGTCCTCGGCCGGAGGCGGGCAGAACGGGTCTGGCTCGCCTCCCGGGAGGCCGTCAATGATTTGAGAACACGGAGCACCCGGATGGGTCTCCAGTGTCAATTCGAGTCCTTGCCGTCGCTGTACCTGGCTGGCGACCGGCTCGACCCGAAGGGATTGCGGCGGGAGGCCCGTGCCCGGCAGCGCATAGGACTACCCTCCGAATACCTGGACCGCCGATCGCTGCGCCGTCATTTCACGATTCACCGAGCCGCCGCGTTGTTGAGTCATGGCAATGCTCAGGCCAATCCCGTTCAACTCGCCGCGGGGTACCTGCGTGCGGCGATCCGGGGTGGTGCCCGAATGCACGGTCCTCACGAGGTCGTCGGTCTGCACAGCGGACGATACGAGGTCACTCTCTCGACTGCAGATGGACTGGAGCTGCGTGCGAGGCGGGTGGTGTTGTGCACCGGTTACGAGGTGGCCAAGATCGTGTCCGCGCCGGGTGACTCGGTCCACTCGACCTGGGTATTAGCCACGCGCCCGCAGTCCCGGCGTGTTTGGCCCCAGCGGGCGCTGATCTGGGAAGCCGCGGAGCCCTATCTCTACCTGCGAACTACCGCGGATGGTCGGGTGATTTGCGGCGGTGAAGACGCCCCGTTCTCGAGCCCGCTCCGGCGCGACGAGCTGACGCCGCGCAAGATCCAGCGCCTCTCGAGCAAGCTGGGACTGCTGTTTCCACACCTGGATGCACGTCCCGAATTCTCATGGGCCGGGAGTTTCGGCTCGAGCACGACCGGCCTTCCGACGATTGGTGCAGTTCCAGGCTACCCGAAGTGCTACGCCGCGATGGGATTCGGCGGCAATGGCATCACCTTTTCGATGCTGGCAGCACGGCTGCTCGTCGGCGCGATCATGGGGAGGACGCACCCGGACGCGCCGCTGTTCGCCTTTCGCTAGCGGTGCTGCGCGCTAGCGGTGCTGCGCGCGATTCGCGGCAATCAGACCAGCACGCGCTCGATCCCTCCGGCATTCGCACGCCCGACGTACTCCGCCATCCAGTTGCCACCGAGCACGTGCCGCGCGATCTCGACCACGATGTAGTCGGCGTCGACCTCAGCGTCATCGTTGTAGCGTTTCAGTCCCTGCAGGCAGGACGGACAGGAGGTCAGCACCTTGATCGGGGCTGCCGCGCCCGGACCCGCTGGGTCAGCCCGCAGCTTCGCTGCCCCGGCCCGGATCTCCTCTTCCTTGCGGAAGCGCACCTGGGTCGCGATGTCGGGGCGAGTGATCGCGAAGGTTCCGGCTTCGCCGCAGCAGCGGTCGTTCTTCTCGATGCGGCCGTTCTGCGTCTCGTTCATCAGCGCGTTGACTACTTTGAGCGGCTCATAGGTCTTCATCGGCGAATGGCACGGGTCGTGGTACATGTAGCGCGTGCCGGTCACGCCTTCGAGCCGTACGTTCTTCTCCATCAGGAATTCGTGGATGTCGATGATGCGGCACCCAGGGAAGATGTCCTCGAACTTGTAGCCCTGCAGCTGGTCGTAGCAGGTGCCGCAGCTGACCACCACGGTGCGGATATCCAGGTAGTTCAACGTATTGGCCACGCGATGGAACAGCACGCGATTGTCGGTGATGATCTTCTCGGCTTTGTCGAACTGACCGGCACCGCGCTGCGGATAGCCGCAGCACAGGTATCCGGGCGGCAGCACCGTCTGCACGCCGACGTGCCACAGCATCGCCTGGGTCGCGAGACCGACCTGCGAGAACAGGCGCTCGGAGCCGCAGCCCGGAAAGTAGAACACCGCCTCGGTATCGCTGCTGGTGGCCTGCGGATCGCGGATGATCGGTACGTAGTCGGCGTTCTCGATGTCGAGCAGCGCCCGGGCGGTCTTCTTCGGCAGGCCTCCCGGCATCTTCTTGTTCAGGAAATGGATCACCTGCTCGCGCACCGGCGCCTTGCCAGTAGTCGCCGGTGGATGGCGGGTCTGCGCGCGCGCGAATCCGGCGACCAGCCGGCTCGCGCTGCGCTGCAGCCGGAAGCCCCAGTCCATCATCAGCTTGCGCCCCAGCCGGATGGTCTCCGGGTTGGTCGCGTTGAGGAACCACATCGAGGCTGCGGTACCCGGGTTGAAGCGCTTCTTGCCCATGCGGCGCAGCAGGTCGCGCATCGCCATCGATACGTCACCGAAGTCGATGTCCACCGGACAGGGCGCTTCGCACTTGTGGCATACCGTGCAGTGATCGCCGACGTCGGAAAACTCGTCCCAGTGCCGGATGCTGACGCCGCGTCGGGTCTGCTCCTCATACAGGAACGCCTCGATCAGCAGCGAGGTGGCCAGGATCTTGTTGCGCGGACTGTAGAGCAGGTTCGCGCGCGGCACGTGTGTCGCACACACCGGCTTGCACTTGCCGCAGCGCAGGCAGTCCTTGATCGCCCCGGAGATCGAGCTGATGTCGGACTGCTGCATGATCAGCGATTCGTGCCCGAGCAGGTTGAAGCTCGGCGTGTAGGCATTGCGCAGGTCACCGCCGGGCATCAGCTTGCCCTGGTTGAACCGGCCCTGCGGATCGATGCGGGTCTTGTAGGCCTGGAAATCGCGCGTCTCGTCCGGCGAGAGGTATTCCAGCTTCGTGATGCCGATGCCGTGCTCGCCCGAGATCACGCCGTCGAGCGAACGCGCAAGAGCCATGATGCGCGCCACCGCGGCACTCGCCGCCTGCAGCATCCCGTAGTCGTCCGAATTGACCGGGATGTTGGTGTGCACGTTGCCGTCTCCGGCGTGCATGTGCAGCGCGACGAACACGCGGCTGCGCAGCACGCGACGGTGCGCATCGTCGCAGGCGCCGAGGATCGGCGCGAACATGCGCCCATTGAACACCTGCTCCAGCGCCGCCCGCACCTCCCGCTTCCACGACACGCGGATGGTGCGGTCCTGCAATACGTCCAGCAGCCGCAGCGCAGGGTCGCGCATGGCGCGTGCGCGCAGCTCCGGCACGAGCTCCTCGAGCCCGAGCCGGCCGAGCTCTGTGAGCATGCCTGCCAGGCCGGAGTCGAGCTTTGAGCCCAGCGTCTGCCAGCGCTCACGCACCTGGCCGAGCAGCTGCTGTGCCTGACTCAGGCGTTCGCCTAAGGATTCGGCGACGGTCGGTCCGCCCGGTTCGCCGTCTTCGGCGCGTGCGAGCGGCGGCGGCGCGGCGAACACACGCGCGAGCTCATCGATCAATGCGATCTTGTTCGCGATCGAGAATTCGATATTGATGCGCTCGATGGCATCGGTGTACTCGCCCATGCGTTCGAGCGGGATCACGACGTCTTCGTTGATCTTGAACGCGTTGGTGTGCCGGGCGATCGCCGCGGTGCGCGCGCGATCCAGCCAGAATTTCCGGCGCGCCTCGGCGCTCACCGCGACGAAGCCTTCGCCACTGCGTGCGTTGGCGATACGCACGACCTCGGAGGCGGCGCTGGCCACCGCCTCGGCTTCGTCGCCGACGATATCCCCGAACAGGGCCATCTTCGGCAGCACGCCGCGTTTGGACTTGGTGGTGTAGCCGACCGCCCTCAGGTAGCGCTCGTCCATGTGCTCGAGCCCCGCGAGCTGCACTCCGGCGTCCGCGCGGCCCTCGAGGAAGCGCTTGATCTCGACGATCGCCGGAATCGCATCGCGCGCCTGGCCGAAGAATTCGAGGCATACCGTGCGCGTGTGGGCCGGCATCCGGTGCAGTACCCAGCGCGCCGAGGTGATCAGGCCGTCGCATCCCTCTTTCTGGACGCCCGGCAGTCCGCCGAGGAATTTGTCGGTCACGTCCTTGCCGAGCCCGATGCGGCGGAAGCTGCTGCCGGGGATCGTCAGATGCTCCGTGCGCAGCACCCGCGCTCGTTCGGGCGGCGCGCCGCCGTCCTTCCAGTTCAGCTCGAACTGCACCGTCTCGACATCGTGGATCTTGCCGCGGTTGTGCGCGAGGCGCGTGACCTCGAGCCAGTTGCCTTCGCAGTCGACCATGCGCCACCAGGCAAGATTGTCGACCGCCGTGCCCCACAGCACGGCCTTCTTGCCGCCGGCATTCATCGCGATGTTGCCGCCGATGCAGGAGGCGTCAGCCGAGGTCGGGTCCACGGCGAACACCAGGCCGGCCTTGTCGGCAGCGTTGGCCACGCGCCGCGTCACGACGCCGGCTTCGGAGAAGATCGTCGGCACCGGAGTGTCGAGTCCGAGCAGTTCCACGGACTCGACCGGACCCAGCGCCTCGAGCTTTTCGGTGTTGATGACGGCCGAGCGCGGCGTCAGCGGAATCGCGCCGCCGGTGTAGCCGGTGCCGCCGCCGCGCGGAATGATCGTGAGCCCCAGTTCAATGCAGGCGCGCACCAGGCCGGGGATTTCGGCCTCGGCATCCGGCATCAGCACGACGAACGGGTATTCGACGCGCCAGTCGGTCGCGTCGGTCACGTGCGAGACACGCGCGTAGGCGTCGAAGCACACGTTGTCGGCGCGGGTATGACGCGCCAGGGCATTGCGCGCGGCGCGCCGCAGACCCGCGCTGGCGGCGAGCTGGGACTCGAACTCCTCGACTGCAGCGCGCGCGGCCGCGAGCAGCTCGCCGACGCGCTCGAAGCGCTCGCCCGTGGATGGCTGGCGACGCCGGTCCACGTCATCGAGCCGGTGATGCAGCGCCGCGACCAGCAGCCGCCGGCGCTTCGGGTCCTCGATCAGGTCATCCTGCAGGTACGGATTGCGCTGCACCACCCAGATGTCGCCGAGCACCTCGTACAGCATGCGTGCCGAGCGGCCCGTGCGCCGCTCGTGCCGCAATTCGTCGAGCAGCGTCCACAGGCGCTCGCCGAGCAGCCGGATCACGATCTCGCGATCCGAGAACGAGGTGTAGTTGTACGGGATCTCGCGCAGCCGTGCCTCGCCGGCGGCGCCGTCGGCGCGCGCTTCGCGGGGGAAGTCGGGTGAGAGCTGGGCGTTCATCCGGGAGCGGGTCACCGGCTGTGGACTAGAGGGGTTCCAAGTCTACCCCAGGCGGATGGCAGCACCGGGGATTCCGTGGCAATCCGGACACGGCTGTTGACAGGAGTTTCCCAATAGTATCGGGCACTAACGGTTAGGGACGACGGTCGCGGGCAGCGCCCTGTCGCCAATGGGCGTCAGTCCCTCAAGGAATGGCGCACACAGTGAGCCGGGTCTCATTAAACTCTGGCGACGATCTGGCATGCTCGCGACGAAAGGGGTCTTCGTTTCCCTGGAGCCTGACCGTGACGCAGACGAACCGCGGCACCGTGCTCGCATGCTGCCTCGCCGGCGCATGGATGGGGCTGTGCCTGCCCGCCACGGTGCTGGCGCACCTGGGCGGCGATGCGGCTTCCGTCCATAACGACCGCGCGGCCCTCAGCGGACAGCTGCGTACGAGCTCGATGCTGCAGTACGACGCCCATGAAATGACCCTGCCCTCGGGCACCGTCGTGCACGAGTATGTCGCGCGCTCCGGCGCGGTGTTCGCCATCAGCTGGCAGGGACCGTCGCCGCCGGATCTCTCGCAGCTGCTCGGGGCCTACTTCCCGCGCTTCACCGACGCCGCCAGCGCGGCCGCGCAGGGACAGCATGGGCTGCGGCGCCAGCTGTCCTCGGTGCAAGCGGACTTCGTGGTGCAGTCGGTCGCGCACCTGCGCACTTTCCGCGGCAAGGCCTATGTGCCCTCGCTGGTCCCGGACGGCGTCGCCGTGGAGCAGTTGCCTTGAGCCTGCGGCGCCTGCGCTGGTGCGCCGTGGGCGTGCTCGTGGCGCTCGCGGCGTGCGGCGGCGGCTCCGACACCACCGGCAGCACCACCGTATCAAACGTCACCAGTGTGTTCGCCGCCGGTGGCCCGAACGTGGTCACGATGACGGTCACCTCCGGCCCCCCCGCTTCGACCCAGAACGTCATCAACATTCCGTATGTGAGCGTGACCGTGTGCAGCAGTTCGACGAGCTGCGCGACGATCGATCACGTGCTGGTCGACACCGGCTCCTCGGGCCTGCGACTGTTGCACTCGGCCTTGCAGGCCAGCGGCATCACGCTCACGCAGCAGACCGATCCCGCCAATCAGCTGGACACGCTGGCAGAGTGCCTGCCGTTCGCCGGCGGCTACTCCTGGGGCGTGACCGCGAGCGCCGACATCCGGATCGGAGGCGAGAGCGCGAGCAACGTGCCGGTGCAGGTGATCGACGACGACGGCAGCTATGCGCCGGCCGTACCGAAGTCCTGCAAGGCCTATGGCGTGAACGAGACCGTCAGCTCACTGGACGCCAACGGCCTGCTCGGCGTGAGCGTGCTCGCGCAGGACTGCGGCATCCATTGCGCCAGTCTGGCGAACAACGGCCGCTATTTCAGCTGCAGCGCCAGTGCGTGCGCGCCCGCGGCGGCGCCGCTGCAGAACCAGGTCGTGAACCCGGCGACGCTGTTCGCGACCGACAACAACGGCGTGATCCTGCAGCTGCCGGCGATCCCGGCGGCAGGGGCCCCGTCTGCCACCGGCTATCTGGTGTTCGGCATCGGCACGCAGAACAACAATGGCCTCGGCACGGCCACCGTGCTCGCGAGCGACAACAACGGCGAGTTCGTGACCAGCTTCAACGGCCAGATGCTCAGCGGCAGCTTCATCGACTCCGGCTCCAACGGCCTGTACTTCACCGACAGTGGCCTGCCGATGTGTCAGGGCAGCGCAACGCAGTTCTACTGCCCCGCCACGACGCAGGACCTCTCCGCGACCAATCAGAGCCAGACCGGCGTGCTGCTGCCGACCAGCTTCTCGGTCGCGAACGTGCAGGCGCTCAGCAAGTCCAACTTCGCGCTCGACGACGTGGCGGGCGGACTCGGCTCGAACGTGAACCTGACCGGCAACTACTTCGATTGGGGCCTGCCCTTCTTCTACGGCCGCACGGTCTATGTCGCGATCGAGGGTATGACGGCGGGCGGCTCGATGGGCCCGTACTACGCCTACTGACGCCGGAACTCCGAATCCGCCCGCCATTCCGGCCACTTAGCTGCTGATACGAGATTCACGCCGACGCGATACAGTGCGGTCGCGTCCTCGGCGGCGCCGCGCAGGTCCCAGTCCGGGTAGACCTGGTCGGCTGGCGAGTGGTAGCGCTCGCTCTCATACCGTTGGTACTGCCGCTCGCCATACCCGGCGGGCTTGCCGCGGACGTCCGTGCCGGCGTCGAAGTACAGCCCCGGGACACCAACGCGTGCGAAGCTGAACTGGTCGGAGCGGAAGTACCGGCCCTGCTCGGGCTTCTGATCAGGCACCACGATGCGCTGCTGCGCCTTGAGCACGTGTGCCAGGTCGTCCTCGAGCGAGTTCTCGCCATACCCGATCACCTGCGCATCGCGCGTGCGACCCCAGGTACCGAGCGCATCGAGGTTGAGGTCCGCTAGCGTCCGATCGAGCGGATACAGCGGATGCGCCGCGTAATATTGCGAGCCGAGCAGCCCCTGCTCCTCGCCGGTCACGGCCATGAACAGGATCGAGCGCGCGGGCCGCGGATGACTCTGGTGGAACAAGCGCGCGATCTCCAGCACGCTCGCGACGCCGGAAGCGTTATCGACCGCGCCATGGAAGATCTGCGTTCCTTGCTTGTCTTCGTGGCGTCCGAAGTGATCCCAGTGGGCCGTGTAGATCAGATACTGCCCTTGCAGCTTCGGGTCGGTACCCGGCAGCAGCGCCACGACGTTGTGCGATTGCACCGGCCGCAGCACGTTGGTGATGCTGACGCTGACGCTGGCATTGAGTGGCACCGGCCGGAACTCGCGGGTACGCGCCCGTGCCTTGAGCGTATCGAAGTCCTGGCCCGCCTGGGCGAACAGCGCCCGGGCCTTCTCGACGGTGATCCATCCCTGCATCGCGACTCGGTCCGCATTGCCGTTCGCATTCGCGAGCGTGAACGCCTCCCCGCTCCAGGAATGCGCGACGACACTCCAGTCGTATGCCGCGGGTTCGGTCTCATGCACGATCAGCACACCATCGGCCCCCAGCTTGGCGCCGATTTCATACTTATAGGTCCAACGCCCGTAGTAGGTCATGGCCTTGCCCTTGAACATCCGCTCGTCGAGCTGGCCGGGGTGCGCCGGATCCTCGACCGGCGGATCGTTGATCAGCATCACGAGCGTCTTGCCGTGGGCGTCGAGCCCCTTGTAGTCGTCCCAGTGGTACTCGGGTGCCTGTACGCCGTAGCCCACGAATACCAGAGGCGAATCGGTGAGCGACACTTTCGGCACGACGCGCGCCGTGGTCGCGACGAAATCCGCCGGCCACTGCATCGGGATCGGGTGCCCGCCCGCCTCCAGGTCCAATACCGGGGTACCCGCGATTCCGACCAGCGGCACTTGCTGCACGTAACTGCCGTCCGGATTGCCCGGAGCGAGGCCAATGCGCTTGAACTGCGCGACCAGGTACGCGACGGTCCTGTCTTCGCCTGCAGTTCCGGGCAGCCGGCCTTCGAATGCATCGGAAGACAGCATCCTGATATGCCCGAGCAGACGCACCGGATCGACGCCGGCGGGCGCAGAAGCAGCTGCGTGAACCTGCGTCGCAGCGGCCAGCCACAGCAGCAGCGGCGCGAGTAAGACGGCGGTAGAGGCGCGAGCGCTCAGGTGTCGCTGGCCTTGACGGAGCGGCGCGCCGGCAGTGCCGTCGTGATGCGAACGACCGGCGCCGGACGCTCTGCGGCGACCGCCAGGTGTCCCAGGAACTGGCGCGTGCAGCGCTCCCAGGTGTGCAGCTGCGCGTGCGCCCGGCACTGCTCCGGATCGAGCTGCAGTGCGCCGCGTATGGCCTGCGACAGGTCCTCGTCGAGCACTCCGGTCACGCCCTGACGCACGACGTCGAGCGGGCCTTGCACCGGATAGGCGGCCACCGGCAGGCCACAGGCCATCGCTTCGAGCATCACGATGCCGAAGGTATCAGTGCGGCTCGGGAACACGAACACGTCGGCCCCGGCCAGCGCGCGCGACAGGCGCTCGCCGAACCGATAGCCCAGGAATACAGCGCTCGGATAGCGCTGGCGCAGGCCTTCAAGCGCCGGCCCGTCGCCGACGATCAGTTTCGTTCCTGGCAGGTCGGCGGCGAGAAATGCTTCCAGGTTCTTCTCCATCGCCACGCGCCCGGCGTACACCATGATCGGACGCGGCCATCGCGCCTCGGCCTCGCTGCGCGCGGCCCGATCCGGCCGGAACAGCGAGGTGTCGACGCCGCGCGACCAGAGCACGAGGTGCCCGAAGCCCCGGGCCTGCAGGTTCGCGCGCACCGTCTCGGTACCGACCAGCGTGCGCACCGCCGGGCCGTGGAAATAACGCAGGTACGCATAGCCGATCGAGGCGGGAATGCCCCAGCGCTGCCTGGCGTAGTCCGGAAACTGGGTGTGATACGAGGTCGTGAACGGGACCGCGCGGCGCGTCGCATAGGATCGCGCTGCCAATCCGAGCGGACCTTCGGTGGCGATATGCAGTGCCTCCGGTGCGAAGCGCTGCAACCGTTCGCGCACCCGGGGGCCGGGTCGCAACGCGAGCCGGATCTCCGGATAGCTCGGACAGGGAATGGACCACATGCCTTCCGCGCTGATCAACTCGACCTCGTGTCCGAGGGCGGTCGCGGATTCCACCGTCTTGCCGAGCGTGGTGACGACACCATTGATCTGGGGGCGCCAGGCATCGGATACGATCGCGATTCTCATGATTGCACCGGTATGAAACCACGCCGTCGCGTAGGATTTATGACATACGGGTCAGCGGCGCGCAATTCTTCACACCAGCGGCACGCCGATGATCAGCGCGTGTCCCCGCCATACCACGAGCCCGTACAGCAGCAGGCCCAGCAGCACGGCCACGAGGTCGTTATACCGGCTGGCGGGCAACCCGGACGTCGGCGGGCTCGCGCGATGGCGCATCGAGATGCGGTCGAGCACGGCCCAGAGCAGGAAGCTGCCGAACAGCAGCACGTGCACCAGCAGGCCGTTGGCGAGCAGGTGCGCGCTCGCCCAGAACTTCACCGCCGCGAGCATGGGATGCCGGGCCCGACGCCGGATCGCTCCCGGAAGATAGGTTGCCAACAGCAGCGGGAATACGGGCAGCATCAGCAGGAACGTGAGGTGCTTCAGCCACGCCGGCGGCACATACAGCACGACGGGGTGCTGTCGCGCCATCCCAAAG
>Ga0265318_10000954_pt1 | contig 18596 bp, 18 predicted proteins | sample 4821metaG_FD_192431 | JGI IMG/M metagenome (GOLD analysis project Ga0265318, IMG submission 192431) | Rhizosphere microbial communities from Carex aquatilis grown in University of Washington, Seatle, WA, United States - 4-8-21 metaG | ecosystem: Host-associated > Plants > Roots > Rhizosphere >... | reverse complement strand
CACGCGCTCGGGCGCCGTTGCGGGCCTCAGGGGGCCCGGGCCGTTCGCGGCGTAGCGCGCCTCTATCCTGTAGTCGCCCAGCCGCACGGCCTGGGGCGGCCCGCCGGCCTCGAGGAGCACGGCGCTCATGGTTCCGTCGCCCTGATGCTCCAAAATGAGCGGCGAGGCCTGGGCGACGATGTCGTAGCCCTGGGCGAAGTCCGGGTCGGCGTCCGCGGACCGGTCGATCCCGAACGGCGAGTACGCGATGGCGTCGAGCTTCCCGAAGGCCCAGATCGCCTGCGCCGCCCCGGACCCGCCGCCGCGCGACTCCGGGATCAGCAGCGGATTGCCGCAGCGGTGGTAACGCTCGCACGTCTCCTGGAATTCCGGGACGTAGATGTCGCCCGCCAGCACGTCGATCGCCGGCGCCCCCGCCTGCCACACGTTCATCACCTGGGGCACCGGGCCGCCGCTCGGGTACGTGCCCGGCCATGCGTGGTCGCGCTGCTGGAGCCATGTGTTCACGAACAGCGGCAGCGGGTACTCGGCCTTGCCGGCCTCGGCCACGCGGTTGACGAAGCGGGCGTAGCGCCACGCCATGAAGATCTCGTCCACGGGCCACCAGAGGTTGCGCCAGGCGGTCTCATGCTCCGCTTCCGTCATGGGCGGGGCGAGCGTGCGCACGGGAATCTCCTTCCCCGCGGGCTTGCCCGGGCCGAAGACCTCGGCCCACGTGCCGGTACTGCGCGCGCCGTTCGCCTCCCAGAGCTCGCGCAGCTCCGGGACGAGCGTGTCCTTGTGCGCCACGAGGTGGCTCATGAGCTCCTCGGGCACGGGGGATGCGAACGCGGCCCTGGCGGCGGCTCCGTAGTCGCGGGAGTCCTCGAGGACGCCCATCTCGTTCTCGACCTGGATCATGAGGACCGTGTGCCGCTTGCCGTCGACCTCGCGCAGGTGCCGCATGAGCGCGCCGAACGCGCGCGCGTCGGCCTCGCAGGTGGCGTCGCCGAACGGGGTGAGCGTGTTCAGGCTCCTCCCCTGCTCGTTCTGGACGAGCGGGAAGCGCGCCTGATCGGTCTTCACCCAGAGGGGCTGGTAGGTGGACTTGCCGTTCTTCCAGCTCCCAAACCAGAGCAGCACGAGCCTCAGGTCACGCGCCCGGGCCTGGTCGATCAGGCCGTCCACCAGCCTGAAATCAAACCGGCCCTCCTGGGGCTCCGTCAGCTCCCAGGTCACCGTGGCGAGCACGGTGTTCAGGCGGTTCTCCTGGAGCCTGGGCCAGACCGGCTTCATGAACTCGAGGCTGGAGGCGCTCGAGTTGCTGAGCTCCGCGCCCCGGATGAGGAAGGGCCTGCCGTCCACGACGAGCTGCGTGGCGCCGCCGTGCTTCTGGAGGTGCGGCACCCCGGGGTCGGCGGCCGCGCCGCGGCAGGGCATGGCGCCGAGCGCGGCAAGGGCGGCGGCCCAGGCAGCGAGCGCGGGCAGTCTCAGTGAGGGGCGTGGTGTTCTCATGGAGGTTGGGGGTATTGGGACCGGGGGGGCTCCCGCACCGCGTCGCAGGGTGGTGCGGCTTTCCGACCGCCACGCTAGTGCGCGGCGGCGGCGGGGAAAACCTAATTCCGCGAGGCGGGCCGGCCTGTCGCCGGCCAGGCTTCGCGCCCGCGGCCCACCCCCCTGCCTCCGGGCTCAGCTCAGGTCCCGGATGGACCCGAACTCGGGGTCGAACAGGCGCCGGTAGGTCCGCACGATCATCCCGTCCGTGAGGCTCGCCAGCCAGTCGCAGATCTGCCTCGCCTTCGCCTTGCGGCCCCTCGCGGCGTCGAGGAGCTTCCCCACGGCCGGCGGCAGGATGCGCACGACCCTCGGGCCACGCTCGACGTAGTTGCGCCAGCACGAGTCCCAGAGGTCGAAGACGACCTTTCGGGCCTTGTGCTCCATCTGCTGGAGCTGCGGGCTCTCAAAGATGATGTCGTTGGCCATCGCCTTGTAGAAGAGGGCCTGGCGCTGCGCCTCGGGGTCGACGACGAGCTCGTAGCGGTACCGGTTCGTCCGGCGCGACATGAAGTTGGCGCGCTCCCGCAGGTGGCAGGCCGTGATGAACGCCCCGATCCGGTCCGAGAAGATCGCCTCGAGGCGGTCCCGCCGGATGGCATCGAGGAGCTCGTCCAGGAGCCGCAGGCCCATTGCGTCGCCGACCTTGCCGTCGGCCCACGCCTCGATCCGGTCAATCGAGAGGAACCCGGCCTTCACGCCGTCCACGATGTCGTTTAGCGAGTACGCCGCGTCGTCGGCCCAGTCCATGATCTGGCACTCGATGCTCTTGAAGCGGTTGAGCCGCTCGCCCGGCGAAAGGCCCGCGGGGGCCTTCGCACCCCCGAAGACAAAACCGATCATGCCCCGCTGCGTGTCGTAGAGGAAGTGGTTCGCCGGGGGCTTCTTGAACTGCCCGTGCAGCGTCTTGTACTTGAGGATCCCGTCCAGGAGCGCGCGCGAGGGCTGCATCCCGCGAACGCCGGAGCGGTCCTGGTACATGGTCTCCGTCAGGATGTGGAGCGTCTGGGCGTTCCCCTCGAACCCCCCCCAGCGCCCCATGAGCTCCTGGAGCGTCCGCTCCCCGGAATGCCCGAACGGGGGGTGGCCCAGGTCGTGCGCGAGGCACACCGCCTCGACCAGGTCCGCGTCGATGAAGAAGTCGTCCCCGAGCGGTCCCCCCGCGCTCCTCAGGAACTGGCAGATCGAGCGCCCGATCTGGGCCACCTCCATCGAGTGCGTGAGCCGCGTCCGGTAGAAGTCGTACTCCCCGGAGAGGAAGACCTGCGTCTTCGACTGGAGCTTGCGGAAGGCGTGCGCGTGGATGATCCGGTCGCGGTCGATCTGGAACGCGTTCCGGTAGTCGGTCTTGTGGGCCCCCGCGGGGGTCTCGGTGTCAAAGGCTCCGTAGAATCGGTTGGTCATGGTGGCCTCCCGACAGCGCACAGGGGAGCGCCCCCGGACGCAACCCCCGAGCGCGGGCGCGGGGTCGGTTCGTGGTTGTTTCGGCGGGGCCGCCCGGGTATCTAGGACGGACCTAATGAGCGCTAAATTGATGCGGGCGATTTCAAAGTTGAGGCCTGGGCCAGGGCTCGACCTAACGGAGGTCCCGGTGCCGGTGCCGGGGCCCAACGACGTGCTGATCAAGATCCTGAAGACCTCGATCTGCGGCACCGACGTCCACATCTACAACTGGGACGAGTGGGCCGAGAAGACGATCAAGGCGCCGATGGTCATCGGCCACGAGTTCGTCGGCACGATCGAGGAGGTGGGTTCCTCCGTGCAGCGCTTCCAGAAGGGCGACCTCGTCGACGGCGAGGGCCACATCGTGTGCGGGGTCTGCCGCAACTGCCTCGCCGGCCGGCGCCACCTGTGCAAGGACACGAAGGGCGTCGGCGTGAACCGCAACGGGGCCTTCGCCGAGTACCTGTGCATCCCCGCGACGAACGCGGTCCCGGTGGACCCGTCCATCCCGCTCGATGTGCTCTCCTGCTTCGACCCGCTCGGCAACGCCACGCACACGACGCTCCAGTTCGACCTGGTCGGCGAGGACGTCCTCATCACCGGGGCCGGCCCCATCGGCTGCATGGCGGCCGCCATCGCGCGGCACTGCGGCGCGCGCAAGATCGTCGTCACCGACGTGAACCCCGACCGCCTGGCGCTCGCCCTGAAGATGGGCGCGACCCGCGCGGTCGACGTCTCCCGCGAGCGCCTGCCGGACGTGCAGGCCGAGCTCGGGATGAAGGAGGGTTTCGACGTCGGCCTCGAGATGTCGGGCAACCCGAAGGCGCTCAACGACATGATCGACAACATGGCCCACGGCGGGCGGATCGCGCTCCTCGGGATCATCCCGCACGCGGCCCCGGTCGACTGGACCAAGGTCGTGTTCAACATGCTCACGATCCGCGGGATCTACGGGCGCGAGATGTACGACACCTGGTACAAGATGACGGCGATGATCCAGAGCGGGCTCGACATCTCGCCGGTGATCACGCACCGGATGGCCTTCACGGACTTCCAGCGCGGATTCGACCTCATGCGCTCCGGCAAGAGCGGCAAGATCGTCCTGAATTGGAGCTAGACCGCCATGATCCCAGCCTACAAGGCGCACCTGCAGAAGATCCTCTCCGACATCTCCTCCGCGGGCCTCGCCAAGCGCGAGCGGGTGATCTCGACCCGGCAGGGCGCGAGCATCGCCGTCTCCGGGGGCGCCCGCGTCCTTAACTTCTGCGCCAACAACTACCTCGGGCTCGCCGGCCACCCGGAGGTCATCGCCGCGGCCCACGCGGCCCTCGACCGCTGGGGCTACGGCATGGCGTCGGTCCGGTTCATCTGCGGCACCCAGGAGATCCACAAGGAGCTGGAGGCGCGCCTCTCGGCCTTCCTGGGGACGGAGGACACCCTCCTCTACTCCTCGTGCTTCGACGCCAACGGGGGCGTGTTCGAGGCGCTCCTCGGCGAGGAGGACGCGGTCGTCAGCGACGAGCTGAACCACGCCTCGATCATCGACGGGATCCGGCTGTGCAAGGCGAAGCGGTACCGCTACCGCAACTGCGAGATGCCGGACCTCGAGGCGAAGCTCACCGAGGCCAAGCAGGCCGGCGCGCGCTTCAAGCTCGTCGTCACGGACGGCGTCTTCTCGATGGACGGGTACGTAGCGCCGCTGCGCGCGATCTGCGACATCGCGGAGCGTCACGGGGCGCTAGTCATGGTGGACGACAGCCACGGCGTGGGTTTCATGGGGCCGAACGGCCGCGGCACCCACGAGCACCACGCGGTCATGGACCGCGTGGACATCCTCACGGGGACCCTCGGCAAGGCCCTCGGCGGGGCCGCCGGCGGCTACGTGAGCGGGCGCAGGGAGATCGTCGAGCTCCTGCGGCAGCGCTCGCGGCCCTACCTCTTCTCGAACTCGCTTCCGCCGGCGGTCGCGGCGGCCTCGATCGCCTCGATCAACCTGATCACCCGCTCGCCCGAACTCCGGGAGAAGCTCGCCGCCAACACGCGGTACTTCCGCGAGGGCCTCACCCACGCGGGCCTCGCCATAAGGCCCGGCCAGCACCCGATCGTCCCGGTGATGCTCGGGGACGCCGCGCTCGCCCAGGCCTTCGCCGCCCGGATGCTCGAGAAGGGCGTCTACGTGATCGGCTTCTCCTTTCCCGTCGTCCCCCAGGACGCCGCGCGGATCCGCACGCAGGTGAGCGCCGCCCACGAGCGGGCGGACCTCGACGCCGCGATCAGCGCCTTCGCGCAGACGCGCCGGGAGCTTGCGGGCTGGCCCGCCACCCGCCCCCATTCCCCATGACCGCGCCGTCGAAGCTCACCGACGCCGCCCTGCGCAGGCTCGAGCGGACCGCCCGCTCCGCCTCCGCCCGGGCCTACGCCCCCTACTCCAGGTTCCCGGTCGGGGCCGCCGTGCTCGGCGGATCGGGCAGGATCTACCCTGGGTGCAACGTCGAGAACGCCGCATACGGGATGTGCAACTGCGCGGAGCGGACGGCGATCTTCAGCGCGGTGGCCGCGGGGGAGAAGTCGGTGCGCGCCGTGGCCGTGTACACGCCGACGTCGCTGCCGACCCCGCCGTGCGGGGCCTGCCGGCAGGTGATCCACGAGTTCGGTCCGGACGCGGTCGTGATCAGCGTCTGCGACTCGAAGAACCGGATCGAGACGCGGATGCCGGCGCTCCTGCCCGGCGCGTTCGGCCCGGGCGACCTGGCCTAGGGACCCGCGAAGAACCCGCGGACCGTGGCCTCGACCTCGGACGCCGGGAACTCCCGCTCGGTCCGCGTGCCCAGGTCGCGCAGCTTGACGACCCCGCGCGCGAGCTCGTCGCCGCCGTAGATGAGGGCGAGCTTGGCGCCGGATTCCGCCGCCGCCTTGAACTGCTTGCCGAAGGCGACGTCCCTGAGTGGGTACTCCACGCGGTAGCCGCCCGAGCGCAGCCTGTGGATGTCCGCGAACGCCGCCCGCCGCTCCGCCTCGCCCCCGATCACGCAGTAGACGTCCGGTGCACAGGCGACGGCCGGCGCAAGGCCCCGCTCCTCGAGGAGCAGCGCAACGGTCATGTCCCCGATAGCGAAGCCGACCGCCGGCAGCTCGTTTCCGCCGAGCTTGCCGACCAGGTCGTCATAGCGCCCGCCGCCCGCCAGCGCACGCAGCTCGCCCTTGCGGTCGAACGCCTCGAAGACAAAGCCGGTGTAGTAGGCCAGCCCGCGGACGACCCCCAGGTCGACCTGGACATAGGCGCCAAGGCCCATCGCGGCAAGGCCGCCCAGGAGCTTGCGCCAGTCGGCGAGGCGCTCCGCGGCGCCCCCGGCCGAGGCCGCGCCGAGCGCCGCCTCAAGCTCCGCAAACGACCGGATCGCGAGGAACGCGAGGACCTTGTCCTTCAGCTCGGCCGCCAGGGGCCCATACGCATCCTCATACGGCTTGAAGGCCTCGTGGCCGCTGCGCTCGAACTTGTCGACCGCCCCGAGCAGCGCCCGTATCCGCGCGTCGTCCAGCCCCAGGGACCCGAGGAAGTGGAACCAGAGGTTGCGGTCGCTCAGGCGCACGCAGAAGTCCTTCTCCGTCAGCCCGAACGCGCGCAGGCACTGGATCAGGAGCGCGATCAGCTCGATCTCCGCCTCCGGGCCTGGCTCCCCGAACAGGTCGGCGTTGAACTGGTGGAAGCACCGGCCCCTCCCCTTCTGCATCCGCTCGTACCGGTAGAATTCGGCGATGCTGAACCACTTGATCGGCCGCTTGAGGGAGCCCGCCCGCTCGCCGACCAGCCGGCACACGCTCGGCGTCATCTCCGGGCGCAGGGCGACCTCACGCTTCCCCTTGTCTGTAAAGCTGAAGAGCTGCGCCTCGATCTCGTCACCGGACTTCGCCCGGTAAAGGTCCAGGGGCTCAAGAACCGGAGTGTCGTATTCGGCGAACCCGAATGCCGCTGCGGTCTGACGCCAGAGGCGAAAGATGTGGGTTCGTTTGGCGAGGTCCTCGGGATAATAATCCCGAAACCCGGGCAGGGGCTGAAACGTGGCCATCAGGGACGGACACGGTGCAAGACGCCCTTCACAGGGCGAACAAAAAGTGCTCGGGCACCCCTCGTGGTCAGACGAGGGTGCTCAGGTCGAGCTTCTTGAGCTGCTGCTTGAGGATCTTGCCCGCCTTGAACTTAACGACGGCTCTTTGCGGAATGATGACTTCCGCTTCGGGCTTGTTGGGATTCCTACCGACCCGCTGTTTGCGCACTTGGACTTCGAGGACGCCAAAGTTCCGTAACTCGACATTCCTGCCTTCCGATAGCGCCTTCTGTACGATGTCGAGGGTCTGTTGGACCGTATCGACGATCTGCTTCTGCGGGAATCCAGCCTTTCGGTAGATTTCCAACACGATCTCGCGTTTTGTGAGGTTCGTGGACATGAATTGTTCCTTTGGGTATATACTTTACTGAGGCAACTTAAATTATTCGTCTGAGATGAATTGCGTCAATACTTATCACCAAAAAACGTGCCCGATCCCAAGGCGGTAAATTCCATGTTCGGCCGGATAGCCCGCCGCTACGACCTAGCGAACCGGGTTTTGAGCGGCGGAATTGACACTTATTGGCGACATTGCCTCGTGTCCGCCGTGCGCCGTGCGCGCCCGGAAAGCGTCCTCGACTTAGCCACCGGAAGCGGCGACGTGGCCTTCGCACTCAAGCGCGGCCTGCCCCCGGGCGTGCGCGTCGTCGGGATGGATTTCTGCGCCCCGATGCTCGCCGAGGCCGAGCGCAAGAAGGCCGCGCGGCCCGGGACCCATCCCGGCCTCGAGTTCCGCCACGGCGACGCCCTCGCCCTTCCGCTCGCCGACGGAGCTTTCGACGCGGTCACGATCGCCTTTGGGCTGCGCAACATGGCCGACCGCGCACGCTGCCTGTCCGAGATCCGCCGGGTGCTGGGCCGCGGCGGCAGCCTCTTCGTCCTGGAGTTCTCGCGGCCGTGGCCGTGGGTGCGGCCGCTCTACGCCTTCCACCTGAGGCGGGTTCTCCCGCGACTCGCCGGCGCGCTGACGGGCGACCGCGGCGCCTACGAGTACCTGGGCGACTCGATCGGCTCGTTCCCCGGCCGCGACGCTCTCGCGCAGGAGATCCGCGCCGCGGGCTTTGCCGCCGTGACGGCGAGGGCGATGACGATGGGCATCGTCGCCCTGCACGTGGCGCGTCGGGGGCCTGCCGTCAGTTGAAGGACTTCCCGCAGCCGCAGGTCGAGTGCGCGTTCGGGTTCTTGATCTCGAAACCCTTGCCGTGGAGCCCGTCGTCGAAGTCGACCGTGGTGCCGTCGAGGTGCCTCAGGCTGGCCGGGTCAACGACGATCGCGACGCCCTCGCTGTCGAAGGCCGCGTCGTCACCCTTCGGCTCGTCGAACGACATCCCGTACTGAAGCCCCGAGCACCCGCCGGTCTCGATGAAGAGGCGCAGGCGCGTCCCCGGCGCCACGGCGCCGGCGCGCATCGCGCGCACCTGGTTCGCCGCCCGTGGTGTCAGTTGGATCATTTCCCCAAGCTACGGCCGGGCCGGGCCGTGTCAAACGGGGCCCCCTTGCCGCGCGAAAGCCCGGTTGCAGCAGAAATCGGGCCGTAATTGCCGAATGTTCACTTGCAAGCGGCGAATCCCGGCGTTTCCATTCAAGAACGGTGCCCGCAATCACCCACATACTTAACGAAATCAACTACGAGATGGTCCGGCAGCTTGCCGAGGGCGGGATGGGCGTGGTGTACGAGGCCCACCAGCTCGGGGCCGGGCAGTTCAGGAAGACGGTCGCCGTGAAGCTGATTCGCGAGGAGTACTCCGCAATCCCCGAGTTCCAGAAGAACTTCATAGGCGAGGCGAGGCTGGTGGCCGACCTGATCCACACCAACATTGTCCAGACCTACCACCTCGGCCAGATCGGGGGCCAGTACTTCATGGTGATGGAGTTCGTGGGAGGGCAGAACCTCGAGCAGTTCCTCGACAAGCACCGCCAGCTCGGCAAGCAGGTGCCGGCTGACCTGGCCGCCTTCATCGTGTCGCGCGTCGCGCGGGGGCTGACCTACGCCCACCAGAAGCGGGACCGCAGCGGACACCACCTCAACATCGTGCACCGCGACATCGGGCCGAAGAACATCCTGATGGGCTACGAGGGCGACGTGAAGCTGACCGACTTCGGCATCGCGAAGGCCTTTAACCTCATGTACAACGAGGAGGGCAAGGTGATCGCGGGCAAGGACGAGTACCTCTCCCCGGAGCAGGCGAGCTACGCGGTCACGGACGCCCGCGCCGACCTGTTCCCGCTCGGCATCGTCCTTACCGAGATTCTGCTGGGCCGGAACATCTTCAGGAACGTCGACCGCTCCCAGTCGCGCCGCAACATCCTGACGATGCCGATCCCGCGTTTCGCCACGCTGCGGCCCGACGTCGACCCCCGCCTCGAGGCGATCATCCAGAAGGCGCTCCGGCGCAACCGCGACCAGCGCTACCAGTCCGCGGCCGAGATGCTCAACGACCTCGAGCTCTACCTTTACAGCGACGGCTACGGCCCCACCAACGAGAAGCTCGGCACCTACCTCAGGAACCTCTTCGGCGTCCGCGACCCCGAGCCCTCCGTTGCGCCCTTCGCCCCGCCGTCGCCCCCTCCGCCCCCGCCGGAACCATGAGGCGCCCGCCGCCTCAACGCCGATGAGCACGGGAGGGTTCAGCCAGGATCTCCGCCAGCGCCAGACGCAGTCGATGGTGCTGGCGCCCCAGCTGCGCCAGTCGCTCAAGATCCTTCAGGTGGCGGCCCTCGACCTGCGAAGCGTCATCCAGGAGGAGCTCCAGTCCAACCCGACCCTCGAGGAGCTGCCGATGGAGGCGATGAGCCCGGAGAAGACCGAGCCTGACAGCGGCGAGTCCGACGCCAACGGGGACGACACGGGCGCCAGCGCCGAGGGGACCCCGGAGCCCGCGGCCGAGACGAAGCGCGAGGAGATGGATTTCTCGAAGGAGTTCGAGATTCTCGGGAAGATTGATGACGACTGGAGGGACTACATGGCGACGGCCGGCGGTGCGCAGACCTACACGTCCGAGGACGCCGAGCGCCGCCAGCACTTCTTTGACTCGATCGCCACGGAGACCTCGCTCCAGGAGCACCTGATGAGGCAGGCGGAGATGACCGACCTGTCCCCGAGCGCAAGGCAGGCGATGAGCCACCTGGTCGGCAGCCTAGACGACCGCGGCTTCCTCACCGTGAGGGCCGCGGACGCGGCGCTCCAGACCGGGCTGCCGCTCGAGTCGGTCCAGGAGGCCGTTGCCACCCTGAAGACCTTCGAGCCGGCGGGGATCGGCTCGGAGAGCCTGGCGGAGTGCCTCCTCGCGCAGCTCGCGGCCAAGGGCCGCTCGGACTCCCTGGCCTCGCGCATCATCCGCGACCACTTCGAGCTCCTGACGCGGCGCCGGATCCCCGAGCTTTCGCGCAAGCTCGGCGCCGCGTCTGACGACATCCAGAGCGCGATCGAGGAGATCGGGAAGCTCGATCCCGCCCCGGGACGGCAGTTCGCCGAGGACCAGAACCGGGTCGTCGTGCCCGACGTCGTGGTGGAGCACGACGGGAACGAGTGGAAGATCCACCTGAACAACGACTACATCCCGCGCCTGCGGATCTCGAGCACCTACCGCGAGCTGATCGCCAAGGGCACCCTCAGCAAGGGGGAGCGCGACTACCTGAAGGACCGGATGCGCTCGGGCAAGTTCCTGATCGACTCGATCGAGCAGCGCCAGAGGACGATCGAGCGCATCACGCGCGAGATCCTGAAGGCGCAGATGCCCTTCTTCGAGCACGGGGTCGCGCAGCTGAAGCCGCTCACGATGACGCAGATCGCGGACGTCGTGGGCGTGCACGAGACGACGGTCAGCCGGGCGATCGCCAACAAGTACGTCCGCACCCCGCACGGCGTCTTCGAGTTCAAGTACTTCTTCACGCCGGGATACCAGAACGACAACGGGGCGTCGGTCTCGAACACGAGCGTGAAGGAGATGATCGCCGACCAGATCGCCGTGGAGAACAAGGGGGCCCCGCTCAGCGACCAGGAGCTCGTCAGCAAGCTCCACGAGAAGGGGATCAACATCGCGCGGCGCACGGTCGCGAAGTACCGCGAGGAACTCGGGATCCTGCCGAGCAACCTGAGGCGCGACTACAAGTAGGCGCCCGGGTCGACGCGCAGGGCGCTGCCGGAGAACCGCGCCGCGTCCGCAGAGTCTATCCACGCCGCGAAGCCGACCATCGCCGCGTTGTCGCCCGTGTGGCGCGGCAGGGCGGCGAGGAAGCGCGCCCCGGCGCGGCGCGCCTCGGCCTCGATGGCCGCGCGCAGGGCGCGGTTGTTCGCGACGCCGCCCGAGAGGCCGACGCTCCGGTACGGTCCCGCCCCGAGCGCCGCCGCCGTCTTGGACGAGAGGGCGTCGACGACCGCCGCCTGGTAGCTGGCGCAGAGGTCCCCGAGCGAGGCGCGCACGTCGGGCTCGGGCATCGCCTGGACCCGGTAGCGCAGGCTCGTCTTCAGCCCCGAGAAGCTGAAGTCGAGCCCGCCCCTGCGCCCGATCCCGCGCGGAAACTCGAAGGCGCCGGGGCGTCCGCCCGCCGCGAGCCTCTCGATCTCCGGGCCGCCCGGGTAGCCGATCCCGAGGAGCTTGGCGCCCTTGTCGAGGGCCTCGCCGGCGGCATCGTCGCGGGTGGAGGAGATCCGCTCCATGGATTTCGCCTCGGAAATAGAGAGGAGGATCGTGTTGCCGCCGGAGACGATGAGCCCCAGGTGGGGAAGCAGCTCGGCGAGCCGCTCCGGGAAAACGGCGGGGGATTCGGCGTGAACGGGGAGAAAGGGGGACCATGCGTGCGCGCGCAGGTGATTGACGCCGACCACCGGGAGGCGCAGGGCCTGCGCCACCGCCTTCGCCGCGACGGCCCCCAGGGCGAGGCATGCGGCCAGGCCCGGCCCGCGGGTGACGGCCACCTGCGAGACGCGGGGCCAGCAGGGGTCCTGCATCGCGAGCGCGAGGAGCGGCCCGAAACGCCGCAGGTGCTCGCGGGTCGCGATGTCGGGGACGACGCCCCCGTGCTCGGAGTGAAGCGCGACCTGGCTGTGGACCCATTCGCACGCGACGCCGGCGCCCGGGTCGAAGACCGCGACCGCCGACTCGTCGCAGGAGCTCTCGAAGGCGAGGATCACCTGCTGAAGAGCCGGGCGGCCCTCAGTACGTCCACCGCGGCATCGAGCTGCCGGTCCTCGATCGGGGTGAACTCGAAGCGCTCCAGGAAGTCCGCGGGATTGGTGATGTCGGGCCGGGAGGCCTGCCGCTCGACCATCCGGTCCTCCTCCGGGGTCATCACGACCTCCACCTGCGGAGAGACGCCCGCCGCGTTGATCTTCACGCCGCTCGGCGTGAAGTAGTGCGCCGTCGTCAGGCGGAGCCCCTCCCCGTTCTTCAGCTTGAAGATCGTCTGGACGGAGCCCTTGCCGTAGGAGCGCTCGCCCACGATGACGGCGCGGCCGGTGTCCTTCAGGGCGCCGGCGACGATCTCGGCGGCGCTCGCGGTGTCGCCGTTGATGAGCACGGCCACGGGAATCCGCAGCGGGTCGCCGTCCGTGTCCGAGAGGTAGTTCTCCTGGTCGGAGGGCCTGCGGCCCTGGGTGTAGACGATCAGCTCGCCCTTCTTGAAGAACGGCTCGGCGACATCGACCGCCGAGTCGAGGAGCCCGCCCGGGTTGTTGCGCAGGTCGATGATGAGGCTGTCGATGCCCTTCTTGAGGAGCAGGTTCAGCGCCTCGACGAACTGCTCTCCCGTGTGGTCGGAGAAATCGACGATCTGGATGTAGCCCGTGACCCCGTCGATGACGCGGGCGCCCCGGACGCTCACGACCTTGATGACCTCGCGCACGAGGTCGAGGTCGATGCGGCTGCCGTCGCTCGGGCGCAGCAGGCCGACCCGGACGTGGGTGTGCGGCTTGCCGCGGAGCTTGCCCACGACCTTGTCCATCGGAACGCCGTGCTCAACCGGCCGGCCGTCGATGCTCACGATCTGGTCGCCGAGCCGGATCCCGGCCCGGTAGCCGGGCGACCCCGGGATCGGCTCCACCACGCAGAAGGCGCCCTTGTGCATCTCGACCTCGATGCCGATCCCCCCGTACTCGCCGCCGAGGTCCTCCTCCAGCTCCTGGTTGTCCTTGGACTCGAGGTACTGGGAATGGGGGTCGAGCGAGTCGACCATCCCGTGCATGGACAGGCGGGCGAGCGTGTCGTAGCCGGCGGCGCCCGGGTCGACGTAGTTCTCGTTGACGGTCTTCATGACATCGCGGACGTAGTCGGCCGACCGGCTCAGGTCCCTGCTCGGGAAGAGCGACCACGAACTCGCGAGCCTGACCGTGCCCATGCAGGCGGCGAACCCCAGGGCCGCCGCCGCGATCAGGATGAGAATCCGTTTGAACATGAGGGGAAGTGTGTCCATCGGCTCACGGTTGTAAATGCAGCCTTCGGACGAATATCCGGCCAGCCCCGCGATCCTGGGCGCGCTGCGCGCGCGGGCCGGCGGCCGGCCCGCCCTGAGCTTCGAGGAGTTCATGGACGTCGCCCTGTACGACCCCGTTGCGGGCTACTACCGCAGGGAGCGCCCGCGGATCGGCTACGCTCCCGGGACCGACTTCCTGACCGCGACCGCGTCGGCGCCGCTGTTCGGCCGCATGGTGGCCGCGGCATGTGTGCAGCTGCTCGGCGCGGCAAGGCCCGGGGACTACGATTTCGTCGAGGTGGGGGCCGAGTCCGGATGCGGCGTCCTGCGGGAGGGTCCCCACCCCTTCCGCTCGTACCGCGCGGCCGGGATCGGGGAGCCCCTGAGGATCGGGGGCGCCTCGGTCGTCTTCTCAAACGAGCTCTTCGATGCTCAGCCGTTCCGGCGGCTGCGGTTCAGCGCCGGGCGCTGGAGGGAATTGGGCGTTCGCGTCGGCGCCGCGGGGCTGGCCGAGGCTGAGATGGAGCCCGCTCCCCACGCGACCCTTGCCCTGCCGGAAGCCGCGCCCGAGGGCTACGCGATCGACGCTCCGCTTGCGGCCGCGGCGCTGGCGCGCGCGATCGCGGGGCAGCCGTGGCACGGCCTGTTCGTCGCCTTCGACTACGGTAAGTCATGGGTGGAGCTGGCGCAGGCCACCCCGGCCGGCACGGCCCGGGCCTACCGCGGGCACACCCAGGGGAACGACCTGCTGGCCTTCGCCGGCGAGCAGGACCTGACCTGCCACGTCTGCTGGGACTGGCTGTGCGGGGCCCTGCGGGAGACCGGCTTCGAGGACCCCCGCGTGGAGTCCCAGGAGGCCTTCTTCACCCGGCACGCGGCGGACTTCATCGCATCCGTGGTGGCGGCGGAGGCCGGACGCATGAGCCGCGACAAGCTCGCGCTCCTGCAGCTCCTGCACCCGGCGCACATGGGCCAGAAGTTCCAGGTCCTCTGGGCCCTGCGTCCCCGGGCCGTCCGGGCGTAAATTGCCCTTGCCTAGGATTCGGGCGGACCGCTAACGTCTTCCATTTAACTCCTTTCACCATGACCAAAATCTGCTTCGTCACAGGCCGCCGCCCCGTCAAGGGGAGCATCATCAACCGCAAGGGCCAGTCCAAGAAGAGCGGCGGTATCGGCACGCACGTGACGAGCATCACGAAGCGCAAGTTTCGCCCCAATCTCCAGAAGGTGCGCATCCGCATGGCCAACGGGGGCACCAAGCGCGTCTGGGTCTCCGTGAAGGCGCTTAAGGCGGGCTTGGTCCAGAAGGTCTGAGCCCGGCGCCGGGCCTGGAACATCCCGATTAGGGATAACGGCTTAAGTCATTCGGTCGGGTTTCCAACAAGGGGATCCCCGCGCCGGGTCACTGGGGCGGGGGCAGCGGATGAATCTCACCCGACCATAGCTTGTAGGCGATCGGATCCGAGGGCCTCGGGATCCGGCTCATGTCGAAGCCGCGGGACTCCACGTAGTCGAAGCCGTAGTGGTAGGAGGCCCAGAGGAGCGGGTACGAGAAGACGCCCTTCGCTTCGAGCGCGCGCTTCATCCGGAGCATTCCGTCCAGGCCGGCCGTGAGGTTCGCGCGCCAGTCCCAGACGCCGGCCTCGTAGGGGAGGCTCGAGACGGACCTCCACGCGCGGGGCTTGATCTGCAGGAGGCCGCGGTTCTCGCCCCGCTTCGCCCGCGGGTTGAAGTTCGACTCGAGCTTCACGAGGGCGTAGACGAACTGCGGGTCGATCTTGCGGGCTGTCGCGAGCGGCTGGATCGCGCCCCAGATCGCTCGCCGGGCGCCGAGCGTGCTCGGGAAATCCCCCGGGGCGTTGTCCGAGCGCGGCGAGCACCCGGCGACGAGGGCCAGCAGCGCGACCGCGAGCCCTAGACGGCGCGGAACACCACGGCGGCGTTCTGGCCGCCGAAGCCCAGGTTGTTGCTGAGGACGGTGCGCACCCTCACCTGGCGGGCGGCGTTCGGGACATAGTCCAGGTCGCAGTCCGGATCGGGCTCCTCCAGGTTCATGGTTGGGGGGATGACCCCCCGTTCGATGGTCTTCACGCATACTACCGACTCGATTCCTCCTGCAGCCCCAAGCAAATGCCCAGTCATCGACTTTGTCGAGCTGACGGGGAGCCTGCGGGCGTGCTCCCCGAAGATCTTCTTGATGGCGATCGTCTCGAACTTGTCGTTGTACGGGGTCGAGGTCCCGTGCGCGTTGATGTAGTCGACGTCGCCGGGCCGGGCGGCCGCGCTGTCCAGCGCCCGGCGCATCGCCATCGACAGGCCCTTGCCGTCGGGGTCGGGCTGTGTGATGTGGTACGCGTCGCACGTGGCGGCGTAGCCGGCCAGCTCGCAGTAGATCCGTGCGCCGCGCGCTCGCGCGTGCTCGAGGGACTCGAGCACGAGGACCCCCGAGCCCTCGCCCATGATGAAGCCGTCGCGTCCCTTGTCGAAAGGCCTGCTGGCGCCGCTCGGGTTGTCGTTGCGGGTGCTCATCGCCTTCATCGAGCAGAACGAGGCGTAGGCGAAGGGCGTGATGGCCGCCTCGCTCCCTCCGGCGATCATGACGTCGGCATCGCCTCTGCGGATCGCATGGGCCGCCTCTCCGAGGGAATGCGTTCCGGTGGCGCACGCCGAGACCATACCGAAGTTGGGGCCCCGGGCGCCGAGGTCGATCGCCACCAGACCCGCGCACATGTTCCCGATGAGGGAGGGTATCGTGAAGGGGGAGACCTTCCGGGGGCCCCGCTCGAAGAGGTTGCGGAGCTGGGTCTCGTAGGTATGCATTCCGCCGATACCGGAGCCGATGATGACCCCCACCCGGTCGCCGTCCTCCTTCGCCATGTCGATTCCCGAATCCGCGACCGCCTGCTTCGCCGCGACGAACCCGAAGTGCGTGTACCGGTCGTTGCGGCGCGCCTCCTTGGGGTCCATGAACTCGTTCACGTCCCAGCTTCGGACCTCGGCGCCGATCTGGCAGGGGAAGCCCGAGGGGTCGAACAAGGTCACGCGGTCGATGCCGATCTTTCCGGCGACGAGGGAGGTCCAGAACGATTCCACGTCGTGCCCGATGGAGGTGACGACGCCCAGTCCCGTCACGACGACACTCCGCGGTGACATCCCTTTGTTCATCGACTAAAAGGGCGCCCCTTAAGCGGATCTCCGGCTTGGGAAAACCTGGAACGCCAGAATGCCGTCAACGGCGGCTCAGCTCTGGCCGGCTTTGCTCTTAATGTAGTCGGTGACCTGTCCGACGGTCTGGAGCTTTTCGGCGTCTGACTCGGGGATCTCCCCCTTGATCTCGTCCTTGAACTCTTCCTCAAAGGCCATGATCAGCTCCACTGTGTCGAGCGAATCTGCGCCCAGATCATCAAGGAAGGAGGCATTGGGTGTGATCTGCTCCTCATTGACGTTGAGCTGATTCACAATGATCTCCTTTACACGCTGGTCTATGGTTTTTTGGTCAGCCATTTGGTGGGTATCCGAGTCAACGCAGGCTTCACATTGCCATGCCGCCGTCAACGGTAAAAACTTGTCCCGTAACGTAGCCGGCCTCTTCGGAACAGAGATAGGCGCACATATTTGCGATATCCGCGGCCTCGCCGAAGCGCTTCAGGGGGACCACCTCGAGGATCTTGGACGCAAGTTCGGGCTTATTGACGAATTCCGTGGTCATGTCGGTCTTGATAAACCCCGGTGCGACAGCGTTCACGGTGACGCTCCTGGATGCGAATTCGCGGGCGAGCGACTTGGTGAGGCCGATCATGCCTGCCTTTGCGGCCGAATAGTTGGCCTGGCCGGCGTTTCCCATGATTCCGCTCACCGAGGTGATGTTGACGATGCGTCCCCAGCGGGCGCGCGTCATGGGGCGCGCCAGGTGCTTGGTCCAGTGGAAGCAGCTCGTCAGGTTGGTGGAAATCACGTCATTCCAGTCGCTTTCACTCATCCTGAAGACGAGGCCGTCCCGGGTGATGCCCGCATTGTTGACCAGGATGTCGATGACGGGAGTCTCCGCCAGCAGGGCCTCGGCCGCCTTGGCGATCGCCACCCCGTCGGAGACGTCGACCGCCAGAGCGCGGGCCCTGCCGCCGGCCTGGGTGATCGCGGCTGCGGCGGAGCCGCAGGACTCGGCCGACTTGGACACGCAGATCACGGTCACCCCGTTTCGGGCGAGTGTTTCTGCAATTGCTTTGCCTATACCTCGGCCCGCGCCCGTCACGAGCGCCGTCCTGTTGGTGAATGTCAGCATGGGTTTGGGTGGATGTCGTCCTGTGGGCGGGTGCGCTCTCAGAAACCCAGCTCCATCAGCGGCCTCCACAGGGGCCCGTGCCCGGTGGCCCGCGGTGGGATCAAGGAGTGAGCCATCGGCATCGTTTGCCATTCACCGGGCGCCGCCGCAAACGAAAAAGGGCCCTTCCCGGGACCCGCTTGCAAGCCGCGGGTTTCGAAGCAGGTTTTTCGCATGAAGGACAACGGATTGGTGCTAACCGGGTTTCACCACCTGACGGCCGTGACGGCGGATGCCGCGGGAAACCTCGAATTCTACACGAAGGTCCTCGGGATGCGGCTCGTGAAGAAGACCGTGAACCAGGACGACGTCTCGGCCTACCACCTCTTCTACGCCGACGGAAAGGCGAGCCCGGGCACGGACATCACGTTCTTCGACTGGCCCGCGATGCCCGAGAAGCGGGGCACGAGGAGCGTGGTCCAGACCGGGCTGAGGGTGGCCGGCCAGGACAGCCTCAGGTGGTGGAAGGCCCGCTTTGGCGAAATGGGGGTCAGGCATGAGGATGTCGTCGAGCGTGACGGGCGCTGGGTGCTCGATTTCTCCGACCCGGAGGGCCAGCGCCTGAGCCTGGTCGACGACGGGCGCCTGGGAGACGCCCATCCCTGGGAGCACAGCCCGGTCCCTGCCCCGCACCAGGTCCGCGGCCTCGGGCCGATCCGCATCAGTGTCCCCGAGCTCAAGCGGACAGAGAAGGTCCTCACGGAGGTCATGGGGATGCTTCCCGTGAGGACGTACGCCCTCGGGCGGGGCGGCCCGAACACCCACGTGTACCGCATGGGTTC
>Ga0265318_10000952_pt1 | contig 18602 bp, 15 predicted proteins | sample 4821metaG_FD_192431 | JGI IMG/M metagenome (GOLD analysis project Ga0265318, IMG submission 192431) | Rhizosphere microbial communities from Carex aquatilis grown in University of Washington, Seatle, WA, United States - 4-8-21 metaG | ecosystem: Host-associated > Plants > Roots > Rhizosphere >... | reverse complement strand
CCCGCCTCGTCCGGCCCATCGGGGCGCAGGCTGGCTGCGCCCTTGGTGGCTGCTGGGGGCATGCCTGCTCGCGACCGACCGGCTTCACGCCGCCGACCCCGCGCCCGCCCTCACCCCCGCCGACCTGCAGTTCTTCGAGACCAGGATCCAGCCGATCCTCAGCAACGAGTGCTACAAGTGCCACAGCCACCAGGCCGACCGCGTCAAGGGCAAGCTCATGCTCGACTCGCGCGACGCCCTGCTGCTCGGCGGCACCAGCGGCCCCGCGATCGTCCCGGGCAAGCCCGATGACAGCCTCCTCATCCAGGCCGTCCGCTACACCGACCCGGACCTGCAGATGCCGCCGCCGGACCACGCCAGCCAGCTGGGCGCGGCGCAGATCGCCGACCTCACCGAGTGGGTGCGCCGCGGCGCGCCCGACCCGCGCGTGCCGCAACCGGGCGTGAACGGCTCCGCCTACGGCGGCATCGGCAAGGCCCACTGGGCCTTCCAGCCGGTGCAAAAACCCGCCGTGCCCGCGGTCAAGGACGCCGCCTGGTGCCAGTCGCCCGTCGACCACTTCGTCCTCGCCAAGCTCGAGGCCGCCGGGCTTCACCCGAATCCCGTCGCCGACAAGCGCACGCTCATCCGCCGTGTCACCTTCGACCTCACCGGCCTGCCGCCGACCGAGCCGGAGATCCAGCGGTTCATCGCCGACGACTCGCCCGGCGCCTTCGCCCGGGTCGTCGACCGGCTGCTCGCCTCGCCCCAGTACGGCGAGCGCTGGGCGCGCTACTGGCTCGATGTCGCGCGCTACTCCGACACCAAGGGCGACGCCCCGAAGCGCAACGACCCGCGCTACCCCGACGCGTGGACCTACCGCGATTACGTCATCAACGCCTTCAACACCGACAAGCCCTACGACCGGTTCGTCCTCGAGCAGCTCGCCGCCGACCGCCTCGTCGCCGATGCCGACAGCAAGGCCCGGGCGCGGCACGAGGAGCCGCCCAACGACCGCCGCGTGCTGGCCGCCCTCGGCTTCCTGACCCTCGGCAACCAGTTCGACGGCCGCCGCGACGACGTCATCGCCGACCAGATCGACGTCACGACCAAGGCCTTCCTCGGCCTCACTGTTGCCTGCGCGCGCTGCCACGACCACAAGTTCGACCCCATCCCGACCAAGGACTACTACTCCCTTTACGGCGTCTTCGCCAACACCGTCATCCCGGCGACGATCACCGCCGAGCCCACCTTGTTCGCCCGGGTCCCCTCGACGCCCGAGCTGCTCGACTACCTGGCCAAGGGCGCGGAGCTGCAGAAAAAGGAGGCCGCCCTCCAGCAGGAGCTGGTCGAGTTCCGCCGCGCCAAGGACCGCGACCCGCAGAAGCGCCGCGACCTCATCCGCGCCGAGGCGCTGCTCCAGCGCGAGATCGGCGACCTGGAGCTGAACCATCCCGGCGCGCCGGCGCGCGCCAACGCCGTCGCTGACGTGGCCCGCGCGCACGACTATCCCGTGCTGCTGCGCGGCGAGGCGCAGAACAAGGGCGACGAGGTGCCGCGCCGTTTCCTGGAAGTCCTTTCGCCCGACCCGGCGCACCGCCCGGCGTGGACCCACGGCTCGGGCCGCGTCGAGCTCGCCCGCGCCATCACCGATCCGAAGAACCCCCTCGCCGCCCGCGTGCTCGTGAACCGGCTCTGGCAGCAGCATTTCGGCGCCGGCTTCGTCAACACCCCCGACGACCTCGGCAACATGTCCTCGCCGCCGACCCACCCCGAGCTGCTCGACTGGCTCGCCGCGGGCTTCGTCGAGTCCGGCTGGTCCATCAAGCAGCTCCAGCGCACCATCGTGCTCAGCAGCACCTACCAGCAGGGCGCGGACGCCAACCCCGCCGCCGTGGCCGCGGACCCGCAGAACCGGCTGCTCTGGCGGGCCAACCTCCGCCGCCTCGACTTCGAGGAACTCTACGACTCGCTCCTCGCCATCGCCGGAACCCTCGACCGTACCGTCGGCGGACGGTCGGTCATGACCTCGAGCGACGCCTTCGGCACCCGCCGCTCGCTCTACACCTACATCGACCGCCGCAACCCGCCCGAGCTGCTCACGCAGTTCGACTTTCCGAATCCCGACACCCCGACCGGCCGGCGTTACGACACCACGGTCCCCCAGCAGGCGCTCTTCCTCATGAACAGCCCGCTCGTCATCGAGACCGCCCGCAAGCTCACCCACCGTCCCGAGTTCGCCGAACTCGGCCGCGATGAGGATCGCGTCACCTCGCTCTACCTCGCCATCTTCCAACGTCCGCCCACCGCGGAGGAAGTGGCGCTCGGCGTCCGTTATGTCCGCGCCAATCCGGCCGGCAAGGCGCTCGAGCTCCCGGAGCCGCCGGCCCAGAAAAGCGCCCGGGCCAAGGCCCAGGAGGAACGCCGCGCCCGGCAGGCCGCCGCCAACCCCAACGCCAAGTACGCCGCCGACGCGCGGCCCGTCGGCGCCAACATCACCTACGGCGGTCCCGAGGACACGTGGACCAAGCTCGCCCACGCACTCTTCCAGACCAACGAGACGATGTTCATCAACTGAGGCCGCCCACCGGCAGCGGCGGTCCAGGGGGGATTAAACGCTCTCTGACCGCCGAGGCTGGCGGATCACGAACCCAGCAGCTTCGGGCCGCCCTCGTTCTCCTCGGCGCCGCCGAGGCCCAGGCCCAGCCCGGTCACCGGCTGGTGCGCCTCGACGAAGCGCCGGCCCTGCTCGAAACCCCACAGCCAGCACGAACCGTCATGGCGGTCGTGCACGAGCAGGTAGTCCGGCACCGTCTCGTCGGATTCCGCGACGATGTTGAACTGGTGGTCGGTCATCCGCTCGAGGATCTGGCGCAGCCGGCCCAGCAGCGGGGCCGAGTCGAGCGTCACCTTCCAGTGCCGGGCCAGCACGACCGGGTGCCGGCCGGAAAAATAATAGCCGAAAAACCGCGGCGGCTCGAAGCGGCCCGTGACCCCCAGCAGCCGCACATGGTCCTCGACCGCCTCAATGAACTTCACCCGCCAGGCGAGGTCGCGCGGCAGTTTGATTTCGGGCAGATCGATGAGTATTTGGTCCGTCATGGACATGGTTCCTTCCGTGGTTCCCCCCATAACGACCCCTTTGGCCCCGCTCTTTAGGTCCCATTCGGGTGAGCGGCGTCTTTACCAATCATTTTAGCGTGTTGCTCCGGCCCGACCATGGTTAGCTTTTGCCCGTCTTGATCCCACTCTACGACGCCCACCAGCACTTCCATTTCGACCCGCTGACGCCGCACCGCGCCGTGATCGACGCGGACCTGCGCCGGCTCGGGATCCGGTGCGCCGTCGTCAACGCCACCAACGAGGAGGAATGGCCGGTCGTCGCCGCCCTCGCCCGCGAATATGACTGGATCCGTCCCAGCTATGGCGTGCATCCGTGGGACAGCGGCAGCCGTTCGCCCGGCTGGCTGGCCGCGCTCCGCGCCCAGCTCACGGCCGACCCGCGCGCCGCCGTCGGCGAGATCGGGCTCGACCGCTGGATCATCGACGGCATCAAGCCCGGCGACCCCCGCATCGCGGGCCTGCGCGTCGCCCCGCTCGCGGAACAGGCGGAGGTCTTCGCCGCCCAGCTCGCGCTCGCCGCGGAGTTCAACCGCGCCGCCTCCATTCACTGCGTGCAAGCCTGGGGCGCCCTGCTCGAACTGCTGCAAAAGACCGCCCGCCCCGCCCGCGGCTTCCTGCTCCACGGCTATGCCGGCCCGGCCGAGATGATTGGGACGTTCACCGGCCTCGGCGCCTGTTATTCATTCAACATCCAGCTGCTCGAGCCGCGCTATGCCAGCCGGCTGGAGAATTTCAAAACGATCCCGGCCGACCGGTTGCTGGTGGAAACCGACGCCCCGACCAAGCCGCCGCCGACCGGGCGCAACCGCTTCCCGCTCGGCTCCGACGCGATGGGCGAGGAGATCAACCACCCCGGCAACATCGCCGTCGCCTACGAGGCGCTGGCCGGGCTGCGCGGCCTGCCGCTGGCGGAACTGGCCGGTCAGGTTGAGACTAACTTCCTCCGCCTGTTTGGTTAAGGTCCGGCGGCAAAGGAGCACCGGCCTGATGACAGCAAGATAATTGCCCCGCGGCGAAATCCCGCCTTCCCATTTTCCGGCAAATCGCTGTAATACCCCGACGTTTGCCTTCCCCACGCAGTTGGCCCGGCGTGCAATCACTATGGCAAATCCGATCATCATTCAGGGGGGCATGGGCGTCGGCGTCTCCGGCTGGCGTCTGGCGCGGGCGGTCGCCCAGACCGGACAACTGGGCGTGGTTTCCGGCACGGCCTTGGCCGGAGTCCTGGCCCGTCAGCTCCAGCTCGGCGATCCCGGCGGCCACCTCGCCCGCGCCGCCGCCCGCTTCCCGCTCCCGGCCGTGGTGGAACGGGTCTGGAAACTCTATTACCTCCCCGGGGGCAAGGCCCCGGAGGCGCCGTTCAAGCTCACGCCCATGCCCGTGCTCCACCCGGGCCCGGCGTTCGTCGAACTCACCGTCCTCGCCAACTTCACCGAGGTTTATCTGGCGAAGGAAGGCCACGACGGGTGCGTCGGCATCAATTTCCTGGAAAAAATCCAGCTCCCCACCCTGCCGTCCCTGTTCGGCGCCATGCTCGGCGGGGTCGATTATGTGCTGATGGGCGCCGGCATCCCCCGCTCCATCCCGGGCGTGCTGGACCGCTTCGCCCGGGGCGAGCCGGCCGAGATGAAAATCGACATCACCGGGTCCGCGCCGGGTGACGACTGCCTCTCCACCTTTGATCCGCGCATCCTGTTCGGCGGCCCCGCGCCCGTCCTGCCGCGGCCGCGGTTCCTCGCCATCATCTCCTCCGCGACGCTCGCCCTGACCCTCGCGCGCAAATCCAACGGCCAGGTCGACGGCTTCATCGTCGAAGGCGCCGTCGCCGGCGGACACAACGCCCCCCCGCGCGGCCCGATGCAGCTCAGCCCCGCGGGCGAACCCGTCTACGGTCCCCGCGATGTGCCCGAACTCGCCAAGATCCGCGAACTCGGCCTGCCCTTCTGGCTGGCGGGCGCCTATGCGCAGCCCGAAAAGCTCGCCGCCGCCCGTGAACTCGGGGCCGCCGGCGTCCAGATCGGGACAGCCTTCGCCTTTTGCGAGGAGTCCGGCATCATGCCCGAGCTGAAACGCCGGATCTTCCAGCTCAGCCGCACCGCGCCGCTGCGCGTGTTCACCGACCCGCTCGCCTCCCCCACCGGCTTCCCCTTCAAGGTGCTCCAGCTGCTCGGCACCCTCTCCGACGAGGTCCGGTATTTCGCCCGGGAACGCATCTGCGACCTCGGCTACCTGCGCGAAGTCTACCGCAAGGCCGACGGCACCGCCGGCTACCGCTGCGCCGGGGAACCGGCGGACGACTACACCGCCAAGGGGGGCACCCTGGTGGATACCGTCGGGCGCAAGTGCCTCTGCAACGGTCTGATGGCCACCATCGGTCTCGGACAGCAGCGCGCAAGTGGCGCCGAGGACCCGATCCTCACGGCCGGGGACGACGTGGCCCACCTCGCCCGTTACCTGGCCCCCGAACGCGACTCCTACGGCGCCGCCGATGTCATCCGCTGGCTGCTGGGCGAGCCCGCGCCGGCGTAACCGGTAGCAGCCGCAGATCCCCCGCCACGCCACCGGTCGCGATTTTCTCCCGGAATCCTGCAACCACGTCTCCGGGATAGCCGTCGTAATGGATGTCATTCCGGGCGTAGTCCGACGCCCTGCTCTCACAACGACTTGATGTCTTGGTAGCGCCCGGAATGACTTCACCCGGATCCGCGCTGCGGTCCGGGTTATTTTTCGGCCAGCGCGAGCCGGCGCACAATCTCGCCCGCGGCCGCGAAACCGAAGGCCCCCGTGATGAACACCGCGGTGCCAAAGCCCGTCGCACAATCGAGCCGCAGGTTCGAGCCCGCCTCGGGCTCGGTCGAGCAGGAACCGTCCGCCCACGGGTAGACGGGCTTCTCCTGCGAGGATATGCAGGGGATGCCGTAAATGTGGCCTTCGCCCTTGGCGAAGCCGTGGTCGCGCCGCAGTTTCTTTCGCACCTGCCGGAGCAGCTCGTCCCCGTGTGCACCGCCAACATCGGTGACGACGATGCGCGTCGCGTCGCGCCGCCCGCCCGCCGAGCCCACGGTGAGCACGGGCTGGCCGCGCCGGGTGCACTCGGCGATGAGCAGCGCCTTGTTCGACATCAGGTCGATGCAGTCCACCACCCAGTCACAGCGCGCGGCCAGCAGCCGGCCGGCCGTCGCGGCCGTAAAATATTCGCCCACGGTCGTGACGCGGCAGTCCGGGTTGATCAATGGCACGCGCTCGGCCAGCGCGGCGACCTTCGGCCGGCCGATGTTGCCGTCCAGCGCCGGGAGCTGCCGGTTGACGTTGGTCAGGCACACGTCGTCCAGGTCGACTAGGGTCAGCGCCCCGACCCCCGAGCGGGCCAGCCCCTCTACGACCCACGACCCCACGCCGCCCACGCCCACGATGGTGACGTGCGCCGCCTGCAGCCGTGGCAGGGCCGCCGCGCCATAGAGCCGGGCCAGACCGCCGAAGCGCTGGAGATAGTTTTCGTTCATCCGCAGGCGCGGTCTATGACCGCCGACCACCCGGTTCGTCAATCCCGGCGGTGGCACCCCGCCCTGCCTCCACGCACGTCGCGCCGAAAGCTATGCATTTCTTGTCCTCGGTGAATTATTAGCCGCCGACACATCGGCCGCGCAAAACGGTCATTACTGCGGACCGGGCCCTTATCGGCATTGGTTTGGCGCCGGCCGGCGGGTAAATTGCACCCTGCAGCCTCCACGCCCTCCCTTCCCCCCAACGGAAATCAAAAAATGAAAAACTACCTCCATGGCAAACGCGGCGTCGACCTGTTGCATGATCCGCTGCTCAACAAGGGCACGGCCTTCACCGACGCGGAACGCGACGCCCTCGGCGTGCGCGGCCTGCTGCCGCCCCGGGTCCACACCCAGGCCGCGCAGGTCACCCGCGTGCTCGACAGCTTCCGGCGCAAGACCAGCGACCTCGAGAAATACATCTACCTCATCTCCCTGCAGGAGCGGAACGAGTCCTTGTTCTACCGCGTGGTGATGGACCACCTGAACGAGATGATGCCCATCATCTACACGCCGACCGTCGGCCAGGCCTGCCAGCGGTGGGGCCACATCTTCCGCCGCTCACGCGGCCTTTACATCACCGCCGCCGACCGCGGCCGCATCATGCAGCTGCTGCGCAACTGGCCCTACGCCGACGTGCGCATGATCGTCGTCACCGACGGCGAGCGCATCCTCGGCCTCGGTGACCTGGGCGCCAACGGCATGGGCATCCCCGTGGGCAAGCTCTCGCTCTACACCGCCTGCGCCGGCGTCCATCCCGCCCAATGCCTCCCCATCATGCTCGACGTCGGCACCAACACCCAGTCCCTGCTGGATGACCCCCTCTACATCGGCACGCCGCAAAAGCGCCTGCGCGGCCCCCTCTACGACGGGCTGGTCGAGGAACTCGTCACCGCCGTCCAGCAGATGTTCCCGTCGGCCTGCCTGCAGTTCGAGGACTTCGGCAATGCCAATGCCTTCACGCTCCTGCACCGCTACCAGGACCGCATCTGCACCTTCAACGACGACATCCAGGGCACGGCCGGCGTCACCCTCGCCGGGCTCTACTCCGCCGCCCGCCTGACCGGCGTCAAGCTGACCGACATGCGCATCCTCTTCTACGGCGCCGGTGAGGCCGGCATCGGCATCGGCGACCTGATCGTCGATGCGCTCAAGGCCGAGGGCGTGACCGAGGCCGCCGCCCGCCGCCAGTGCTGGTTCTTCGATTCGAAGGGCCTCGTCGTGAAGAGCCGCACCGACCTGGTCGAGCACAAGCTCCGCTTCGCCCACGACCACGCCCCGTCGACGGACCTGACCGCGGCGGTCGGGGACCTCAAGCCGCACGCCATCATCGGTGTCTCCGGCATGCCCGGCGCCTTCACCCAGCCGGTCGTCGAGGCCATGGGCCGCCTCAACCCGCGCCCCATCATCTTCGCCCTCTCCAACCCGACCTCGAAATCCGAGTGCACGGCCGAGCAGGCCTACACCTGGACCGCAGGCCGCGCCGTCTTCGCCAGCGGCAGCCCCTTCGCGCCGGTCACGCTCGCGGGCCGCACCTACGTCTCCGGCCAGGGCAACAACTCCTACATCTTCCCGGGCGTCGGGCTCGGCGTCATCGCCAGCCAGTCCTCGCGCGTCACCAACGCGATGTTCTTCGTCGCCGCCCGGACGCTCGCCGGCCTCGTCAACGCGGACGACCTGGAAATCGGCCGCGTCTACCCCGACCTGGCCCGCATCCGCGAGGTCTCGCTCGCCATCGCTGTCGCCGTCGCCGAGGCCGCCTTCGCCAGCGGCCATGCCCGGCTGCCGCGCCCCGCCGACCTCGCCGCGCACGTCAAGGCGCAGATGTACCAGCCCGACTACGTTAACTACGTATAACGACCCTTCGGCCGCCCGTCGGGCGGGGTGAGGACCGGCCTACAAGATCGCCCGGACCGCCGCCTCCGCCCGCTCCGCCCGCTGCGCCCAGTCGCCCTGGATCAGCGTGTAGGGCAGGTGCCGGCGGTCGAGCGCGCCCCGCCAGACGCGCAGGCATTTCTCCCGGTCCGCCGGATCGGGGAAGCAGCGCTGCGGGTCGGGGACGAACGGCACATCGATGTCGAGCAGCAGGTAGAGCGCGTAGTCCCCCGCGCGCCGGTCGGCCCCGCGCCGGATGTCGTCGGGACACGTCCCATAGAGCAGGTCACTCCAAAGCACCGTCGTCAGCGCCTCCGTGTCGCAGATGATGAGGGGGGAACGTTTGTCATCTATTATATGACAAACCTCCGCGGCGGCCGCGTCCTCCCGCCGCCACTGCTCGCGGGCGATGGCGGGGATGTCCTCGAGCGTGATGACGCCGTGCCGGTCCCAGAACTCGCGCGCATATTCCGCCACCAGCGGCGCGCTGAAATGCGCGGCCAGCGTTGCCGCGAGCCGGGTCTTGCCCGTGGACTCGGGCCCGAAGATGGCGATGCGCTTCATGCGGCGGCCCGGAAGGATTTGCGCCACTCCCACCAGCCGGCGAACGCGAGACCGAGGTAGACCAGGTACAGGCACGCGGTGAAGGCGAGCTCGGCGCTCCAGTACGACGCCACCGCGACCAGGTTGACGACCACCCAGAGCGCCCAGTTCTCGAGGTTCTTCCGCACCTGCAGCACCTGCGCGGCCACGCTGAATGCGGCGATGAAAGCGTCGCGCCAGGGCATGGCGGCGTGCATCCACGGGCCGACCGTCAACGCCCAGGCCACCGTGGCCAGTCCCGCCGCCGCGAGCGTGACCGCCCGGCCGCTCGGCGACAGGCACGTCACGGGCAGTTCCGGCGCCGGGCCGCGGTCCCGCACCCAGTGCCACCAGCCCCAGGCCAGGGTCGCGAAATAAAAGACCTGCAGCGCAGCGTCCGCGGGAAAATGCGTCCGGTAGAAAAGCACGCCTTGCACCGTCACCGCCGCCAGCCCGGTGGGAAACGCCCACAGGCTGCGCCGGATCATCAGCGCCACGCCGATGATGCCCAGCGCGAGGTTGGCCTGGTCCAGCGGCGACGCCGTGACCAGGCCCGACCAGAGGTGCTGCCAGACGGCGTCCATGCGGCCGAATCAATGCGGCCGGCCCGGGCCGAGGCAAATCATCTCTGGGTCAGGCCGCCGGCCCGGCCGCCGCGCCGTCCGTGGCGGTCTGGGCCAGGTAGGCCTCCATCGCCTCGCGCGTCAGGGTGTGGCCCGCGGCGCAGCGCGGGCATTCCACCCGGATGGTCTCGCCCGTGCCGAAGAGTCCCGCCGGGTCGGCGCGGAAGGCCGGGGCGATCGCCGCGAGGATTTTCCGCTGCGTGCAGCCGCACAGCCAGTTGTAGGTGCGCTGCTGGATGCGGGTGAGCGTCTCGCCGGCGCCGAGGCTGCGCACCGCGGCGGCATCCACCGCGCTGAACCACGGCAGGTCGCAGTCCGGCTGCGCCAGCAGCAGCGCGTAATGGTCCTCGCCGAGGTCGAAGAACCGGGCGGGCCGCTGCTCGCTCCGGGCGTAGTAACCCGTCACGGCCGCCAGCACGTCGCTGCCGTGGAAGTTCACCACGCTGCGCCGCGGCTCGGCCCCGCGCCGGGCCACGATGTCGCTGAAGAAGACGTTCTCGGGCGCGACGCGGACATTCTCCGTGAACAGCCGGCCGACCACGGTGCAGTCCTCGTTGTCGCCGGCGAGGAAGAGGTTCAGCCGCGGCTCCTGGAAGCTCATCGTCCAGGCCAGGTGCTCGTTGAGCGGCCGCGAGGCGCAGTGCAGGGTGAAGGCCGCCAGCGCGGACTTGAACAGCCCGGCCTGCTCCGGCGTGTACCGCAGGTGGTGGTCCGCGAGGTGCAGGTAATAGTCGGTGAACAGCGGGCCCAGATCCGCCTGCACGAGCAGGACATTCCGGTGGCGCACAAAATCCACCGTCACCCGGGTGCCGTTCATTTCCGCCGTCTGATCTTCAGCCATGCCTGCAGTGTATGCATATTCCCGGGAAGTCCAGCGGGCCGGGCATTTCGACGGTTGCCAACCGCCGGGATGGGTGGTACTCTGCCGGTGAATGGCCGCCCGCATCTCCACCCGTCCCCAGGTCGAGGAAGAGTTCTCCCTGCCCCTGTTCATCTGTGTCGTCGCCGCCTCCTTCCTCGGGGTGCTCGCCCTGGTCTGGCTGTGCGCCCCGCACCCGGTCTGGCACGCGCAGGTCGGCGGCCCGTTCTGGAAGCTGCTCGCGGCCTTTCTCGGCCTGTCGCTGTTCAACTGTTTCATGGAATATTTCTTCCACCGCTACGTGCTGCACAAGCCGGTGGCGCCGTTCCTCAGCTATTTCTACCGGCAGCATACGCACCACCACAGCCTCACCCGCATCACGCGCCGGCGCACCCCGGGCGGCCGGGAGGTCAACTTCGTCGAGAACTTCTACCCCATCGTGAAGCATGAGCAGAAGGAGGCGTCGTTCTTCCCGTGGTACACCTTCGTCATCTTCGCCGCCATCCTCACGCCGCTCTTCACCGTGCTGCAATGGCTCGCGCCCTCGTTCCCATGGTTCCTGGCGGGTTTCGCCTCGCTCGCCTCCTCGCTGATCCTCTACGAGATCTTCCATGCCATCGAACACTGGTCCTTCGAACGGTGGGGCCCGCTCATCGACCACCCACGCCTGGGCGGTTTCTGGCGCAAGGTCTACAGCTTCCACCTCCGGCATCACGCGGTGGTTGACTGCAACGAGGCCATCTCGGGCTTTTTCACCCTGCCGGTGGCCGACTGGGTGTTCGGCACCTGCATCATCCCGGGGATCCTCTACAAACACGGCGAGAAAAACGCGGCGGACGCCGAGTTCCTCAGCCCGCACCCCATCGGCTTCATCCGCTGGCTCGACCGCCTGACCGACAACCTGGTCAAGGGCCGCCGTGCCCGCACCCAGACCGGCGCGTGATTCGCAGCGCAGGGGGCCGCAGCTCCTCGACCAACTCGGGGCCCTGAGCCGGCCGAACGCGCAAGCCTCAACCCTGCGGGATCACCCCGTGGTCCTGCAGCTTCTTCACCTTGGGCCGGATGACGAACGAGCAGTAACCCTGCGTCGGGTTCTTGGCGAAGTAGTTCTGGTGATATTCCTCCGCCGGCCAGAACTTCACCAGGGGCACGATCTGGGTGACGATCGGGTCCTCGTAGTGCGCCTGCGCGGCGAGCTTGGCGCGGCCGGCGGCCTTCTGTTGCTCCGCGTTGTGATAGAAGATCACCGAGCGGTATTGGTCGCCCTCGTCGGCACCCTGGCGGTTCAGCGTCGTCGGGTCGTGCGCATCGAAGAAGACCCCCAGCAGCTTCTCGTAGCTGATCACCGCCGGGTCAAACTCCACCTGGATGACCTCCGCGTGGCCCGTGCCGTGGCCGCAGATCTCCTCATAGGTCGGGTTGTCCGTGCGGCCGCCGGAGTAGCCGCTCACGCTGTGCAGGACGCCCGGCACCCGCAGGAACACGGCCTCCATGCACCAGAAACAGCCGCCCCCGAAGGTGGCGAACTCGGTTTTCGTTGCGGGTTTGGTTTCAGCGGGGGCGGTCATGGGCAGGAAAAGGGACAGAAGGAGGACGAGGGCGCGGACTTTCATGCAGGTGGGAGGAGGTAAGCCACCTTTTATTCCGAAGCAACCGCGGGCTAAGCCCCGCGAAATCCCAAACGCCAAACGGCCAAAGGCCAAACGGAGGAATCCCAAGGATCGAACTTCGCGCCTGATATTTCTTTGGTATTTGGCGTTTGGATTTTGGTGTTTATGGTCTGGGATTATGGACGACCCCCGTCTCGACAAATGGCTCTGGAGCGTGCGCGTGTTCAAGACGCGCCCTCTCGCCACGGCCGCGTGCCGGGCCGGCAAAGTGCTGATCGGGGAGCTCGAGGCCAAGCCCGGCCGCGACATCCACGTCGGCGAGACCGTCACCGTCCGCCTGGGCGCCCTCACCCGCACGGTGCGGGTCGTCGGCCTGCCCCGCTCCCGCGTCAGCGCGAAACAGCTGACGGAATTCGTGGCCGACCTCACGCCTGCCGCCGAATACGAGCGCGCCAAGCAGGCCGGGATCGAGCACCTGCTGGCCCGCCAGCGCGGCGAGGGCCGCCCGACGAAGAAGGACCGCCGCGACCTGGCCGACCTGTTCGGCTTCGAGTGACTTTTCAGGCCGCTTGCGGCCGGCGTCGCCGGGTCGCGAGGCTCAGCCCGCCCAACCCGAGACCCAGCAGCAGGAGTGAGGAAGCAGAGTCCGGCACCGATTCGGTGGCGGAAGGAATCGTGTAGTCCGTGCCGCTGCCGGAGGTGACGGTACCACCCGGAGTCAGGATTTCCAACCCGAGATGGGCGGCGGACCCATTTACCCGGACCTCCGTGGCGAACGTCGGATCCGAGGGAATACTGTAGTCGACTCCGAAGTGCGCCACGGCTGACGCGGAAAGCGTGATCCCAAAATTAATGCTGAACCCGTCCGGGATGTAATAGAGCCCGCTGGCGTCCAGCGTGGCGGGCCCGAAGCCGTCACCGATTGAATCGTAGTCGGACAAACCCGTGTTGAAGTAGAAGGTGTTGCCCGCCGGGAAAAAACTCGCATTAACCTGCGCCTTGGCGTCGCCCGGACTTGAGGTCCAAAGGTTGTCGTCCAGCAAAAGGCTGAAGCGCACAGCGACCGGATCGCCGGTGCCGCTGTGAAACGTCAGGGAGTCGTAGAGTGTGCCGCCGAAGTTGAACAGGCCCAGACCAGAGGTCCCTTGCCCGTCGCCCACCACCTCGGTCGCGCTGGCCCCGCCTGAAAACGAGATACCGCTGCCCGACGCCGAGCCCGTGTACGCCGCCGAGCCCCAACCCGGGTTGGTAATGCTATCGGAGATCGAGACCGGTACCGCGGAGGGCCCGTCGCTCTGGGTCGAGTTGACGTTGCCGTTCCCGGCCACGACCAGACCGGACACGCTGTAGCTGGGGTTGGCCCTCAAAACTGGGGCCAGCAAGAGCGCGGTGACAAGAACACGGACCACAGTGGAGTTTTTCATTTTATCTTGGGAGAATTATTTTCGCGGAAATCCCAGGGTTGAACCGCCGCCAACCTCAACCGCCGGCGGCCGACGCCCGGCGCGCCCAGCCCCAGGGCCAGCAGCGCGACCGAGGAAGATGATTCGGGCACGCCGGGTGCCGCGCCTCCGGGCAGCGTCCAACTGAACTCGCCATGGACCGACGCATCCAAGCTTCGGATCGTGTTACCGTTAAGATTGCCGAGATTGACGAACTGAAAATCGTAGTAATTGCCCTCGGTTACCGCGAAGATGTACTGGCCCGACACCGAGGGATGGGCGTCATCTACCAAGGCGTAGCCGAGGTCGAAATACCCGTATTCACCCAGGCGAAACCCCTGCAGGCCAAACAACCCCAAATCACCGATGCTGGAACCGGTAACGTTGTAATTCAGCACGAAGTCCCCGGTCGCGTCGGCGAAGAAGCTGTATTCCCAGTTTGGACCATCGTTGCCCGCGGCCACAGCTGAACCGGTGCCGAAGGGGGTCCTGATGGACCAACCGTAGTCTGCCACGACGGTACCTGAGTTACCGTCCGGCGCCCAAGTCGCGGTCGCGCTCCCGAATGAAATGACGCCTCCAGCCGTCGCCGTGGCGCTCACGCTCAGCGGGCTGCCAACCACGCCCCAAGCGGCATTATCGTTCCCGTAAACGATGGGGAGGCCGTCTAATTGTGTCGCTGCGACCCCAAATCCAAGGCCGCCATAAATGGGAGTGGCTCTGAGGGAGGGCGCGGCCAGGGCCAGCAGTCCAACCGCAGCAGCCAAGGCCGGTGAAAGGAGGCGGGCGGCACCCAGCCGGCCATCAGAGAGAAAGAGATCGGTCTTCATGGGTGGATTTCAGCTGGATGGAATTGGAGCGGGCAATGGCTGAAGATGATGCAGGCAAGTTTCAGCCAGGTCACCCAACCAGGCCGGTCCGCCGCTTGGCGAAACCGAGCAGGCCCAGCCCGAGGCCCAGCAGGGCGAACATCGAGGAGGAGTCCGGCATGGTGGACGCTGTCCCGACGCTGCCGTAAACATAACCCATCACCGAAGTGAAGGTCGTGCCAATGAAACCCGAGGTCGGCGTGAAATCGAGGGCTGCGTTGCTAAAGGCGGACGCGGCCACGTCGGGGAAGCCGCGGGGTTCGACATGTTTCTCGAAGACGCCTCCGAGGGAAATCTCGGAAAAAACGCCCAGGGAAGCATACCAAGTGAACGAGCCGCCATTCGCCACCAGGAAGTCGATCGATTGCGGCGCATCCATCCACAGCCCGATGTCGGTCCGCTCGCCATTTATCGCGGTTCTGCTGGCGACTCCATCCACCGAGAGGGTGGCGCTGGCTTGGGATTCGGCGAAACTCGTCCCCGTCAGGCCCACATCATAATTGTGGTCCCAATTCATAAACAATGAGAGTTCGACCGGGATGAGGGTGCCGAGAGCGTAATCGGGATTGAAAACCACGGTGGTATCGTCGAAACGAGCCTGGTATCCATAGATGGCGTCCACGGCCGCCGCGCCGTGCGCGTAATACACCGCGGAATCCCCGTCATAATGGGCCGTGGCCGACACGTGGCTCGTCGCCTGCAGATGACCTATCGTTGCGCTCGATGAAGCCTCGAGCGTGGTCGTCCCGGCCGTGCCGATGTCGGTGCCGCTGCGGGTCTCGGAAAGGTGCGCGCTCGCGCCGGCGTTGCCGGGGACGAAGCCGCTATTGTCCAAGAACTGCACCTGCGTCTCGCTGCCGATCGAACCGGGCCCGTGATTGGGATACCAGAGGGTGCCCTTGAGGTCCGCGCTCGTGCCGATCGGATCGGCCCGGGCTACCAACGCGATCATCAGCGCGGCCAGAACCACTGGCATGAAACGGGAATGGCGGTGATGCGGGGTGAATTTCATGGGTGAAAGAGCGGGGAAAGCGTGTGCGGTCTTTTTTTGGCCGGAGTTAAGGTTTCTCCCCACCTTCTCTGCAAAGAACCGGAGAATAGTTTCAGGAAATCTTCGTGCCGCTGCTTTAATTCAGACAGGTGCCACCCCATACTGATGAACAACCCGCTGGGCCACCGGCCCAGATTCCTCTGGCCAAGTGGGTTATGGCGTCGGATTCGGTCCAGCCAATTGCCGTCGCAATGATTCGGCCTCGGCCGATTTTCCCCAGTCCTGGTAGAGTCCGATCAGGCATTCCCCGGTGTGACGGTAGCTGACGCCGGCAGAGGCGGGTATTCGGACACTCTGCGCCTTAAGCCCGCTAAACCCAGCCAGCAGGAGCGGTTCCGCCTCGGCATAGCGCTTTTCACCCGCGAGGGCTTCGCCCAGCAGGCTCTGGACCTGGGCGGTTCTCCATTCGCCGGGGAACAAGCGTTGGCGCCTTTCGAGCGACGGACGCAGCAGCGCTTCGGCCTCGGAATATCGCGAGGCCTTGAGGAAGACCAGGCCGAGGAGATCGCTGTTGAGCAGGGCAAGGGCGCTGTCGGGCCCCTGCATTCGTTCACATAGGGCCAAGTCCTGGCGCAGCATGGCCTCCGCCTCGCGCGGTTTGCCCTCCTGCTGGTAAAGAAAGCCGAGGCGATTCATGACTTCCAGCGTCTCGTGATTTTCCGGCCCAAAGCTTTGGCGGCAGATGCCCAGCGCTTCGACCAGCAAGGTTTCGGCTTCGGCATATTTTCCCTGAAATGCCTGGGCCTGGGCCAGCGCTTTCATCATATAGATGGTCACCGGATGATCGGATCCCTGAATCCGGCGGTAGACGGGAAGGATGATCCGTTCGAGGTTTTCGGCCCGGACAAAGTCCCCTTCGAACAAATAGCAGCAGGCCAGATCATGTTTCTCGTTCAAGGTGTCGGGGTGCTCCGGTCCGAGCGTGCGGGTTTGGATCTCGATGGCCTGTTCACTGACGGCCTCGGAGGCGGTGAACTTTCCCTCGCGGCAGTAAAGAACACCCAGATGGTTCAAGGAAGACAGGGTGTCGGGATGCTCCGGCCCGAGCACCCGCCGGCGGATGGCCAAGGCCTGGCGCTGCAATGACTCGGATTTCTCCAGGCGCTGTTCATTTGAAAATACCTCGGCCAGACCGACCATTGCACCCAAGGTGCGGGGGTGTTCGGGACCGAGGACCCGGCTTTCGATCGCCAGGGTCTCGGTGTAAATCTCCTCCGCTTCCGGCATTTTGCCTGCCCAGATCAACACGTCCCCCAAGGTTTCCATCGACTCGAGCGTGTCGGGATGATCGGGGCCGAGCACCCGGCGCTGTTCCTCCAGGGTGTGGCGGGCGAGCAATTCGGCCTCCGCCACCTTGCCCTGCAGCAACAGTGCGCCAGCCAGATGGTCCAGCGCCTCGAGGGTTCCGGGATTCTCCGCGCCCAGCAGACGGCGACGGATTTCCACGGTTCGCTCCAGGTTGTGCTGCATGAGCGGGTAATCGCCGAGCGAGCGATAGGTCTCGGCGAGCGTGACGCGCAGCGCTGCCTCCACCAGGGGTTGGTCGACGAACCGGCCGTCGATCTTCCTGGCCGCCCGGTCCAGCACCGTGCGCAAGGTCAGGTTGCGGTCCGGCTGCTGGTCAGGCGAGGCCTGGGCCAGCAGGTCGTTTTGCAGGAAGTCCGCGATGGCTTTGCTGACGGCCGCCTCGGTCGCCGCCCGGGCGCGTTCCGCCTCGGCGGTGCGCCGGGCCCGGTCCAGCCGGAGCGCGACCAGCGGGCCGCCCACCGCCAGGAGGAGCACGATCAGGGTGGCGAGCCCGGCGGACATCGCCCGACCGGGATGGCGCCAGCACCAGCGGACGGCCGTTTCCACCCAGCCGGCCGGGCGTGCGGTAATCGGCCGGCCCGCGAGCCACGCCCGCAAATCCACCGCGAGGGCTTCCGCCGTGGCGTAGCGCGCGGAGGGCTCGGGCTGAAGGCACTTCGCCGTGATCACCGCGAGGTCCCGGGGCACCCCGGGCCGGGCCGCGTCCGCCGCCGCGCTCGCTGGCGGGGGCGAGCCAGTGAGCAACTCGTGCAGGATCGCCCCGAGGGCAAAGACATCGGCGGCCGTCGTCGCATGGCTGGCTCCACCCTGGAGGACCTCGGGGGCGACGTAGCCCGGCGTACCCATGACCAGCAGCGGGCGGGTCGCCGGGGCGCTGGTCCCGGGGTCGCCGATGAGTTTGGCGAGGCCGAAATCACTGATGAAGGGGCGGTCCGCTTCGTCGAACAGCACGTTGCCCGGTTTGAGATCGCGGTGCAGCACGCCGCGCGCATGGGCGTGTTGCACGGCGTCCGCCAGCAGGGCCACGAGCGTGGCCGTGTCGCGCCATTGTCCGCGGTAGCGTGCCAGGCGCTCCGCGAGCGTACCGCCAACGCAAAGCTTCATCGTGAAATAGGGGAGCCCGTCGTATTCGCCCACCGCGAGCACCGGCAGGATCACCGGATGATCAAGGGCCGCCACGGTCGCTGCCTCGAGCCGGAAGCGGGCCAGCGATTCCGCCGAGCCGAGCTCGTGCGGCCGCAATATCTTCAGCGCCACCTCGCGGGCCGGCTGCTCCTGCCGCGCCCGGTACACAATCCCCGCCGCGCCGCGTCCCAGCTCCGCCAGCACCACATGACCCGATACGGTGAACAACCCTCCGCCCGTCTGACCCGGCCCTGATTCCGCCACCGGCGCAAAGGCCGCCGCCAGGGCGCACTGCGGACACCACTCCCCTCCCGCCTCCTGGATCAGAAGCGATCGGCAGGTCCGGCAGCGGTTGATCTCAGTTCGGTCGGACATGGCTGCATCAAGTCTCCGGGTCCGACAGTACGAGATGCAGATGCGCCATCTCCGCGTCGATTTCGTGCGGGGCATCGACGGTCAGCGCCACCTCGGCGCGTATCCGCTCGCGGAACTGCGCCCGCAGCCGGAATACCTCAGTCTTCAAGCGGGCCAGGGTCCAGCCCAGACCGGTTGCCGCCGACTCATACGCCGGTGTCTCGGCCGACCCGGGCAAAAAGCAGAGCAACATGGCCAAC
>Ga0265318_10000950_pt1 | contig 18624 bp, 15 predicted proteins | sample 4821metaG_FD_192431 | JGI IMG/M metagenome (GOLD analysis project Ga0265318, IMG submission 192431) | Rhizosphere microbial communities from Carex aquatilis grown in University of Washington, Seatle, WA, United States - 4-8-21 metaG | ecosystem: Host-associated > Plants > Roots > Rhizosphere >... | reverse complement strand
CGCGCGGTGCCCTCTCCCGCGGAGGGGACAAGGCCCCATTCGCTGAGACTCAGCCCCCGGTCCAGGGCGCGCTGGCGCATCTGGACATTGTGGTCCTTCGAGCCCGTGAAATGGTGGAGGGCGAAGGCGAACTGTTCCGAAGGGATGATGCGCAGGTCGGCCTGGAGGCCGCTCTCCAGGCGCACGCTCGCCTTTGTCTCTCCGCTGGCGGTGACCTCCTTGACACCGGCCATCCCGGTGAACCAACCGACGACGGGCCCCACGTCCCTTGCCGCGACAATGAAGTCCAGGTCCCCGACGGTCTCGAGACCCCGGCGCAGGCTGCCTGCAGTCTCCGCGCGGCTCACCTGCGGCAGGGCCCGGAGCCCTGCGAGGATGGGGGCCGCCGTATGGCTCGCGTCCCACCAGAGGTGCCGCAGCGAGTATGCCTCCCGGTTCCGGATGCCCGTCAGGATCTTCTCCTGCGTCTTCTCGCCGAACCCTGGAAGCGCGGCGACCCGCCCGTCCTTGCACGCCTTCTCCAGATCCGCGACCGAGTTGATCCCGAGGTCGCGCCCCAGGGCGGCTATCTTCTTCGGGCCCAGGCCGGGAATCTTCAGCATCTCGACCAGGCCCGGCTCGATCGAGGACTTCAGCCTGTCCAGGAATTCGAGGCGTCCCGTTGAATGCAGCTCCGCGATCTTCGCGGCGAGCGCCTCCCCGATCCCCTTGACGCTCTGGATGCGTCCCTCGGCGACGAGTTTCTCGAACTCATCCCTCTCGAGGGCCTCGATGGCCCTCGCGCCCCCTGAGTACGCGCGGACCTTGAAGGGGTTCTCACCCTTGAGCTCCATGAGGGTCCCGATCTCGGCGAGCACGTCGGCGATCTCGTTCTTGGTCATCGACCCCGATTCAGACGCCCGGGCGGCCAAGTTCAACGCCGGAAGACGCTCCGGGGCGTCGGCCTCTGCGATGTTGCGTCGCACGCCCTTTGACCTATCGCTTTGGGGCCCAAAGCCCCCATGCCCTTCCACTACGCCCGGACGGCCCACTTCGCGGACACCGACGCCGCCGGGGTCGTCTTCTTCGCCAACTACCTTGCGATCTGCCACGAGGCCTACGAGGAGGCCCTTTCGGCCGCCGGGATCGACCTTAAGCGGTTCTTCGCCGACAACGGGGTCGTGGTCCCGATCGCCCGGAGCGAGACGGAGTTCCTGCGGCCCGTCGCATGCGGCGACAAGCTGAGCGTAGGCGTCAAGCCAAAGGCGCTGTCGGAGAACTCATTTGAAATCCACTACGAGGTCACGCGGCTGGGGCCGCCCGGCAAGTGCGCCGCCAAGGCGAGGACTGAGCACGTGTGCATCGACTCGGTGACGCGGGCGCGAAGGGAGCTTCCGGGGCCGCTCTTGGACTGGGTGCGGGCGGGCTGACCCCGCGGGTCATCCGCCGGCTGCCAGCCTGAGGAGCTCGGCCCGGTTGATCTTGCCCTGCGCATTGCGGGGCCACGGCGAGACGGCGACGTACCGCTTGGGGTGCTTGAACGAGGCCAATCCGGACAGGGCGTCCCTTATGCGCCCGTCCCCCAGCGGGCGCGCGCCGCCGGGGTGGCAGGCCACAACCATCTGGCCCCATTCCGGGTCCGGGATTCCGACCACCGCGACATCCTCGAATTCGCCGCTCCGCATCAGGGCGGCCTCCACCTCGGCAGGCAGCACCTTCTTGCCCCCCGTCACCACCATGTCATCGCTCCGGCCGAGTATTGACAGGCTGCCGTCCGGACCGAACGCCCCCAAGTCGCCCGTCGTCCACGCCCGTTCCACCCGCATATCGGGAAAGTATCCCCTGAACACCGATTCGCCTGCGACCCGGACGACCCCGTCCACCAGGTCGATCCGCGCGTGGGGAAGCGCCGTGCCGCACCCGCGCATGCCGTCCAGGAATTGCTCGGGCCTGAGGGCTGCCACCATCGCCGCGGTCTCGGTCGCGCCGTAGCTGGTCGAAAGGGGAAGACCGATCCGGGCAGCCGCCTCGATTGTCCCCTCCCAGGCGGGCCCCCCTCCGACGAAGACGATGCGGAATGTTCGGAGCCACGAGACGGCCGCCCCGGAGGAGAGGAGGCGCTGAAGCTGGGTCGGAACGAGCGAGAGGCAGCAGTCCGCGGGCGTTTCCGCCGGGAATCGCCCGGCCTCGACGTCCTTCCACGACCATGGGATGAACAAGCCCCCCGTCAGGGCGCTTCGCATCCATGCCATGAAGCCGCTCACATGATGGAGGGGGAGCACGCTGACCGCGTTCGCGCGCTCAAGCCCAAAATGCCCGCAGAATCCCGCGACCGCGGCCGCGATGGTGCGGCTGTCATGGCGCGCGAACTTGAGCCCCCCGCCGGCGCCCCCGCTCGGAATCATGAGCCAGCCGGTTTCCCCGCAGGGAGCCTCCCCGACGATCCGGGCAAGGCCGGCGCGCTCGCTCGATCGCCAGGACGGATTTGAAAGGAAGATGTTGCCCCCTCCGGAGACGGCGCCTGCGAAGGACGCCATGAACCGGCCGGGTTGCGTCTCCTCGATCACCGGTCCGCCTCCGGGCGCCCCAGCCCGGAGGCCGGCAACGCGGGCCGCTAGCTCGCCGCGCTCCATAGTGCCTCGGGATTGATCCTGTTCACGTCCTCCATTCGCAGGAACGGGGCCGCGGCGGGTCCGTCAAACCTAGCGTCCGAGAAAAGGGGCCACACGCCGAAGCCGAGCGAGACGGCCTTGCCCGGCCACGCAAACGCAAGGCGCAGGGCGGCCTGGGCCCCGACGCCCGTCTCGAGAGCCGAGGAGAACACCACCCGGGCATGGGCCTTGGCGAGCCGGCCGAGCACCGCCCGGACCTCGCCCACCAGGGCCGGCTTGACGACGAAATAGCCCCTCCAGCCCCGGTCGAGCCAGCGGCCGACGGCCTCCTCGTCCGCGATGGATTCGTCGAGGGCGATGGGCGTCGGGTAGTCCGCGGCCAGCCCGGCAAGGCAGTCGTCCGCGCCCTTCGAGCCTGGCGCGACCGGCTGCTCCACGAACTCGACGGGGCGCCCCGACGCGCGGTCGAGCCACTTCTCGGCGGTCCTGCGGTCCCACGCCCCGTTTGCGTCCAGCCGGAACCTCGAGCCCGCGGGCAGCGCGCCGATCAGGTCGTCAAGGAGGGCCATCTCATCGTCCGCCGCCCCGACTCCAACCTTCCACTTGAACACCCTGAAGCCCGCGTCGGCCCTGGGCGGCGCGTCGGCAAGGGCGGCGCGCCCCGCGGGCAGAAGCGCCGCCACCCCCAGGCTCGCGTGCCTCGGGAGGTCGGCGGCGCCCCCGACGGCAAAGGCCAGGGCGTTTCGGAGCGACCGGAGGTTCCGCGGGACCCCCGACAGGGCCTCGTCGCCAAGCCGGTCCCCAACGGAGCGGCACCAGGCCTCGGCCTCGGCCACCGTCTCCGAGCCGAACGCCGGCACCGGGGCCGCCTCCCCTATGCCAACCGTGCCGTCGGGGCGCTCAACCCGGACATAAAGGCCCTCCCTGAGCGGCCACTGCCCGCGGGAGGTCCTCACGGGCTGGCGGAAAGCCAGGGAATACCTGCGGAATGAGAACCGGAATTCCATTTTGTTTGCCCTTTCAGAGAACCGCACTATTTGGTTCACGGCAACCCATGAGCAAGGTTGCAAAGAGGTCCCAGACGTCGGTCGACACCCAATTCTATCTCCCCGCGGACGAGTTCTTCCGCGCGAGCGTACCCATGGCGCTCACCTTCGACGACGTCACCCTAGCCACGCTGTATTCGGAGATCCTCCCCAGGGACACCGACACCTCGACCTCGGTCTCGGATTCGCTGAGCCTGCAGATCCCGGTCATCTCGTCCGACATGGACACGGTCACCGAGAAGGCGATGGCCATAGCCATGGCGCAGAACGGCGGCTTGGGCCTTATCCACTACAACATGCTCCCAAAGGAGCAGGTGAAGGAGGTCGCGCGGGTGAAGCGCCACATCCACGGCCTCATCCAGGACCCGATCACGGTGGCCCCGTTGAACCTGATCGGCGACCTGCTCCAGACGATAGAGGCCAAGCGCTACGGGTTCTCGACCTTCCCGGTCGTCGACGCCCGCGGCGTGCTCTGCGGGCTGGTCTCGGGAAACGTCGTCAAGGAGCGCTACCGCTCGAAGACGGTCGCGGAGGTCATGACGCCCCGCTCCCAGCTCAAGACGGCGGAGGAGTCCGCGGTCGCGAAGGACCCGATCAAGGCGGCCGACAGCTTCTTCAGCGCGAACGTCGGGATCAACAAGATGCTCGTGGTTGACCGCGAGGGCCGCCTGCGGGGCCTGGTCACCGCATCCGACGTCGAGAGGATCACGGGGGAGACAAGGTCCCGCAGGAAGCCGGCGCGGGACTCCCAGTTCAGGCTCGTCGTCGGGGCGGCCCTTTCCCCTGCCCGCACACCGAGCGGATCCCTCGACCGGGACGCCATCCTCTCCCATGTCGGAAGCCTGGTCGACGAGCATGTCGACGCCATTGCGGTCTCAACCGCCCACGGCCACACGTCGGGCGTCGGCGAGGTCGTCAAGATGGTGCGCCAGGCCTTTCCTTCGCTCACCCTCATAGCGGGAAACGTGACGAGCGGCGCGGGCGTCGAGTACCTCGCCGACTGCGGGGCCGACGCGATCAAGGTCGGCCAGGGCCCCGGCTCCATCTGCACCACGCGCATCGTGGCCGGAGTCGGCATCCCGCAGCTGACCGCGCTCTACGTAGCGTCGAAGTCCGCTAGGAGACACGGCGTGCGGATCCTCGCCGACGGGGGCATCACCAAGTCGGGCGATATCGTCAAGGCGCTCACGCTCTCCGACGCCGTGATCTGCGGCGGAGTGCTGGCGGGATGCCGCGAGGCCCCGGGAGAGATCATGGAAATCGGAGGGAAGGTCTACAAGCAGTACCGCGGGATGGGCTCGCTCGCGGCGATGAAGGCCGGCAGCGCCGCCCGCTATGGCAGGGACAGGGAGGACACCCGCAAGGTTGCGGCCGAGGGCATAGAGGCCCTGAAGGAGGTCAGCGGCTCGGTGGACGAGGTCCTGACTTCCCTCATCAGCGGCGTGCAGAGCGGGATGGGCTACCTCGGCGCCAGGACGCTCAGCGTCCTTCGCGAGAAGGCCCGTTTCGCCCGGGTGAGCCCCGCAGGCCAAAAGGAGGCCGCGCCGCACGACGTGGTCGAGGTTTCGACGCGCACGAACTGACGGGCAGGACTTCCCGCAAGGGGCAGTTGAAGCTTGCCCTCGGCCTCCGAGTGACCATTCCAATCTTCTGCAACAGGGGTCCAGCGCTTCCGTTGCAGAAAGCAACATGGCTCTACCTCCCTTCTCCTGCCAGCTCATCGCGGATGTCGGCATTTCCCTAGGCGACGAGGGAAAGGGCCGCCTGATTCCCGAGATCGTCGAGGAGCTCCGCACCACGCCCAGGAAAGTCGCGGTCGTCATGAAGGTCAACGGGGGGGCCAACGCGGGCCACACCGCGGCGGGCGTGAATCTCAACCTGCTCCCGTCGGGCGTCGTGGACCGGGAGATCACTCACCTTGCGATCGGCAGCGGGGTCGTGGCCGATCCACGAAAGATCCTCTGGGAGGCGGCCCCGCTCGAGGCAAAGGGCTACTCCGTGCGCGACAGGCTCCTGATCGACGAGCGTACGATGACATCGGACCTGACCCACCGGCTGCTCGACCTAGCGGAGGAGGACTACCGGGTCAGCGTGCTCAAGGAGGAGCCGCGCGGTTCGACGGGCCGCGGAATCTCTGCGGCCTACAGCGAGGAGACGGGGCACTGGCAGATGTACTTCTCGGACTTCCTGGCGGGGCCTAATTTCTTCGCCCGCAAGCTGGCGCAGCGCGCCGACCGCGCCTGCCGGATGATCCAGCACGTCTACCGCGTCAGCGAGTCGTCGTGGAACGGCTTCTTCGACCGGCTGACCGAGGCCGAGAAGCGGGCGAACGCGGAGACGATCGCCGCCGGGGTCTTCGGCGCGGACGAGTTTGATTTCACGAGGTTTCGCGGGAAGCGGCCGTTCGAGTTCGACCTGGGATGCCTGACGTCGGTGTACTGGAAGGCCGGGACCGCGCTGCAAAGGAACGTCGGCGAGGTGCGCGAGCTGATCCTGGGCGAGCTCCGGCTCGGCCATACCGTCATCGGGGAATTCGGGCAGGCCTACTGGCTGGACAAGCGCCATGGGTTCTCCTCCACCTCCTCCCACACCTTCACGCCGGAATTCTTCGAGAGCGCGAACATCCCCGTGCAGCCTATCCACACGTTTGGGGTCGCGAAGGCCTACGACACCAAGGTGGGGACCCACACGTTCCTCACCGAGATGGGGGAGTCCGAGCCCCTGGGCATCAAGCTGAGGAAGCTCGAGTTTGGAACGAGCACGGGCAGGCAGCGGATGGTCGGCTGGTACGACGCCGTCGAGAAGGGGGACACGCTTCGGTATGGGGGATTCCAGGACCTGATGATCAACAAGCTGGACGCCCTCTCGTGGTCCGAGGCATGGAGGGGCGACCTTCGCGTCTGCACGGCGTACGAGGCACCCGGCGGCAGGCGGTTCCAGCATGTTCCGCGCAACGAGGCCGTGCGCAAGTCGCTCCGCCCCGTCTACAGGGACTACCCGGGATGGGCCGAGGACATATCGGGCGTCCGGCGGTTTTCCGACCTTCCGGTGAACGCCCGCCGCTACGTGGCCGGCATGGTGAAGGGAATACTGGACGTCGCCTACGCAGGGGAGCCGCGGCCCGCGGTCCTCCCGAATCTTCGGTACCTTGGCGTCGGGCCGGGTCCCTCGCAGATCGTCAAGGACGTCCCGGCGACCGACGAGCTCATACGGCTCGCCTGACCCGCCCCGCCGCGGCCGGCGGTCCCGGTCAGAAGTCCTGAAGCCTTCCCTCGCCCGGGCCGCGCTGCGGCTCCAGCAGGCAGAACACCTCTCCAAGGAGGTAGATCGACCCCGTCACGATGATGACGTCGTCAGGCCCGCCCGCGGTGCAGACCGCCGGCGACGGGAAGAGCTCCTCGACCGTCGACCGGATGGTGCGCCCGCGAAACGTCCCGGGAACCAGCGCCTCGAGCTCGGCATGGCTCGACGCCCGCGCCTGGTGCGGCACGACGAGGTGAATTTCCCGGCAGTGCCGGCAAAGGACCTCGAGGAGCGGGCCCGCCCTCATGGCGCCGAGGGCCCCGACGATAGCGACCGGTAGGCGCCCCGTCTCAAGGTGGAGGCGGGAAAGGTTGGAATCGAGGACCCCCGCTCCCTCCGGATTGTGGGATGCGTCGAGTATCGCCAGCCGCCCGCCCAGCACTGTGCGCTGCCAGCGGCCCGGCCATTCGACGGCTCCCAGGCCGGACTCGATCGACCCGTCCGAGATTCCGAATCTCCCGGGAAGCAGCCTGGCCGCAAGCGCCGCCGTCGCCGCATTCCACCTCTGGTAGTCTCCCTCCAGGCTCGGCTTCGGGTAGCGCGAAACGTCGTCCCCGAACTCCTCGCGGACCGAGACAACCCGGGCTCCCATCGAGGCCGCAACCCGGCGCACCGTCGTCTCGGCCGCGAGCGGCATGCGCCCGATCACGACGGGCCGCCCCGGCTTGATGATTCCCGCCTTCTCGCCGGCAATGGCCTCAAACGTGTCTCCAAGCATGTCGCAGTGGTCGAGGCCGATCGAGGTCACGATGCTCACCTCGGGCTCCACGATGTTCGTGGCGTCCAGGCGGCCCCCCAGGCCGACCTCGATCACGCTGAAATCGCATTTCTTCCTCGCAAACTGCAGGAACGCCATCGCCGTCATGAACTCGAAGAAGCTCGGCCTGTCGTCCAGCCCGCCCCTGGACGCTATGGCGTCCGCCAGCGGCTGCAGTTCCTGCACATAGGCGGTGATCTCCCCCTCGGCCAGGATGGCGCGGTTGACCTGGACCCTCTCGCCCAGCCGGACCAGGTGGGGCGACGTGTAGAGGCCCGTCCTTTGGCCAGAGGCGCGCAGGATCGCCTCGAGCATGGCGGAGACCGAACCCTTGCCGTTCGTTCCGGCGACGTGGATGCAGGGAACCGCCCTCTCGGGGTTCCCGATCCTGGCAGACAGGATGCGCATCCGGTCCACGCCGAACTTCACGCCCGCCGTCTTGAGGCCGAAGAGATAGTCCTGTATGGCCGCATAGCCGGCCGGCGGCGATCCGGTCGTCATTGCGGGGAAGGGTCAGGCGCCCGCGGCGACTGGCTCCTTCTTCAGGTAGAGGGCGCAGAGGATGTCCCTGATACGCTCGCGCATCTCGGTGCGGCTCACGATCTGGTCGACGAGGCCGTGCTTGAGAAGGAACTCCGCGGTCTGGAACCCGGGGGGCAGCGTCTGCTTCGTCGTGTCCCTGATCACCCGCGCCCCCGCGAATCCAATCATGGCGCCGGGCTCGGCCAGGATGATGTCGCCGAGCGTCGCGAAGCTGGCCGTGACCCCTCCCGTCGTGGGGTTCGTCAGCACCGAGATGAAGGGCAGCCTAGCCTGGGCAAGCCGGCCGAGCGCCGAGCTCGTCTTCGCCATCTGCATCAGGGAGTAGATCCCCTCCTGCATGCGGGCGCCCCCTGAGGCGCTGAACACGACGCACGGGATCCTCTTCGCCAGCGCGTCCTCGATGGTCCTGGTGATCTTTTCGCCCGTGGCCGACCCCATCGAGCCGCCGCAGAACTGGAAGTCCATGACGGCAATCGCAACCGGGATCCCGTGGATCGCACCGGTCCCGCAGATGACCGACTCGGGCAGGTTGCTCTTCTTCGCATTGCGCTTGAGGCGGTCCGAATAGGGCTGCGTGTCGACAAACTTCAGCGGGTCGTCGGCGCGGACGTTCTGATGGGTCTCAACAAACGAGCTGGGGTCCAGAAGCTTTGCAATCCGCTCGCGCGCCCCGATCGGGAAATGATGCCCGCTCTTCGGGACAACCATCTGGTTGTCCTCGATCTCCTTGTTGAAAAGGATCTCGCCGGTGACCGGATCCTTTGTGTAAAGGCCCTCGGGGATACCCTTTTTCTTCGTCCTGCGAACCGAGTACGTCGGCTTGTCGAAATGCATGAAGCGTGCGGGACAGGGAACGTGCCGGTACCGTATGGCAGAGGCAACCGAATTCGCGGCTCAGCCGTACAGCACCCGGCGCAGGAAGAGCCCCTGCGGCGGGGCCGTCTGGATCTGGGGGGTCCTCGCCCCTGACTTCAGGATCCTGCCTATCTCGGCGGCGGCGAGCCTTCCCTCCCCGCCAGCGACCAGGGCCCCGACCAGGCTGCGGACCATCTTGTAGAGGAAGCCGTCAGCCTCGGCGACGATCCGCAGATCGCGCCCGCGCGCAACGACCTCGAGCCTCCGCAGATCGCGCGTGGTGCCGGCCCTGTCCCCGGGCTCCGTCCCGTTCAGAGCCGAGAACGCCCTGAAATCGTGCACTCCCTGCAGAACCCGCGCCGAGGCCCGCATCGCCGCAAGGTCCATCGGCTTGAGCACCGGCCAGCAGTAGGGCCGGGTGAACGGGTCGGCATCGCCGAGCCGGATCCGGTACTCGTAGACCTTCCCCGTAGAGGAGAACCTGGCGTGAAAGTCCGCCGGCGCCGCGCGCACCGACACGACCTGGATCGCCCTTGAGAGCCGGTGCCTGAGCGCGGCTGCCAGCTTCTCCGGGCCATGCGGCCATTCGGCGTCGAAATGGAACACCTGCCCGATGGCGTGCACGCCCGCGTCCGTCCGGCCGCTGCCATGGATGCGCGCATGGCCGCCAAGCACGTCGGCAAGGCGCGCCTCGATGGCATCCTGAACCGAGTCCCTGCTCAGCTGGCTCTGCCAGCCGGAGAACCCGCCGCCGTCGTAGGCGCAAACGCATTTCCAGCGCTTCATGTCGCGCCTGCGGCCTCACCTTCCTTGGGAAAGCGCCCGTCGAGGAAATCCTGGAGGATTATCGTCGCGGCCCTCGAATCGACGATGCCGGTCTTGCGAACGGCCCGGCGTTTGGCCGGCGGTATGGTGGACTCGGCCTCGTAGCTTGTCAGCCGCTCGTCCACCAGGTGCACGGGCAGGCCGAACTCCGATCGGATCCTTCGGGCGAATGCCTCGACCTCCAGCGCCTTCGGGCCGGACGAGCCGTCCATGTTGAGCGGGTGGCCCAGCACCACCTCGGTGATGCGCCTTCCCTTCAAGACGGAGGCGATCCCGGCCCATTGCCGCGACGGGTCCTCCGACGCGACCGCGGGCAGAGGCGTCGCAACCCCTATTTCATCGCCGTAGGCCAGACCGATCCTCCGCGTCCCGTGGTCTATTCCGAGGAAGCGCATGGAGGGCGGGTTCACGCCGCCAGTTCTGGATGGCTCGAGGCATATTCGCGAGCCGCCTCTGCAAAAGCCCTCTTCAGGCGCGAAGCAACCGAATCCGGGCCGAGCTTGAACCTTACGCCGTCTATCTCGCCCACCGGTACAATGTCCTTTGTCGTCGACATCAGGAAGCACTCCCCCATCGACCCGAAGTCGGCGGGCTGCACCGGCTCCTCGGACACCGGGATTCCCGCCGCGGCCGCAATCCCGTCCAGGAGAAGCGCCCGTGTTATGCCCCCGAGGATCCCGGCGGAGAGCGGGGGCGTCACAAGCTTGCCGTCCCTCACGAAGCCAATATTGGCGACGGAGGCTTCCGTCACCTCGCCCGCCAGGTTGAGGATGACGACGTCGTCGGCGCCGCGCGCGCGCGCCTCGCGCAGGCAAAGGAGGTTGTTCAGGTAGTTTCCCGTCTTCCATGCCGGATCAAGGCTCTGCACCGGATTGCGGCGCATCGTCGTGGCGACCGACAGCCTCAGGCCCTCGCGCTCCCTGGCCTTCGGCACCTCCGGGCAGGGCTGGACCAGGAGAAGGAAATCCGCCTTGTCGGCCAGCGCGATGTCCAGGCCTATGGGCCCGGCCCCGCGGGTGACCTGCAGGCGGATATAGAGCTCCCCAGAATTCGGCACGCGGTCCCTAAAGGCGGACACGGTGCGGCGGATCTCCTCCAGGATCTGCGGCGGGGCGATGTCCAGGTGCATATGCACGGCGCGCGCCGACGCGCGCATTCTCTTCCAGTGCTCCTCCCAGGCGAATATGACGCCGTGATACGTCCGCCACACCTCGTAGATCGCATCACCATAGAGGAAGCCCCTGTTGAGGGGCGCTATAGACGGCTCGCTCGCGGGATGAAGGCGCCCGTTGGTATTGGCCTGGATATAGTGAGTCGGCATGTCGCTGGGTTTCGCAAAGCAAACGGCCCCCGCCACAAAGCAGGGGCCGGTCCCAACTGGCAAGACTGCGCCGCCCCTAGGCCCGAGCCTTCACAAGTCCCAGCGCCTTCTTGATGTTCTGCACGCTCGGCAGAGAGATGCCCAGCGCCTTGGCGATCTGGGAGCCTGTCTTCCCGGCCTCGACGAGCTTCTTCACGCTCGCGCGCGTCTCGTCCGTGATGACGGCGCGCCTGCGGCGCTTGACCTTGTCCGCGGACTTCGCGGGCCTGCCCCTGCGGCCCTTCCTGCGCGAGCCCGTCCCCGAGGCGCCCTTCAGCGCCCTGATGAATTCACCAAGGGACCCAAAGCCGTAGTTCTTGTGCAATGTCGCCAGTTCCTTGCTGAGGCGCTTGGCGATCGACTTCTCGAGCGCCGCGATCTTTGCCTTGGTGACCTCAAGCTCCTTTATCTGTTTTGTTACCATAGTTGAAATACTGTCGGGAGAACCACGTGTTATAGCAAGCATTATATATACATGATTTTATGGCATCACATCATTCAATACGGCGCAGTAGGGCAGATTTACTCGACGTGCAGTTGGAACGATATAGGAGGTTTCTGTGGACCCAGTTGCCCCGCCCTCGCGCCCCTCGTTCGCGGCCGGCACGCGCCTCTTCGTGTGTGCTCTTGCGGTCGCTCACGCAGTGGCGTTTGCCTCGATTTGGGTCCAGGCGGACGGATTGATTGGGCCGTCGGGGATCCTGCCTGCAGGGCAATTCTTCGCAGCCGTCCACGAGCAGCTGGGGCGCCAGGCATGGTACGAGGCCCCCTCGCTCTGCTGGATATTCGGGACGGGGCGTTTCATCGGCGTGCTCTGCGGGCTAGGAATCGGCCTTTCAGTGCTTCTCTTCGTGGGGTACGCCCAGCCCGTTTGCCTGGCGCTCCTATGGGCCTTTTACCTGTCCCTCGTCTCCGCCGGGCAGATCTTCTTTGATTTTCAATGGGATGCGCTCCTCCTCGAGAGCACGCTTCTCGCCCTATTCGTGGTTCCCTGGTCGCTGCGGCGCGCAAGGGCCCCGTACGACCCGCCCCGTCTTGCGCGCTACCTGGTCTGGTGGCTCCTGTTCCGCCTCATGTTTCTCTCCGGCGTCGTCAAGCTGACGAGCGGAGACCCGACATGGCGGCACCTGAGCGCCCTTACCTTTCACTATCAGACCCAGCCGCTGCCGACCCCGATCGCATGGTACGCACAGCAGCTTCCGGAATGGTTCCAGGTGGCGTCCTGCGCTCTGATGTTCCTGGTCGAGCTCGCCGCCCCATTCTGCATTGCCGCGCCAAGGAGTATCCGCCATTTCGCGGCGCTGGCGCTTGTCGCCCTACAGGTCCTGATCGCCGTCACGGGAAACTACGCGTTTTTCAACCTGTTGACAGTCGGCCTGTGCCTGACCTGCCTCGACGACGGCTGGTGGCGCTCGCGCCACTGGCAGGTCGACGAACCCACCCGCGATCCGGCCGAACCCCGGCGCCGCGGAGCACCAAGCAAGGCCACTGCACTCCGCTGGTTCGGCGCATTCTACGTGGGCGTGACCTTTTTCGGGACAGCCGCGGCCGTATCCCCAAATGCAGCGCGGTCGCCGCTTGTCCGCTCTGTTGAGGAAGCGGTCGGGCCGCTGCAGACCTTCAACAACTATGGGCTCTTTCGGGTCATGACAGTCGAGCGTCCCGAACTCGTGATAGAGGGCAGCGACGACAGCCGCGACTGGCGCGAGTACGCTCTGCCCTACAAGCCGGGAGACCTTTCGAAACGGCCGAAATGGGTCGCCCCCTACCAGCCGCGCCTCGACTGGCAGCTTTGGTTCGCGGCGCTTGGGCCAGCCGATGACAGTCCCTGGGTGGGGACCATTTGCGAGCGCCTCCTCAGGGGAAATCCCGCGGTCCTTGGACTGTTCGCACACGATCCGTTTCCCGACCACCCTCCGCATTACATGCGCGTGGTGCGCTATCGCTACGAGTTCACGGATGCGGTCGAGCGTAAGCGAACGGGAAAATGGTGGCGAAGGACGCCAATAGATTTCTATATTCCCACGGTGGCACTCTCCTCCGATTCAAAATGAAGCCGTCCGGCCGCGACCAGTTCATGGACCTGCTGAGGGACGCCGTCCAAGGTGGTTCGCTTGAGAAGCTCACCCTGGGAAAACCCTCCGGCAAGGATTTGACGCTTTCCAACCTGTTCGTTCGCCCCGTGGCGCTGAAGTCGGGTCCCCGCTTCTCATTTGTTTGGCGCCACAAGACGAGGGACATCACGAAGAACCACGACGCCGCGGAGACCCTCCGGCTCGTGGATTCCCTGATCGGATCCGATTTTCTTGATGCCCATCTCTTCACGGCGGCCAAGAGTGCGCAGCTTGAGACCGGGCCCGGCACCTCGCGGATTCGAGTAAGGACTCGGACCACGGCGCCCGCCGTCTCTCGCGGAATCGACCGGGCCAAGACACGTCCCATCGCACCAGGGACGCCATGGCTGCGCGCCCTGGGAGTGACCGACGAGCGCGGCACGCCCCTTTCCGCCATGGCGGACAAGTTCCGCCAGATCGAGAAGTTCGCCGAGATCCTAGGCCATCTCATCAAGGAGGCTCCGCTCGAGGAGGGGCGGCGCCTGCGCGTCTTCGACATGGGTTGCGGGAAGGGCTACCTCACCTTTGCGGCAAGCGATCTTCTGGGGGAGCGGGCAGACGTCTGCGGGGTCGAGGCGCGGGCCGACCTTGTCGAATTCTGCAGCAGAACGGCCGCCGAGCAGGGACTCGCGCAACGCCTGTCGTTCCGCGTGGGAACGATTGCCAAGACCGACGTCGGGGCGGCCGACGTGCTCATCGCCTTGCACGCCTGTGACACCGCGACGGACGACGCCCTTGCAAAGGGGGTCGCGGCCGGCGCGGCGCTTCTCGTCGTCGCCCCCTGCTGCCAGAAGGAGATCCGCCCGCAGCTTGTCTCGCCACCCGTGCTGTCGGCCGCGCTCAAGCACGGGATCTTCGAGGAGCGCCAGGCCGAGTTTGTCACCGACGCCCTTAGGGCCCAGCTGCTTGAATGGGCGGGTTACCGCACGCGGGTGATCGAATTCATCTCAACCGAACACACGGCGAAGAACACTATGATCACCGCGGTCCGGGCCCGCCCGGGAGGGGACGAGGTGATCGCCGGTCGTATCAGGCAGTTCGCCTCGTTCTACGGCGTCAGGCGCCAGGCCCTGGCCGCGCACCTGGGTTTCTCCCTCGCATGACCTGGTCGGAGCTGGACTGGGCCTCCCTCGACCGGCACCGGGAGCAGTTCCTTGGGGGCACGGCTGGCGACGCACCGTATTGGACCTCGACCGAGGACCTGGCCAGCTATGACATGACGTTCGGCGAGAGGATCGGGTGGAAGTGGGACGCCGTTCTCGACGAACTCCGGACCCGCGGCTGGAAGCCCCCTGGGGGCGCAGTGCTCGACTGGGGCTGCGGCAGCGGGATAGCAGGACGCCGCGTCGTCGGCCGCTTTGGCCATGGGCAGTTTGAGTCCCTGTTTGTCTGGGACCACTCCCCGGTCGCGGCCGGCTTTGCCCACGACGCGGCCACAAGGGAGTTCCCGCGGCTGTCCGTCGCCGCGGCGACCGTGGGATACCTGAGGGGCAACGAGCCCATCGGCCTCCTGCTGATCAGCCACGTCATAAACGAGCTTCGGCAGCCCGCCCTTGAGGAGGTAAGGGCCCTGATCGCCCGGTCGCGCGCGGTGATCTGGACGGAGCCGGGATCCCGCGAAACCAGCCGTGCGCTGGGAGCGCTCAGGGATGAATTCAGCAGGGAATTCAGGGTGGTGGCGCCCTGCACCCACGCGGGCGCCTGCCCCATCCTCGGGCCCGGCAACGAGCGGCACTGGTGCCACCACTTCGCCGCCCCGCCTCCCCTCGTCTTTGTGGACTCCAATTGGGTGAAGTTCGGCAAGCGCGCGGGAATCGACCTGCGCAGCCTGCCCTACTCGTTCATTGCGCTCGACCGCGACTGGAGCCGGGATGCGGGTGGATTGTCCCGCGTCATCGGGAGGCCGGAGCATTTCAAGCCCTATGTTAGGCTTCTGAACTGCGACAAGGACGGGCTCGAGGAGCTGATGGTCATGAAGCGCGACAGCGCGGCCCTCTGCAAGGAACTGGAGAAGGCGAGGCGCCCGTTGGTTTACAAATGGGAGCGGGTCGGCTCCAAGATCACGGCCGGATCCTCCCCCCGCCCGTAGTGTCCTGTCTTGGTTCCGGGCGCCAATGTCCCAATAGGGACCATTTGAAGCACTTCGCGTCTCGAACGCCATTCTCGTTCCACCTGACCTTCGAATTGCAGTAACCCCCTAAGCACAGGCGCCTGGGAAAGCAGGCCATCATCTGATGCGCAAGCCGCATGGCCCTGCGCCTGCGGCCCGCGAGGCCAAAGCCCGCGGCCGTCCGGGTCGTCGGAAAGCTCTCCGAAACCCGACCCTCCGGAAAGAGAGGCAATGCTAGGGCACCACCGGCACGATGAGCGCCGAGGGATGCTCCCGGTCGTGGAGAACCACGTTTGTCGCGACGACCGAGGAACCTGACGCCTCAGGGCTCTCCCCGGTGTTCGGGTTGCGGTCGAACCGCGGGAAACTGCTGCTCGTGATGTCGAGACGAAGCCGGTGGCCCTTCAGGAATACGTTGGCGGTCGACCAGAGCTCGATCCGGACCCGGTAGACCGTCCCTGCGTTCATGAGCTCGGGCTTCTCCATTGAGTCTCTGTAGCGGAGCCGGAGGACGCCGTCGGTGAGATTGATCGCCGTACCGTCTGGGAGAACGTCGACAAGCTTGCCGGTCAGGTCCGTGTCGACAGCCGAGGACCGGAAATAGACATCAAGGGACACCGGCCCGGTGATCTCGGTGTCGGACGTGAAAGCGGCGGTCGTGAACACAAGCACATCCTGCCTCCCCTCGACGACCCTCTGGTCAAGGGGGCCCGGCGGGTAGCTTGCCGGATCGCCGAGAAGCGCGCCTCCACGGGACGGCACCGGGTGCGCGGGATCGTAGACATAGGTGTCCTGGGCCTCTTCGCCGGGCGGGTTCGTGTCGAGCATGCCGTCGCCGGAGAGCGAGTTGGCCCGTCCCCCGGAGTGGAGGTAGAAGCGGGTCTCCCTTGCTCGGGCGAGCGGCCAGTCGTCCTCGTCCCTCCACGTGTTGCTCCCCATCACGAACACCTTCACCGGCTTCTCCCGGTCGATTCCGTTGTCGACCCCCTTCATCAGGTGGTCGAACCACCGGTAGCCGAGCTCATCCAGGTCGAGAACCGAGTCCTTTCCGAAGTCGACATCGCCAATCTTCTGCCCGAAGCCCGCATGGCCGCCCGGGATGATCACGAGGCGCTGCCCTGCCCTCGCGGCATCCGTGGCCGCCCCCCGCCTCAGGCCGGCGTAGTTCCGGAGGGAACCGTCCTGGAACAAGTCGTACCAAGCAGCCACCGTGAGGACCGGCACCCTGACCTTGGCGTAGTTCGCCTGAATGGACCACTGCCTCCAGAAGGCGTCGTAGGCGGGGTGGGCGATCCAGTCGAAATAGTAGTCGGCAACGCCCTTCGCCGAGCCGGGATCGATCACGGGGTATTCCGACGGGGGTTTCATGTAGTCCCAGTGGGAGGGGACCGCCGAGCCCCCGGTCTTGCGCTCCAGCACGTTGACCGAAAGGGCCGAACTCCACGCCTGCGCGAGCATCTGCATGAAGGCACCGCCCTGGTAGGCCCAGTGCTCATGGTAGTCCGAGGCCGTGACCGTCGGGTAGATGCCGACGAGATGCGGTGGGGACGCGATGGCCGCCAGCATCTGGGTCGCGCCGACATAGGAGCCGCCGATCATCCCGACCTTCCCGTCTGAGTATGGGAGGGCCGCGGCCCACTCGACCGCATCGTAGCCGTCGGCAATCTCGTACTTGAAGGGGTACCATTCGCCCTCGGAGGCGTTGCGCCCCCTGACGTCCTGGAGGATGACAACGTAGCCGCGGGCGGCACCCTTGAGGCCGGAGTCGATGTTGCTGAACTTGTTGTAGGGGGTGCGCTCGAGGAGCACCGGGAATCTCCCGTCGGCCTTCGGCCGATAGATATCGGCGCGCAGGGTGACGCCGTCGCGCGTCACCATCGCCACGTTGCCCTCGAAGGCCACCGCATAGGGCCCGTCGGCGCGGGCCGCGGGCGCCAAGGCGGTTGCCGCGAGCAGAGGCAGGATTCGGATGAGTTTCATGGGGGGGGCGGGCCTCGTGGCTCCGTCAGGGCTGGTTGTCCGAAATCTGGGCCCGGGCGCCCGCCTTGTTCTCGATGCGGTTCCCGTTCATCTGGTTGTGGTGCACGATCACGCCCTGGGCGCCCGCGCCGATCACGATGGCGGTTCCGGGGCCCGCTCCCTTCACGGCATCGGGATAGATCGTCAGCGAATTGTCGTGGATCATGGCCTGGCCGTCCGTCACCTCGATCATTGGGCCCGAGAGCACCCAGGGCACGAGCCTCGAGTCCGAGAGCGAGACGAGCCCGGCGTTCTCCCACTTGACGACGCGGTCGAGCTGCCCCCAAAAGCTGCCACCCCGGACATAGATGACCACCGTGTTGGGCTCGGTGATGTCCTTGCCGTTCAGCTGCCGGGTCTGGGTGCCGGCCTCTCCAGCGCCCCGGCCCCAGATCGCTATGCGGTACTTCCCGCGGTTGTCGTTCGCGATCGCGAGGTTTGAGAAGGAAACGCCGGGCTGCTGGGTCGATCGCGCGTCGATGCCGATGTCCACGCCGTCGAGGTCGACGTCCGTCATCTGCCCGTTCGTGGATCCATCCTTGGAGGCCGAAAGCTCGATGCCGACGTGGTATCCCCAGCTGAAGATGTTCTCAACCACCTCCCAGTCGGCGCGCTGGAAGATGAACGACGTCGCGTTCAACGCGGTGAAATCGATGACCTTCTTGTCCAGCGACCAGAACGGCCAGAAGTGGACGTCATGGATCCGTCCGATGTCGGAGCACTTGTCGACCCAGATCCCCTTGAGGAGCGGCTGGCCATAGAGGCCCCGGATATAGTGCCGGCTCCCCCCCTGGGTGGCCAGGTCCACGGCCTGGTAGGGGTTGGCCAGGAGGACGTCGATGATGGAGACGCTGTCGCCGGCGCCGCAGCGAACCGTCCACGGGTAGGGGGTCGGCCGATCCGATACGACCTGGTTCGGGTAGAGGACCTTGACGCCCTGAAGCGTCGAGTTCGGCCCCTGGAGCGTGATGAAGGCGGGGCCGTCCGCCAGCCCCGCGCCCTCCACGGCGAGCAGCGTGGAACCCGGGGATTTCTTGGTGTATAGCTGGGGGGCCCGGCCGACCCCGACAAGGGCGGTGCCGGCGGTGGCGGCAAGGGTAT
>Ga0265318_10000949_pt1 | contig 18688 bp, 15 predicted proteins | sample 4821metaG_FD_192431 | JGI IMG/M metagenome (GOLD analysis project Ga0265318, IMG submission 192431) | Rhizosphere microbial communities from Carex aquatilis grown in University of Washington, Seatle, WA, United States - 4-8-21 metaG | ecosystem: Host-associated > Plants > Roots > Rhizosphere >... | reverse complement strand
CTGGCGCCTGCCGAGTGCTCGATCCCCTGGTCCACGGGCAGCATCGAGAGGTACCCCGTGCCGGCCAGGCGGCCGTGGTTGAACATCTGTTGGAGGCTCCGCAGGACCTGGGGCGGCCGGTCCGACACCGTGTACACACGGTCGACGTAATCCGGGCCCGGCAGGCTCAGGGTCTCCTTCGGAAATGTCTTCGAACTGTGTTCAAGAAGAGACTTTGCATCGGCGCCGAGCAGTTCCTCGATCTTTGCTTTGTTCATAAATTTGGGGCGCAGCGTGCGTCCGCGAACATACTAGCCGCTGGCCGTCGCCCGGGCTGCGCGTATTTTGTGGTTCACCTAGCGGATTTTGTTGTAGGGGCGCCGCCGGCACGCCGGGAGTCGGGAGGGCGCGTGCGGCCGCCGGTGCGGGGCGCTGCACAAGAATCGCGCAGGGTTCGGCAAGCGATGCGGAGGCCCCGCCCTTGCGCCGCATTAGGATAGCGATATAGGGAAATGAACCGGTGCCCGACATGCCCCAAAGCCCCACCAAGAAAGCCCAGCAATGCCTTGAACCCGGCGTCGTGCCCGAGGAGACTCGGGGGACCCAAAGAGTGGACGCAATGGCCCCCGAGTGCAGCCCCGTTACCGCGAACACGGAGAGCCCCGTCGAGGGGACCGTCGTGCTGCGGGGGAACGAATACGTTCTGAGGCGCCTGAGGCCTGATGACGAAAAGCGCCTGCAGGACTTCTTCTACTCCCACTCCCAGGAGACCATCCAGCTGCGCTACGGGTACATGATCAGCACCATGACCCATGAGCGGGCCTACGAGCTGGTCAACGTGGACCAGCAAAAGGACGTCGCCCTGGGGCTCTTCGAGACGTCGGGCAAGCAGGAGATCCTGCACGCCGTGGGCCGCTTCTATTCGGAGCCCGAGCCGCACGTCGCCGAGGTCGCGTTCGTCGTGCGCGAGTCGAAGCGCCGATGCGGCATGGCGAGCGTCCTGCTCAGGCGCCTGGCCGAGATCGCCCAGGCGGGCGGCATGAAGAAGTTCGCCGCCCAGGTCCTTCGGGAGAATGAGGCGATGCGGTCGCTCTTCTCCCGCTACAGCCCGGAGGTGTCGTCGCTCACCGGCTCGAGCTGGCTCACGTACACCTTTTCCATTGATACCCTCCTGCGCAAAATGGGGGCGTCGGTCCCCGTGGCGCGTCCGCGGCGCTTGCGGCCCGCCAAGCCGTGAGCGGGAGGGCGGATCCTTGCATGAAGACTATCCTCGCCCCGGTTGACTTCTCCGCGATAACGCCCGCGGTCGTAGAGAACGCGGCTTCCCTGGCGCGCGCCGTCGGGGGGCGCATCGTGATCCTGCATGTCGTGGCGCCGGCGATCGTCCCTGGCGACAGCTCGTCCATGGTCGTGGATCTCTCCCGGATGCAGGCGAGGGCCGAAACGGGCGCTGCGGCGCAGCTGTCGGCGCTCAAGGCTCGGCTGCGCGAGGGCGGGCTGGAGGCCGAGGCGGTCGAGGTCGGGGGCATACCCACGGTCCAGATCCTCGAGCAGGCCGGGGCTCTCGGCGCCGACTACATCGTGATGGGCTCGCACGGGCACGGCGCGGTCTACGACTTGCTTATTGGCGGAACGACCCACGCGATCCTCAAGCGGGCGCGCTGTCCCGTCGTCGTCGTTCCCGCCCAGCACGGGGGTGCGGGCAAGGGCAGGGGGCGGCGGCGCGCCGGGGAGCCCGGGGCGGCGCCCGGCACTTAGGGAGCGCCGCCAGGCGGGCGCCTTGCCCTCAGGTCAGTTCGCACGCCCCGCCCGCGCAGGCGACCACGTCCTTCAGGGCGGTGTTGTCGGACTGTTCCCTGAGCGTCGTGTAGTCGACCGCCTTGGGCTGGAGGCGGTTCCAGTGGAGGATGTCCTCGTCGGTCTCGAGCGCCTGGAACGGGGCCTGCGCGTAGCGGGTCTGCCCGTCGTCGCCGAGGAGCGAGATTCCGGTGAAGTCCTCACGGTGCGTCCAGATGTAGTCGGCCACCGCATCCCATTCGTTCGGCTTCACGACGCAGGTGTTCGAGACGTTGTGGGAGACCTCCGGCGAGCGGTTCCCCTTGGGGTTGGCCCCGGCCCGGACCCATGACCGCTGCACGAGGCTGACGTACTCGAGGAACTCTATCGCGCTTATCTCATTCTTGAGAATGGCGTTATCGGGCGCCTGGATGGGAAACGTGATCACGTCGGTGTGGTCGGGGTCGTACACGCTGCATTCGCACATTTGCGGGTTCGCGGCCTTGAAGTGCTGGTAAACGGCCTCCGTCCGGGCGGCCTGGACCCGCCGGAAGTACCGGCGCGAGTGATTGGGATGGATCCCCGAGGCCGTGCCCACGAGCGCGGCCGTCGTCCCCTCGGGCTTGACCGTGGTCGTTCGGGTCGCGGGATTTATCCCGAGGAGCTCGGCGACCAGCATGTTGGTCGCCCGAACGATGTGCGCCGCCTCCGTGAGCGCCTCCGCGTTGAGCAGGACCTCGGGCGAGTCCATGAAGCCGCAGATGGACACGCCGAGCAGCGCGTCATGCTCGTTGATCAGCCGCGTGACGGGTCCCAGGAACTTGATGTCCGTGTAGGCCGCCTGAAGGGTGCCGATGACGGCGGCGTGCGCCGTGGCGCGGACCAGGTCGTCGACGGTGCGGATCAGCGCGCCGTTGGTGCTGGTCAGGTTGCACATCTCCCAGCCGGAGAGGCGCGACATCCCGGGCAGGTCGCCGGTGTAGCCCCAGCTGTAGAGCTTGTCGACCTCGCTGCCCGACAGGTTCCAGTTGACGACCGGCAAGAGACCGATCTCCGAGCAGGGGTTGACGCCGGCCTCCGGGTTGTCGCAGAAGACGAAGCCCGGCTCGCCGAACTCCTTCGTGCTCGCGAAGAGCTTCCGGAACACGGAGTCGTCCTTCATCGAGCGCGGGATGATGGCGCTGTTGTTGGAGGCGCTGCGCTGGGGATGCTTGTCGAACCAGTCGCCCGTCTTGGCCATCATCATGTCCTCGTCGTCGTACGAGAAGAGGCAGATGCACGCGGAGCGCCGGATCCCCCCGGAGAGCACCGCCCGCGCGGTGAACATGCAGATGTCGTAGGCCTCGATCGGCTTGAGGCTCCGACCGACGGCTCCCGCCAGGACGGACTCGATGTTGATGAGCGCCTTTTTCAGCGGGAGGTGGCCCGGGGCCTTGCCGCCCGAGGTCCTCAGGTGCGCCCCGCGGGGGCGGACGAGGTGGTAGCTGAACTCGACCTTCGTGCCGTCGAAGTAGCTCTGCACGAGCGCGTCGAGCGCCTCGGCCCATCCCTCGATCGTGTCGCCGACGATGACGTGGACGACGGGAAGCTCGGTCTCGAGGCCGCGCTTCGGGAGGGCGGGCAGGCGCGACACGTGCTGGCGCTGCACGGAGAAGCCGCACCCGCAGCCGCAGAGCAGGAGGTAGAAGAACTCCTTGAAGAAATCCAGCCGGTCGAGGTTCGAGAAGCTGCAGTTGAACATCCGCGCGTGCGCGCTGAGGCAGGCCTCCGCGAACTGCAGCGAGCGCATCGAGGGCAGCACCTGCTTGCGGGCCACGGCTTGGAAGCTGTCCCCTATGATGTCACCGAGCGTCTTGCCCCCGAGCATCCCCTCGAGCGTCTTCAGGTGCCGGCCCGCCAGCTCGACCACCTCGGCGTTGAACAGGGCCGGCAGGCGCCGGTCGAGCTTCTTCTCGAAAAACGTGCGATGCACCGTCTCGACCCGGGCCGCGCTCTCGACCCAGATCTCGCGGCGGCCGAGGTGCTCGTTGAAGCGGGCGTACTTCGACTGGGCGATGTAGTCGGACATCCCGCTGTTGGCGTACACCGCGAGGCGCCGGTCGGCCTGCTTCAAGCGGTACGTCATGTACGCGGCGGCGACGTCCCAGCGGCCGTCGGCCGCGATCTGGACGACGATGGCATTCTGGATCTGCTCGATGGTCGGGTGCTTCCCGGCGCGGTAGTACAGGCCCTCCAGGGCGCTCTGCACCCGCTCCGCGGTCTTCGTGACCGAGAGGAAATCGTCCGGCTCGAGGCCGAAGCACGCGAGGAGATCCTCGCGGTAGAGGTTCTTTTTGTCGGGGTTCTTCGTGTCGAATTCCGCGAGCGCGATCGCCCGCGTGATCTTGTTCAGGTCGAAGCGGACGAGCTCACCGGTGCGTTTGACGACCTGCCGGGCCTCCGGCGAGATGGGATTGCGCGTCAGAAGTTTCGGCGCGCGTTGGGGGGAAAGGTGCGTTTCGGAGTGCTTGATCATTGAAGAAGGATGGAGCGGGTGCCGCCGCCGTCGGAGCCTCGGACTCCAATCGGCAGTAAGCTTAGAGGCACGTCGGGGCCTGGCCGGTTGAATGGCACAGGCCCTGGAGGAAGCGAACGGCCCAGGTGCAGCTTCGAACGGACACCGTGCCTCCCGGGCCGTTGGCACGGGGGCAGAAGGGTGCAGGGAACAGATTCATCGGTGGGTCCGCAGCTGGGGCGTCGGCCACTACAGGTTGTGGTGTTGCGCTCGTCAATCCACCACCTGTAGGCCGTCAAGGGTATCACGACCCATAATGCCAATATTTGCATAGCCTCTATCCGCGCGCTCGTGAGGCGCCCGTGAAACGCTCAGCGGCGGCCGGAAAACGATCATTCCGGTCGAACTATAAGCAGCTCGATTCCTTCGTTGCGGCCGAGGTCCCGGGAGTACTGCCGGTCGACCTCGTTGTTCCAATGCTCGTGAACTCCCAGGCTCCCGAGCGGGACGCCGTCGGGCGCGTAGCGGACACCGGAGGGCGGATGGTCGGCGAGCGCGGCCTCATGAAGATAGTTGTCCGCGTTCCTCATCGGCTGGAAGTTTACGTCCTTGGACCTGCCGTACGGGAACTCGGCTCGCAGGAGATCGAGGCCGACCGAGTCGATGGCGACGGGGTCGAGCGACATGAGGACGCTCGAGAGCCACGCTCCGTGGAAGAGCTTGTTCCAGCGGCCGAACTCGGCGACGTTGTCGTTCACGTCGCGGACGCCGTAGAGTCCGTCCAGGATGAAGAGCAGCGTCTTGCCGCCCAGTTCCCTGGACCCGATCATGTCGACGAAGGGATGGTACGTGCCCATCGGGTGCGCATGGGCGTTCACGTAGACCTCGTGGTCGCGGACGTCGACGGTGCCATAGTGGTTCTTCGCGGTCAGCGACACGCCCGTCGTCGGGTGGCCCTTGACGAGCGTCAGGTTGACCAGGTACGTCGCCTCCACGACGCACCGCGGCAGGTCCCTGCCGACCTTCGGGTCGGGCATGGAATAGCCGAGCATCTCCTCCACGTAGTCCACGGGATCGCGGCCGTTGGCGCCGTTGCCCTGGGAGTCGACGAACCGGACGCGCGGGAACGCGGCGTGCGTCGGGAGGTAGACGCGGTCGGGCACGACGCGGGCCGCCTCATAGACCGTGATCATCTCCTGGGGGACCCCCGCGGCGTTCACAAGCTGGCCCACCAGGCCGAGCAGGACCTGGGGCGACTGGTCGATCTGCCCGTCGACGTCCGCGTAGCCGCCGTAGGCGTTGTTGCAGTTGATCTTTACCGCCACCTTCTCGCCGCTCCGGTAGCCGGCCCTCGTCTGGCGCTGCTGCTGGTTGAAGTACTGGAAGAGGGCCTCCCACGCCGCGCGGTCGTCGGCCTTGCCGGAGAGCGCCCGGAGCGAGCGCGACAGCATGGCGTCGACGGCCGGCTGACGGATTCCCGTGCCCTCGTCCCACCAGTGGCCCGTCTTGCCGTCCCATGGTGTGGCGGAAGGGTCCCGGATCCAGGTCACGCGCCCGGGGAATATTCCCCGGCCGACGCCCATCGGATGGTTCGGCCCGTCGGTCGGCGCCCAGGGCGGCGGGGCGGCCGGCGTCACGGCGGGAGCGGCGGGCTCCGCGGCCCAGAGGCCGGCGGGAGGCAGGGCAACGGCGAGGAGCGCAAGGACGCGGGCGAGCCGCAATGGACGGGTGTTCACGGCGGGAAGTTGGCTGCGCGGAAGGCGCCGGCTAGCGGCCCACGGGGCCGGCCTCGCGCCGGCCGCGGCGGGAGTGCCTCAGAGCGGTCCGCCCTTGGGCCCGGGGGCCTGCTGGATGTCGGGCTTGCTCTCGTAGATGGCCACGGACCTAGCGCTGTCGCTCCACAGGGGAAGGTCGCGTCCGCGTTCGCTCACGGCCTGGTCGATCCGCGTCCTGCAGAAGGATTCCTTCACATGGCTCATCGAGCAGTTGATCGCCCCGTAGGCCAGATCCTCGACGCTGATGCCAAGCTCGCTCGCCCGGCGTTTGATGGCTGAAAGCTCCTCGTGCTCTAGATGGATTTTGATGACCGGCATGGTGGGATCCTTTCTTTGGCTGTAGAAGGATAGTGCGGCCTGCGCCGATTGTCGGCGCATCTCTTGCCATTTGCTCCGCCATTCTTGCTGTCGCGCCTGCCCGGCCCCGCGGGGCCCTTCGTCGGCGGGCGGGGCGCACACGCAGGGCGGACCTCAGTCAGGCGCGCGCGTGGGGCTGCTGCGCTGTGTGTTCATGGACGGCGGGATCGCAATCGCTCGGCCGCCGCGGGCCCGTCACGGGCCGCGGGGGCGCCCGTCAGGGAGGCCGCGCATCAATTGACCAATCTATGCGTGAAGGTTGGCAAATGATGCGCAGATTCGTGTCGATGTATATGGCACGATCCGTAACAGCTGAATAGACCCATTTCCCGAAGCACCAACGCCAACACCATGAAAAGATTCTCACACCGATTCGCGACCCACCTGATATTCGGTGGCTGCGCGCTCTGGTCCCTCATCCTGATCTCCTGCGTGGCGGTCGACCGCATCGTGGTCGCGCCCGGCACCGGAACGCCGGGGGCCACCTACGTCGGCAGCAAGGAATGCGTCCAATGCCACGAGGACCAGACGGGCCACTTCTCCAGCGCCACCCACGCCCGGCTCAGGATCGCCGACGCGAAGGTGGGCGACACCGGATGCGAGGCCTGCCACGGCCCGGGAAGCCTGCACGTGCAGTCCGGCGGCAAGGCCGGCACGATCGTCAACCCCCGCAAGTCGCCCGAGGCCTGCTTCCAGTGCCACCTCGACAAGCGCGGCGAGTTCAGCCTCCCGCACACGCACCCGGTCCTCGCCGGCAAGGTGAGCTGCGTGGACTGCCATGACGTCCACAAGGGAAATTCGATCCGCGGCGGCGGCGCCCAGCTTTCAGCCGCGACCGAGACCTGCATCCGCTGCCACACGCAGCAGGCGGGCCCGTACACCTACCCCCACGGGGCCATCCGGGAGGAGGGCTGCACCGCCTGCCACAACCCCCACGGCACGGTCAACGACAAGATGCTCGTGGCCCGCGACGCCAACCTGTGCATGCGCTGCCACCTCCAGACCCTCACCCCCGGATTCAACATCGGCGGGTTCAAGGACGGCGCCCACGCCGCCGCCATCGGCTCCCGGCTCTCCGAGGGCACCTGCTGGTCCGCGGGCTGCCACGAGGATGTCCACGGCTCCAACGTCAACGCCTCCCTTCGTCCCTAACCCTTAACGGACGTCAACACCATGCATACGGCTACTCCCTCCTTCCGCCGCATCGCGGGCCTCCTCGGCCTTGGTGCAGCCCTTTCCCTTCCGGTGTCCCTCTCGGTGGCGGCCGACGCCCCGACCAATGCGGACGCCTTCCCCTCCTACGAGAGCTACATCAAGGTCACCGGACAGACGGCGTGGATCGCGGGCGACGACGCCTCCTACGCGGCGCGCCAGAGCACGCCCACCTGGGGATCCTTCGGCATCGAGGACTTCAAGTTCGCGAAGGACCTTAATGACACCACGACCCTCACGCTCAACGGCCACGCGCTCGACGGGACGGACGACTACCTGGCCACCCTGAAGATCGACAAGGCGAACGTCGGGTCCTTCGACATGGGCTACAAGCGCTTCCGCACGTTCTACGACGGCGTGGGCGGATTCTTCCCGGGGACCGACCGCCTCTACCGGCTCACCGGCGAGCAGCTCCACGTGGACCGCGGCTCATTCTGGGTCGGGGCGACCTACTCCAAGCCCGACCAGCCGGTCTTCACCTTCAGCTACAGGGACGACATCCGGACCGGGTCGAAGGACTCGACGGAGTGGGCGGCCGTGGTCAACCCGCTGGCCGTCGTGAAGAAGAACGCGCTTGTCGGCAACGCCCTCCCGGCGAACACCCCCTTCATCAACCCGAACACCCAGATCCTGGACGAGCACCACCGCAGCGTCGACGCCGGGGTCACGGCGAAGCTCGGGCGCACCACGGAGACCTTCAAGTTCACGTACGACTGGGTCAACAATGTCGACTCCCGGGACTACATCAAGTACCCGAACTCCCTTGGTGTGCTCGCCGACCCGACGGTCGAGGTCACGGACGACATGGAGAGCAGGCTGTCCCGGTCCGTGCGCCTTCTGGACCAGACCGAGACCACCATCAACGACAAGTTCGCCGTGGATATTGGGCTCATGTACACCCACCTGAATGCGACGAACGGCGGCACCTGGCTCACCCCCACGTATGCCGCGACGCCGAATGCCGTCTGGGTGGCCGACACGGCCGCGTCCATCTACGGCACCTCCACGCTCAACGACTACACGGGCAACATTTTCCTCAAGTACACGCCGACCAAGGACCTGGCTGCGAGCCTCGGCTTCCGCGACGAGACCAACGAGGTCGGCAACAGCGGAGGCTTCATGAACACGACGCTTGCCACCGGGGCCAAGACGGTCGCCGCGACCAACATCAACACGAACTACGAGCTGACCTACTCCCACTTCATCGACCACACCGAGACGCCGGAGATTTCGCTCCAGTACACGGGCATCCGGACCCTCTCGCTGTATGGGACGTTCGACGACTGCATCGACCGGGGCACCCAGCACTGGGTCAATCCCTATGCGGCGACCACGGTCACGGGCGCCGGCGTCACCACCAACACGGCGACGCCGATCGGCAGCGTCTTCTTCCAGGACGCGAACCAGGATTACGAGGACCTCAAGGTCGGCGCCAACTGGAACGCCAGCAGCATGTTCACGGTGCGGGCCGAGGTCTACCGCAAGGACCACCAGAACCGGTTCGTGGGCTCGGACGACATCATCGGCACCGGCAGCTACGGCGGGCTCTTCGTCACGGGCTACACCTTCACCGGGGTCAAGCTGAGCGTCATCTTCAAGCCGTTCGCGCAGCTTTCCTTCAACACGCGCTACCAGCCGCAGTACGGCAACATGTCCGTGACGGCGGCAATCCCGAACGGCGGGCTCGGCAGCGAGATCACCAGCGGCAAGGCCCGCGGCGAGATGCTGAGCGAGACCGTCAACTGGACCCCCGTCAGCCAGTTCTACCTTCAGGGCAACGTGAACCTCGTCTACAGCTACCTGCAGACGGCCTGGCCCGTCGTCGTGGTATCCGCGGTGACGAACATCGCCTCGCCCGTCAACAATGCCGACAACAACTACGTGACCGGAAGCGCGCTCTGCGGCTTCGTGCTCGACAAGCAGACGGACGCCCAGATCCAGTGGGCCTTCCAGCGGGCGGACAACTACAACCCGCAGGTCGCCCAGGGCGGCCAGCCCTACGGGTCCAGCTTCGAGGAGAGCAACGTCACGGTCGGCCTGAAGCACAAGTTCAGCGACCGCCTGATCGGCGAGGGCAGGGCGGGCTACCTCCGGTGGACGGACCCGACGGCCGGCGGGTTCACCAACTACAACGGGCCGCTCGCCTACGTCTCCCTGACCTATTCGCTCTGAGCCCCGCTAGGCAAACCCCTGGGGCCCGGCTTCGGCCGGGCCCTTTTTGTTGGACGGGGCCGGCGGCGGGCGGTCAGGCCTCGCCGCAGTGGCAGCCCGCCGCCCCGCCCGAATCCGCGGCCGGGTGCCCGGTCGAGATCTCGTCCGCCATGGCGCACAGCGCCTCATAGTAAGCCTGCTGGGGGAGCCCGAGCACGGCCGCCCCGAAGGCCTCGGCGTCGCCGGGGGATGCGAAGGCGCCGTAGTTGATCGAGACGACCTGGTAGAGCGCCAGCAGGGGCACCCGGTCCGGATCCACCGAGAAGTACGGGTGGACGCAGAGGCGGAAGCCGTCCTCGGGGCGATCGCCCCTCGGCTCCGGATACGCGCATTCGTCCAACTGGAGCGGTCCGGCGTCGAAGACCAGCTCGCAGGGGTAGCGGACGCATTCGCGGTCGGCCAGAATCCGGATGAGCTGCGCCCAGCCGATGGTGGGGCCGTACTTCGCCCGGATCTCGGCCCCCTTGGCCGCGACGTGGGCCGCGAGCGACTGCCTTCCATCCTCAAGGGTCAGCTTGTGCGGCACGGCGGCGGGCGGTTCAGGCGTCGGCGCTCACGCCTCGGTCGCGCGGGTCAGCTGCCCCTGCAGGATCGGCACGGCCATCCGGAGCAGCACGGTGAAGCACAGCAGCCCGAACGCCCAGATCCCGATGCACACCAGGGTCTCGTTGAGGGTGGGGAGGTACTCGACCAGCTCGCCAAGCGGGGTCGGGACGAAGCCCGGGATGACGAGGCCCATGCCCTTCTCGATCCAGATCCCGAAGATGCACATGACGCAGGCCGCGTTCAGCCACTTCAGGCTGCGGCTGAGCGGAAGCATGAGCAGCACCATCGCGCCCACGTTGAGCGTGATCGCGGTCCAGAACCACGGCACGAGCGCGTGGTGGCCGTCCAGGCCGAACAGCAGGTACCGCCACGAGATGTCGTGGCGGTTGGAGTTGTAGAACTCGGTGAAGAGCTCGTTCGCCAGGAGGAACACGTTGATGATCATCGACACCTGAACGATGGCCCTGAGGATGAGCAGGCTCCGGTCCGAGATCATGAGCCGCTCGCCCATCCTCCAGCTGATGATCTCCTCCATCTTCGGGGTCTTCATGAGGCGCCGCAGGGCGTCGGCCGTGATGCAAAGGACCTCGCTTGGCTTCACCGCGACGGCGGTGGCCACCCGGGGCGTCCCGGCGATCGCGGAAACCTCGCCGAACTGCTCCCCCGGGCCGACATTGCGCGTGATCCGCGTGCGGCCGCGCTCGTCGCGGCTGACCACCACGCGGCCCGCAAGGACGAAGAAGGCGTCGTTGTCGAGCGCCCCCTGGCGCAGCAGCACGTCGCCGGGCGCCGCGCTCAGCACCGTCGCCCCGACCAGGCACGCGCGGCGGTCCTCGATGGAGACCGCGGCCACCTCGGGGAGGTTCCGGGCGAGCCTGTCGAGGTCCTCGAAGGTGGCGGTTCGGCTCGCGATGACGCGCGGCTCCTCGGCGCTGCGCTCGGAGAGCGGGAGGTCCGGGGCCTTCACGGAGCCGCTCGCGCGGCGGACCACCTGGAGCGCCAGGATGACGAAGGCCGGGCCGGCGGTGAACGCCGAGGCGAGGAAGCGCGGGCCCACGATCGAGGAGTTCCAGAACGGGCGGCCGCCGAGGCCGACGTAGAGGAAGGCCGTGACGGTGTGAATCGAGATTGCCCAGACGATGGCGGCGAAGACGAAGGGGATGTAGAGCCACTTCGCGGGCTTGCGGTTCTGGTAGCGGCAGTAGAGCAGGTAGCCGCAGATGTAGACGTTGAGGATGAGGTACCCGTTCAGGACGAGGACGTCCCAGCTGAGCATGGATCCCGGGAAATGGAAGACGCCTATGCCCGGGATCAGGTGCCAGAAGCGGTCGGGGCGCCCGAGGTCCACGGTGACGAAGGCCAGGCACATCAGGATCGCGGCCACCGCCAGGAGCTCCCCGAAGATGACCAGGTCGTGGAGGTCCTCGTTCTTGTAGATGTAGACGGGGATGACCAGCATGACGGCCGCGGCCGCCATGCCCACGAGGAAGGTGAAGTTGGCGATGTAGACGCCCCACGAGACCTGGTCGCTCATCCCCGTGATCTCAAGGCCGGCGACGACCTGCTTGGCGTAGGCGTTGAGCCCGATGATGCAGAGCGCGGTCAAGGCCCCGACCCAGGTGTAGTACCGCCAGTCGCCCACCAGGGAGACCGAAGCGCAGCGCCGGAGGAATCTGAGGTAGTTTCTCATGGACCGGGTCAGACGTCGAAGTAGTAGAAGAACCGGGGGAGCGTCCCGAGCTCGGCCTTGAGGACGAGGACCCGCTTGTTCCTCAGGATGTAGGACACCTCGCTCTTGGGATCGAGGATGTTGCCGAACTTGCGCGATCCCGTCGGGCAGACCTCGACGCACGCGGGGTAGCGGCCGACCCGGCTGCGCTGGATGCAGAAGTGGCACTTCTCCACCACGCCCTTGTACCTCGGGCGGTTGCCGAGGTACGACATGTTGGTGTTGAGCTGCTCGCTCGGGATCGAGGGGGACGCGAAGTTGAAGCGCCTTGCGAAGTACGGGCAGGCGGCCTCGCAGTAGCGGCAGCCGATGCACCAGTTGTAGTCGATCACCGTGATCCCGTCCGGCTCCTGCCAGGTCGCCTTCACGGGGCAGACCTTCACGCAGGGCGGGTTCTTGCACTGGTGGCACTGGACCGGCATGAAGAAGAACCCGGGCTCGGGCACCGACTTCGGCGCGTAGTTGTGGTCGCCCTTGTCCACGTCGAACGTGCCGTCGTTCGGCATCTTGAGGACGCGGATGTACTGGATCTCGGGATTGCGGGACTGGTTGTTCTCCGCGACGCAGGCGTGGACGCATTTGCGGCAGCCGACGCAGCGCGTCAGGTTGAGGGCGTAGACGAACTCGACGCCGCTCGTCGGACGGTAGTCGCGCACATGGGGCCGGATGCCGTACTGGCGCTGCACCTCGTTCTCTATCCGCTCCAGCACGGCCTTCATCTCCTCCGGCGTCAGCTCCTTGTAGTACTTCTGCAGGAACTGGTCCACGGAGGTGAACTCGCCAAGCTTGCGCAGCGGAGCGAGCCCCGCCGCCACGGCGGCCACGCCGGCCGACAGCACGGTCGACGTGCGAAGGAAGCTCCTCCTGGACATGCCGTCCTCTTCGTTGTCAAAGGGCATGGTCGTCGGGTCTGGCGGGCGTTGCCCCCTTGGGCGGGGGATGGAGCAGATGGGGCCCGGGCATCGGGATCAGCCCGGTGAAGGCGGGGGCGTGGGGGTCGTGGCACGAGGCGCATTCCTGGCGGCTGATGGGGCCCGCCTTGCGGTCCCAGAAGCCTGCCGTGCGGCCGTGGGCCCCGGCCATCCAGTCGCGGTAGGTCGGGCCGTGGCAGGAGGCGCAAAGCAGGGTCGCCTGCTCGAACTTGAGCTTCTCGCCATCGGGCGTGTGCAGCTGGTCGAGCTGGTCGCGGTCGTGGCAGTTGTAGCAGTTCTCGTTGCGGAAGTTGCGGCCGTGCGCCATCGACACCAGGCCTGCGTGGGCCTTGGGGACCTTGACGTCGCCCGAGTCGTCGTACTCGAGCTTGACCGGGTCGCTCGGCGGGTGGCATTCGGCGCAGTTGCGCATGCCGAGGATCAGGTCCGCGTGCTCCCTCGGAAGGACGATCCGGCGCGCCGCGTCGAATTTGACCTCCGGAGGCGCCTCCTTGTGGTGGCAGGCGTAGCAGTCGAGGCCGGAGACGTCGCCGCCGCTCTTCATGAGCTGGGCGGCCGAGATGCGCACGGTCATCGGCGCAATCGCCAGGGCGCTGCGCGCGACAATCGGGGTGCGCACCGGCGCGCCCGGCTGCGCGGGGACGAGCGCGAAGCCGGCCGCCAGGGCGAGGAAGACGGCCGTAAGGGCGGCCAGGACAATTCGAGCCTTCGGGTCCCAATGCATCAATTTATGCGTCGATTCTAGAGAATGCCGGGGGCCCTGTCTTGCCATCCCTTGGCGTTCCCTGCGCATCCTTTGGCGCGGGGAAGAAGGCCGCTGCGCAAGCCTCGCACAGCGAATCGCAAGAATTGCACACACTTTCCCTTGGACAGGCGTCCCTGTTGTCTCAACCATCGCACGGTCTGTCGGCCCCACGCCGGCGGACGAACTCACAGAACCGCATGAAAAAAATCACGTTACCCCTGTTGGCAGCCGCCGTCCCGTTGCTCCTTGGCGGCGTCGCCCGTTCGGCCGACATCCCCGACACCTGGAGCAAGAACTGCGCATCCTGCCACGGGCCCGATGGCACCGGTCACACGAAGGCCGGGCGCATGGCCCAGGTGAAGGACATGACGAGCGCGGACTACCAGAAGACCTTCACCGACGATCAGGCCACCAAGCAGATCAAGGAGGGCTACAAGGACGCGTCGGGCAAGGAGCGGATGAAGGCGTTCGCCGACAAGCTCTCCGACGACGAGGTGAAGGCACTTGTTGCCTATGTCCGATCGCTTGCGAAATAGCGCGGGCGCGTGCCTCGTGCTCGCGCTGGCGGGCTGTTCGGCAAAGGACATCGCGAGCTACCGCGTCCCCAAGGATCCGGGCGCGGCAGCTCCGGCGCCCGCGCTCGCCGCGGGCGCGCCCGCGGCCCAGCCCGGCCTTCACTGGGACGCGCCCGCGGCCTGGCAGCCGCAGGCCGCGAGCGGGCTTCGCGTCGCCAGCTACCTGACGCCGGGCAAGGGCGGCGCCGGAGCCGACGTCTCGGTCGTCACGTTCGGCGGGGCGGGCGGCGACACGCTGGCAAACATCAACCGCTGGCGCGGGCAGCTCAAGCTTGCGCCCATCTCGGCCGAGCAGCTGCCGTCCGAGGTGAGCGCCCTTGAGGCCCCCGCGGGCCGTTTCTCGGTCGCGGACATCCGCGGGGAGCCCGTGGACGGGAAGCCGGCGGCGCGCATCCTCGGTGCGTGGCTGGAGCAGCCGGGCCAGGTCTGGTTTTTCAAGATGATGGGGCCCGAGGACGTCGTTGAGACCCAAAAGGACGCCTTCCTCCAGTTCGTCAGGTCCGTCTCGCCGGGGGTCACGGCCGGAGCGGCGGCGCCTGCAGGGGCGGGCGCGCCAAGGGTCGCGACGAACACCAATGACCTTCCCCACGCCAACTTCGCCGTGGTGCCCACCGACCAGGGCGACGCAAGGACCCTCAAGTGGCAGGCGCCCGATGAATGGAAGCCGAAGCCCGCGACCGCGATCCGCAAGGGCAGCTTCACGGTCTCCCGCGGCGGCGCGGAGGCAGACCTGTCGATCACGGCGTTTCCGGGCGACGTCGGCGGCCTTTCGGCGAACGTGAACCGCTGGAGGGGACAGGTGGGCCTGGCGCCCGTCGACGACTCCGCCATCGGCACGGTCACCGAGTCGTTTGACGCGAACGGGCTGAAGTTCACGATGGTCGACTTCGCGGGGCCGGAGGGTTCCGGCCAGCAGCGGATCCTGGCCGCGTTCGCCCCGTGGCAGGGCGGCACCTGGTTCTTCAAGCTGACGGGCCCCGCGGCACTGGTCGAGGACGAGCGGCCCGCCTTTGTCGCCTTCCTTAAGACGGTCCAGCCGCGATGAGCAGGGGGGCACCAGTCCAGCCGGTGAAACCGGAGCCCGCGGCGCCGCGGCCCGGGACGGATGGCGCCTCGCTGGTCCGCACCCTCGTGTCGGGCCTCGCGTCACTCCAGCTCACGGTGGCGCTCCTCGTGCTGTCGCTCGTGATGATCTTCGTCGCGACGCTCGACCAGGTGCACCTCGGGGTCTGGGGGGTGCAGCAGAAGTACTTCCACTCCTTCTTCGTGATGGCGAAGATTGCCGGCACGGACTTCTCGATCCCGGTCTTCCCGGGCGGCTATCTCCTGGGAGGCGCACTGCTCCTGAACCTTGTGACGGCGCACGCCGAGCGTTTCCGCCTGACGTGGCGCAAGTCCGGCATCTGGCTGACCCACGTGGGCCTCATCCTTCTCCTGATAGGGGAGGGCCTCTCCGGCATCATGCAGCGCGACGGCCAGGTGCGCCTGGACGTGGGGCAGACCAAGCGCTACGTCGAAAGCTTCAGAGAGAACGAACTCGCCGTGGCGGACATCACCAATCCGGGCTACGACGACGTCGTGGCGATCCCCGTCGCGCGCCTGGCCGGCAAAGACGTAATCCAACACCCGAAGCTGCCATTCACGCTCAAGCCGCTCGCCTTTTTCCCGAACGCCCTCCTGCGTTCGCGCAGCCAGGTCGCCAATCCGCCCCCCGCGGTCGCGACCATGGGCGACGGGACCGACGTGATCGCCGAGCCGGCCCCGGTCACCTACAGGCCTGACGAGAGCAACTTCCCGACGGGATACGTGGAACTCGCCGGACCCGAGGGCCCGCTCGGCACCTGGCTGGTGTCGGCGATGCTGGACCAGCCCCAGACCTTCAACTACCAGGGGCGCACGTGGCAGCTGGCGCTCCGGGCCCAGCGCGACTACCTGCCGTTCACGCTCACGCTCGGCAAGTTCACCCACGACATCTATCCGGGCACCGACATCCCGAAGAATTTCGCGAGCACGATCGGGCTGCGAAGCGACGACGGCCGCGACGACCGCTCGGTGCTGATCTCGATGAACAATCCGCTCCGCTACGGGGGCTTTGCCTTCTACCAGGCGGGCTTTGCCAACAATGACCACACCTCGGTCCTGGAGGCCGTGCGCAACCCGAGCTGGCAGATTCCCTACGCCTCGTGCGCGTTGATCACCCTCGGCCTCGTGCTCCAGTTCGGAATCGGCCTCTTCGGGTTCTTCCGCAGGCGCGGAGGCCCCGCCTCGGGCGGCGCGGCCACGCGCGCCGTCCCCTCGTCGCCGTGAAGAGGCACCTTCCGCTCATCGCGCTTGCGCTCGGCCTCCTCTGGGTTGCCGCAACCCTCCTGCCACGGGGGAACACCGGGCCCTTCGATCTTGCGGGCTTCGGCAGGCTGCCCGTTCTGGCGGGCGGGAGGATTAAGCCCCTCGACACGATCGCGCGGACCGGGCTCCTCATGCTGCAGGGGCGCCAGAGGGTGCTGACGCCGAACGGCAAGGAGGTGACGCCCGAGGAGTGGCTGCTCGACGTCTTCTTCCTTCCCGAGACGGCGGACGCCTACCAGGTCTTCCGCATCGACAACCCGGACGTCCTCTCGATCTTCAGCCTCGCCCGCACCGACGGCGAGGGTGGCGTACGCTTCTCATACCGCCAGATGCAGGCGGGGCTTGACGAGCTTGACCGGCAGGCCCACCTGGCCGAGCCGGTGGAGAACGCCGAGCGGAGCGCCTTCCAGCGGGCGGTGATCGAGCTGCGCAGCCATGTCGAATTCTACGTCCGGCTTAAGTTCGGCCTCCAGGCCCCGGGCATCGCTGACCTGGCCGCGGAATTGTCCGATGCCTCCCGGATGGCCGCGCTCCACGCGTCATTCGAGACCATGGACACGTTCAGCTCGCTTCGCGCCGTCCCCCCCGCCAAAGCCTCGGCCGACCCCGCGGCCTGGCAGAGTGTCGGACATAGCCTCCTTGGCGCGGCCAACCCCGCGGACGTCAACCCGCACGTGCTTGTGTACGCCACGCTCGGCAAATGCTGGCGGGATTCGCAGCCGGACGCCTTCAATTCCGCGGTCCGGTCCTACCGGCAGGAGCTCTCGGCCGACTTCCCGGAGGCCGCGCGGCGCTCGAGCACGGAGGCCTTCTTCAACCAGGCGGAGCCCTTCATCACGAGCCTCTTCCTCTACGTGGTCGCGTTCCTCCTGGCCGCGGTGTCATGGCTCTCGTGGCCCGACGAGCTGGGGCGCGCGGCGTTCCGGGTCATGGGGCTTGCCTTCCTGGTGGCGACGCTCGGCATCCTGGCGCGCATGTGGCTCGAGGGAAGGCCGCCCGTCACCAACCTTTACTCCTCGGCCCTGTTCATAGGCTGGGGGTCGGCTGCGCTCTGCCTGGTGCTCGAGAAGCTCCACCGCAACGCCGTCGCCAGCGCGGCCGGCAGCATGATCTGATTCAGCACCCTGGTCATCGCGCACCACCTCTCCCTCAGCGGCGACACGCTCGAGATGATGCGGGCGGTGCTGGACTCCAATTTCTGGCTGGCGACCCACGTGGTGACGGTCACGACAGGCTACGCCTCGACGTTCCTCGCCGGCTTCCTGGCCATCATCTACATCCTGCGCGGGCTCCTCACGCGCTCGCTCGACCCGCGCACGGCGGACGCCCTCGCGCGCATGGTCTACGGCATCGTCTGCTTTGCGACCCTCTTCAGTTTTGTGGGGACCATGCTGGGCGGCATCTGGGCCGACCAGTCCTGGGGGCGCTTCTGGGGATGGGACCCCAAGGAGAACGGCGCGCTCCTCATCGTGATCTGGAACGCCATCATCCTGCACTGCCGCTGGGGAGGGCTCGTGCGGCAGCGGGGCCTGATGGCCCTTGCGGTCTTCGGCAACGTGGTCACCGCCTGGAGCTGGTTCGGCACGAACATGCTGGGCGTCGGCCTGCACAGCTACGGCTTCACGAGCGCGGCCTTCTACGGGCTGATCAGCTTTGTCGCGAGCCAGCTGGCCGTGATCGGGCTCGCGCTGGTGCCGCTCGCCTCGTGGCGGAGTTTCCGCGGCGTCAAGGCGTGACCACACGGTCCTTGAAGTGGCACCTCGGCCCTTAGGCCCCAAACGGGAACGGTGTCGCTAAGCGATTCATAGGCAGATACTCGCATCAGGCACCGGCGTGCCTCGCCCTGACCCGCGCCCTCGGAATTGCTCCCCTGCTTGCGTTCCTTGAATCGCTGGGGAGGTTAGGCTCATGAAGATCGGAATCATCGGCTCGGGAGACGTCGCCAGGACCTTGGGCGCCGGCTTCATCAGGCACGGACACGAGGTCGCGATGGGCACCCGCGACACTTCGA
>Ga0265318_10000945_pt1 | contig 18761 bp, 14 predicted proteins | sample 4821metaG_FD_192431 | JGI IMG/M metagenome (GOLD analysis project Ga0265318, IMG submission 192431) | Rhizosphere microbial communities from Carex aquatilis grown in University of Washington, Seatle, WA, United States - 4-8-21 metaG | ecosystem: Host-associated > Plants > Roots > Rhizosphere >... | reverse complement strand
GGATTGTACTTCTTCTTCTCGATGCGCTCCGTGACGGTCTTCTTGTTGCGCCTCGTCAGGTAGCGGGAAACGGGTTTGCCCTCTTTGCGGGCCTCGGTGCACTCCAGGGTTACGACTTCTTGCATGGGATTAAAGCGGTTGAAGGGTCAGCAGTAACCGGACGGGCACGCCGCGCAACCCCAAAGTTCGGGGCCGGGCGCGCCCTAGCGGCGCTTCTCCGTGAGCGGCAGGAGGACGCCCCTGCGGAAGAGCGTGACCTGGCCCGTGCTCGAGGAGACGGCTATCGCTATGCAGTTCGCCGTGACGCTGATGGCGGCCGCGGCCGCGTGGCGGCTCCCCAGGCCGCTCGGCAGCGTGTAGCTGTTGCCGGTCGCCTGGATGAGGCTTCCCGCCGCCTCGACGACCCCGTCGCCGCGGATCACGAACGCGCCGTCTATGGACGAGAACTCCTTGATCGTCTCGTCCATGAAGGGGTTCAGGATGTTCCGGTCCTCCTCCTTGTATCCAAAGAATGGATTTAGAACGAGGGGCTTCGTGTACTCCTCGACCTTCGTGGTGTCGCCGACGACGAAGAGGCAGCCCACCGGCCGGCCCTCACGGCCCTCGACCGCGAGCTCGGTGGCCACGGCGAGCACGCGCTCCAGGACCTCCGGCTTCACGTCGTCGGGAAGCAGGTCGGTCGCGGAGCCCGAGAGCAGCGTCTGGAACTCGCGCTCGATCTCGGCGACGACGATCGTGTCGAACTGGTTGCTCCCCGTGATCCCGCCGACGCAGCAGATCCTGTCGTTGAAGCTGATCAGGCCGCGCGTGAGCGCGACCAGGAGCGCGCTCCGCAGCTGGGCCAGCCGCTGGCTCGAGAACGACCGGACCTGGATCGTGTCCGTGAACCGGCTCTCCCCCTCGTCCACCTCGATCGGGTTGCGCGTCACGAGGATCGTCTTGAGCTTCGGCCTGAGGAAGCCCGGCTCCACCCCGCCGATGAACGTGTCCCCGAACACCATGGTCGCGCTGCAGCCGGCCCCCTTGGCGACGTGCTCCGCCTGGCGGAACATGAGCCTGTTGACCCGGTTCTGCTGCGCCTGGATCGGCCTCATCCCGCCAAAGCCCCCGAGGAGCCGCTGGTAGAGCGTGTCGAGGTCTGGGGCGTGGACGAAGCTGTCGACGAGCTCCTGCTCCCGGACGAGCCGCCCGATCGAGGCGAGCACCTGGAGCGTGTCGCGCGCCGACTCGCCCGCGATCAGCATCATGATGAGGTGGACCCGCTCCTCGGACATCGCGCCGTGGTGGCGCATGCCGGCCCTGCTGCGGCCGATGGCCAGGATGTACCGGCGGGAGGTCTTCACGCGCACGTGCGGGAGGGCCACCCCGAGCCCGAGGTAGGTGGTCATCGAGCTCTCGCGGGCGAGCAGGCCCTTGAAGATCACGTCCCGCTTCAGGTCCGGGAACCTCTTGATGCAGACGTCGAGGAGCTCGCCCAGCGCGGCCTCAAGCGTGAGGCTCCGCAGGTCGATTATCCGGCTCCGGGCTATGATCTTGTCGAGCCGCATGGCGGGACCCGGCGCCTAGCGCTCCCACTCGAGGGCGCCCTTCCTCACCTCGTAGACGAGCCCGAGCGTGAGGACGAAGATGAAGAACAGGATCGGGCCCAGGACGGAGATGTGCTGGTGGACGAACTCGCGGTAGATGAACACCCAGGGCAGCAGGATCACGATCTCCAGGTCGAAGAGCATGAAGAGGAGCGCCGTTACGTAGAACTTCACGGAGAACCGCGTGTGGACGACCCCGTGTCCCGCCACGCCGCACTCGTACGCCGAGTCCTTGATGCTCGTGTGCCTGCCGCGCTGGCCGAGCAGGTGGCTCGTGGCGATGATGACCCCGGTGATCGCGGCCGCGAGGGCCGCCTGGATCACGAAGGGAAGGTATGCCGACGACGCCATGGGAGGGTTCCGAGCCTGCTTGCGCGCACTTTCGGAGACAAGACGTTTGTATCCCGCCCCGGGGTCAGTCCACGTCGATCATCTTCGCGTCGCCGATGAGCGTGGAGCCGACGCCGAGCGTCTGCGCGAACTCGAGCGTCCGGATCTCGTCCGAGATGGGCTCGAAGCCCTCGTGCTTGCGCCAGAGGTTGATCTTGGCCCGCATGAGCGAGTCCATCATCACGGGGTCGGTGCTCAGCCACACGAGCGGCTCGGACTTCGTGTACAGGGAGTTGAAGTACGGCCCGCCGATGAACTGGTAGTGCTCCAGGCTCGCGATGCTGAAGCGCCACGTCTCCCGGAGCTCCGGGATCGCGCTCATCTCGGCGACGGCCGCGGGCGCGGTCGCCGGCGAGCGGAAGAAGCGCGCGGTGTTCGAGGCGTTCCAGAGGGTCGCGTTCACGAGCGCCCCGTTCACCCCGAGCACCTGGTGGTCCGTGTAGACCGGCAGGTTTATCCAGAAGTCCGTGTCGAGGAACAGGGGCGTCGCCAGGAAGCTCTTGCGGTCCTCCTCCTTCGTCGAGTCGTTCGGGACCCCCTCGGTCTGGTGCGCGGCGAAGATCGGGTCGAAGCGCTCCGGCAGCGGGCTGTCGTAGAACCAGACCGGGTCGTAGTACCGGTTGGACTCGAGCACGAAGACCGGGTTGCCTTTGAAGAGGGTCTCGCCCGTCACCAGCGAGGGGAGGTAGCCGGTCATCCGGAGCCTGAGCTGGTTCAACCCCACGAGGAAGATGTTGCTGTTCGCGTACCCGCGCCTCTGGAGGGCCGCGATCACGGCCTTCACCAGGCCGGTCGGCGTCGCCATGCCCGGGCCCGAGTCCGAGTAGATCTTCAGGCCGACCTTCTTCTTCGCCCCGGGGGCGATCGCCTTCCCGGAGACCTTCTCGTAGCTCGAGATGATCCTCTCCACCTCGCGGTCGTAGTCGGCGTCGGTGAAGGCCGGCAGGCGGGCCTGCCACACCGGCTCCTTGGGAAGCCTCTGCACCTCGGGGGTGAACTCCGCCCTGCAGGCGAGGACGCCGCCCGAGGCGAGGGCGGCCGCCAGGACCGCAAGTGTGGAGATTCGCATGATTGTGCTATAGGTAGTCGCCTTCGGCCGGACAAAGTTTCCTAAAAAGGCTCACTTTGCACCCCGGAGGGGTCCGGAAACTTGACAGGGCCCCGGTGCGGTTGAAAGTGGAATCTTCCGCGCACCGCAGGGGCCGCCCGGAGCCCCCGCGTGCAGTCCATGCCCGTCATCAAACCAAGCTGTGTCCGCGACCTGAAGCTGCGCGTCAACCTCGCCGAGGTCGTGTCGCGGGTCGTGGCCCTGCGCAAGGCGGGCGGGTCGCGCCAGAAGGGCCTGTGCCCCTTCCACAGCGAGAAGACGCCGTCGTTCAACGTCGACTCGGACAAGGGCTTCTTCAAGTGCTTCGGGTGCGGGAAGGCCGGCGACGCGATCGACTTCATCCGGGAGACCGAGCAGCTCTCCTTCACGGAGGCGGTGGAGACCCTCGGCCAGCGCTACGGGGTCGCGATCGAGTACGAGGAGGGCTCCGGGCCCAGCCGCGAGGAGAGGTCCCTGCGCCAGGAGCTTTTCGACCTGCACGAGCAGGCCGCCGGGCACTTCCACGAGGCGTTCAGGGCCGCGGGGACCGCCGGCGACTTCATGAGGGCCTACTGGTGCGGCGAGCGCCGCTTCACGCCCGAGCTCGCCGAGGAGTTCAAGATAGGGGCGGCGGCGGCCGACGGCGGGGGGCTTAGCGCCATCATCCAGAGGAAGCGCTACTCGGAGGAGGCGATCCGCCAGTGCGGCCTGTTCTTCGTCCGGGACGACGCGATGATCACGGTGGGCGCCCTGCGGCCCCGCTTCAGGGGCCGGCTCATGATCCCGATCCGGGACCACCAGGGCCGCGTCGTCGCCTTCACGGCGAGGCAGACCGCCCTGACGCCTCAGGACGACCCGTCCCGCGAGGCCAAGTACGTCAATTCCCCCGAGACGCCCATCTTCACGAAGGGCAACCTGCTCTTCAACCTCGACCGGGCGCGCACGGAGGTCGGCGAGGGAAGACCCTTCGTCATGGTCGAGGGGCAGCTCGACGCGCTCCGGTGCTGGTCGGTGGGCCTGAAGACGGCGGTCGCCCCGCAGGGGACCTCGATCACCGAGGGTCAGCTCGCGCTGCTGCGCCGCTACCACGCGGAGGTGGAGTGCTTCTTCGACAGCGACGCCGCCGGCCAGAAGGCCGCGCTGCGGATGCTGCCGATGGCGCTCAAGGCGAACATCGAAGTGCGCTTCCTCACGCTCGCCGGCGACGCCAAGGTCGACCCCGACCTCCTGTTCCTGGAGCGGGGGATCGCCGCGTATTCGGAGGTCCGCAAGTCGTCCCTCTCCGCGATGGCGTTCGCCTGCAGCGCCATGCTCCCGTCGCCCGCCACGGCGTCCTCGGAGCTGCGCGCGCGCGCGGCGCAGGGGGTCCTGGGGATCATCGCCGCGGCCGAGAGCGAGGTGTCGCGCGCCGCGTTCATCTCCGAGGCGGCGGCCCTCCTGCAGCTTCCCCCCTCCGCCCTGCAGAGCGACCTGAGGCGGCTCCTCGGGCGGTCGGAACGCGCCGCGGCGCACGCGCCTGCGCCGCCGCCGGCCCCGAGCCCCGGCGCGGTCACGCCCGAGCACGACCTCCTGCGCCTGTGCCTGCATTTCGAGCAGGTCGGCAGGCCCCTCAGCACCGCCGTTCCGCACGACTGGATCGACCAGCGCCAGCCTGCCGGCGTCCTCCTGAACCGGTTCCTCGGGGAGCTTGAGAACGGCAGCTGGCCCGGCCGAGACCACCTGGAATCGCTGATGGAAAATGATGATGAAAAATCACTTGTGGCATCACTGCTCTTCGACGTGCCCGTCCTGGACGATCCCTTCAAGGTGGCGAGAGAGGGAATCCGCCGCCTCAGGGACCGCGCCCTCGGGCCCCGGATTCGCCAAATAGAACTTGCATTAGCCAGGGCCCCATCGGACTTTAACGATGACTCATCGTCGCTCCTAAGGGAATTGTCCGACCTGCAGCGCCAACTCCGGCAACCGGTCATTCTGACCGAGGCCGGATGAGGTGTTGTTTTCGCAATTCCCCTTTCCCCATTTCATGCCTCGCAAAGCCAAACAAGCCGACAACCACAATTCAGAAGCCGTAGAGAACGCCCTGGCCCGCGCCCCGCAGGCGCCGGCGGAGGGCGCCGACGCCGTGGTTCCGATCGGCGGCATCAACGAGAAGATCCGCCAGCTGATCCGCCTTTCCAAGGAGCAGGGGTACCTGACCTTCGACGACATCAACGAGGCGCTGCCCGAGTCGATCGAGAACCAGGAGGAGATCGATAACGTCCTGTCGATCCTCCAGAACCTGGAGATCGAGATCCTGGAGCCCGACCAGGTCGAGGACTACAAGCAGCGGCAGGAGGAGGCGGAGGAGGAGGAGTCCCGCTCGTCGCAGAACGACATCCTCGACGACCCGGTGCGGATGTACCTGAAGCAGATGGGGCAGGTCCCGCTGCTGACACGCGAGCAGGAGGTCGAGATCTCAAAGCGCATCGAGAACGCGGAACTGAAGGCCCAGGAGGCCCTGTTCCAGGCCTCGGCCGTCGGGGGCCACATCGCCGTCCTCGGCGCGAAGCTTCTCAACCGCGAGGAGCGCTTCGACCGCATCGTGATCGACAAGAAGATCGAGAGCCGCGACGCCTACTTCAGGACGCTGCCGAAGCTGGTCGAGTCGACGCAGAAGGCGGAGGCAGGCACGGCGGAGGCGTGGATCGAGCAGGCGAAGGCGCGCTCGGAGCCCGACCACAAGAAGGCCCTCGCTAAGTTCCGCAGGCGCGAGACCGCCCTCAGGGCGAACTTCCCGAGGTTCTTCTTCAAGCTGAAGGTCTACGAGGAATACCTCGAGAAGCTGCGGCCCGTCCTCGAGGAGATCGAGGCGATCCACAGCCAGATCGAGCGCTCCAAGCACCCGAAGACGAAGAGGGACGCGGCGATCGACATGCGCTCGATCAACAACCGGCTTCGCCACATCGAGCTCGACCACAGGATCTCCCCCACCCAGCTGGTGGAGGTCTACCAGCAGACGATGACGCACGTGCGCGAGGCGCACCGCGCGAAGACCGAGATGGTCGAGGCGAACCTGCGCCTCGTGATCTCCATAGCCAAGAAGTACACGAACCGCGGCCTGTCGTTCCTCGACCTCATCCAGGAGGGCAACATGGGCCTCATGAAGGCCGTCGAGAAGTTCGAGTACCGCAGGGGCTACAAGTTCTCGACCTACGCGACATGGTGGATCCGCCAGGCGATCACCCGCTCGATCGCGGACCAGGCCCGCACCATCCGCATCCCGGTCCACATGATCGAGACGCTCAACAAGGTCATGCAGGTCCAGAAGCAGCTGCTTCAGGAGTATGGCCACGAGCCGACCCCCGACGAGGTGGCGGACGAGATGAACCTGCCGGTCGACCGGGTCCAGCAGATCATGAAGATGGCGCAGCAGCCGATCTCGCTCCAGTCGCCGGTGGGCGACGGCGACGACACGTCGTTCGGCGACTTCATCGAGGACAAGTCCGCGGAGAACCCGTACGACATGACGGCGTACTCGCTGCTCCGGGAGAAGATCATCGACGTCCTCGACACGCTCACCGAGCGCGAGCGCCGCGTGCTTTCGCTGCGGTTCGGCCTGGTGGACGGCTACAGCAGGACCCTCGAGGAGGTGGGCAAGCAGTTCAAGGTGACCCGCGAGCGCATCCGCCAGATAGAGGCGAAGGCGCTGCGCAAGATGCGCCACCCGACCCGCATCCGCCAGCTGCACGGCTTCTTCGACGCCGAGCAGATCGACAACGCCCAGAACCTGCTCAAGGTCGCCGCCTCCCTGCGGCCGCCGCGCTCGTAGCGCCGCGGAACGCTCTTGCGTAGGGGTTAAACAGGCCTAGATTGCCGCAATGACGCCCTTCCATGTCCAGTTGGCCGGATTGATCCCCACGGGGGGCGGCGAGTGGGTACTGATTCTTCTGGTTCTGCTGCTGCTCTTCGGCGGCACCAAGCTTCCCCAGCTCGCGAAGGGCCTCGGGCTGTCGATCAAGGAGTTCAAGAAGGCCGCGAAGGACGACGAGCCCGCGCAGCCGGCCAAGGACGAGGCGAAGAAGCCCGACCCGACCGGGACCCACGGCACGAACTAGGGCCGCGGGGCGCTCACTCGTCCGGGGCGGGATCCTCGGTCAGCCACCCGCGGAACTCGCGAATCTGGCCCGGCGTGCCGAGCACCAGGAGCTCGTCGCCCGGCCTGAGGACCTCGTCGGCGCCGGGGTTCAGGATGCGCCCCTCCCCCCGCCTGATGCCCGCGATCTGGACCCCGTGGCTCTGCGCCGGGGAGATCTCGGCGAGCGTCCGGCCGCTCGCGCTGCTCCAGTCCGGGACGTCGACCGCGTCCATGCGCACCTCCTCGAAGAGCGAGTCGGTGTCCGGCGCGCCCGACACGCCCCCGAGGAACGCGCGTCCGCGGTTCACCTGGTCCATCGTTCCCATGAGAAGCACCTTGTCGCGCGGGTAGAGCACGGACGCGGGCGGGGGGAGCGGGATCATGAAGCCCTGGCGCTCAATCCCCACCACCGAGCACCCGAACCGCGCCCGAAGGTCGAGCTCGGCGATCGTCCTGCCCTGGCAGTCGGCGAGGTCGGGCAGGATGCAGTCGATCATGTGCAGGTCCCAGTCCGGGTGGCGGCCGAGCCAGGGCGCCGTCGTCGAGGTCATCTTCGACTCCGAGGTCTCGATCACGTTCTTGAGCTCCACCTCGAGGACGCAGTGCCAGTAGATGAGCCTGCGGCGGAGGAACAGGACGGCCACGACCGCGACCAGGACGCTCGCGAGCAGGAGCCAGCGGGCGGTGTCCTCCGCCGGCACGACGGCGATCAGCCACACCGAGAGGACCGCGGCCGCGACGGCCTTGAGGCCCGCCTCGATCACCGGGGCAAGCTGCCGGCCGCGGGGATGGTGCGAGGTCGAAACCTGCGCGAAGAGGAGCGCCAGGGCGGAGCAGTTGCGCCAGATCGCCACCATCGGGGCCACGACGGCGATCGCCAGCAGCATCCAGAACCCGAACTGGGCCCCGTTTGGGAACATCCAGTCCTTCCCGAGCCAGTCCTCGACCGCCGTGTAGAGCTCTCGCGAGAAGACCAGGACACCGCTCACGAAGAGCATCTCGACCCCGACCTGGGCGAACCGCTTGCGGCTGAGCTGCCAGACGAGGTTGCGCCTGCGCTGGCGCATGAAGCGCTCGAGCCAGTCCTGGTAGTAGTGGAGCCAGTCGCTCAGCCACGCCGGCTGCCGCGCCACGAGCGCCGACGCGATGCGGTCGGAACCCCTCGCGGTGAACGGCGTGACGAGGGTCGTCAGGATGGAGACGCCGATGGCCAGCGGGTAGAACTTGGCCGGGACGACCATGGCGCCGACGCCGAGCTGGGCGATCACGAACGAGAACTCGCCGATGGGCGCGGCCATGAGGCCCGCCCTCAGGCCGTCGCGGGGCGGGATGCCGATCATGGTGAGCCCCGCGCCGACCGCCAGGGGGCGGGCGACAAGCGTGAACGCGGCGATCCCGGCGATCAGGCCCGCCGTGTGGGCCAGCTCGTGGACCTCGATCTGCATCCCCATGGCGACGAAGAACACGGCGCTGAACACGTCGCGCATCCCCTCGAAGGTGCGCTCCACCTGGTGGCGGTGGGGCGTCTCTGCCACGATGATCCCGAGGAGGAAGGCGCCGAGGGCGACGGAATAGCCGGCCCTCTGCGCGAAGATGGCCAGGCCGAAGAGGAGCGCGGCGAGCCCCAGGGTCTGGAGCTCCTCGTTCATCGAGATGCTCATCCTCTTCAGGAACCACGGGACGATGATGAGCCCGGCGATGCCGATCATGGCGATGAACGCCCCCAGGTGCAGCAGGCTCACCCCGACGGCGGAGGCTCGGCTCGCGTCGGCCCCCCCGAGCTGGACGACCGATCCGAGGACGGCCAGCATGACGACCGCCACGATGTCCTCCAGGACGGACACGCCCGTCGCGAGCTGGCCGGCCCGCTCGTGGTTGAGGCCGGTCTCGTGCAGGATCTTCCCGATGATCGAGGACGACGAGATCATGAGCATCCCGGCGAGGAAAAGGCCCTCGGTCGAGTTCCAGCCGAGCGCCGCCGCCAGGAGCCGCGACAGGTAGTACATGGCGATCGCGCTGCCGAAGACGGCGGCCAGGAGCGGCAGCCCGAGGCGGTGCAGCTTGCGCAGGCTCAGGCGCAGGCCTATCGAGAACATGAGGAAGACGAGGCCGACCTGCGCCAGCGCCTCTATCCGCCCGACGTCGGACACGAGCGCGAGGTACGGCATCCCGGGGCCGACCAGGATGCCGGCCGCGAGGAATCCCACGATGACCGAGAGCCCTATCCGCTGGCACAGCCAGCCCACCGCGCCGGCAACGACGAGAATCACCGCCAGGTCTTGGATGAACAGGATTCCGTGCATGGCCGGGGGGTTCCCCGGAAAATCGCTTCGGTTGCCCACCTCCGTCAACCCTAACCGGCGTATTTCCTTCGTTGACAGGTCTCTGCGCAGGCCATTCGATTCCGTCGGCGGCAACGCCAGCTACAACCAGCCCCCGCAACCCGCGATCATGGCCAACCTTTTTGGTTATTTCTCAAACGATATCGGAATCGATCTCGGGACGGCCAACACGCTCGTATACCTGAAGGACAAGGGGATCGTCCTGCGCGAACCCTCGGTGGTCGCCCTCGACACGGTGACCCGTAAGGTGCGCGCCGTCGGCGACGAGGCGAAGAGGATGCTCGGGCGCACGCCCGGCAACATCACGGCCATCCGCCCTATGAAGGACGGCGTCATCGCCGACTTCGACGTGACCGAGGCGATGCTCCGCTACTTCATCCAGAAGGCCAGCCAGAGCTTCAGGGCCCCTCCCCGCGTCGTGATCGCGATCCCTTCGGGGATAACGGCCGTCGAGAAGCGCGCGGTCATGGACAGCGCGACCCACGCCGGGGCGCGCAAGGTGATCACGATCCCGGAGCCCATGGCCGCGGCGATCGGGGTCGGTCTCCCCATCGACGAGCCCGCCGCCAACATGATCGTCGACATCGGCGGGGGAACCACGGAGATCGCGATCATCTCGCTGAACGGCATCGTCTTCTCGAAGTCCATCCGCGTCGCCGGGGACGAGCTTGACGCCGCGGTCATCGGCTACATGAAGCGGGCGTACAACCTCCTGATCGGCGAGCGCACGGCGGAGGAGATAAAGATGCGCATCGGCTCCGCCTACCCCCTGGACGAGGAGCTCTCGATGGAGGTCAAGGGGCGCGATTCGGTCGCGGGCCTGCCCAAGACGATCCACATCACCTCGCAGGAGGTGCGCGAGGCGCTGTCCGACACGGTCGCCTCGGTCGTCGACGCGGTCCGCACGACGCTCGAGCGCTGCCCGCCGGAGCTTTCGGCCGACCTTGTGGACCGCGGATTCGTGATGGCCGGCGGCGGTTCGCTTCTGCGGGGAATTGACCGGCTTCTCAGCGACAAGACCGGCCTGCCCGTGACGGTGGCCGACGATCCCCTATCGGCCGTGGCCAACGGGACAGGCGCCGTTCTGAACGACCTGTCCTGGCTCATGCAGAACGCGTGAGGATTGGGCGACCCCAGCGATTCGACCAAGCCCGACCCTTCCTGGTGCTGGGTTTGGCCTTCGCGGTGTGGCTGGTCGCGCCGATCGCCCTCAAGAGCCTCGCCCGCGCCAGCTTCTTCGAGATGACGGCGCCGGTCACGGTGGCCGCCTCCTACGTGAGCGACCTCCAGCGCTTCTGGGCGCTGCGCCTCCACTCCAAGGACGAGCTGATCGAGGCGGGGCGCGACATGGCCAGGCTCAACGCCTCGTTCATGCTCTCCGTGCAGCGCAACGGGGAGCTCCAGGGCCAGGTGGAGCGCCTGCAGGCGCTCCTCAAGATGCCGCCGGACGGGCGCTTCAGGTTCGAGCATGCGCGCGTGGCCCAGCGCGACTTCTCCAGCTGGTGGCAGCGGATGGTGATCCGCAAGGGCTCGGACTACGGGATTCCCGTGGGCGCGCCCGTCGTCTACAGCGGCGGCGTCGTCGGGCGCGTGTCGGAGGTCCATGCCTACACGTCGATCGTCCAGCTCACCAGCGACCCGGGCCTCAGGATCGCCTGCGTCGTCGACGGCGACACGCGACCGATCAGCTTCCAGGGGGCCGAGAACCAGGTCTTCGGGGCCGCAAAGGGCGTCATCGAGTTCGTGCCGCTCGACATCTACGCGAGCGCCACCGTGCCGAAGCGCCTGGCGACCTCGGGGCTTGGCGGGGTCTACCCCCCGGGCCTCACGATAGGGCGGATCACCCACGTGGAGCCGAGTGCAGACGGCCTGTTCAAGACGGGCGAGGTCGAGCTCGACCCCCGGCTCTCGGAGCTGACCGAGGTGACGGTGCTCGTGCCCGCCGACCAGAGGTAGGGACGGACCCCCCATGCGCCCGACCGCCGCACTTTTCGCCACGCTCTACCTGCTTCTGGCCCTCGTCGCGCAGGTGAACAGCGCGATCGCACCGATCCACCTCTGGCTCTTTGCGGGAGGGCTCTTCGTGGCGTATCCTGCGCTCATGATGCCGTTCCGTCAGGGCTTCGCCGCCTCGGTCCTCGGGGGCCTGCTGTGCGACTCGGTGGCGCCGGTGGCGTTCGGGACCCACGCGGCCCTCTTCGCCACCGCCCACGCCGTGGTCTACAACGTGAGGGAGCGCCTGCAGCGGGACGAGACCGTCGTCAGGGTCTCCGTCGTCCTCCTGGTCAACCTCGCCCTGTTCCTGACCCTGTCGTTCACCCGGATCGCCCACGGGGGCGCGGCGGCGTGGCCGAGGACGCTCTCCGACCTCTTCTGGTCGGAGGCTGCGGTGGCGCTGGCCGCCCCGTGGTTCTTCGCCTTCCAGCTGCGCACCCTCGAGCTGGCGCGCGCGGCCCCGTCGCGCGCCTCCTAGCGCCCGCCCCCGACCGAAATGGCAGCGCCTACCGAACGCTCAGGCAGCCTCGTCGAATCGAAAACGGGATTCGACCCGAGGATCGTCGCCTTCCACGGCCTGGTCGCGGCCATGCTCCTCACCCTGGCGAGCGGGCTCGCCTTCCAGCAGATCATAAAGGGGGCGATCCACCACGAGCAGGAGCGCCAGCAGAACGAGCGGCGGGTCATCGTCCCCGGCCCGAGGGGGAACATCCTGGACCGCGACGGCCGCAGGCTGGTGGAGAACAGGTCGCGGTTCGCGGTCGTGCTCTACCTCGACGAGCTCCGCCCCGACTTCCGCAAGGAGTATGCCCGGATCCGCGCCAACTACCGGGAGACGGGGGACCAGGACCTGCCCACCAGCCCGCAGATCGAGCGGCTCGCGCACGTGAGCGTCGTCAGGCGCTACATGGACCAGGTGAACGACATCATCGGGCGCTCCGGCAGCGTGGACGCCGCGGGCCTCCAGCGCCACCTCGAGAGGCAGCTTCTGCTCCCCTACACGCTCGTCGACGACCTCACGCCCGAGGAGTTCGCGAGGCTGATCGAGCGGCTGCCGGTGAACTCGCCCCTCCAGGTGTACACCTCCAACACGCGGTACTACCCGTACGGCGAGGCGGCGGCCCACGTGCTCGGGTATGTCGGCGTGAATGAGAGCGAGGCCGACGAGGAATTCCCGGGCGAGGGCCTGACCACCCTCAAGATGAAGGGCACCGTGGGCCGGGACGGCCTCGAGAAGCAGTTCGACTCCACCCTCCAGGGCGAGGCCGGCTACACGATCCTCCGGGTCGACCCGGCGGGCTACAAGGTGAACCCGCCGATCGAGCACAAGCTGCCCCTCCAGGGGCGCAGCCTCACCACGAGCCTCGACATCGACCTGCAGGCGGCCGCCGAGGATGCGATCGGCGACGAGATCGGCGCGGCGGTCGCCATGGATGTCAGGACCGGCGAGGTCCTCGCGATGGCGAGCAAGCCCGCGTACGACCTCAACTCCTTCTCGCCCCACCTGAGCCTCGCCGCGGCCGCGGACATCGAGGAGCGCAAGGCGTGGCCCAACAACGCCCTGAACGGTGTCTATTCGCCGGGCTCGACCTTCAAGATCGTGGTGTCGACGGCGGCGCTGCTGAGCGGCTCCATAACCGCCGAGGACATGCCGTCCGACTGCGACGGCTCCATGATGGTGGGCAACCGCCGCTTCGCGTGCGACAACGGGCTGGGCCACCACGGCAGGCTCAGGCTCCCCGACGCCATCGCCGAGAGCTGCGACGTCTACTTCTACACGGTGGGCCTGCGGACGTCGGCCGACGTCATCGCGGCCCAGGCCCGGCGCTTCCACCTCGACCGCCCGACGAGGATCGAGCTGCCGGGCGAGACGCACCGGATGCTGATCCCCGATCCGGGGTGGAGGCGGCGCGCGCGCTCGGAGAGCTGGACCCCGGGGGACACGGCGAACATGTCCATTGGGCAGGGCGACGTGCAGGTCACCCCCCTGTTGATGTGCTGCTTCGCGGCCTCGTTCGCCCGCGGCGAGCTCTGGACGACGCCGACGCTCCTCCATGACCCGAGGCGGCCCGCCCAGCACACCGACCCGATCGGCCTTTCGGCCGCCCAGAGGGCCGCGATCCTGCAGGGAATGGAGGGATGCACGACCATGGGGACGGCGAAGGTCCTGACGCTGCTCGAGCCGTACAGGGTGCCGGGTGTGAGGATCGCCGGAAAGACGGGCACCGCCCAGATCATCAGGCCTTGGGGCAAAGTCGACGAGGCGTGGTTCATCTGCTTCGCGCCCATCGAGAATCCCACGATCGCGGTCGCGGTGGCGATCGACGGGACCAAGCCGGGCGAGAACTTCGCGGGGGGCCTCGAGGCGGCGCCCGTCGCCTCGGCGGTCCTCAGGAAGTACTTCGAGAAGAGGCGCGCCGGCGCCGCGGCGAACTAGAGGCGGCCCTCCTCGCCCTCATGAAGACGTCCGAGGGCCGGGGCCAGGTCGGCGCGGGGCCGTAGCGAAGGCGCTGCAGGTCGGCGACAAGCGCCTGCGGGCCGTCTAGGCGCACCAGCCACCGGCCCGCCTCCCTCCTCACCGGATCGACCCTCCTGCCGCGGGCCATCGACATGATGCGCCAGCGGCCCCTCGCGATCATCCAGCAGGCCGCTGCGCCCGCGGCCAGCCCCGCGGCGAGCCGGAGGATCCGGCCCCAGTCCCAGGGCCCCTTCAGCCAGGCCTTCATTCGGCGGGCCGCCTCGGTCAGCTCGGCATGCAGCCACTTGCCCGAGCCATCCGTCACGTTCTTGACGGCGTTGAGCGTGTCGGCCTGCGACTGCTGGTCGAAGTTCACGATCCGCCGGTACCAGAACACGCGGAGGCTGTTGAGGCGGGCCGACCAGCTGCGGTCCATGAGGCCGGCCAGGGCCGCGTCGCCCCTCTCCTTGGACGGGTCGGAGGAGGAGGCCGCCGCGAGGGGATCCTCCCTCAGCCAGGCCCCGCGGCGCGCGTCCCATATCTCCGCCCAGGCGTGGGCGTCGGAATTGCGGATCGTGTAGTTGTTCGAATACGCGTTCCAGGTCCCGCCCTTGAAGCCCGTGACGACCCGGGCCGGGTAGCCCCCCGAGCGCGCCAGCAGGACGAAGGCCCCGGCGAACAGCTCGCAGTGGCCGGACTCGCTCGAGGTCATCCAGCGCACGAGGGGGTCCCCGGGACCGGCAGGGATGTGCGGCGACAGCGAGTACTTGTGCGCGCGCCGAAGCGCGGCCAGGGCCCGCTCCGCGAACTCCGCGGCGCCGAGGCCCGGGGCGGCGAACTCCGACGCGAGGCGGGAGAGGGCGGCCGCATCCGCCTTGCCGACCTTCAGGTCGTTCTGCAGGGGCAGCCCGACCGGCCCGCGGCTCGCCCACGCCCGGGCGAACAGCGGGTCGACGAGCTCGGCCGCCTCGGGCGCCATTCCCTCGACCCGGTAGGCGGTCATCGAGGCGGGCTCGTCGCGCAGCGACACGGAGGCCAGCTCCGGGGAGTAGTTGAAGTGCTGGGCGTCGCGGAAATGCAGCGCGTGGAACCGGGCCAGGATGGGAAGGTAGCGGCTCACCCCCGATTCGAGGTAGAAGGTCCAGTTCGGGCCGGTGCGCACGCCGGCCCAGCCCTGCAGGATGTTCGCCGAGGTGCGCTCGCGGTCGAACGCCCTCCTGAGCCTCCCGGAGAGCTTGAACCCGCCGTTCGAATAGTCGTCGAGCACCACCATCCGCCAGTAGGGGATCGCCGGCGCCTGGGCCGGGTCCGAGACGTCCACGTTGAACGCGATGCTGTCGTCCTGGGTGATGTCGGTGATGTCGCCGAACTTGATGGAGTCGTTGAACCCGGTCATCGCCCTCTTGAAGACGAAGCGCTCGAGGAAGAGGCTGTTCTCCAGCTGGAAGCGCGGGATCGCCAGGAAAAGGAGCCCCGAAAGCGCGACGACGCCGAGGAAGAGCGCGGCCGCCGACGCCAGGAGCCTCCAGTCCGATATCGCCCAGAGCCTCCTGAGGAGCCGTCCCCAGCTGGCATGCGACGCCCACAGCGGGACCACCCCGCGGACGGCGAGCTTCGGGGCCTGGCCCCCCTCGGTCGACGCCGCGATCGTGACCACCATCAGCAGGCCGAGCGCGCAGGCGGTGAACACGAGGATCTGCGCAGCGAAGAGGAGCGAAACCGTGAGGACGCCCGCGACCACGACGAGGAAGAGCCCGAGGACGACGATCTGGAGGTCGTCGCGGCGGGCGCGGTGGCTTATGCCGCGGTAGAGCAGGAGCAGCAGGTCCAGCCTCACGATCGCGGGCAGGAGCTGGCCCGAGTGCCAGAGATCGCCCGCGAAGAACGCCAGGATCGCCGGGAACGCGAGCCTGTGCGCCCAGACCGGCACGAGGGCGGGAAGCGCCGGCCGGACCAGCGCCGCGAGGATGCCCGCCGCCGCGACCGCGGCCACCACCTCGGAGTCGATGTCGAGGTAGAACACCGTCGCCACCGAGAGCAGCATGAGGACGCCCCCGAGGAGCCACCTGAGCAGGTGGAGCTCGTCCAGGCTAAGTTGCGGCGGTCTTGGTTCCATTGACAAATGCCGCGACGCCCCTGGCGCCGTCGGGCTCGAAGGTCATGAGGTTCGGGCGCGGGCTGAGGTTGGGGTGCGGGCGCTCCGGCCCGGCCGGCGGGGCCGCTCCGGCCGGCGGCGCGAGCGGCTGGGCCCCGGCGAGCCGGTCCAGGAACGAGTCGAGGTCCGCGACCCTCTTGACCGGCATCTGGGGCCCGGCGTCGATCGCGGCCGACTGGAGGCGCCCCGCGCGGAAGAGGTCCTGGGCCAGCGTCGCCACGAAGCTCATCAGCAGCTCGAACTGCTCCGGCCTCGTCCACACCGAGGCGTCCGTCCTCAGCCAGATCGCGCAGGCGTCCGAGTTCTGGGACGAGAACTGGCGGATGAGGAGCCGGCGCGAGCGGGCGCTGGCCTTCCAGTGGATCAGCCTGTGGGAGTCCCCGGCCTCGTACTGGCGCAGGGCGATCGTCTCGCCCTCGTGCCCGACGCGGGCCAGCCGCCGCTCGCCCTCGCGCCGCCTGGGCGAAGAGCCGCCGAGGCGCCGGTACTCCACGGGCGCCGGCCAGACGGGCAGCTCCCTGCGCAGGTCGGTCCCCGTAAGCTTCCTGAGGAACCCGAAGGGAAAGAGGGAGCCGACGCCGCGGAGCTCGATCCGCACCAGGCCCCTGCGGGCAGGCGTGTAGATCCATCCGAGCCGCGCCTCGCCGCCCGGGTCGAGGCGCGTGCGCAGGTGCACCGTGCCCGACACCGTGGACCTCTCCGCCCTCGAGAGCGCCGCCCAGACGTCGATCCCCTTCGCCGTGAGGGTCGACTCCGGGCGCGCCGGCTCCCTCCGCTCGAAGTCGCCCGCCGCGAACTCGAACCACAGGGCGTAGGTGGGCATGAACCTCTTGCCGTTGCGAAGCAGGAGGCCGACCTCCGTCTCCTGGCCGGCCCGCAGCGGCGGCTGGATCTCGAGGCGCCACTCGAGCCGGCGCAGGTTCAGCCAGGCGAGGACGCCGCTCAGGATCAGGCACGCCAGGAGGAGCGCCAGCGCGATGAACAGGATGTTGCTCGAGGAATTGTAGGCGGCGGTGCCGATCCCGAGCGAGAGCCCGATCAGCACGACGCCCGAGATCGTCGGCTGGATCCGCTCGAAGCGCCTGGGCCACAGGAGGCCCCAAAGGATGCGCCGCCAGAAAAGGCGCGGACCTCTCCCGGCCGAGGCGCTCACACGGGCGTGGGCAGGGCCGACAGGATGCGCTTCAGGTGCGCCCCCACGGACCTGCGCTCCTCAAGGGCGTCGCCGCTCTGCCTCGCGAGCCCGAGCCTGTGCGCGAGCACCGCCGGCACCATCTCGGCGACGTCGTCCGGCAGCACGAAGTCGCGTCCGTTCACGATGGCGCGGGCCTGCGCCGCGGTGCGCAGCGCCAGGCCGCCCCGGACGCTGGCGCCGGCCTTGAACTCGACCTCGGTCCGGGTCGCGGCGATGATCCTGAGGATGAAGTCGAGGATGCTGTCCTCGACGAAGACCTGGGGCACGAGCGACTGGATCCCCGTCACTTCGGCGCGCGAGGCGACCGCGTTCAGCACGATCGAGTCATAGCCGCTCCTGGCGGTCCGCAGGATCTCGATCTCGTCGGCGTGCTGGGGGTAGCCCATCCGCATGCGCATCAGGAAGCGGTCCATCTGGCTCTCGGGCAGCGGGAACGTCCCCTCGTAGTCGACGGGATTCTGGGTCGCGAAGACCATGAACGGGGAGCCCACGCCGTGGGCCTCGCCGTCGATCGTGACCTTGGCCCTGTCCATCACCTCGAGCAGCGCCGACTGGGTCTTCGGCGGGGCGCGGTTGATCTCGTCGGCCAGGACGATGTTCGCGAAAACGGGTCCCGGCTTGAAGACGAACTCCTTCGTCGACTCGTCGTAGATCGCGACCCCCGTGACGTCGGACGGGAGCAGGTCGCTCGTGAACTGTATCCTGGAGAACACGCAGTCCGTGGAGCGTGCGAGCGCGTAGGCCAGCGTGGTCTTGCCGACTCCGGGAAGGTCCTCGATCAGCAGGTGCCCGCCCGCCGCCAGGCAGATGAGGAGCTGCTCGATCACGTCGTCCTTGCCGAGGATCGCATGGCGCATGTTGGCCCTCAGGCGGTCCAGCGTGGCCTTCGCGCTCGCAACCCTCTCCGACTGCAGGAATTCGCTCATGGGTGGTGGGGCCCTATTTCAAGATCTCCAGCATGCGGGTGAAGAGCCGGTTCACCTTCTCCTGGTTGGACCTCACTAGGTCCTTGAACTTGGCGAAGTCGATCTCGGTTCCCTCGAGCCCGTTCGCGTAGTTGTCGGCGAGCGCGAGGCTGTTGTAGTTGAGCCCGGCCTCGCTGCAGAGGTCCGCCTCGTGGGCGGCCGTCATCCCGACGACGTCGCCCCAGGCCCGCACGACCCTGATCTCGGCCTTCGTCTCGAAGCGCGGGCCCCGCATCTGGACATAGACCTTTCCCGTGGGGATCGTGAACTCGGGGGCGAGGCTCGAGACGAGCATCGGGATGAGGTTGTTCGCTATCGCCGGGGCCCCACCCTTCAGTTCGGAGTCGAAGAAGGTTGCGGGGCCCTGCTGCAGGCAGACGTAGTCGGAGCACGAGACCAGCGAGCCGGGCGGGATCTCCGGCTTCAGCGAGCCAACCGAGTTCAGGGACACGATGTCCCTGAACCCGAGGTCGG
>Ga0265318_10000944_pt1 | contig 18770 bp, 12 predicted proteins | sample 4821metaG_FD_192431 | JGI IMG/M metagenome (GOLD analysis project Ga0265318, IMG submission 192431) | Rhizosphere microbial communities from Carex aquatilis grown in University of Washington, Seatle, WA, United States - 4-8-21 metaG | ecosystem: Host-associated > Plants > Roots > Rhizosphere >... | reverse complement strand
GCCGACGACAAGTCCACCTGCGGGATGTGGAAATGGATCGAACTGCACCGGGCGACGGGCCGGGCGCTGGTATTCAGGTATCAATTCGACCGGGCGGTTCCGGTTGCGCCGGAGACCGAGGTCAACGGGGCGCCCGCGACTGGCGCCGATGTCGGAGCGGTCCATGCGAGCGAGATTTCCTACGTCTTCGGGGCGCTTGCCGCGAAGCCGGGCGTCACGTCGCCTCCCGAGGACTGGAGGCTGTCGGACACGATTGAGACCTACTGGACGAATTTCGCGAGGACCGGCAACCCGAACGCCGGCGGGCTGCCCGTTTGGCCGCCGTACGGCAAGGCCGGTGGCTACCCGGTCATGCACCTCGACGTCACCGTGGTGGCCGCCCCGGACTCGAACCGGAGCCGGTTCGAGTTCTGGGACTCGGCCGCGAAATAGCCGCCGACTAGGCGGCCTGCCTCAGGATCCGCTCGACCACCTCGGGCGTGATGTCGCCTCGTTCGCCGATCTTCAGGACGCCCCGAGCCCGGAAGCGGGCGGCGACCTCGGCGCCGACCTCGGGCTTCACGTCGTAGTCGGAGAGGCGGGTCCTTAGCCCGAGCGATTCGTAGAACTGGCGGGTCTTCTCGATCGCCGCGCTCACGCAGTCGCTCTCGGAGCCGGTGCGAACGCCCCAGACGCGCCGCCCGTACTGCAGCAGCTTCTCGCGCTTCGAGGAGCGCTGGACGTCGAGGAGGCTCGGGACGACGACCGCGAGCGTCCTCGCGTGGTCGATCCCGTGAAGTGCGGTCAGCTCGTGGCCGATCGCATGGCTGGCCCAGTCCTGGGGGACGCCGGCCCCGATGACCCCCTGAAGCGCCCAGGTGGTCGCCCAGACGACGTTGGCCCGGGCGTCGTAATCCGCCGGGTTCTTGACCGACTTCGGCCCCTCGTGGGCGAGGACGAGCATCACCGACTCGGCGAAGCGGTCCTGGATCGCGGCGTTGGCCGGGTAGGTGAGGTATTGCTCGATGACGTGCGTGAACGCGTCGGCGACGCCGTTCGAGATCTGGCGCTCGGGAAGCGAGAAGGTGGTCTCGGGGTCGAGGACCGAGAACCTCGGGAAGACGAGGGGGCTGATGAAGGCGAGCTTCTCACGGATCGAGCGGCGGCTGATGACCGCGGCGCCGTTCGCCTCGGAACCCGTGCCCGGCAGCGTGAGGACGGCCCCCACGGGGAGCGCGGACGTGAGCTTCGCGGCCCTCGTCACGAGGATCTCCCAGGGGTCGCCGGCGTAGCCCACCGCCGCGGCCACGAACTTCGCGCCGTCGAGCACGGAGCCCCCGCCGACCGCAAGGATCCAATCGATGCGCTCGCGGCGGACCACCTCGACCGCCTTCATGAGGGTGTCAAAGTCGGGATTCGCCTCGACGCCGAAGAACTCAAACCGCCTGCGCTCGCCGAGCGCCTTCAGGACCTGGTCGTGCACCCCGTTCCCGCGGATGCTCCCGCCTCCGGCCAGGAGGAGAACCCGGGAATCGGCCGGGATCTCCCTGTCGATCGCGGCGATCTGGCCGCGCCCGAAATGTAGTCGCGTGGGATTGAAAAAGGTGAAGTTTTCCATGGCGGAACGGGAGAATCTACGAAGAATGGGAAAACCGCAACCGCCCGAATTGACCCCGGAGCCCATACGCTATTACGACCGGTATGACCGGACGACAAAGACCGAGAAGGTCTTCGGCGAGCGCTGGCTTCGGCTCGCCTACGACAACCCGGTAGGCCGGTTTGCCGTGTGGCTGCTCATCCGCAGGCGCCTGTTCTCCTGGTACTATGGGCGCAAGATGAACCGGCGGGGCAGCGACATGCTCATCTTCAAGTTCGTGACCGACTACGACATCGATGTCACGGAGTTCGCGAAGTCCGCCTTCGATTTCAAGACCTTCAACGAGTTCTTTTACCGCGCGCTCAAGCCCGAATGCAGGCCGATCGCCCAGGGGCTTGGCATCGCCGTGCTGCCGGCGGACGGCCGGCACCTCGCGTTCCCCGATGTCGAGCGGGCGGACGGCTTCTACGTGAAGGGCGCCAAGTTCACCCTGGACGAACTCCTCGGCGATGCGGACCTGGCCGCGCGTTTCTCCGGGGCCTCCATGCTCATCTCGCGGCTGTGCCCGAGCGACTACCACCGGTTCCATTTTCCCGTCTCAGGCATCCCGTCCGAGGCTCGGCTCGTCCGAGGCAGCCTCTATTCGGTGAGCCCGATCGCGCTCCGCTGGAACATCAAGTACCTGGTGGACAACAAGCGCCATGTGACCGTCATCGAGGCGCCGGACTTCGGGACGGTGGCGATGGTCGAGGTGGGGGCGACCAACGTGGGAAGCATCGTCCAAAGCTACGTTCCCGGACGGCCCGTCGTGAAGGGGGAGGAGAAAGGGCTCTTCGCCTTCGGCGGCTCCTGCGTCATCACGCTCTTTAGGAACAGCCGCATCATGTTCGACGCGGACATCGTCCGACAGAGCGAAACCTGCGTCGAGACCTACGGCCGGATGGGCGACCGCCTGGGGATCGCGACCCGGTGACGCCCCCGGGCGCGGGGGGAACCCGCGCCCCTCAGGGCGGATAGTCCCAGGGCCCTAGCTCGTGGCCTTCGTGTAGGCCGCCTGCACCTTTGCCCACGAGGCGGACACCTTCGCCTTCGCGTCGGCCCATCCGTCAGCCGTGGCGTTGCCGAGGTCGGTGAGGCTGGCCTTCAGCCCGGCTCGCGCCTCGTCGTATTCCTTGATCGCCGCGTTCTTGTCCTTCGCCGCGGCGTCGGGCAGGGTCGCGGCGCTCGCCTTCAGCTCGGCGACCTTCGCATCCAAGCTGTCGGCCATGCGGCCCACGCTGGCGGAAAAATCGGAGCGCTTGTCGAAGGTGAAGTCCTTGATGCTGTCCCACGTGTCCACGGCGGCGGTCTTCACGTCGGTCGCGACGTCCTTCGCGGTCGTCTTAACGTCCTGGACGACATCGTTGGCCTTGGCGGTTTCGGACTTCGAGCAGCCCCATGACCCGAGGAGGGCTGCGGGGGCGAGGGTTGCGATCAGGATAGCGAGGGAACGATTGGGTTTCATAAGGGATGGGCGATAAGGCTACCGCGTCCGCGGTCTGGGCGATATGGGGTGTTTGCCGTAGTTCGGGGCGCCCAGGCGTTGGCCTGCGGGCCATTGACCCGTTGCCTCCGGTCGGGTTCCCGCCTCCACGCCCATATGGCGATGACGCGCGAAGGACTCGAGGAGCGATCCTCGCCTGCGCAATGGGGACCGGCTCGGAGGGGGCCGGGCTCCGAACGGCGAACTGGCGGGCATCGCCTAGTCGGAAATGACGATCGGATTAATGGGCTGCCTGGCTTCCCGGCGCACAACCCGCTTAGGCTCGCCTAACCTTCAAAGAAATGCCAATGGAGACAACCTGACAGGCGTTTGATTGCTCGGGTGGTGGAATTGGCATACACGACGGTCTTAGAAGCCGTTGCCGAAAGGCGTGCAGGTTCAAGTCCTGTCCCGAGCACCAAATGCGGATCGCGCGACCCGGGCGTCTGCAGATCAGTTGACGCCGAAGAAGACGATGTGCGCGCCGGCTTTCGGGAACGGCTCCTGACGCGCCTCGAATTTCGCGGTGATCATGGCCCGGCCAGCAGCGTCAAAGGAGACCTTCGTGCCGTCGTCATGCCAAACGCGGCGATCGGCGCGATTCAGGGTGATGTACCTATAGGTGCCGGGGCGTGCGAACAGCACGACGGCGCCCCTCCCGTTCGGGGCTATCTTCTCATGGACCTCCGGCGTGCCCCCCACCGGCCCGTTTCCTGCGGGAAACGCCGAGGCCATGTCGTCCCTGACCTGCCGGTACTTGGCGAGCACCGTCGAGAATCGTTCGACGCCCGCCTCCGAGATCGCGGGCAGGTCGCCCCAGATCCCGTCCTGGCCCAAGATCAGGGACGCCAGGCTCAGCATCTGGTTGTTCTCGGGGTCGTCGGGAAGGTAATGGGTGAGGAACAGGGTCGACGGGATCCAATGGTCGTAGACCAGCGGGCTGCGACAGATCCAGTCGCGTGCCGGGCCGGGGTAGAAGAACAGGTTCCAATTGCCATCCGGAGGCAGCGGGTGGTCATAGTTCTGGTTATAGGGCCCGTTGTTGATGAGGAAGTACTTGCCCGCGCTAAGGTAGGCCAGGCCGAAGCTTCTCCCGGACTCGGTCATGTCGAAATCGCAGATCGCATCGGGAACAGAGCCGCTCACGGTCTCGGCGATGCGCGCCATGGCAAGCGGCATCTGAAAGGCATAGCAGTCGCTTCGTTCCGATGCCGTGTTGGATGCGGTTCCGTGGCCATGGTTGGGGTCGTTGCATCCGTACTGGTCGACCGAATCAAACTTGAAATACGTGACACCGAGCTGCCGGTTAAGCTCGATCAGCCGGTGGGCGAAGTCCTGGCCGTAGCGGCTCACCACGCAGCTCCACGATGAGGCCTCGGTCTCCCAGACGACCCAGGGGCTGGGAGTCTTCCCGTCGAGCGTTTGGACGCAGTCGGCGTGGGTACTCAGCATCCGGGAGGTCAACGCGACCGTCGTCGGGCCGAACCACAGGCCCAGTTTCATCCCGAAGCCGTCTAGCGTGGCCTTTATTTGCCTCAGGCCGTCGGGAAACCGGATCGGGCTGGGCTGCCAGTCGCCGGGTTTTTCGAACCAGCCGACGTCGATGACGAAGACATCGACGCCCATGCGGTGGGCGACTTCGATCTCCCGCAGCATCCGATCGGAGTTCATCTCGTCAAGGTAGGGCCTTCCCTTCCAGTGGTTGAGGCGCTCCTGGTAATTCCAGGTGTTGTAGAAGATCTGCGGCCTGCGCGAGGCCGGGCTCAGGGAAAGATGCCTAAGGGCAAAGCTCCGGTAGGCCTTCTGCAGGGCCACGCGGTCGCCTCGGACGGCCGCCAGCTCGAACCAGAGGGTGGCAAACGGGTGATCGGGGCCGACCTCCTCGCCGGACCAATAGTTGCCCTTGACCGCCTCAAGCCTGACCGAGCGATCCGGGAAAAGGCGGTAATGCAGGAACTCGTCGGGCGCGGTCGATCCGTGCTCGTACGCGGCGAGGACCTGCTCCGTGGCGTCGCCGGCCAGCAGGATGGGACCCATCGCCTCCTCGCCGTCGGCGAAGAACCGAGAGTCGAGCGTGCGTTCGACGGGCATATAGCTGTGGAACTGCTCATTGAACTCGGACAGGCGCAGTTCCGTCGCCTCCGGGAGGTTGGCGAGTGACAGGCCGAGGTAGCCTATCCTGTCCGTGCCGGCGGGCTTTGTGAGGTGCCGCGCGGTGTCGCTCAGCACCTCGTAGCGAAAGCGAACCACGGGGTCATCCTGCGCCGCCCTGAATACGACCTTCAGGTGCAGGCCCTCCTCACCGGCCACCTCGCCCATGAACGCGTATTCCTGGCATCCGTTGGGCAGTTCTCTGGGCGCACCCAACGACCTCACGGTCCTTAGCCCCATCGTGACATCACGCCCGTCCAGATTGAAGACCGGAGCCGCGATCTCATGGCGCCGGCCTGCGCCCTTTGCCGAGTAATCCCAAAGGACGGAGGCGCCGGCATGGAGCGTGACCGTTGCGACGCGGGTCTCGACGGCGGCAAGATCGACGGTGGCCGCGCTTGAGCCAACCGCGGCGGCCGCGCCCGAAGCCAGGGCCAATGCGCCCGCCATAGCGCGGAAAGCGACGGAGTTCACGTGTCGTGCCTATGGAGTTCCGGCATGCGGGACAAGGCGCTTGTGAGAGGCTCCGTGTCCGGCACGCCACCGGCCGGTGAATCTGCGCGCTGCCGGCGCCGCCCGATGGACAAGGCCTGAGACAGGGACCCTCGGTCACTCGGTCTCCGGCTCCGAGTTCTTGCGCCAGTCCACGGCGCCAAAACGGCTGCCCCCGAGAAAGGTGTAGACAAAGCTGAAGGTGCCTTCCGATTGGGACAGATTGGGAGAAAGGCCGTAGTGGCTGTGGCGGTGCGACTCGACGTACTCGATACCAACCGCCTGGTGCTTGAACATCCGGAAGGTCAGGCCGACGTCGCCGCGGAAGATCTGCTCCGATCCTTCGCGGTCGTCGGAGCCCGTCCCACTGACGTAGTAGTCCCGCGCCGTGAAATCGAGCATGGTGCGCCGGCCGAAGATGAACCGGAGGGCGAGCAACCCCTGGGGTGTCACGCCATAGTGGTAGTCGCGAAGGCCGTCGGAGTGGGGAATGGTGCCGGCGGCGCCGAATCCGACGCCCATGAGGGCGGACCCCTGCATGGCCACGTGGCGCGAAAGCCACCACTGGTTGGTTGTCCCGATCGACAGGGCCGTCGAGGAGATGCGAAAGATCGGCGGGGCGATGTAGTCGTAGCTGGCGTAGAGGCCCCAGATGCCCCTGTAGTTGTCTCCGATGTCATAGTCGGTCCCGTAAAGCAGGCCGCGATCCATGATGTCCTGTATGAAGTTGTGGCCGTGCGCGCTCGTCTGTCCCGCGAACTCGAAGGAGAAGTAGTCAAAGGGCCGGTCGTAGGCGTAGCCTGTCTTGCCCGGGAGGCCGTAGATGAAGGAGAAGTCCAGGATCGCCTCGCTCTGCTTCTTGTCGGTGTAGGTCGATCCTTCGCTAAGCAGGAGGTTGTTCGTCTTGACCAGGTCGGTGCTGACGCCCCAGCGCAGGCGCATGAAGGTCGCCGGGCCGAAGCCTGGGAACACGGCCTTGAACCGCCGGCCATAGACGAGGCGGTTGAAGCCGGTCGGCGGGGAGATGACCGCAGCGCCCAGCTCATGCCAGAAGCCGGGACGTTCGCCGCCGTCCTCGAGCAGGAGGCTCGCCATGCGGAACAGGGACTCGCCCAGGACGGCCCCGGCGGTTCCCGTCGTGATCTGGTCGTTGATCGAGGGAAGGTCGGTTTCCCCGGCCATCTTCCAGATGAAGCTTCCCGCGTTGCTGTAGGCGAGCGACTGCCAGAAGGGGACGCCTGTTGATCGAGCGAAGCCGAACATCATCGACCCCTGATAGGGATGGGCGAATTGGTTGATGTTGAAGGGGTCCGTATCGAAGACCCAGTGCTGCTCGTGGAGGTGCTCCCAAGTGCTGCCAAGCGTCGAGTCATAGACGTCGTGCGGGAGGGCGATCCTGTCGTAGATGCTGAGCGCCGCCAAGAAGCCCGGCACCTCGGCGGCCGGAACCGCGTAGCTCGTCCCTTCGCCGCTCTTCCAGTCCAAGGCGCCGGCCTGGGCGAATGCCACGGGCGGGTCCGGGGCGGTACCGGGCGGGCCTGCGATCTGGCAGCGGGCCGTGTTCGCCAGGCCAAGGATCAGGAGCGCGGCGAGGATGCAGGCGGGCAGGGGGAGCATCGCCGGCGTGAAAGGGGGCGGGGTGGAGTTAGGGCGCATGGTGTTTGGGGCAACGCCCCCTTGCGGAAAGTAGAGATCCTTGGTCGCGGCGGCCATGGGGTGTTGCCCTAACGAGAACCGGCCTTGCGAGGTTTCCGGCCGAATGCCCCCAGATGCGGCGCGGCCGTCCGCAGGTCGGCGCTTGCCAACGGGCGGAAATGAGTTCCCCTCTGGAGGCTCTTGTGAATGGGCCCCCGATAGTCCCGGACCCCGCTTCGCCTGCCCCCGGGAATACCAAACAAGGCATGTTCGTGACGAGCGACGGGAAGAACGTACTCTTCACCTTCGTCATCGTGAGCTCGCTGTTCCTGCTCTGGGGGTTCTGCAACGGGATGATCGACGTGATGGACAAGCACTTTCAGGAGGAGCTGCACCTGAACTTGTCCCAGTCGGCGTGGATCCAGTTCGCGCATTACCTCGGCTATTTCCTGATGTCGCTTCCCGCGGGGTGGCTGGCCACCAAGTTGGGCTACAAGGGCGGGATCATCTTCGGGCTGCTGCTGGTCGCAGTCGGTGGATTCTGGTTCATTCCGGCCACCAAGATCGTGGCCTTCTGGGCCTTCCTGCTCGGGGTGTGCCTCATCGCCTCGGGGCTCACCTTCCTTGAGACCGTCGCCAATCCCTACACGACGGTCCTCGGCTCCCAGCACTATGCGGCGACACGCATCAATCTCGCCCAGTCGTGCAATGGGATCGGCTGGTTCTTCGGGCCCATAGCGGGCGCGACCTTCTTCTACTCAAAGGACGCGGCCGGCAGGAGCACCGGCAGCCAGACCCTATGGATTCCCTATGCCGGCGTGGGCGTGATAGTGATCGTCCTCGCCGTCGTCTTCTACTTTGCGAGCGTTCCCGACATCAAGGCCGAGGACGACTACCGCCTGGATGATTCCAAGGCCGATGCGCCGCATTCCATCTGGCGGCACCCGCATTTCACCATGGCGGTCGCCGCCCAGTTCTTCTACGTGGCCGCACAGGCGGGCATCTTCAGCTTCCTGATCAACTACATGACGACCCAGCCCCCGGCCATTCCGGCCAGCTGGGCGGCCGCCACCGGCCATTGGGCGGGCGATGCGCCCGGGTTCATGCACGGGTTCTTCCAGGGATGGTTTGAGCCGAACAAGGAGGGGATTCTCTGTGTGAGCAACAAGCTCGCGTCGTACCTGGCGTCGTTGGGCTTCTTGTGCTTCCTGACGGGCCGGTTCACGGGGGCGGCCCTGCTGAGGCGGTGCTCCGCCCACCGGATGCTGGGCATCTACGGGGTGACAAACGTCGTGATGTGCGCGCTGGTGTTCTGCAAGCTCGGCTGGCTCTCGGTCGCCTGCGTCTTCCTGAGCTATTTCTTCATGTCGATCATGTTCCCGACGATCTTTGCCCTCGGCATCTACGGCCTGGGGGCCCGGGCCAAGAAGGCCTCCGCCTACATCGTCATGGCGATCATGGGCGGCGCGCTGCTGCCCAAGGTCATGGGCTTCGTGGCGGACCGCTACGACATCTCCCGCGGGTTTATCGTGCCGCTCGCCTGCTTTGTGTTCGTCGCGTATTACGGCTTCAATTGGCCGAGATTCAGCAAGGCGGAATCCCTGCACGGCGCGGATCTTCCCCGCGGCCATTGACCGCGTTGAGGCTCGATTGGACCATGGACCTTAAGACGCGTAGGTCATCGCCTCGACTGCGGCAGTTGGCCGCGGCGCTGTGCGCGCTGCTTGCGATAGGAGGCGCGGCCGCCGCCGCGCCTCCCCCCTTCCGCTACCAGACCATGGGGGTCGCCAACGGGTGCTTTGTGGAGTCCGTCGCCTGCTATGACGCCTACCATGAGAAGTTCGGGGAGGGCGGCTGGGTCCGCGTGCTCCAATGGGGGGCGAAGGAGGACGAGGTGATGGTGGCGGGCCACGCCGTCGCCGTGTTCGAGACGGCGGGCGTTCTCTGGTGCTGGGACGTCAACTTCGGGTGGACGCCCCTTTCGATCGCGCCTTCCGAGCGCGAGAACGCCGCCGTCGTGGCGGCTCCGGTGGTCGCCAACTACCCCCGGGTGACGGCGCTCTACCCGATCCTGTGGGACGGCGGAGCCCAGGCGCCCGAGGAGGGCCCCCCGGGAGCGGCGGCAACCGAGGCCGAGGGCGCCCAGTACGCGAGGATCGTCGCCGAGAGGCTGGCCAGGCACCGCCCGGTGAACCTTGTTGAATTCACGCAGTCCGGCGGAGGGGAGCCGAGGACGCGCGAGGCCGTCGTCTTCGTGTTCGGCGGCCGCATGTGCGTGTACGCCCCGGAGGTGGGCACCACGCTCTTCCGGGCGCGCAGTTCGGTGTGGAACGTCCGCCTGACCCAGGAGATAGTTCGCAGGCTGTTCCCCGGGGCGGAACGGGTTCGGTCGGTCGCGCTGCCGGCCCCCGAATCCTGACGGCCGATCAGGCCCCTTTGGCTTTTGCCTCCAACGCCGCCCTCACCCGCTCGGGCGACATGGGCAGCTCCAGCAGGCGAACGCCCGTCGCGTCATGGAACGCATTGGCGATGACGGCTCCCGTCAGGATGATTGCCGGCTCGCCCCCGCCCCTCGGCGGCGCGTCGTTGGCCTCTAGGATCACGGTCTCAATCCTGGGCACCCACGAGAAGCGGGGCAGGGCGTAGCGGTCGAAGTTCGTGTCGCGGATCGCCCCGTCCTTGAAATGGATCTCCTCCGAGAGCGCATAGCCGAGGCCCATCGTGATGCCGCCCTCCATCTGGATCTTCGCGCCCGCGGGGTTGATCACCAGGCCCATTTCCTGGACCCAGAGGACGCGCTTCACCGAGATCCGCCCGTCCTTGACGCCGACCTCGGCGATCGCGGCCACGTAGCTTCCGGCGTCCTCGCCGCAGGCGATCCCAAGGCCCCGGCCGCTCGGGCCCTTCGCGGGCTGCCAGCCCCAGTGGTCGGCCGCGGCCTTGAGCACCCGGGTGAGCCGGGCGTCCTTGAGCTGGCGCAGGCGGAATTCAATCGGGTCCACGCCCGCCATCGACGCCAGCTGGTCGACGTGGCCCTCGCGGGCGAAGGCGTTGTTGCTCGAGCCCGGCGCGCGCCACGCGCCGACCTCGAAGGGGTGGTAGCCGGGCGGGCCGTTGAAGCCGGCGACGGACGAGGTCCGGTGGTGCGCGATGTCGTACAGGTGCGCGGACGCGCGGTCGCCCGAGAAGCGGACTTCGTAGTCCCAGAACGCGATCCTGCCCGCCGCGTCGAGGCCCGAGTCCACCTTGATGACGGACGCCGGCCTGAAGGTGTCGTTGAAGAACTCCTCCTCGCGCGTCCACATCACCTGGACCGGGCGGCCCGTCGCTTGGGACAGGCGCGCGGCCTCGACCGCCTGCAGGTTGAAGGACTTGCCGCCAAAGCCGCCGCCGACAAACGGGGTGATGACCCGCACCTTCGGGATCGGAAGGCCGAGCGCGAGCGCAATCTCCTCCCTCGCGCCAAAGGGATTCTGGGTGGAGGCCCAGACGGTCGCATGGTCCCCCTCCACGTGGGCGAGCGCGGTGTGGGTCTCCATCGCCGCGTGGGCGACATAGGCGCCCAGATAGGTCTGGCTCAGGCGCTTCACGGCCAGGCCGCGCCCGGTGTCGACATCGCCGCCCTGGGCCACGACCCGGGCCTCGAGCTTCGCCTGCTCCAGGTGGGCGTAGATCGTCTTGTCGTCCAGCCGGGAGGGCGAGGGCTCAAACTCGGAGCGGAGCTTCCCCAGTGCCTCCTCCGCAGCGTCGGGCAGCACGTGCAGGACGGCCACCAGGTCGGGCTGCTGCACAAGAACGACGCCCTCCATTCCCTTGAGCCCCGAGGTGTCGACCCGCTTCAGGACGGCCCCGTGCGCGGGAGCGCGCAGGACGCGGGCGTAGAGCATCCCCGGCAGGCGGACGTCGCCGGCATAGACCGCCTTGCCCGTGACCTTGTCGCGGGAGTCCTTGCGCAGGAGCGGCTTGCCAATGACCCGGAATTGCTCCGGGGTCTTCAGGCCCGGCGTCGCCGCCACCTGGCGCTCGATTCTCTTTCCCTTGGTCAGCTGGCCGTAGGTGAGCTTCCTCGAGGGATCCTTGGTGTCGACGACGACGCCCAGCTGGACCGAAAGTTGGGTCACGGGGACCTGCAGCGTCTCGGCCGCCTGCTCCAGCAAGGCTCCCCTGGCCTCCGCCGCGGCCTTCCTGAAGGCGATGCCGAATTCCTGCGTGGTCTGGGAACCCCAGGTACCCTGGTCGAACGGGCAGAGGTCCGTGTCCCCCATGACCATGCTGATGTCGTCGACGGACACGTCGAGGTCCTCGGCGAGCATCTGGGGCAGCGAGGTGATCGGCCCCTGGCCCATCTCTATCTTGCCGGTGAAGCACGTCACGTGTCCGTTCTCGTCGATGTGCAGGAAGGCGTTGAAGTCCCCCGTCGGCTTGGGGCGCACGGTGATGGGATGGGCCGCCTCCGAAACCTCGGCGCCGGCGCTCCGGCCGAGGACGACCCACACGAAGAGGCCCGAGCCCAGGCGCTTGACGAAGTCGCGGCGCGTGGGGAGCGACGCCTCGTCTACCATCGGGCCCGGCCTGAGGGACAGGTGCGCGCGGTTCATGTCGAATGGGCCCCCCTCATGGCGGGTGCGGCCTCGAGGACCGCGTCGACGATGCGCACATGCGCGCCGCAGCGGCAGAGATTGTCGTCCATCCCCGCGACGACCTCCTCGCGGGTGGGGTCGGGGTGCCTGAGCAGGAGGTCGTACGCCGTCAGGATCATGCCGGCCGTGCAGAAGCCGCACTGAAGGGCGTCGTGGGCGATGAACGCCTCCTGGAGCGGATGGAGCTTCCCGTCCCCGGCCAGGCCCTCGATGGTCACGACCTCGGCGCCGTGCACCGACCGGATGTCCACCGAGCAGGAACGCACCGCGCGATGGTTCACCAGGACCGTGCAGGCGCCGCACTGGGCGATGCCGCAGCCGTATTTCGCGCCGGTCAGCCCGAGGTCGGTCCTGAGGACCCAGAGCAGGGTCCGTTCCGGGTCCACGCTGAGCTGCACGGGCTTTCCGTTGAGGTGGAAGGAGACGTCGGCGGCGGGCATTGGGTGGGGTCGGCCGCGGAATCCCGGCCCAAGGGACCGGGGGCGAGCCTGAGCAGGGCACAATGATGGGGCGTTTGCGGCCGAAAGTCCACCCTTGGCGACAACCAAGACTCGTGATGTAAGTGGCCGTGTCCCCAGGCCGGTCCTGTTTCCGCCCCGCTCCCTCCGAACCCGCAAGCTGACCCATGAATGCGCCCGCGAACAGCCGGTCGACACGGATGAAGGGTCGGGGTTATCCGCGGGGGCCGGCCTTCGCGCAATCGCTCGTTCTGCTCGCCGTCGCCGCGCTCGTGGCGCTCGGTTCGGGCTGCGGGACCATGCCCGCCTCAACGGGGGCCCCGGCCGCCAGGGATGAGATCTTCTACCTGATCTTTGTCAGGAGCTTTCGGGACAGCAACGGCGACGCGAAGGGCGACCTCAGGGGCATCGAGGACGAGCTGGGCTATCTCCAGGGCCTCGGGGTCACCACGATCGTCCTGACCCCGCTGTATGAGTCGCCGTTCTACCACAGCTACTTCGCCACCGACTTCTCGAAGATCGATCCGGCCTACGGGACGGAGGCGGACTTCCGCCACCTGGCGCGGGCGCTGCATCGGCGCGGGATGAAGCTCTTCATCGACGAGGAGGTGCAGTACGTTACCGCGGATCACGAGTGGTACCGGGACGCGCTCAACAACCCGAATTCGCGGTTCAGCCATTTCATCCCGTTCCACGGGCCGGGAAACACGCTGCCCGAGTCCGGCCCCTACGGCCTCCTCGACCTTTCGTCCTATGAGGGGGCGAAGGTCCGGGTGGCGACGGTCAACCTGTACGATCCCGGGGTTCTGGACTACCAGGCAAGGATGTTCGAGCACTGGATGAAGCCGGAGGGCGCAACAGCTGACGACGGAGTCGACGGGTTCAGGATCGACCACATGATGGATGACCTCGACTCAAGGAAGATCCTGGTCAACCTGTTCGCGCGGTTCTGGACCCCGATCTTCGAGAGGCTGAGGGCGGAGAATCCCCATGTCCGGATCCTGGCGGAGCAGGCCGACTGGGGCTACGGCGACGACTTCCTGACCCGCGGGAACGTCGACTTGGTTTACGACTTCCCGGTGCGGGGGGCGATCGCCTCCTTCGACAAGAGAAAGATCAGCGAGACGGTGGCCGAGACCTGGAGGCGGACCCCGGCGGGCAAGGGGCAGCTCATCTTCATCGAGAACCATGACACGGACCGCTTTGCGTCCGTGGTCGGCGGGGACGTGCGCCGCGAGAAGGTGGGCGCCGCCCTGAACCTGCTGCTCAAGGGGATCCCGCTCATCTATTACGGCCAGGAACTCGGCATGGAGGGCAGGCAGTTCCGCGGGTGGGGCTCGGACGCCAACGACATCCCGGTCCGGGAGGCCTTCCCCTGGACGGCGAACGTCGGACCCGGGATGGCCGTGTGGTACAAGGATTCGGGGCCCTGGTGGACCCAGAGCCCGCTGGCGAGGGGCGGCTACCTCTCGCTGGAGGCCGAGGCGAAGGACCCCGGCTCGCTCCTGGCGTACTACAAGGGCCTGATCGCGCTCCGAAAGGCGCATCCCGAGCTGGTTTCCGGGGACCAGGCGATCCTCGCCGACGACAATGACCGCGTGTTCGTCTTCGAGCGCTTCGGCGGGGCGCGCCGGACCCTGGTTGCGGTCAACCTTTCCGACGCGCCGGCGACCGCGCGCGTGGCCGCGGGCGAGGCGGCTCCCCCGCCCGGCGCCGTGCTGCTGCGCGGCGCCGCCACGGGCGAGGCGCTCGCCCGCGGGGGTGACGGGACCTTCCCCGTCGCGCTCGGACCGTACGGCGTGGGCATCTTCGAGGTTGTGCCGGCCGAATAGGCGCCCGAAAGCCAGGAACCCGCCGTCCCGTCCATGGGCGACACACCCGAACGAAGGACCCCCGTGCGCCTTGCCATCGTCGGCACGGGCGGCATGGCGCACACGCATGCCGCGCGGTTCCGCGGCATCAGGGGCTGCCGCCTGGTGGCCGCATGCGACGTCGACCGGTCGCGCGCGGAGGCCTTCGCCGCGAAGTTCGGCATCCCGAAGGTCTTCACCTCGGTCGACGCGCTGATCGAGGAGGGGGATTTCGACGCCGCCTCGATCGTCACGCCGGACGCCCATCACGCCGCCGTGGCCCTGCCGTGCCTCAGGGCCGGCAAACACGTCCTCTGCGAGAAGCCGCTGGCGACCAGCCATCGGGAGGCGCGGCGGATGGAGGCCGCCGCGCGGCGCGCCGGAACCGTCAACATGGTCAATCTCTCCTTCCGAAGCTGGGCCGCTCTCGAGGGCGTGGCGCAGGCCGTTCGCCGCGGGGAGATAGGGGACGTGCGCCATGTCGAGGCCAGCTACCTCCAGGGATGGCTCCTGAGCCGCACCTGGGGGGACTGGCGGGAGACCCCGGCCCTCCTGTGGAGGCTGTCGACCCGGCATGGGAGCCGCGGGGTCCTGGGCGACCTGGGCGTGCACCTCGTGGACTTTGCGACGTACCCGGCCGGGCCGATCGCTCGGGTTTACTGCACGCTCGGGACCTATGCGAAGGCCAGGGGCGGCCGTATCGGCGACTACGTGCTCGACGCGAACGATTCGGCGGTGATGGTGGCCGAGTTCGCCAACGGCGCGATCGGCACCCTGCACACCACGCGCTGGTGCGCCGGGCACGAGAACCACCTTTCCCTTCGCATTGCCGGCAGCAAGGGGACGGTGGAGGTGGACTCCGAACGCTCGACCACGCGGTACCGGATCTGCGCGGGCGCCGACCTTGACGGCGGCCGGTGGCGCGAGAGGAGCGGGCCGCCCGTTCCCGACATCTACCGGCGTTTCATCGCGGCGATTCGCGCGGGCGGGGCTTATGCGCCGGATTTTGCGCGCGGGGCCGCCGTGCAGAAGGTCCTTGAGGCCTGCATCGACTCCGATTCCCGCGGCGCTCCGGTGAAGGTTTGAGCTCGGTACCGGATCCGGCGCGTTAAGGGTCAGGGCCGGAAGCCCCGGGCTCATGACGACTTCCCCGGCGCGGCTGCCGCCTAAGCGGTTGCAGTGGGGCGCCGGTCGGCATTGTGTCCTGCCCGTCGGGCTCCGATGTCCGACAAGGAGGAAGCCATGACCAACCCAGATCAACACGTGACGTCTTCCCCGGGTGTCGGTCGGGCGCATGGCATGCAGCGCAGACCGCGATCCTCCGGATGCCGGAGGGTCCTCCGGCGGGCGCGGGCGCTCGCCGCGCCGGCGGCCCTTGCGCTGTGCGCCTTCGCAAGGGCCGCGGCTGCGGAGCCACGCCCGATCGCGGTCGTCTGGAGGGACCCCGGCGCCACGGGAAGCATCGTGATCCGCCGCGGGGAGCTGTCCCGGCCCGGCGCGGGGGGCGTCTCGGCCGACGGGGCGTTCTCGTGCGGGACGTCCCGGCGAATCGAGCTGTCGATCATAGGGGCGGACGCACCCTCGGGCGGCGGACGCACCCTGGTCACGGTGAAGGACGAGAGGAACACGTTCACGTTCTTCCTGGACGACGTGATGGCCGACTATCCCATTTGGATTCCCGCCTACGGCGTCGCCGTGGCCGAGGCGCGGGACCGCCGCGGCTATGCGGAGATCGCGGCGCAGCTGCGCGCCCGCGGGCTGCGTTCGGATCTCGGCAGGATCGAGGACGAGCCCGAGGAGACGTTCGAGGGGGCGGCAAAGGTGGTGCGCGACCAGAAGGTCGAGACGTGGCTCGGGCTCGGACGGGACGTGCGGATCTTCGGCGTGGGCCCGCGCCTTGACTGGATCCAGCCCCGCTATCCGTACACAGGGTTCCCCGTCGTCCCGGGGGACAAGGACACCCCCCAGATGCAGCTGATGCTCGGCCGGGGATGGGGCGCGACCGAAGCCATCCACCGCCGGCTGGACGGCGGCGTGCTTCCCATTCTGACGGGCACCCGGGTCGACGGCGACGTCACCTACCGCGCCACGTTCTTCGCCTCGCTCGAGTCGAGCGCGCTGCGCGCCGACACGGTCCGGGGCACCCACTTCCTCGTGGCGGACGGGCTGGGGGCGGGCCACATGTTCACGCCGGGCCAGCAGGCCGAGTTCGACCGCCTGAAGCCCGCGGAATTGGACCGGTCCGAGGAGACGGTCCTCTACGGGCGGGTCGTCGCAACGAACACGGGCGCGGTGCCGCGCTACGCCTTCGTCAAGGCCCCTGCCGGCGCGCCGGCGTGGGGCGGCGGCTTTGACGGCGGCACGGGGTGGGGCCGCGTCAAGTCGGGCGGGGTCTACCTCGTGGGAAAGCTCAACGGCAGGGCCCTTGCCCAGGAGGAGTCCTCGAAGCTTCTGGCCCCGGGCGAGCAGGCCACGTTTGACTTCTTCGTTCCTCACCGGCCGATACCCGCGGAGCGCGCCCTTGCGCTTGCGGGGCAGGACTTCGGGGCGCGCCTCGAGGAGGCCCGCGCCTACTGGCGCGCAAAGCTGGATTCCGCCGCGAAGGTCCGCCTTCCGGACGCGCGGGTGACCGAGATGATCCAGGCGGGCCTGCTGCACCTGGACCTGGTCACTTACGGGATCGAGCCCGGCGGGACGCTGACCTCCCAGATCGGCATCTACAACGCGATCGGATCGGAGAGTTCGCCGATCATCCAGTTCATGGACTCGATGGGCTGGCACGACGAGGCGGGCCGTGCGCTCGGGTATTTCCTCGAGAAGCAGCATGACGACGGCTTCATGCAGAACTTCAGCAACTACATGCTGGAGACCGGCGCGGTTCTCTGGAGCCTCGGCGAGCACTACCGCTACACACGCGACCTGGACTGGGTGCGCGGGATCGAGCCGAAGGTGCTGAAGGCCGCCGGGTACCTGCGCGACTGGCGGCGCCGGAATGAGCGGGAGGAGCTCCGGGGACGGGGCTACGGGCTCTTGGACGGCAAGACCGCCGACCCGGAGGACCCCTATCGATCGTTCATGCTCAACGGCTACGCCTACCTCGGCTTCGCGCGCGTCGCCGAGATGCTTGAGGCGGTCGACCCGCCGCAGGCCCGCATCTGGCGGGAGGAGGCGGCGGGGCTAAGGAAGGACATCCGCACCGCCTTCTTCGATACGATGGCGAAGTCCCCGGTGGTCCCCCTGGGCGACGGGAGCTGGGTGCCGACCGCGGCGCCCTGGGCCGGCTACAGCGGGCCGGTGATGCTTCAGGCCGACGGGGGCAGCTGGGACAGCCATGGCACCGTCACGACCCGTGACTCCCTGCTGGGGCCGATCTACCTCATCTTCCAGGAGGTCATCGACCCGGCCGAGCCCGCGGCGTCCTTCCTCATTTCGTACCACAGCGAGCTCATGACGGACCGCAACGCAGCCTTCAGCCAGCCCTACTACAGCCGGCACGCCTGGGTGCACCTGCAGCGGGGCGAGGTGAAGCCCTTCCTGAAGACCTACTACAACACGGTCGCGAGCCTTGCGGACCGTGAGACGTACACCTTCTGGGAGCACTACTTCGGGCAGAGCCCCCACAAGACGCACGAGGAGGGCTGGTTCCTCATGCAGACCCGATGGATGCTCTACCTTGAAAGGGGCGACACGCTCGACTTCCTGCCGGGAGTCCCGAGGGGATACCTGGCCGGCGGGGGGACGCTCGACCTCGACGGGGTGGCCACGTATTTCGGGCCGGCATCGCTGCACGCGGCGGCCTCTGCGGACGGGACCCGCGTCACAGCCCACGTCGAGTGTGATACGAGCCGCGGGCCCCGGACGGTCCGGATACGCCTTCCGCATCCCTTGGGGCTACGGCCCCTGAAGGTTGGCGGCGGAGTCTACGACGCCTCGACGGAGACGGTGAGCGTCTCCCCGTTTGCCGGCAGGGCCGACGTGGAGCTTGAGTTTGCGCCCAACCGGTGAGGGTGGGGCCGCGTCCACCGTGAGGGCTCAGGCAATCTCGCCGACCTCGACCCACGCCCGCGTCCTCCACGACTCGAGCCCCTTCTCGGCAAGCTGGACACCCTTTGCGCCCTCGAGGAGGGTCCACCGGAACGGCTCGTCGTTGACGACGTGCCGCAGGAAGAGCTCCCATTGCGCCTTGAAGGCGTTGTCCTGGGACGGGTCGTCCGGCACCTTCCTCCAGCCGTCGAAGAACTTGATCGGCTGCTCGATGTCCGGGTTCCAGACGGCTCGCGGCGTGTCCTCGGCGCCCTGCGTCCAGCAGTCGCGAAGGCCAGCGACGGCGGAGCCGCGGGTGCCGTCGACGTGGAGGGTCAGCAGGTCGTCGCGCCGCACGCGGGTGCACCACGAGCTGTTGAACTGGACGATGAGCCCCTGGTCGGTCTGCATCGTGGCGTAGAA